>SMTZ1_10001118_pt1 | contig 62335 bp, 44 predicted proteins | sample DeeMarSWOR136_30_FD_25667 | JGI IMG/M metagenome (IMG submission 25667) | reverse complement strand
AGAATGCAAACATGCCTTTAGCGATCATGCCGCGATCCATGGCTACAACACCGCTGGCGGCTGGGCCGGCTATTTCCGCGGCAAGGGCTACTTCAGTGGCAATGTCGGTATCGGCACATCGAGCCCCGCGTACAAGCTCCACGTTGAAGGGCAAGCGATCTCGGGTGTGAACAGTAATGCTACGGGAATGAATAGTACTGTCGGTGGCGGCAGGGGGAACACAGCCAGCGGCGCCTACACCACCATTGGTGGAGGCGAAAGCAACGAAGCGACCATCCACTATGCCACCGTTGGCGGCGGATACAACAACGAGGCAAGTAGACAGCACGCCACGGTTGCTGGGGGCCTGAACAACAAGGCGAGCGGTCTGTACACCACCGTAGGTGGTGGAACGGGTAACACAGCCAGTAATCAAGAGGCCACCGTTTGTGGCGGCGGATTTAACCAGGCCACCGGTCGAGCAGCAAGCGTGCCCGGTGGTTTCGAGAACACCGCCAGCGGTGATTATAGCTTTGCGGCCGGACGCAGGGCAAGGGCTGATGACGACGGGGCCTTTGTCTGGGCTGATTCTACTGGTGTTTATATTAATTCTCCCGGAGCAAAGACCTTTACGGTCCGTGCCTCGGCTGGTATCTGGTTCGGAACGAACAGTTCCCCGAGTATTGGGGCAAACCGCTTTATCGATACCTCTACCGGTGCGTATCTGACAACAGGCGGGACCTGGACAGATAGCTCGGATCGCAACAATAAGCAAAATATCACGCCAGTGGATGCACGCCAGGTTCTGCAGAAACTGGCGCAGGTACCAATCAGTACATGGAATTACAAGCAAGAAGACGCATCTGTTCGCCACATGGGGCCGATGAGCCAGGACTTGTATGCAGTCTTCGGACTCGGTGACAGTGAGAAGTCTATCGCCACCATTGATTCGGGTGGTATTTCTTTTGCTGCTATCCAGGGACTTTATCAATTGGTGCAGGAAAAAGATGCCAGGATAGCAGAACTTGAGGCGCGCTTAAATGCGATAGAGGCCTTAGTGGGCAAATTGAGTCATTTGCAGACACGAGGCCAGCGGTGATATGGAATTTAATCAAGATGGTCCTGTTAAACTCTGCGAGATGAACGTGCCGGTGCGCACAGGGTGGACCGCCAATTATCAACTGTTTTTAAAGGAGAAAGCAATGGAAAGTAAAAGATTACTGAAAATTGTGACCTTGATGTTGTCCCTTTTGGCCGCTGGAATCTTGGCGTCAGAGGCCTCCGCAGCCGACGTTGAGGCGCGTTGCGTGACCTTGGCATCGCAGTCGGCTTCGGACACAACCGACACCTTGCCAACGTCAGTCCCGTCCCTGACAGCGGACCAAGATTATTACGTTGAGGTCTGGGCCAGTGATGTGGGCACCACCAACACAGGCCTGACATCCGTGTATGTGGATCTCAATTTTAGTCCATGCGCCGCAATATCAATTACGTCGGTCGACCACGCCGGGATCTTCACGGTATTTCAATCAGGTACGATTGGGGCCTGCGGGATTGACGAGTTAGGCGGCTCATCTCTGGCAGGAGCCGGCATAGAGCCGCAGTGGGCACGAGTAGCCATCGTAAAGATACATGCAGAAGCAGCCGGGCCGCTCTGTTGCTCTTTGGCCCAAAGCACCACCGGCATTGCCGCATTCGGTCGGGGGATAGTACCCTGGTCTGAGGTCGCATTTATCGTTGAATTGACCGTTTCTTCGACCACCGGCGGCTCTGTGACAACTCCGGGCGAAGGTACCATCCAATATAACCAGGGCGAGGATGTATCCATAGTCGCAACGGCACAAGCTGGTTATAGCTTTGTCAACTGGACGGGCACCGCCGTCGATGCCGGTAAGGTCCTGGACCCAAGTGCGGCAAGCACAACCGTCACGGTTGATGCAGACTACACACTTCAGGCAAACTTTGCAAGCTCTCTGTATACTCTGACTATATCTTCTACAGGTGGCGGTTCAGTCACCATACCTGGCGAAGGGCCGTTCCAATATGCTCCCGGCACGCCTGTGCCAATAAGCGCAACAGCACAAGCTGGTTATACCTTTGTGAGCTGGACGGGCACCGCCGTCGATGCTGCAAAGGTTGCAGAGCCGGATGAGGAAAGCACCATAGTGACTGTCGATGGAGATTACTCGCTCCAGGCAAACTTTGTCCCCACGGCTGGACCAAAGCCGATGGGAACGGCCTTTACTTATCAAGGGCGTCTCACGGACGATGACAGTCTGGCAGATGGTCTTTACGACTTTCAGTTCAAGCTCTACGATGATCCCAATGTCCTTCTGGGCAACCAGGTTGGAGATACAATTGATGTAGATGACCTTGATGTTGTGGGCGGCTACTTTGCCGTGGCATTAGATTTTGACGGCGGCGCGTTCAATGGTGACGCTCGCTGGCTCGATATTAGCGTCAGGCCCGGTGCAAGCACAGGCAGCTTTACGGTACTTAGTCCGCGCCAGGAGGTAACACCTGCACCTTACGCGCTGCACAGCCGCGGAGTATTTGTGGACGATGATGGCAACGTCGGTATCGGCACAAAAAGCCCTCAAGGCAAGTTAGACGTAAACGGTGCCATCTATCAAAGGGGCAGTCAGTTGCATGCAGACTATGTCTTTGGCTCCAACTACACGCTGGAATCAATCGATGAGCATTCAGAATTCATGTGGCAGAATAAACACCTCCAGGCGATTCCAAAGGCAAAGACCGATGAAAATGGCAACCAAATCGTTGAAGTTGGAGCCCATCGCAAGGGTGTTGTCGAGGAGCTTGAAAAGGCACACATCTACATCGAGCAGCTCCACAAGCGCATCAAAGCGTTGGAAGAGAAACTACGTAAATTGCAAGAGAGCACTAACACTGCACAATAATCTTAATCTGTTATTGGAAAGGGGATTCGCAATGAAACAAATCAGCACAATAGCATCTCAAAACAGATGTCTTGTCGCACTGCTGATGATATGCTTGCTGACAGCCGTCTCTACTTTCTGCCAAGGCGCAGGGCCGTATGAGATCACCTGGTATACGATTGACGGCGGGGGCGGCACAAGCAGTGGCGGCCCGTACGTACTGACGGGTACCATCGGTCAGCCCGACGCCGACTGGTGTGAAGGTGGCAAATATGAGCTGCTCGGCGGCTTCTGGCCAGGCGGGCCAGTCGAATGCCTGCCCTCGACCTACTCGACCTACAATGACTGGGCGACCCTCGGTAAGCCGGATTGCTGGTGCGAACCGTATCAGTGCGATGGCGACGCTGATGGTGCTACGCAGGGCTTTCAGAAATACCGGGTAATGAGCAATGACTTGGGCATTGTGTCCGCCAACTGGAAAAAGCTCATTGACGATGCTACGTTTGATCCTTGCGCCGACATTGACCACAAGCCACAAGGCTTCCAGAAGTATCGCGTGATGAGCAACGATTTGGGCATTGTGATTGCCAACTGGAAGAAGACAGATTCAGACCTTGCCGGCGATTGCCCAAGACCTGAATGACCGCTGGGTTTGACCGGCTCAGATGTCACGACAGACGGTCCGTAGTCAAACAAGAAGGCCCAGTGACTTGCCCAAGTTAACTGCGCTGTTGAAGCGTGGCCCGCCTCGTTACAGGTGTTCTGGCGGCTGCGCAAACATACGTACCCTTGTCTGCAGTAATAGCGTGCAGAACGCCCGAGCATTGCGCCAGGGAGGCGCAACTTCACAAAGCGTATTCGAAATGAGAGTTATGAACAAAGCCGTGTTTCTCCTCTTGACCTATAGTGTCATATTTTCTGCCGTGGCCGATAGCGTAGCAGACGGCCCTCTTCTCTATCGTGGCGCGAGCGATGCGTCGGCGGCAGTTGCTCTCAGTAACAACACGTTCATCGTGGCTGATGATGAGAACAACGTATTGAGAGTCTACAAAACCAATGGCAGCAGGCAGGGACCTCCCCTTATCAGAGACCTGCCTGTTTCTACTCATGACCTGACAGCGTTTCTCGATATCGAGCCGGAACATCCAGAGGCAGACATTGAAGGCGCGACGATGATATCAGATCGCATCTACTGGATTACCTCGCACGGCAGAAACAAAGATGGCAAGATGCGCCCGAACCGGTATCGTTTCTTCGCCACAACTGTCAAAGCCGATAACGGCAATGTCACTATCCACCCCGTAGGCCTGCCATACAAAACTCTTATCCACAAGCTGCTCAAAACTGAAGCAATGCGCCATCTCCAATTAGATAAAGCGACTCGCTTCGACGCAGGAGACCTCAAAAAGAAGCAGCGCGAGAAACTTGCCCCCAAAGAACAAGGCCTTAATATCGAGGCCCTTTGTGCCTCAGCCGACGGCAAGACACTTTATATCGGATTCCGGAACCCTCGCCCTTATGACAAGAAAGATCCCGCCGCTAAAGCGCTCCTTGTGCCGTTAAGGAATGCGGACTCCGTAGTTCGGCGCGGCGATTCCCCGATCTTCGGCGAGCCAATACTGTGGGACCTGGCCGGCCTGGGCATAAGAAGCATGGAATATTCACCCCAGCACAAGGCGTATTTTGTTGTCGCCGGACCGCACGATGAGGCCCACAAGTTCGTTTTGTACCGCTGGTCAGGAAAGAAAAATGAACCCCCGAAACCGGTCAGGCAACTGGGTGCGATTAAGAGCGATTTTAGCCCGGAAGCATTAGTAGCTTTCAAAGACTCGCCGAGATTCCTGCTGCTAAGTGACGATGGTGCCTTGCCTGTCAGAGTACGTGACAGGTCCGAGTGCATGGAAGACGAGCTTAATGATGATGGAACCTGCCCGAACAAGTTCTTGACCGACCCCAAAAGGAAAACCTTCAAAGCCATGTGGCTGACTCCCTAAGACCACCCACTTACTTACGGCCCTGAAACCCTGACACTATTGCCCCCACAGCCAGTTTCACTCCTCCGCTGCCGGGATCAACGAATATTCCGCATAACCTTCGAGCTAAGCGGCGGCGTTTTTGGCCGCCCGTTTAAGCGGGTGGTTAGACCCTAAATCCCATTTGAAAATATTTTACGTAACTCTTTAGCCTCAGATAGATGCCTTGGCGTTATCATTAACCTCTCAAGTGGAGCTTCACCTCCTTCTATTTCCTCGATAATGTCCCTAAAGAGTTCCCAATCCAGATCTCCTAATTTTACAAGCTTTCCCAATTCAATATTTGATGAATCTCTAAATGCTCTGTATATTAGTTCTGAACAATAGATATATTCATCATCTAACTCATATAGAATATCATAGGGCCTACCTTGGTATTTATTTAACTCTTCAATGAATTTAGGTATGTATCTACGATAATCACTTTTTAATCTATATACCGCAAATCTGCGTCTCCTCCCTCTTATTATCCATCTGTACAATGACGTGTCTTTTACCGGGCCGATAGCCTCATTAACATACCACTTACCATTTCGATTTACCACAACACCGCAATGCGAATATGGTGAATTAGTAGCTCCCTCTATTGCAATAATAACGGCATTTTTCGGCAATGATTGAAATATGATATCGCCATCTTGCGGATCGTAGAGAATGTACCAATACAACGGAATGATAAAGAAGTATGTAATAATTACAAAAAAAGCCCCCATGATAATAGAGAATCGCAGTTTTCCCCATTTGGATTTTGGTATTATATTTATCATTCTTTAAGGGTCTAACAATGCTTATATGCCTTCCGTATTAAGACTCCACACGTCTCCGAGTGCCAGTATAACACCCATTCCACGCCCGCGTCCAGTTTCAATGCTCCGCTGCCGCCACCAACCAATGTTCGGCATAACGTCACGGCTAAGCCGCGCCGTCCTCGGCGTCGGTCTTGAGCCGTTGGTTGGCTGACTTCGCTACTTCCTGTCGTAACTCCCTAAGGAAATCAGCTATGTAGCCATCATACAGCCCAAACACATCAGCCAGAATAAACCACTGGGATCGAGTTTGGGCTACCACTTTGCTCTGTGAACCTTCAGGGAGTACTTGAATTGCAAGCTTGGTTGACAGGATCAAGGGCCAGAGATTTGGCTTTATCACGGCCGAAATTGCGAACTTGTCTTCTCTTTCAATTGCTGTGTATTGGTAGGATGGTTGGCCTGCCTCGAGGGTGCTGTGAATGACCGAAGTAATTTCTTCCGCTGGCACATTGAAAATCTCTGCATTCTCTCGTAAGACGGTCATGATTTCCTCCCAGCTAACTATGTATATATGGTTTCCAGATAAGACCCCATGTCTGTCTGAGTGCCCGTATAACACCCCATTCCACGCCCACGTCCTGTTCCACTGCTCCACTGCCGGGATCAACGAATCTTCCGCATAACGATTAGCTAAGGAGCGAGCGTTTCAGCGAGTCTACTCAAGCGATTGGTTGGCCGATTCTACTGGTTTTGCTTTTAGCCTCTTTGCCATATAGCAGTAATTCTTGGATTTCGTTACAATGCCACTGTCGGTAAATTCAACGTCCCAAATGCCATCATGAGAGACCATGAAGAACGTTTGGATTGATGTGGCAGACAATTCCCCCTTTCCAAATTCAGATGTTGAATAGTAGAGTTTCCCATGTTCCGTTGTTATGGATATAGTCCAAGGTACATTTCCAATATAGGCACGATATTTCCCCACATAGCCGGAGTAAACGGATGTATCAATATCGACCACTCGTCGCGTAGCTTTCCAAGCTTCCATTTTTTGAGAAAGCGAATGACGATATTCATTAGCCCTTTTATTGTCAGGGAACAAATTGATCACTTCAATGGTTCGCCTTCCTTTCTTAAGTTCCTCAGCAATATTGAATGTATAAGCATCATCGAAGTTCTGATAGTAATACAGCGAAACTGAACCACTCCTTAGATCAAAAATGCTCGAACAAACCGTGCGGTTGTAACTATTTTCGCAGGTTCGCTTTAGAGCCTGTCGTAGCAAATCCTTGCTCACCTTTTTGCCTTTTAGCATCGCCTCTGCATTTTTATAAAACACATATTGGTACCTTGGCTTAGTGGGTTGGGATTGCGTAAGCATAGCCCGGCAGATCTGATAAGATCCCTGTTTCATGACAATGTTATCACCTTCGGCGATCATGGAATTTCCATTAATGTCTCCAAAGAATAACTTCGCTCTTTCAAGTTCTTTAAGATTATAACGGCTGAGCATGTCAGCTACTTCATCCAGGCCGGCACATCCCTGCATAATTCTGTGAAAGAGACGGCCTTCGTGGAACGGTCTGTCGTATGATTTCGATGCGTTTACATACGAGTTTATGAAACCTTGAAACAATAGGCCTTCTTCATTTATGCCGTATGCCGGTGCGCCGTCAGTGCCAAAATAAACGACACCATGCTTGTTTTTTTGACCAGGTATAAACCATATCCTGGCGACAGGGTCGGCCCAGTCAAGATTACAGGCAGCGAATGTTACATCTTCATCAGCGCAATAGATCCCGGTGCATGCGCTCGATATGGTCGCATATGGAATAAGAATGAAAACTGTGACAATGCTCTTCTTTCCCAACATGATTGTACCTCGTAATGTTATTATTTATGCGTGGCCAACGTGCAGATCAGGTCCGGCTGTAAGCCCTCGCTTGAATCCGGCTTGTTAGACGACTCGACAGAAAACACAGGCTGCCACGAAGTGCGCATGGGAATCACTTTGACATCGGATACCAGCACACGCTCATCTGAGCCATCGGAATTCATTACCCAAATCTCGGGACGCTTTCGACGTTGCGTATCAAAGAGAATTTTCTTTCCATCTGGTGACCAGGTCGGATTGTCACTTGAAGCCGGTGCAGGTTCGTCAGTCAATTGTTTCTGGTTACTGCCATCCGGGTTCATGGTCCAGATTTGACCATAACGATGTTCTATTCCAGCCCAGTAGGCAATCTGCTCACTGAAGAGCCAGGCGGGCGCATTTGCACTGCTTCCATCAGGAGTGTATTCATTCTTTTGGGGATGGGTTAATTGTCGCTTTTGCGTACCGTCACTTCTCATGACCCAAACCTGTCCGAAACCACGTTCATCTCCTGACCAGTAGGCGATCTTGTCGCCCTTCGGCGACCAGGTTGGGCAATGGTTTAAGCCTTCTGACGTGAGCTGCCGCTCGCCTCTTCCATCAACACCGATAATCCATATATGGCGTCGCCCATTCGCATGTGGCCTCGTGATTGCGAGTTGCCTCCCATCGGGAGACCAGGCTGGTAACAAACCTGATGTGATGAATCGTTCGTTCTTTCCTGTGGAGTCTATAATCCAGATTTCATGCTTTTGATTTCGTATAGAAACAAATGCCAACTGTTCTCCACTTGGTGACCATGCAGGAAAGAAATTTCCCCGTTCCCCCGTCGTGAGCTGCTTTCTGTTTCTGCCATCTGGTGTGATCGTGTAGATCTGAGCATATTGTGTTGCCTGCGGACCTGCCCTTTGGTCGGGTGCATCTGCGAAGGCGATCAGGCCGTTCGATAACGCTCTACCCTCCGTAATCGGCTCACCGGATGTGCGTCCCTCAAGGCCGAAGCAAAGGATTCCCAATGTCAATATACACAGGACCGGCCTTGGCATGTTTTTCACTTCGCATTTGATTGACATCATTAATACCTTCCGCAGTTGTCGTCTAACGATGAGATCAGCAGGCATCATGCCAGCGCAGCGAGCATGGTGCTCTTCTGGATCGGTTTGTTAGCCATTCCTTATGAACCAATCGAAAGTTGCGATTGCCACGATTTCATTGTTCGAATGTACGCTTACCTCAACTGCAACCCTTGCGGCGCCCTTCTGTCTTAATCGATCCAGTGCTTGCAGCGGGTCGGGCTCAGAATTAGTAACCTCTGCCGAAATATCCTCCTTGGCAGCGGACTTGTACTTGACCGTTCCAGTACGAGTAACCGCTAGCGCATCAGGAAACTCGTCACCAAATTTTTCAATAATGAACTGGCCGGAACCTGCTTCGGCAACGCCATAAATTGCAGTCGCATGTACCGTTCCAAGATGATTCATATGCTGGTCCTTAACAGCAATAGTCACTACTCCATTGTGATCTTGGATCCCAATGAGTTTGTTAAATGGAAGGTCAGACACTCTCATTTGAACTTTCCTTGGTTAACTATGTTTATATGGCTTCCCTATAAGACTCCAGGCCTCTCTGGGTGTCAGTATAACACCCCTCTGCCCGAAGTCCATAAGGAATCCCTTGCAAATGAAATTGTGCGCAAGATGGTCATAAAGCCCCTGACTGTGTCGGGCAAACGACATGCCAAATCGTCCTTATTTGCCGTGGCGTTTGATCAGCCCCGTAGCAATAGCGAAGCTTTTTAGTTTCAGAACAAGCAATCTCCCTCCCTCGAAAGAGGGCAGGGAGGGAGATTGCGGTCGTGTGAAACGGATGGATGTTCATGAGCAGAAGGCGGCATCATTGAGGCGTCAGCGTTTTATCCAACCCTGTTTGGTTCCGTCGTGACCGGGTTGGGGGCTCTATATGGTTTCCGTATAACTCCGAAGCCTCTCCTCGTTCAAAGGACACCACGGCGCCGCCATACTCAATTCCAGCCGATGTCTGTGCCCCAAAGGTACGAGATACGCTTCACGCTTTTTTCAGCCTGCCCTGAGCCCAGTCGAAGGGAGATACGAACTCATTAGCAAGCACAACTCATCGAAAAATGTGCCGGACACCTTTAATTCACCTCACACTTTATTAAATATCTTTACTCATTTATTTCTTAATAATGAATATATCGCCTTCAGTGAAACTACATTCTTTTGCTATTTCAATACAATAATGAAAATGTCCGGCATTATGATTCCTGGCATTTGTTCCAAAGGTAAATTTGATGCCTGCTTTTTTAGCCAACTTCACAAATTCCATACTCGGAATTCGAATGTTCTCTTGAATCTCCAGCGCGATATTCCGCTCTCTGGCAAGATCTATAATCGTCATCATACGTTCTTTGGTCCATATTTCATGGTAATTACGTGCGAAATTGATAGGTAAATAGGTTGGTCTGCCAAATATGTTTATAGGTTCATTCGTAAGGATTTGTATGATATGGTTCATATATGTATCCATGAACGCCTCCATATCATCGATAAAATGTTCATTTTGCCAGATTCTCATATAGCTCCCATCTTTCTGCGGAATAGTGTCAGCATCCATCAACACATAATTTAATTGACTGATTAAGTCCTGAGTAAAATCCTTGGCCCAATTTAGATAAACAGGCTGAAGACCAATATAAACTGGAAATTGACGAAGACGACTAATGTATTGCTGTAAATGGTCATTTGTTCTTATTGCGTAATTACGCCCTGGGTGTTCCACAATCCCAAATTTCATATTTCTTTTTTCTGCGAGCTCAACGGCTTGTTTAATATCAAAACTACGAGTCAAGTGTACATGATAATCAATTAGTGGGATATTTGTATAATTTCCAGAATCACTAAATAACAGTCTAGGAGCTGTTGTTAATGCTGAACTTATTATTAAAGATCTTTTCAAAAAACTTCGACGGGATGTTGGGTAACTCATAATATATAATCTCCAATTTAAATATGTTTATGTTACCTTATTCAGTTCTTTTACTTTTGTTTATTTACAGCTTCAGCCTGCTTTTTCTTCTTTGCACCTTGGGCCTAATTTTGTTTTTCGGTCGACTTACTGCTCATGGCCCCGCCACAGGTGAACGAAGCCCAAAAATAGTACAAGTACCTAATTATTCTCTATTGTTCAAGATCTACGCAATACGATTTTGTCCGAAGTAAGCCCCTGCTCCTCCGACCATTGTGTTGATGCAAGGAACTTTTTTTGAGATTGATCTATCAGTGGCTTCAATTTCCAAAATGAGATACCGATGAGGATCAATGCCACTGGCTGAATGATTATCACACCGGTTAGAAATGAATCGAAAAGCCATTTGCCAATTGGCATTCCAACGAATCCGATAACTCCAAAGAGCCCACCTAAAATCAAGCCAAAAACAGCTCCTCGTCCGACAGCTCTCCTTCTTTCCTTTGCGGTCATGTGCGAGCAGATCTCTTTTACTTGGTCGGATTGAAACGGAGACCAGGTGCTGTGTAATGAGCACAAAAAAAGCAGAATCCAAAATGGCAATGGCAATAGTAAGAATAGATAGTGCATTGTCTTTCTCCTATAGCGAACAATGTTTATATGGTTTCCAGATAAGACTCCAGACCTCTCCCGGTGTCAGTATAACACCCTTTTGCCCGAAGGTTCTTGGAATATCGTATCCCTATTTCGCTGAGCGGAGACTATCAAATCATGAGCTACCTGTCAACTGCGAATTTCGCAAGCAAACGCCAAAAATCGGCGTTTGGCTACTATGAAGTGAATATCACAGCGTGGGTGTATCCGACCTATTCAACGGTCGGCAGGTCATCCAGAATCTTTTTCACCTGGTCAGCACAAAAACTATTGGGATACAAACTGACAAAACTCGTGAGAATTGCCCTTGTCTCAGCTAAAAGCTTTGTTTTCAGCTCCACTTTTGAGCTATCCTGCTGACTCCACTGATGCCTCTTCAAAAGCCCTAATTCGTATAAAGCCTGCATCCCACCATCGGTGTTTTGAAACTCTTTGTGCAGTTCATTTAATTGCTCAGCCCGAAGCTGCTCATCAGCGACAAGTTTTGCCTGGGCCAGCAGAATATTGTCACGAAGTGGGTCGTCTTTACCTGTTTGTTCAAGCTGCACCTTAAGCCGTCGCCCATAATCCAAGCTGCGCGGGTTCAGCATGACAAACGTCGCCAGGCGCTCAACTGACCCTGGCTCATCTGTTCGATTCTCCGAGCTTATAAGGCTGCGCAACTGATTTATTCTTCTCTGCAATTCCGTTAACTTAACCGCCGTCATTGCCGAATCAGCAGGCGGGCGAAAGGTACTGAAAAGTGTGTCACTTTCGGTTTCCTCTTGCTCGACCAACTTCCACCGCTCACGCAGCTCAGCTTGGGCCTCAGCAAGAAGCTCGCCGGCCAGCTCGAACCTGCCGAGACCAGCCCAATGCTTTGCAATGCGCCATCGTGCCTCCAGTGATTCCAGGCTCCTGCCAAATTCCCCATACAATCGATACCAGGTCTCTCGTGACCTTTCATGTGGATAGTCACTGTAAAAACGCAACACTTCCTTTTGCCCAAGCAGACCGATATCCGGATTGTATTCACTCAAAAGTGCTTTATAGTAAAGCGCAATAGGCATCCGCTGACTGCCCGAACGCTTCTCCATCCATTTGATGTATATAAACTCTGGCATCCACCATGGTTTGCGTGGATTGATGAACCGCCCGTATTGCTCGTTGAGCCATAGCTTCCTTTCTTGATACTCTAACTCGTCTGGCGCTATGAACCAGCTTGGCCAGCGGTCATAACTCAACTGAATCTGAATCTCCTTCTTAAGCTCCGCTCGCAGCGGAATCGGCTCCGTAGGATAAAAGAAACCCTTCAGATATTTTCTGACCGCCGGGTCTGTAATCGTTTTATCCAGAGCTTCGGTTATGGGGTGCTCTTGAAATTCATTGACCTGCTCCGGATTGTTCTTGGCTACGTACAGTTGATAGTCTAATTCATCAAAGCCTATTCTCACCTCAAAAGTGATAATAGCCAACAGAAGGAAGACGGACGTGACAATCCACGTCAGACCAGGCCGATAACGAGTAAAGTGCCCGATGCCCAAAACCAATCCCGCTATACCCAGACCAATCAGCCAGGCGCAAACCCAGGGAGCAAATGAAAAACCCCACGGAATAATGTCCAACCCTTTTGCACGCCCGAAGTAGCCCCAGTAAAGAAGCTGCGGTGCCGTACATAATACTATCGCAATAAAGCGGGACCGAAAACGAAGTGGACGACACGCCGCAGCAATACAGCTCACGAAAAGACAAACCGCAAAGCCTGGCAAATCCGCTAAAAAGAATACCGCCAGTATAAAAACAAAACTATAGCTGAAGCTCATAAGCTGCGATATCAAAACCGGCACACTTGCAAAAATCCCCATGAGCAGCCCCAACACGAGAATCTGCCACGGGTATTCAAATATGCTCACGCCAGTCAGAATATGCCGGGCCAACCGCCAATCTTGCAGTGAAGTCGCCCCCTGAAAGTCAAATGACCAAAATGAACCGGTCGCTATCCTCGACCAGAAAAAACAGCTCAGACTAAACGCCGCAATGGCAAGAAGCCAGCATCTCTGAACATTCTTATGACTGTAATGCAGCGTTGGGCCAACAGCCATAAAGGACTTCGGCACCGCTTTCGGCGCCTTTTCAGTTTGCTTGTTATCTTCAGCCATGGGTATATACATTATAAATGCACGAGACACACTTTAACGTGTGCTCTCGTGCTCTTTATACGTTGGCTCCGTCCTGGGTCTTGTGCTATGTCCCTTCGCCGCTGCTGCCGAGATAATTAACCTGTTCTGCTGTAAGCTCGTCTACGCCGATCGACATTGATTTCAGTTTGAGTCTGCTGACTCGCTGCTCTATCTCGACAGGGACATCGTGCACTCTGGCAGCAAGTTTGCCCTGTTTCCTTACAACATATTCAGCTTCTAAAGCCTGCGTCGCAAAGCTCATATCCATCACACATGCAGGATGACCATTAGCGGCTGCAAGGTTGATTAATCGTCCCTCACCAAGAAGGTATATTCGCTTGTTGCTGCGCAATACATACTCATCAACATGCTTACGCACATGTCTGTTTACCTTCTTGCTCATCTTTTTTAGGGCCGGTATATCTATTTCAACGTTGAAATGCCCACTGTTAGCTACAACCGCTTTGTCTTTCATCGCGCGGAAATGCTCAGCCCGGATAACGTTCTTATTACCCGTAAGTGTCACGAAAAGTTCGCCCACCCTTGCCGCCTCTATCATCGGCATAACTGCAAACCCGTCCATAGCCGCCTCAAGCGCCTTGATCGCGTCAACTTCGGTAACCGTAACGATCGCTCCCATGCCTCTGGCTCGCATAGCAAAGCCCCGGCCACACCAGCCGTACCCTGCCACCACGATCTTTTTGCCTGCCATTAGAAAATCCGTCGCTCGAATAATACCGTCAACCGTCGACTGACCGGTACCGTAACGATTGTCGAAGAGGTGCTTGCTCGCTGCGTCATTTACCGCGATAACAGGGAACTTCAAAAGACCCGCTTTTTCCATCGCCCTCAAACGAATAACGCCGGTAGTGGTCTCTTCCATACTCGCAATAATACGGTGGGCTTCCTTCTTTCTGCGAGTATGCAGCTCGTTCACTAAGTCGGCACCATCGTCGAATGTTATAACCGGCTCATTGTCAATCGCTGCGTTGATGTGTTTGTAATAGGTGCTGCGATTTTCACCACAGATCGCGAAGACCGGTATCTTAAAATCCTTTACCAAAGATGCAGCCACATCGTCCTGGGTGCTCAGCGGATTAGATGCGCATAGAACGACATTTGCCCCCGCCGCCTTCAGTGTCCTCGCCAGATTCGCCGTCTCGGAGGTTATGTGCAAACAGGCTGAAACGTTCTCACACTTTAATGGCTTGCTCTTTGCGAATCGCTTACGTATCGCCGCCAGAACCGGCATGTCATTATCCGCCCACAAAATGCGTTTCTTGCCCCCCGGTGCCAATGACAAATCAGCTATGTCGTACTTCATGAATAAACCCTTTCAAAAATAAGTAGGCCGGTCAATATATAGCCAAAAGCTGCAATTTGCAACCTTTTATTTTCGCAAATAAGACCCCCAACACGCCCTCGATAGGTTGGAATGTGACCTCCCAATGACCTGGCCCATTTGCCTCAGTCGAAATCCCTAAGGGCCGATAAATACCTTCGGCTACCGGAATTTCCATGGGTTTTGCCGGATGGTTCCAATCAGCCGGCGCTTTCTTCCTCGATTCGATAGAGATGTACATCCCAGGAGGCGAAAGCATCCCTGAAAACACCATCCTTTGACTTGATTGTCCGACCCTCGCCAAGAACTTCCACGGTCTTGTCGCCATCCAAACCCCGCACCCTGAATGTCACGTTTGTCTGGCCCTCTCGCATGGCTACCGCGAAAATATATGTCACGCCCTCGTCCTTCTTGACCATAATTGTTATGGGCACCGCTCCATTATCTGACGAAACGCTTGCTGTACCTTCGACGGTCCGGCTGTTCAACACCGGCGCAAGCCCCGCAATTTGTCGATTTATTGCTGTGACTGCCGCAAGCATCTCCGGGTCGCTAAGAAGCGCCGATTCATTGAACCTGGGCTGCCATTCGTGCACGAAGTAAATCAGCCCCATCGAGCCATGAATAATGGACATCCATACCTCGCAACGGACCTGCCGTGGCGTGGCTTTGTTTTTCGGGTTGTTGATTCGCGTGCATTCGATGCAGTTCCACACAATCTTCTTACCTTCGGTCCACTTGACCAGACGCTCAACACCTCCGGCGACGTACCATAGCTTCCCTGCCACTTGCGGTCTTGAGTGGGCGGCTGGATAGATATCAAACGAAGCGATGTCACAGCCCTTCACGTACTCGGCATAATCTTCGGGGTGGTTAGTGCGCACACCCCGGCCATGCCAGCCATCCCACGCCACGCCCTGCCCAAGATTCAGAACCACTGGCCGGCTTGGGTCAGCCCTGCGAATCTTCTCGTAGTCATCGATAATCTTCTCCGGCGGGATCGGCGGGCCGTAGCCTTTGCCTTTTCCCCGTGACTGGGCGTTGTCCGGCTCATCACCGTGCATCCACCCAACAATGGTCGAATCGTCAACGTGCTTAAGGCCAACTTCGTTTTGGTGGCAGATGACCTTCATGCCGACCATTCTTAGCTCTGCAAGCTGCTTTTCCGTGGGCCCTCTCCACAAACCCACATACGTATTGAAGCCGGCTGCCTTGTATTGCTCCGCCCTGCTCGGGTTTTGCAGCCAAACCGCAATTGGGAAGAAACCAGCATCCCGTGACGGGCCGTTATTCCATTTGACGTATGCTGTTGCGCTGGCAGACCCCTCACAAACACTGCCGAAGGCCAACACAGAAATTGCCATGCAGATTAGCAAAATCACTGTCTGTCGCATGGGACTGTCTCCTGTCTCATGTACGTGGTTGATATATACATGATCGCATATATAGAGCCGCTTCACAAGAGAATGTGTCGCGCTCTACGCAAACCGAAGGAAAAATCGTTGCTACCCTGCGCATCTTCCTGTGTAAACAAATCCAAACGCGGTCACCACCCTACCAGGTGCTTCAAAGGGTGCGGCACAACAATCCGCTCATAAACACCACAGGCCGCTTTTCCCACAAACCCAGCGACCCATACTCTCAACCCGCATTTCCCAGGTAGTCAGTGAGAAGTGAACCGTATTTCGATAGTATAGGGCCTATGGAGACCGCTCAAGCCAGTTTCAGCAATTTTTTAAGGGAGGACCCAATGGGTTAAGCACGCAAGGGTGCTTCGGGGCCTTTCTGGGAGGCGTATTGGTCATGTTGGTAACAAGACGCCTTGAAATCCAGGCCCTGATTTTGGTATTATTGATTGCGTAGCGTGCAGGAGTACCGATTATGAGCTTAAATGGCAGATGCCGGTGGACAGTATTTGTTAGTTGAGCCAGGAGACAGTCATGAGACCACTCGCAGGATATCCGAATCAATTACGAAGCGCATGTATACAGACTACAGGTTCTACGCAATCAGGCCTCCAGGCTTCGCTCATCAGCGGGCTGGCATTTCTATCACTGACTCTGTTGGCTGCCGGCACAACGAGAGGTGCAACCGAGAAGGGTAGGCCGTCCCGACGGGTGACTGTCGCAGTCTTGTGGTTCGAGGACAGAACCGGTGACCCGCAGTCGGCACACTGGCGCTACGGCATCAAGGGATTGTTGACGGATCAACTGGAGCAAATCAGTGCAATCAGGCCGCGCGACGGAGTCGAGTTCGCGCGCCACTATCTTGGGCTAAGCAAGGCCGCGCCCCTCGACGCATCGCAAGCGAGGAAGATGGGCGAACTCATTGAGGCGCAGCGGGTCATTTGGGGCGGCTACCGAGTCCAGGGCGACAAATGGCAGGTAAGTGCATACATCTTGAACGTCGCCAGCGGGCTACCATCGGACGAGCTGAGCGCATCATCAGCGGACTGGTTTGAGCTGCGCGACGCATTGATCAAGCAGGTTCTCAAAGAACTATGTGTCACACCGTCTCAGAAAGAGCAGCAAAAGATGGCTCGCCGATGGACCACCTCGCCCGCGGCTCTGGAATGGTACAGTAAGGCGATTGCACTACAAGAGGAGGGAAAACCGCTATCGGAACAAGAGCATAGCGCCCGCAAGGCAATCGAAGCAGACCCGCAATTCGTAAAGGCTTATGTGGCCGTGGCAGCGACACTTTTCAGCCAAGGAAAGTTCGCCCAGGCAGAGCAAATCACTCGTCAAGCCTTGAAGATAAAGCCGGACTGCGCTTACGCGCACGTCGCCTTGGGAATCTCGCTCCTCCGTCAGGACAAACCCGCAGAGGCGGAACAGAAGCTCCGCGAGGCCCACCGTCTCGACCCTGACGAGCCGGAAGCGCTTTTCTGGCTAGGCGAGCTCTACGCAAATCAGCAAAAGTGGTATGAGGCGATCACTTCTCTGGGCAAGGCCAAGCTTCTAGACCCTATGAGTGCCCGGATACATGCTGCTCTGGGACTGACCTACGCTTACAAGCGCGACCGAAACAAAGCAATAGTAGAACTCAAGGAAGCGGAGCGACTCGATGCTGAAGGCCGGGCAGAGCTCGCCCTTTGCCAAGCATACCATATACTGGGCGAGATACCGCTGGCGGTGGAGCACTACGAGAAGGCCATAACGCTGGCAAAAAAGACAGGTACGAATCCAAAAATGGTTGGGCGTTTTGAGCAAAGGGCACGGCAGCTCAAGGCAAGACTCACGCCGACCTTCATTGAGGCGTGCATGCCAAAGATTTGCACCGAGCAGGCCCTGCAGACCACGCTAAGAGAGAGACTCACAGAAAAAGAGCTGGAGATGGTAGTCAACCCCTTGGCGAGCAGTCCAGAGATAGCACGCTGGGCTCAGCGGCTGACCGAAAGCGCCAGCAGTGACTTGGACAGGGCAAAGCTGCTTTTTGATGGCCTGACACGACGCCTTCAACCCGGAGGCGGACGCGGCGCGCGCACGGCACGAGACGTGTTCGCCGCCTGGAGCGACCCCAACGAATCATTTACTTGTCAGGAGTATGCCAAGCTCTACGTAACGCTGGCGCGAGATGTGGGGATCAAGGCATTTTACGTGCATATAGACAAGGACTACCGGGGAAAAAATATGAGTCACGACTGCGCCGTCGTTTTTGTGGATGGCAGAGCTCTGCTGGTCGACGTCACTTGCCACTGGTTCGGCGTGCCCCACAAAGAGTATGTGATCCTGGACGATGTGCAGACTGTCGCACATCATCTCTTTCAGCATACACGCACAGGCCGGAATGTATCGCGGTGTCGATTGGCTGTGAAGCTGCATCCCGATTTCGCGTGGGGCCAACTTGCCCTGGTAAGCGCGCTATACGGGGCAGAGAACTGGGAAGAGGCCCGCAAGGCCCTTGAGGTTGCCGTAGGGCTTGAATCTGAGCGCTGGGACATCTATTTGATGCAAGGCATGTTGGCAGACCGTGACGGCAATTTGGAGGCAGCAGTTGGTTATTTACGCAAGGCGTTGGACTTGAATCCTGAGGATGCCGACATCCACTATAGCCTTGGGTCGACACTGCTGCGCCAGGTCAAGCTGGAAGAAGCACGCAAGCACTACCGGGCGTGCCTGCGATACAAGCCGGAGCCTGACATAGCTGAAAGTGCCCGCTACGAGATCGCCCAAATCAATGAGGCAATAGGGGATGAGCAGACCTCAGGCCCAACGGATGCTACAGCCTATCTGTACCGCGGGGCTGCGCACTTCACCAAAGGATTATATGACGAGGCTATTTCAGACTTCACCAAGGCCATCGAGATAAACCCAGAGAGCGCTGACGGCTACACCAATCGCGGTGCTGCTTATGGCGAGAAAGGCCTGTATGACCTTGCTATATCAGACTTCACCAAGGCCATCGAGATAAATCCAGAGGATTCTGACGGCTACGTCAATCGCGGCATTGCTTATGCCCAGATACGCCTATATGACCTGGCCATATCAGACCTCACCAAGGCCATCGAGATAAATCCAAGGGATGCCAGAGCTCATCTCGGTCGGGGGGAGATCTACTGTAACGTTAAGGCCAATTATGACGCGGCTATCTTGGACTTCACAAAGGTCATCGAGATAAACCCAAGGTATGCCTTAGCCTACCGCAATCGCGGGAAAGCCTACATAGCTAAAGGCGAATATGACCGGGCCATACTGGATTGCAACAAGGCCTTAGAGATAAATCCAGACTACGCTGCCGCCTACAGAACTCGCGGATCTGCCTACAAAGCTAAGGGCCAAGACGACAAGGCTAAGTCAGACTTCAATAAATTCCAAGAAATCTCGAAATAGATCGAAGGTACGCCTACGTGCACAACAATAATCACCGCCCGCTTACTGCAGCAAGGCAGAATATGACAAAATGTGGCTCAACAGAACCGGACACTCACTGCCAACATGTCCCGCCGGCAGCACAATTGCGTGACAACCTTGCAGGCTTAACACCCCCCAAACCGGTACCGATGGTCGTCACCCGCGAACAAAGGTCCCCCCATTGCAGGTACGTCTCGGCAGCTCAGACTAATAAGGCCTCATCTGCTGCTGCATCATCATCTCCTCCATCATCCTCATCTCCTCATAACCTTCGATTCCCTCATATCCTTCTGGGACGGTGGTCGTACGCCTCCGTCCACCTACCTTGCTGTCCCAAGCCCGCAAAGGCTCCTTAGGCTCCCTCTGCAACCTCTTAACTTCTTGAAATGCAGCCAGCAGATCTGCGGGCCAGTTAGTCGGTTTAATAGGCATGTGTTCTATATTTGTCCCATCAAAGCTGTAAAGCATCTCATGATAACTCCTCGGAAGCAGATTTCTGTCACCTGTCCAATCATTTATACGGACCGAATCCACCAAAACTGCCCCAGTGCTATAATCAACCATCTCGGGCTCCGTGATCTCGTCCGGCCGCGCGTAAGAACCAAATCGGGCACTTCCAACCGAGTCTCTAATGCCACCGTCGAACCTGGAAGAGCCGTATCGCCCAACTCCGGCCGGCTCTGCCTTCGAAGTCTCGGACTCAACAACACTACCTATAGCCTCTCCTTGCCTGACCGCAAAGTCCTCGCTGTGCCAATAACCCAGGACATACCTGGCAACCTCCACAGTAATACTCTTTGCGGCCTCTTGTATGTCCCTCGCGAAGAAGTACATCCTCGCCGGAATCTTTACCGTCTCTGTTACGTCAGAGTACGCGCTCCATAAAATGACCTGGTTCTGCTTCGGCCCAGCCGTCGGATTAAGAACGCCTAACCGAATCCTGTACCGGTACCTCGTCTCTGGCTCTACAGTATCATCGTGCGCCCAGAACAGTAGAGGCTCGCGCATCTTGGCAAAATCCGTCCTCCAAGTAAGCAAAGCCTGGTCATATTCTCTGTAAATATCATTTATTGAGGGTTCCCTGGAAAGCGCTCCAGCTCCCAGCAAATAGTCCCTGCCGATGTCATACTGATCGCGCTCTCCTGGCCTTAGGCGCTGCCTTCTATCTGTCAGAGCCCTTCTATCTGTCGGACGCCCTCTATCGGTCCCATACCCCATATCGGTCAAATACCCTCCATCGGTCCGAGTGTCACCGCGCCGGCCTCTTCTTGGCCGCCTTTCTCCTGTATCACCGTATCCACCGTAAAGATCACTCCTGCCCCCATAGCCCTCATATGTTCCGCCGGACCTTACTGAACCTGAACCTGACCTTGTGCCGAGCGTCCTGCTACGTCGGTCATCGCGCAAGTTCGGACGCTCTTGTTCCCTTTCTCTCTCTTTCTCTTCTCGCTCCGCACGCTTCTCTTCCAGCTTGTCCTTTTCTCGCTGCTTCTCAAACTTTACATGCAGTGACGGAGGAAACCACTCTTCACCTGCAGAGGCAATCTGATACGCCTGCGGCTGCAGCAAATCCATTCGCACCTCCGGATCATCAAATTGAAGCAGACGCACCTTTATACCTCCCGGCGGCAGATTCTCAACATCCTCGATGATTTCAAACATCCTCGCACGATGGTCAATCTTGGTTCGAGGAACGACATGCCAATCACTCCAGCTACCGTCTTCAAGCAGCTCCTGCCTCTCCAACTGCACTGCAGACAAAATAGGCCTTGCCAGACATGGGTCACGAAACTCCACTGGAACATCGTGACCCAAAAAGCTTTCTTCAAACCTCCTGTACAAGTCCGCAACGTCAAACTTGCCTTCAACAGTTACGAAATCTACATCATTCGGCTCATTGGTAGCCTTGTCATAAGGAGTCTCTTCGGTAATCTGCTGGGTGGGCACATAAGCCGCCGCTCTTATCCACCCGACTGCAACATCCGTGACTTCTCCAATCGATGGAAGATTATAATGTCCGGTGGGGCCCGTAACGAATGAACTATGATATGGCAGTGGCGGATACACGCTCGTATCAACACTGCCTATGGCCGAATCCATCAGACCAACGAAACCACGTGCAAGGTTGCCCGGTATCCCCTGCCTTACCGGGTCATTCGGGTCTACTGACCCGGTAAGTCGCGGCATATATGCCGCTTTACGCTGTGGCTCTTGGCTCAACTTCTCCTCAAGAAGCTTTGCCCGCTCGTGTATATAGGCGTCAATTTCACCAGGACCGAACTTCTGGCCATCATAGCTGATTACGTTAGGGCTGAAGAGTACACGCGTAAACAAAAGCCAGACACATACAAGCCCCACGATAACCAAAACTATCTTCTCAATATGTTGCTCTAAAATATCAACAGCTTTCATATTTCCTATCCTTCAACCCACACCTGTTCTGTTCTTACGCCTTGCCGGCTATCTTATCGTCTGCGCCGTTTGATCCTCGCTTTGAAGTGCCTTCTTGATCGATTCCGGCTTAATCCTATCGTAGCCAGCTTTGTCAAAGATATATTCGCAAATCAACTCCAACTCCACCGCAGCATCTTCGCCGTAGCGATAGAACCTGTGGTTTACACTTTCAGCATCAACCGGCCTCCAGCTACTTTCCAGAATCGATATCTGGTTGTGCTTAAAGACCTGCTCTTGCTGCCTGCCCCAAAAACCACTGAATTTGTGCTCCTTCGCGCTGCAAAGTCGCTCCATGAACGGCAGAACAGCCTCTGCACTGACTATAACAACGACATTGAAATGTATGACATCAATATCATCATTGCAAAGCCGTCCCGTACAGGGCTCGGCAAGCCCATCCATGGCCGAAAGAACATAGCCAGGCTTATCTTCGTCAGTTCTTCTTCGGACGCGCCCGAACCCTCGCCCAATAGACCTGACGGATCTGTTAACCCTGCTTTGACGGCCCAGTGCGAAACTCACGCTTGAAAGCCGTTTGACCGGCGATGTGAAAACGCTGTTCGAACCCGAATTGCAGGCAGCTACCGTATCGACAACATCCTCGACGACCCAGTAACCTAACTGCCAATACCAGCAGTTCGTGACTGCCTCGTTTATCCCGGCATATTGATACGTCTCCCAGAATTCGTATCCACTCAGATCAACCGCATTGGCGTAGACAGAAGCAGATGTCGCCCTCTCCCGGCAAATCTCGTCCACTATCGTAGAGTCAACCTCGCTCAAACCCACACCCATATATGGCCCTCTGAGCGACCTGCTCGAGAATCCCAGCGGACTCGAAGACCGTCTCATCCCCGGGCGCAAGCGCGCTCTTGAGCTTTCCAGACTCCTCTTCAGTTCCGTATCTGTGGGGCTATCCTTGGCATTTAGCCCGGTGATCAGCTCGTCTATCCCTGCGCGAAACCGCCGCCCAAATTCCTCGAAAATGAATTGAGACTTCTCATTCGGCTCAGGAAATATCTCGTAGCTCAGCAGCTCCCGCTTAGTAGCCACCTCTGCCAAACCTGTTATCTGATTGGCGTCATTTTCGTAAGATTTTTGATACTTCTGCTCCTCTTTCCACTGCTCACGTGCGACGGCGGTCATGCTCTTGGCGCTTCTGCCCTTCGTGATACTTTCCGTTTCTATCTGCGCTTTGAGCTTGCTGCCCATCAATAACGGCGTAAGTACCAAAATAAGCACGCCGACGACTGCCAGGATAGTCGAGACCAGTAACGATATATTACTCTTAAAAATACTTAGTCTTTGCAACAGATCTTTAAAATTTGGCATATCCATTTTAGCTCACCAGCTCTATTGTATTCACTCGTTTTATCATCCAGGTCACTCAGTCTTACTCCTGCAAACTACGCCAGCTCGAATTGCCGGCTTGCGGACTCAACCGGCCCATCTCCTAAAACTCCACAGCCCCGCGTGGCAGTGGGCGGCTCTGAGTTTTCGCTTTACTGCCGACCGGCTGCGGACGCGGTCCCATCCGGTACATGCTGCCAGGCAACATGGGCATGCCAGGTTTCTCTGGCGGCGCGGGCGCGTCCTTCCAAACAAGCTTAACATTTAATACAAACCAATTGTCATTAGTCTCATACTCAGGATTATTGTTGCGGTCGAAAACCTGTTTTCCGTACTGATCCAGTATGGCTACCTTGCCGATTTCCTCCTTTGTCATGGGGTCAATCAAGAACTGCTTGCCAGTGCCTACGCCCCCCATTTCGTCCCGCTTGTCATATCTGACATCCACAACCCCTATACCTGTTGGCATTTCCGCTTCCAGATCTACCGGACCTTTAACCAGTCTGTAATGGTTGGGGTCAGTTTTCTCGTACAGTTCGAACGGGCTGTTCCCATCAAAAACATCATCAAGGTGCTGCAGTCGAGTAACAAAACCCCATCTATCCGGATCTTCTTCCGCCCCGATCGGCTCTAACAGTGCACCTATACTCTTATACGGACTGTACCCCGCAATTGTCACCACGAATCCGGACTTTGTTTCAGTTTCAGCCGTCTGCCCTCCCAAGGCAAACGGCGGAGCATAGGGGTTTTGCGCTCCACCCATCTCCATCATCACCCCGTACTCCTCCATCATCGTTTCGTATTCATCCATCCCACCATACTCCTCAAGTTGTGACGTCCTCATCCTCGCCCCCCTCCTCGTCATAGCTGTGCCCCCAAAGTTCGCTTTTGACAGGTCACCCGCATAGTAAACCGACATATTCGTTACAAAAAGCTGCTTTCTGTCTTTGCGCGCAGTCCTCAGAACCGTCTCTACATCACCCTTAGCAAAAGCCCCATAGAGCTGGCTCTGCTCGGGGTTGTTATTCGCGTTTGGCAAGGCCTCAAGTACAGTCTTATACAGTAGCGGAACCACCTCACGGTGCTTAAAAAGCTCAAACTCCTTCTTAATTTTCGCCTCGTAATCGGAGCCTTTGCGCTGCTCGGCTTTAAGTGTGTCACTGGCCTGATTGACAACACTAAGAACATTGGCAATATTCTGTCTGACTTGACCGTTCTTAGCATAATTTATCTTATCCAGACTCGTTCTTCCCAGGCACAGAAGTGAAACACCCAGCAGCATACAAGCAGCAGCAGTAAAGTACTTGCCTTTACTTGCCCAGGCCATCGACCGCGCAATGCTGCGAGGCAGCAGGTTGCTCTCTATCCTTGCCAGGCCCATACCCTGAAGACCAAGGCCGTAGACAATGCCAAAATCGCAGACATTCTCGTGGAATTTCGCCGCCGAGACACCCGGGCCCATCATAAGCCTCTTGAATGAATCCGGCCTCTCAACAGGTATCTGCAGAGTCTGCTGCAGATACTTCAGCAGGCCGCGCAACTTCGTGCCGCCACCCAAAGCGATCATCCTCGAAAACTTCGTATTGGGGTTCGAGCTCGTGTAAAAGCCCAGCGAACGCTGAACCTCAGAGGCCAAATCTGTAAACACCGGCTTCATTGCTTGAAGTACCTGGCGGGCATATTTGCTCACCGGAGCAGTGCGTTTCAGCTTCTCGGCTTTCTCAAAACTAAGCTTAAATGTGTCCGCTATCGCTTTGGTAAAGGCATTGCCCCCAATTAGGATGCATCTTTGCCAGACAGTCGACTTTGTACAAACTACCAAGTCAGTGTTTTCCGCACCTATGTTAAGAACAATTGTTGCTTTATTATCGGAACTGACTAAGTCAGGACGGTCATACAACACGTAGTTATACAGAGCCATCGGCGCCATCTGAACGTAGCCAACTTGCACATCTTCTCTGCCGAAGTGCTCCAGCGCTGAGTTGACAACTTCATTCTTGATCGCGAAAATGCCGACCTTCTTTTCCGGGCTATCGTCCTTCGTCATCACCTGCCAGTCCCATTGCACATCGTTGATATCGAAAGGTATCTGTTGGACTGCCTCGAACTTGACGATTTCGGGAATGCGCTTCGGCTCGACGGGCGGCAGATTCACAAACCGTGCAAAGCTATTCTGGCTCGGCACGGAAACCACGACGTCATCATCGCCCACATCATTCCGCTGCACAAACTGGCGAAGACTCAGCGCGATAAGCTCGTCCCTTTCCGCAGCCTTTATGCCACTTCCCGAAATGATCTTGCCGTGCCGAATATGGTCGAAGCCGATCACTTGCACAACGCCGTTGGCAACGGTCAAGTGCAGAGCCTTCAGCGAATTGTTGCCCAAATCTATCGCCCAAACCGAATCGGATGGTACCGCCATGACAGACCTCCCGCTATATACTCACACCAGCTCAATTACCCTTGTAAATCGTTCTCAACAACCATTATTATACTATATTATGAAAACTTTTTCCATAAATACTCTTGGCTGCAAAGTCAATCAATACGAAAGCCAGCAGATTCGAGAGCTGCTCGAAACGCTCGGACTCGATCAGGTTGAATCGGCCGAGCGGCCCGATCTGGCAATCGTCAACACTTGCTGTGTTACCCACACAGCTTCGGCCAAGAGCCGACAATACATCCGAAAAGCCCAAAAGCTAAGTCCTGACGCCACCATAGTCGTCTGCGGCTGCCTGCCCGCCGTGCAAATCGGCGAACTCAATAACCTTGGCGGAAATGAGCATCTGCTCAGCCCTCACGAGCGCACCGCCCAGATCCTAACACAAATAGTCAAAGGCAAGGCAACAAGCCGCAATTCCAAAAGCTCCAGACCCTGCGAAAACACCTTAATTAAAGCAGAAAATCACGCTAAAGTCAAGTCTAAAAACGAGATAGATGTCCCGCTGAAACTGCCACAACTAACCGCTTTCAAAGGCCAAACCAGGGCTTTCCTAAAGGTACAGGACGGCTGTGACGGATGCTGCACCTACTGTATTGTACCCAAAACCCGCCCAATTGTTCGCAGCAAGCCGCCCCAGACCGCTCTAAACGAGGCGAGGGCCCTTGTCGAGGCCGGCCATAAAGAAATCGTCGTAACCGGCGTATTTCTCGGCGCTTACGGCCATGAGAGCGTTAGAAGAAAGAACTGGGCTAATAGTCAAAATGACAAACTGGCTGACCTGCTTGATCAAATGGCGGAAATACCGAACCTTGCACGGATAAGGCTCAGCTCGCTGGAGCCCGGCGACGTAACGCCACGACTCCTCGACACTTTCAGCAAGCATCCTAACATCATGCCACACCTGCACTTGTCGCTGCAGTCCGGCTCAAATGCCATCCTGAAAAAGATGTGCAGGCAGTATAACGCCGATGATTTTCGCCGGAAGGTTCAGCTAATCAGGTCTTACCTCGATAGGCCTGCCATAACTACCGATATAATTGTCGGTTTCCCCGGCGAAACGGACGCTGACTTTGAGCAGACTGTAAATCTGGCCAAAGAAATTGGCTTTGCCAGAATCCACGTCTTTACCTTCTCACCTCGGCAAGGCACCGCCGCAGCACGTATGCAAGATGCTCTAAACCATAGGGCTATGAAGGAACGGTCAAAAACACTCCGGGATTTGAATACGGAATTGGCCAGAGAGTTTCGCTGCCAGTTTATTGGCGAGACTGCTGAAATTCTGCTGGAGAACAGCAATAGCCAGCCGCAAGGACGAAGCGAAAGATACTTCATGGTCTACCTCGAAAAAATGCAGAAAAAGCTCAAGAAAAACAACCTGGTGAGGGTTAGACTGCTTCAAAATACCAAAAACGGAGTAATTGGCCACGTCAACAGCGGAGGCAAATCTGACCCTTGAGTGAGATCCTTCTGCTCTGCTTGGGTCCCTGCCTGCTGCGAGGATAACACTTCGACTCATTATTGCTGAATGATTACGGCCCGCCTCTGGCGGGCTTTCAGCACGGCAGATTTACACTGCGCTTCAATATTGATTCTTTTGTGCCACTTTTGGGGTAATCTTAAAGTGGTAGAGTTCCCCCAGTTGGCTCGGCCGCACACGGAAAGTCCGAAAAAAACTATACTTGTTGCGAAATCCCTGTCTTTTCTGGATTTATCACTTGACATCTGAGGCATATATTGCTATAAAGACTCAGCCTAACATAACAACAAGGATGAGGCCACGAGCAGTTAGGATGACGGGTGTGGCCGGTAAGTTATGTGCTTGATAAAAGGCTACTCCGTATGGAGGCGGGTAGATGTCATCAAGCAAAAATGCTAATGGATTGGCGGTATCATTGCCTATTTTCGCCGTTGTAGCGACTGAAAAGTCCGCTACATCGACGGTGTTAGATGGCGAGGCGGGGGTTCGTGTATATCCTATGCGCCAGAGCCCAGGCGCGCACAAGTCATTGTGGGCGCGAATAAGCCAAAACATCGCAGCCCCCAGTTTTCAATTGCGGCCGATAACCACACAATCTCCCCAATCACTTGTCGGTCTCCTAAACGCCTCAATGTCGTATCCTCTTCACGCACAGCCCTTGCCCGCCATCTATGGGACACCGTTAACAGCCCCAACCACCGCAAACACATATTCCTTTACCCCCGTGACCATGCAAGAGTCAGACTTATTTGGTTTGCCATCTGATCGCTCCACTCGACGGCCTGAACGGTCCGCTCACCTATTGCTGGCATTTGTTTCGACATACCTGGGCCGTGGTCCGCCTGAATCGGGCTAAGCAAAGTGCGCTAAAAAAGGAGTTTTCGTGGCCTCTGGCATCTTCTGCCGGAGGCCAAATTAAGGAGAACAGAAATGAAACGGATTTCACTGCTGACCATAGCGATATTGGCGCTTGTGCCGAGTGTAAGTAAGGCAAGCTGGCGTTATTACACTCCCGTCCGTTATCGCACTCGTTACTCACCTTATGCTGCTGATTACCATAACTCAGGTTTGGTTCCTGGTTACCTTCGTTACTCTCCCTACGCGACGGGCTATAGTCGCTCCGGCTTAATTCCTTACTGGGTACGTTACTCTCCTTACGCTGTTGGTTACAACCGCTCCGGCTTGGTTTCCGACCATGGGTGCTACGGCTACCGCCACCCCGGCTACCTGCTTTACGTTAACCGCCAGACGTGCTATTCTCCCAAAGCGGCTAATTGTAATTCTTGCCAGCCAGGGCAAGCTTTCAATCCCAACAACGGCGTTTCATTCAGCGAGGCGAAATACGACGCGCAAGAGCAGCTACGTGCTCGTAAGGAGCGAATCAAAAAGTTGATAAGTTCAAGAAGCCAAATAAACGGGATCAGGGAAAATGACGCAAAGGAGATAATCTACAAATACCTTAAGAGCAAGAACATAGATTTTAGAACGAACAGACTTCTAAAAGTAGACAACAAGACGCTGAGCGTGGACTTTCTGCTTGTAGATAAAAACACGATCATAAAATACTGGAACCCAGAGGACATACAGCACATACTACAGCAACCGGGATGCAAAAAGAAGGTTTGCGAAAAATATGGGCAAACATGGAAAGACTATTGTGAAAACTTCAAGGCAAGCGGCGGAAAAGTCTACGAAGTAAAGGCGACAGACAAGGAAGAAATATTAAGCCAGCTCGGACTCTGCCAAGAGCTACATGAGGGATGAAATTGCATCTTTTTGCGACCGGAAACATCAGACTCAGAGACATCGTATCCATCAATCCGCTCGTGACAGACTGCGGGTCGCAGAGGTTAAGCTATAAAGCTGCAGGCTGATGGTCCTGTTGACAAGGTTATTTGGCCGGCTTTAAGAGTACAGTGCCGTTCTGGACCCTCTGCTGTGTCTTTGCGCCGGTCGTTTATGGCTTCTGGGCGATTCAACTGCGCGCTATCTTTCTTCCAGCCAATGGGCCGCCATCAGGGCCAAGTCCAGAAAATCCACCCTGCAATCGCCGTTTATGTCACCAGCGACAATCGTTTCGCAGACCGGTTCCCCAAAATACGACTTACTCGCCTCGGCTGTACCGCCATACGCTCCCATGTTGACAATGCCACCGTTCGAGAATGGCTCGAAACCAACCGCACTACTTGGGTCTCCTGCATCGATGCAGGGACTTGTCAAATCGTCCTGAATCCAGGTTTGGAGGGAAGCATCCCATCTGCCAGCCTGCGATTTCAGGTGATAATCGCCATCGACCCAGAAATCATCATTTACGTCGTCCAGCGTTCCATTGGGGTCCCAAGAGCCAAGCTCGGCAAAACAAGGGTCAACATCGATGTTTTCCTCGCCCGGCCAACCACTCTGGACATCGCTGAAAGTCATCGTAATTGTGGAGGCATCGTGGTTCCATACTTCGCCGCCGCCATCCCAGAGAATGCAGTTGGCTGCCCGAAGGTTGCTCGGATACTTTTGCTCATGCGAATCAAAGGCCAGAGACCTGCCATTAGGCGATGAATTTCCAGCCAATGTGCAGTTAGTGAGCGTCAGGGTACTGCGGTTATTGTGCATTCCGGCGCCATAGTTGCCAGCTCGATTGCCCTTGAAGATGCAGTTGGCCAGTGTGAGGTTGCATCCCACGTTGAACATCGCTCCACCGTGGTCGTCGGCCGAATTTGCCCTGAATGTGCAGTTGGTCAGCGTTAGGTTACTGTCGAAGTAGTTCAAAAGTCCCGCACCACGTTTTGCAGAGTTGCCTGTGAATCTGCAATTGGTGACAGTCACCTCGGTTTTGTAGTCGTCCATCGCACCGCCTTCCTTGGCAGCCGAGTTGCCGCTGAAAGTACAGTTTGTCAAAGTCGGACTGCCACCCCACCAGCAAGTCATTCCGCCTCCATATCTACGCGCCGAGTTGCCGATGAAAGTACAGTTGACGAGAGTCGGGCTACTTTCGCCACAGAAGACGCCTCCCCCGTCTCCACCTATATGGTAGGAGGCGTCCACAGAATTCCCGCTGAACGTGCTATTAGTGATTGTCGGGCTGCTCTTGTAGTTGTACATGCCACCACCACCGGGGTTCTCCTCTGCATCATCAAGGAACGCCAGGTTTCCGCTGAACGTGCAGTCGGTGACAGTCGGGCTGCTGTTCTCGTTGTACATCCCACCGCCCTGGCCCGCCACGTTGCTTCTGAAAATACAGTTGACCACCGTCGCCCTGCCGGAATAATTGTACATCCCACCGCCCTGCTCGTTTGGGTCCCACGAGGCATCGGCATTGCCACCCGTGACGGTGAAGCCATCGAGAACAGCCGTTGCATCTGTTCCGCTGCCCGTCACCACGTGGTAACTGTTCTCGCTGCGAGAAGGGTCATACAGCCCGTAGGTATCGTCACCGCTGAGGTCGCCGCTCAGGATGGTCTCGTACACCTCGACATCACGCGCATTGGGTTCCGATTCACCGAGGCCGGCATAGCCGCCACTGATAGTCACGCTATTTAGGATCTGGAACGTGGCCGTCCGGTCGCCCGGCGTCTGATCTTTACCCAGGTCAGGTTTGTAGGTGCCTTGTGCAACGCGGATTTCGACCGGCTTTTCTGAGGAATTAGCGTCGATGAGGGCATCCTGTAAATGACTATAGGCATCCACCCAGTTTGTGCCCTTGTTCGCACCTGCGGCATTGGCGTCAACGTAAATTACTTCTTCCGATGCCGTCGCAAAGGTCGCCACCGAGAAGACAACCCACATCACTAAGCGAGCGATCAGATTTCTTCTGGGCATATTCGTCCTCCCTAAAACTCTCAGCGACAGAATCAGGTCCCGCAAGATTGTATCAAATCACCCAGCCTTTTGTCCAGAAGTTTCAATTCTTATTATCCTGCACTACTTTTAGTGCCCCCAGGCGATACCGCCGTTTGCCATCGCCTTGGAGTAGTGGCAGCGCGATGCGAGGTGTCCCCGTCCGAGTCCCAACTGACATGTAGACGTCATAGATTCCCGGCTGCCGAATGCCCGGCCTGAAATTCGCGTACAAACGCGGTGACAGTGAGAAAGTCACCTCCTGGTCAACCGCCTCGGCCTTTCCAGGCGCTGCTACCGGCAATGACCGAACATCGAAGCCTTCGTCAACGTAGACACCGACAATGCCGCCCTTATTGTCTTTTAAGGTCACAGCAGGATAGCCGCCGGGCAGACACGGCGCAACGCCGGCGTTACGCCACTTAGCCGAGAACCGCAGAGTCGAATCAATACCGACTTCGCTCGGCCAAGATGCCTCCACTAATTGAAGCCGATAACCGAGACGCAGGTTTATCCGCCTAATCAAATCGCGATTTGCTGCGAGAAACTCCTTCGGCCACCAATGGATCGACGCATAACTGGCGTGGTAGTCTTCGACCGCCTGCAGATACAGCCTGCCGTCCTCCCACGCACCTCTTCTCTTAGAGGAGCCGTAGTGCTCGCACTCTAAGACAACCGGTACTTTTCGCCAGAACATCTGTGCCAGGTCCGCATGAAAATATGCCCTGTCTTTAGGTTGCACAAGTATGCTGTCGTCCCGCAGGGTGAGACCTCTTTCACATGCGTACTCCATACAAGCTCGGCCTCTGCCATGATCGATAAAGTCATCGTTTGCTGCAAGCAGTGTCTTTTTGAAGTGCTTTAGGTGCAGGTCGATATGTCTGCGGACCGTTTCCCCTGAATAGGGCAATATAGTGCTATGAAATGTATGTCCTTCACCCCATACACCAAATGAGCCAATGTCAACGAAGGCCACCTCCGGACTCCCATCATAACGGGCGGCGAAAGCAGCCAGAAAGTCATCGAGTTTCTCCAGGAAAACGGGGTCATCGTAATCCGGCTCCCAGTAAGGGCCATCATCGGTGATACCCTTGCCCGGCTTAAAATCGTGTCCCTTGGCACCGGCTTTGGCGACCCACTCAGGAGCCGCATATCGCATCCAGGATTCGCAGCAGGAAATACGAATCGCAATCTGTTTCCCTTTTTCGACCCAGCGCTGAGCCGGAATATCCAGAACCGACCAGTTAAACTTGCCTTCTTCCGGCTCAAGGTACGACCACGGTATGCGAAGATAGATATGTGTCAGACCACCAAAGTCTTCAAGCGTGTCAGATGGCGCCAGCTTAGAACCGTAGTTGGTCGGCACATTCGAATAGTAATGAAAGCCCCATCCCATCCCCGGATTTGCAAGCGCGGCGCCGGTGTCTTTAGGCCTCACAATTGTTCGTTCTTGCTGTGCGAACAGGCACGCGCAGCTCATCAGCATAGTCGCCGGCAATACACAAAACCATCGCCTTTCGTTACCGTTCCTCATGCTGGCCTCCCTGCAAAGATAGCACATGTGCTGAGACCTGGAGATACCAAACAAGGCATCTCTGCCCTTCTTCAGTTGGAGCAGTTCATATCCCGAGATTGCCGTCTCAGGTCTCTTTCTTTTTTTTCCTCTTCGTTGTCTTGCGTTGTCTGCGTTGTCTCGTCCAGACCGGCTCAATCATCTGCGAGTTCCACTTCTCGAACTCTTTCTCGAGCTCTTTCAAGACTTCCGGCCGTTCACCCTTGAGGTCTTTGCTCTCACCGATATCGCCGGACAGGTCAAACAGACCTATCTCGTCGCCCATCTGCACAAGCTTCCAGTTTCCTTTTCTCAGCGCATGGTTCTGGCCGGCCCGCCAGAAGAGGACCTCGTGAGGCGGAGCTTTCTTTTTGCCTGAGAGATACGGCAGCAGATTCACACCGTCAATCTTGCGGTCTTTCGGCAACTCGGCTCTCGCGGCTGCGGCGGCCGTGGGAAGAATATCAAGCGCAATGACCGGATGTTCATAAACCTGGCCGCCCTTTAGCCGGCCCGGCCACTGAACCATAAATGGCACCCGGATGCCGCCTTCATACATAGTACCCTTGGTGGCTCGTAGCGGTCCATTGTTCGAGCTATTCGCTGTTGGGCCGCCGTTATCATTGATAAAGAACAGCAGCGTATCCTCTTCAATGTCCAGGTCTCTCAGTTTGGCCAGCAGCTTGCCGATACCTTCGTCCATCGCCGTCAACATTCCGGCGTACACGCGACGCTTGGAATCAATGATATGCTTGAAACTGTCTTTATATCTTTCGGGCGCCTGCATCGGTGTGTGCACCGCGTTATATGCAAGATAAAGGAAAAAAGGCTCTTTTTGATGCCGTTCGACAAAGGCGACCGCCTCGCGAGAATAGGCATCGGTCAGGTATCCCTTCTCGTCCACAGGCTCAGTACCGCGCAATATGGGATTGAATGTCCCCAGGCTGGGTTCAATATAGGAATGGCCGCCGTGTAGAAAGCCAAAGAACTCGTCGTACCCTCGTTTGAGAGGGTGGAAATGCGGCGCCATCCCCAGATGCCACTTGCCCACCGCGCCTGTGATGTAACCGGCAGACTTCAGCACGTTCGCAATCGTCACTTCAGTCAGCGGCAAGCCAACGTTTTCTTCCAAGCCTCCGGGTGGCGGACCTGTATTGTACTCGTGCCCGAAGCGCTGCTGGTATCGGCCCGTCGCCAGCCCAGCGCGAGTCGGACTACACACCGGACAGGAAACATATCCGTTTGTGAAACGGATCCCATTACGCGCAATGGAGTCTATGCCGGGAGTTTTGATATCCTTACAGCCGTGACAGCCTATATCAACATATCCCATATCGTCACTGATGATAACGATGATATTCGGCTGTTTTCTCTTTCCTCGCTTGGGTCGGCTGGTGGCGCCACGGGCCGGCAGTACTGACAGCGTCCCGGCCGAAGCCGCTGCAAAACCCATCGTCTTGAGGAATTCTCTTCTTGTCTGTGTTTTCATGTTTAGCTCCTTATTATCTGCCAAAAGCCATCATGTACTCAGAAGTACGAAGATAGACTTTCCCATCCACCAGTGCCGGGGTAGCATTGATGCGTTCTCCAAGCTTGTTGCGCGACAGGACCTTAAACGTGTCGGCGGCCTGGACGACGAACACCGTCCCTAAATATGAAAAGAAATATATCTTGCCGTCCGCCGCGACGGGGGAGGCAAAGTAGTATACCCTTTGCCCAAGCTTCTCGCTGTATATTCTGTCTCCTGTTTCTGCATTGAAACAAGTAACAATACCGCCATGCTTGACCAGGTACACCCGTCCCCGATACACCAGAGGCGATGCAACCTGACCGATACCCTCGCTCGTCCTCCACCTTATGTGCGACTCGCTCACATCACCTTTGCCACCACTTTGGATAGCAACAAGCGCATCCATCTTCTGGGGTTGGATGCTCGCAACACTTCTGGCCACCTGTTTCCACTCCTCTTCGCTGATAGCACCGTCCTGGTCAGTATCACACCGTGAGAAGAACTTTTTGACTCCTGCGAACTCAGGTCCGAAGCGGTATATCACCGCAAGCTCTTCGGGGATCTCCGCTTGGGTCAGTCGGTTATCCCCATCACGGTCATAAGTCTCGATAAGTTCGTCGAAATCGGGCAGTTCTATGGGATTGACGGGGTCACCGGTCATAAACGCCGTAGCCGCTGCAAATAGTGTTTCATCTGCGTAAACGGGAGTGGAAGCTGTCACAAGCGGCAGACCACGCAGCCACCAGCGCTGCCGGCCGTCTTTGAGGTCATAGCAGATCAACTGCTCACTGCCCAGCACAACCAGTTCCTGATCATTTCCATGTTTCCACAACACGGGGGTGGAATAACCTGCCTTTCCAACTTTACGGCCTTGCCTCCATATCGTTTCTCCCGTGTCTTGGTGCACAGCGAGCAGGTAAGGATGTTCGTCTTCATCGCAGTTGATGACCACCATCTCATTTGCCAATATGGGCGATGCCCCCGAACCGTGCATGTGCTTAGGTATCGCAAGCGGTTTCTTCCATAACTCATTGCCGTCGACATCATAGGCTAAAAGGCCGAACGAGCCGAAGTAAACGTACACTCTTTTCCCATCGCATACAGGTGTTGGAGAGGCATGACTGTTGGTGTTGCTGATCTTTTCCATGGTCTCGGGTTCTACGGACTTGCGCCACTTGATCTTGCCGTTTCCACGATCTATGCAGATCGTTTCCAGTACCTTGCCGGAACGGGCGGTGATGAAAATGCTATCTGCCCATATACACGGCGATGAGTGCCCTTTGGGCACCTTCGTCTTCCAAAGCAGATTCCGGGCTGTGTCCAGCTCAGTCGGATAGGCCTGGCTATCCGGGGCAATTCCAAGACCACCGGGACCCCTGAACTGAGGCCAAATAGCCTGACTGCCATGACTCATTGCGCCGAGGGCCAGAACAAGGGGCACGCCCACAATATATACTGCCGGTTTTGTAATAGACATGATCTCTTCTCACATTTCCGCTCATATCTGCCATACTGAGCGCTTGGCTACTCAACCAAGCTTTCCAATTCCACGACAATAGCAAAATCTTCCTCGAATTGTACGGAATTGAAGTCTCTCTTTCAAGTTCAAAACGTACTTGTCTTGCTTGATTCACTGCTCTGCTGTGGCGCGCCTGTTGTAAGACTTCACCACATTACCGCCATACCCGATGAGGCAGCGGTACACCCTGCAGCTCGGCGAATCACTAAATTCAATTTGCTTTCCGAAACGATTTTAACTACTCAGATATTGGTGCAAAGCCGATATTTTAAGGGGTCAGACCTTGTGGACCATTGCAAAATATGGGCTGAACGATTATTATGGTGCAGCAAAGCCGACTTGTATGGAGCAAAGTATGGACAAGCAAGGCGCAGAGCCTGGCTCACTTGAGGTCTCAGTGGTTGTGCCGCTGCTGAACGAGCAGGACAACCTCACCGCACTGCACGAGCAAATCACACAAACCTTAGCCGACAAACACAACTACGAAATAATATTCGTTGATGATGGCAGCAGTGACAACAGCTTTGCAGTTCTGAGTCGGCTGCAAAAGACGGACGGTAGAATGCGGGTCATTCGGTTTCGCAAGAACTTCGGCCAAACAGCCGCGCTCAGCGCCGGCTTCACTCACGCGCGAGGCAAAATCATCGTGGCAATTGACGCCGACTTACAGAACGACCCGGCCGACATACCCAAGATGATTGCGAAACTCAACGAAGGCTTTGACGTAGTAAGCGGCTGGAGAAAAAAAAGACATGACAAGGCAATTACCCGGCTCGTGCCTTCCAAAATCGCCAACTGGCTGATTGGCAGGATTACAGGAGTCAAACTCCACGACTTCGGCTGCACGCTCAAGGTGTACCGCCAGGAGGTGCTCGCCGAGACAAAATTGTACGGTGAGATGCACCGGTTCATCCCGGCTCTGGCAAGCTGGAGCGGTGCAAGAATCGCAGAGATAGTAGTCAACCACAGACCCAGAACCGCCGGCGCCGCCAAATACGGACTCAGACGTACACTTAAAGTTGTACTGGACCTTATTACAGTCAAATTCTTAGGCTCATTTTCGACCAAGCCAATTTACATCTTTGGCGGCCTGGGAACAGCAAGCGCACTCGGGTCGATAGTCTGCGGCCTGATCGTGATCTATCAGAAATTGATTCTTGACCACGATATGACCGGAAACCCGCTGTTGATTCTGACCACCCTGTTAATTCTCACCACTGTCCAGCTTATCCTGATGGGACTGCTCGCCGAAATGCTTGTCCGTACGTATCACGAATCACAGGATCGCCCCACCTACGTCATCAAAGAGGTCCTTGATTCGTCCGGCGATAACGGAGATCGTGAATGAGCAAACGCGCCCACAAGACTAAACGCCCAAGAAAACAGATAAAGCCTCAACCGAAAAAGTCTGTACGTGCAACCAAGCAGAAGCCCAAAAGGCATTGGGTGGTTTTCATTATCATAGCGGTTCTGGCCGCAATACCCTTCTCGATGGGCAAGTACTTCGAGCTCAGCACCTTCGGACCGTTCGACAGCGGAGCGTACGTTTATTCAGCAGCACACATCCTCGCCGGTGCCAAAATCGGCGTCGAAGAAAAACCGAGTGCCCAGTTGGGAACGCTGCTGGTAAACATCCTGGGTGTTCGGCTGTTCGGCTTTAATGAAACCGGCCCAAAGTTGATACAGATGATACTTCAGGCAGTTGCATTGGTGCTCATGTTTGTCGCTCTGAGAAAGCTCTTCGGCACGCTACCTGCGGCGGTGGGTGTCATTGTTGCCTCTGTTTATCTCTCATCACCCTTAGTCTGCAAAGTCGGCAACGTTAAAGAGCAATACATGATTGCATGCATGGTTATGGGAGTAAGCTGTTTCGTCATCTATCAGCTTGGCGGCAAATGGTGGCATGCGATGCTTGCCGGAGCCTTTCTCATCTGGGCTCCGCTGTTCAAACAAACCGGCGTCTCGGTAACCGCAGCCATTGGGTTATTTGTAGTAGTACAGCCGTTACTCAAACACAGAACGTGGAGACAAACGGGTCGTGACATCTTGCTGCTGCTGGGCGGTGGTGTAGCGGCTATTGCGCCGTTGTATGTCTGGATACTCGCCTGGAACGTGCAGTTGCCTTTGCCATACTCGTTTGTGTGGCAGACACTGGCGCGTTTCCTGCCGGCTGGCGCAGATGCCGACCAGGCAAAAGCAGCTTCTGACTATATCGCCCGAAGCCGCAGGCTCGTACCTTTCTCACGACAATTGCCCAAAGTCTTGTACTACTATAAGCTGCTCATAATGCCGATAGCTCTGGCGGCTGCCGCTATTGTCGCCGCAATCGTACGCATGTTTTGGCAGACTTCTCCAACAGAACAGAGAACAAGAACGTCGCACAGTTTCGTTCTGCTCTTTGCAGTCTGGTGGGTCTTAGATATGGCTTTCGTCTGGATCAGTCCACGTTCGTATGTGCAGTATTATCTGCCATTAAACGCCTCCGCTGCAATGTTGGGTGCGTACCTGGTCGCGATTTGGTGGGATAAGGTAAACAGCGCCGTCTTCAAGACCAAGTGGGTGATAACAGGGCTCGTAGGCCTTCTGCTAATGGTGATTTTCTCCTGGCATATATTCTTCGGCTCCGGCGTGCTAACGGCCCCGGGTAGAAGGGGCTACACACAAATGTTGAGAGAAACATCCCTGCGTCGAAGTGGACTCTCTCAAAATTACGGGGAAGCAGTGGGCGAATATATCCGCCAGAACTCCAAACCGGCGGACAAGATTTATGTCTGGGGCTGGGTGTGCGGCATATACGTCAAAGCCCAGAGATTCAGCTCAGCTTCAAGGGCCTTCAGTATGCCCCGACCGGCGCCGCCGATCTTGGCCCAGATTGTTGCCGACCTGATAACCGAATTCAAACGTGAGATGCCTAAGTATATCGTTGATACACGCAAACGTCACATACCGGTGGAAAGGCCCCCGTATGAACTCTGGCCGATAGCCTACTATCGAGTCACGGGCCAAAAAGAACCGGTGCCGGACTTCTTGCCGCCCGTTGATAAAGATGTCGCAGAGTACGATAAGATGCACACCGCATTCCTGCAGAAGAATTTCGGCGAGGACGAAGCAGAAAGGTACAGAGTCCTGGCGCCTTTTAGAAAGCTCGTTATGGAAAACTACGAAATTGTTGAGCTCAGGCAGTACGCTCCTGCAACTGTGCAAGGCCAGCCCACGCTTATTCACCGAAGGTTTGGCCTGCCTGTTCTGTTCGAATTAAAGAATCCTACCGTAAATAAGGAGCTGTAGTAGCTGTGGCCAAACTGAACTTGCTCATGCTCAACTATGAATTCCCACCTATCGGCGGTGGAGCGGCTAATGCACATCTCTGTCTCCTAAAGCAATACGCCAACAACAGCGACCTAAAAGTCGATGTCTTGACCTCAGCATCACAGCCGGGCTTTTTCAGTGAAAATCTCGCAGGCAATATCACCATTTACAGGGTCGGCGTGCATAAAAAGAATCTCCACTTCTGGCGAAAGGTCGAGGTAATTGAGTGGCTGGCCAAAGCCCAACTGCGTTACCGCAGGTTGTTGCGAGAAAATGACTATGATTTAGTCCATGCCTTTTTCGGTTTTCCGGCGGGCTGGCTGTGCTACCGCAGCGCTAAGAAGTTGCCTTACATAATCTCACTGCGCGGCTCCGATGTGCCCGGCCAACACGCAAGGTTAAAGCTTTATTATGAAGTTCTTGGTCCCACCATGTTCAAACCGATTTGGGAAAATGCCGCCGCTCTGGTGGCCTGCAGCGAAGGATTAAAGAAGCGGGCTCTGAGTTTCTTTCCGTCGGTCGAAATCGACGTTATTCCAAATGGTGTTGAGCTGGACCGGTTTTACCCGCCGAAAACTAAAGAGCGCCAGGATCTCATTTCCGCTCAGGCCGAACCTCTGAAGATTCTGACCGTGGGAAGATTATCCGTAACCAAGCGAGTGGAAATGCTGATAGATGCAGTCGAGCTATTGCAGAAGGACGGCTGTAATGTTCATCTGACTATAGTCGGCGGTGGTGCTACCGAAGAGAAGCTCAGACAAATAGTATCACAAAGGAGCCTTTGTGACATTGTTGAGATAACAGGCAGAATAGACTCAGAAAATATACCAGAAATTTATCGACAAAACGATGTCTTCGTAAGCGCCAGTATGCAGGAGGGAATGAGCAATGCGATGCTGGAGGCAATGGCCTCAGGCCTGCCAATTGTTACTACTTATTGCGAAGGCGTCGAAGAGCTAATAGCAGACAACGGCGTTGTGACGGAGCAAGCCGACCCGGGCCAGATCGCAAACGCGATCAAGAAATTAGCTGACGACGAAAAAACCCGCAGGAGAATCTCTATAGCTGCAAGAAAACAAGCTCAGAAATTCAGTTGGAAATCGGTAGCCGAGAACTACTTAATCCACTATCGCAACATTATGGAGACGGCAACAAGGAACTGAAAAATGCCCGCACACTCAGGCATTATCAAGATGTGTTTCATCGCTCCAAAGGCCTATCCTCTTTTCGACCCCAATGCGAAAGGGGTCTTTGGCGGCGCAGAGGTGGACCTGTATTTTCTCGCTACGGAACTGGCGAAAGATGAGGATTTTGAGGTCAGCGTTATTACAGCCGACTATCACCAGGACAAATTGCAGACAATCCAGGGCGTTAAAATCATTAAAAGCCTGGATTTTAAGAAAAATGCGATATCTGGCGCTATAAAAGTCTGGCAGGCGCTTCGTAAAGCTGATACTGAAATGTATATGATCAAAACGATATCACCGGGAATGTTTCTGCTTGCTCTTTACTGTCGCCTGAAGGACAAGATGTTTCTCTACCGCACATCGAATACGAACAGTTGCGACGGCACGTACTTACGCCGGCACCCTGTACAGGGCAAAATCTATAAGTGGGCCTTAAAAAGAGCCAAATACGTTTTTGTGCAGAACCAAATGGATAGAGCCAACCTTGAGCGGACTGCACGAGTCTCGTCGATTGTAATACCAAACGCGCACCGACTGACTGAATTGCGCCAGGATAAGCGTGATACCATTCTTTGGATCGGGCGAAGCGTACAAATCAAAAGGCCGATCCTCTTCATCGACCTTGCCGAAAAAATGCCCGATGAAAAATTTGTGATGATTTGCCAGCGCGCTACAGGTGACCGAAAGTATGAGCAGTTGCTCGCTCGCGCCCGTGAGGCTGACAATCTCGAATTCATCGAGCGTGTCGGCTTCAATGAGATTCACAGCTACTTTCAACGTGCAAAAGTCTTTGTCAATACAAGTGAAGACGAAGGGTTTCCCAACACCTTCATCCAGGCTTGCCTGCACGCTACGCCGATTTTGTCACTCAACGTCGACCCGGATGGTTTCTTAGAACAGCACAACTGCGGGATTTGCTGCGGTGATGAATTCGAGTGCCTTATCGATTCGCTGGACTTTATGCTTGCAGAGAACAGATATGTCGAGCTTGGCAAAAATGCCAGAAAATACGTTGAGCAGAATCACGATATTACCAAAACCATAGAAGTATACAAAGAGCTTTTCCGTAAACTATGCTGACTTTATCCTTCGGACCGCTACATAGCACTTGGGTCCTTGAATTGATTTGACAGATTTAAAAAGCGATGCAAAGATTTGCCTTTGGAGCGAACTGGAGAACGTATTCTGAAAAGTTGCAGGAGCAAGACTATCTCGGCGCCAAAGAATCTCTGGAAAAACTAATACCCCACTTGAAAAACAAAACATTCTTGGATGTTGGTTGTGGTAGCGGCTTGTTCTCTATAGCGGCAAGTGGCCTCGGTGCCAAAAAGGTTATGGGTTTCGACGTCGATCCTGAAGCGGTTGCAACCTCAACAAAGCTTCTTGAGCAAATCTTATGCTGGGACCCTGACGTCGACAAAGACACAATTGAATTTAAGGTTGAGTCGATATTGAACCAAAGCATTGACCGTGAGCAGTACGACATCGTCTACAGCTGGGGCGTGTTGCATCATACCGGTGACATGTACGCAGCTTTTGAGGCTATCAAGGACCTGGTCGCACAAAAGGGAACTTTGGTACTCGCAATCTACAACAAGCATTTCACCTCGCCTATCTGGAAGCTCATAAAATACACGTATGTAAAAAGCCCAAAGTTCGTAAAAAAGATCATGGTTATTATGGTCCTGACGATAAAGTTTCTCGCAGCTTTTATAATATCCCGACAAAATCCTCTTAAAAGAAGACGCGGCATGCATTATTACACCGACATTGTGGATTGGGTGGGCGGTTATCCCTACGAGTATGCATCGCCAAGTGAAGTCACTGATTTCTTCGAGTCACGAGGATTCAAACTCACAAAGCTAATAAGAACCAAAGGATTTACCGGCTGCAACCAGTTCGTTTTCAAGAAAGTAGACTAAATGTGCGGCATAGTCGGCTTCAACTGGCAAGATGAGAAAAAAATAAAGCGCCTGGCTTCTTTGCTCAATCACCGAGGCCCCGAGCAGGAAGGTTTTCACATCGCAGATGGCGTCTCAATCGGGCACAAAAGGTTGCGAATACTGGATCTGTCAGAAAAGGGCAGACAGCCTATCTACAATGAAGATAGCACGATTTGCATCTCCTACAACGGCGAGGTCTACAATTTTGAAAGCCTGCGCCAGACGCTTGAAAAAGAAGGCCACAGATTTACCTCCAGAACAGTCGAAAGGATAAACGGCCAGTTCGCCTTTTGCATCTTCGATAAAAATAGGAACATCTTCTTTATTGCCAGAGACCGTCTCGGCATAAAGCCCTTATATTATTACTGTGACGATAAGAAGTTTATATTCGGCTCAGAGTTGAAAGTCTTCTTTAGGAGCGACATCAATAGACAAATAAACCGAACAGCACTAAACTATTATTTACTCTTTGGCAACAGTCCGGCCGGGCAGTCCATGTTACAGAATGTCGAGAAGGTCCTGCCCGGCTCATACATCGTCTACGACCTGACTGCCAAGAAGATCACGCAGCGAGCAGAATATTGGACCCTCGCGTTTTCTGAGGACCATTCCATGTTGCAAAGCGAAGCTATAGCACAAATAGTCCAAAGGCTCGACAGAAGCGTTAAGATGAGGCTTATTTCGGATGTCCCCTTGGGCGCTTTTCTCTCCGGAGGACTGGATAGCTCAATAGTAGTTGCCATCATGAGAAGATACGCCGACGATTTGAACACCTTCTCGATCAAATTTGACTATCCCCAGTACAATGAGTCCGAATTCGCTAAAATAATCTCCGACCAGTTCAAGACTCAGCATCATGAAATTGAGTTCAATGCGGAAAGCGTACGAGATCTAATCTCCGAATTACCTTATTACTATGATGAACCTTTTGGTGATGAATCGATGATTCCCACCTGCCTGGTCTCCCGCGTCGCCAAAAAGCACGTCACCGTCTCCCTGTCGGGCACAGGCGGGGATGAACTCTTCGGGGGATATCCGCGCTACATCGTGCTGCCTTTTCTAAGAAGGATAAATCATTGGCCCACAATCCCTAAGCAGACACTCGGCCTGGTTGTACGAGCGCTAAATCTCTTATTGCGCAAAGACAAACTCAACAAATTCCAGCATTTCGTCGGCCCCAAAGAGGATATCGGGGATATATATCTCAAGCTGTTCAGTTACATGTTCCGCGGCAGAGGCGAGCAAACAGAAAAGTTGACCGAATTCGAATATCTGAAAAAGCACTTCAAGTATGAAAACGATCTCACAAATGCCCTGAACTTTGACATAAACGAGTATCTGCCCGGCTGCTTACTCACAAAAGAGGACAGGGCCTCAATGGCTGTCAGTTTAGAGGTCAGGGTCCCGTTCCTGGACCATACCCTTGTTGAGTTTGCCGCAACCATTCCCTCACAATTCAAAATAAAAAAACTCGAAAAAAAGCACATACTTAAACAAGCTTTTTCCGACGTTCTGCCCAAGAGAATCTTGTACCGCAAAAAGAAGGGCTTTTCCGTCCCTCTTGTGCACTATTTCAGAAACGAGCTGAGAGAGTTCGCCTATCAAGAGATTTTCGACTCCCACACCTTTGGCTACTACGACAGAGACTTTCTGCAGAATGCATGGCAGAACCATCAGAAAGGACACGCAGATTACTCTCACCTTTTTTGGTGCATCATGATGTTCAATCTATGGCACAAGAAATGGATGACTTGAATTAGCGATGGTCGAACAGCACAGGCAAATACTGAAATTCATTGTAAAGCGGACCATTACGGCTGCCTTACTGACGCAGGTGCCCTGTCGAATCGACCTTGCGCAGCTTGGCCAAGCAACACGTAACGCCCGGTGGTCCTGCCTTTGGGTTGTCCTGGGACCAACCATAGTGGCCTGCTTGATCTTGTCAGTCAAAATGCGTATGATCTTTCAAAAGCAAGGCTGCCAAACCGACAACACCCTTTCTGGGTGCCAGCAGTTGATTGCTTGTATTTGCCGGAGATGTAGTTGTCACGATGGTGGCAGTGTTTTCTGGTTTGTTTGAGGAGAATATGTGTGAAAAGTAAAATCGCCCGATTGTTCCTACACCCGTCCCCCATGCGGTTGATCGCCAAAGAATTGATTCGAAAACTTAATCTTGGCAGTTATGAACGACGAATGCAAATAGGCGCTGTTGATCGCCCCCAGTACTGTCACTGCATCTATAGCGCCGCAATTTTGGCGACGAAGCTCGGCTATGACCGCATAAGTGTCTTAGAATTTGGCGTGGGCGGCGGCAAGGGATTGCTAAATATTGAAAGCCACGCCCAGCAGATGCAAAAGCTCTTGCCGATCAATATAGACATTTACGGCTTTGACACAGGCCAAGGTCTGCCGGAGCCCTTGGATTATAGAGACCTTCCGTATCATTGGAAGAAGGGCTCCTACAAAATGGATGTCCCGAAACTAGAGGCAAGGTTAAGCAAGGCTAAATTGATTCTGGGCGATATTAGAGATACGGCCGGCAGTTTTTTCGAAAAGTACAGTCCCGCGCCTATTGGGGCAGCTATGTTTGATCTTGATTTCTACTCATCCACTGTCGCCGCGTTGAGCATGTTTGACGATGATGAAAAGTACTATCTACCACGAGTATTCTGCTATTTCGATGACATAGTGGGTACCGAAATCCAACTGTATAATGACTATACCGGTGAGCGACTGGCAATTGACGAATTCAATCGAGCGCACAAAAACAAAAAATTCGCGATTGATTACCATTTGCTGCCTCGTCAGGTCGTCGACCCATGGTGTCATGCGATACGCATATACCACAACTTTGAGCACAGCCGATATAACGACTTTGTAAGTGTTGAAAATCAAGAGCTGCCGCTTGAGTAGTTCTTCTATACGGGAGCATGCCAGCGCGTGAAGCAGTGCAACTGGCCAATCCTACGCCCGCGGTGCAGCGTGAAGGTTGACTTCCCGGTGCGCCGATAACGAAAATGCGAGTCACAAACGCACAGTTGTCAACAGAAGAGCCGCCTGCGACCCCGAATTGGAGTTTGACAGCCCAGCGGTATTATGGGATATTGTCGATTGAGCAATATTATGTGATCAACCTTGATAGGATTTGAGTGAATCGAAGCCAAATCTTGCCGGCAAATTAATGGGAAGCAGAGTTGTATTTGCTAATAACCATAGATACCGAAGGTGATAATCCATGGGCTGGAAAGGGGTACGACAAGTTCACAAAAAACGCTCATTTCTTGCCCCGTTTTCAGCAAACCTGTGACAAGTTCGGCTACAAACCGACCTATCTGACGACCTATGAAATGGCCAACGACGAATTCTTTACCGAATTTGCGCGGGATGCACTAAACAGGCAGGCCTGCGAAATTGGGACACATCCGCACGCATGGAATACCCCACCCGAATACAAATTGACTTCCGACGATATGAAATTTCACCCCTACTTAACCGAGTATCCGGAAAACGTGATGCGAGAAAAAGTCAAGACTCTAACCAAGGTCCTGGAAGCCACCTTCAATAAGACAATGTATTCACATCGAGCTGGCAGATGGGGCTTTAATGAACTCTACGCGCAAATCCTTGTGGATTTCGATTATAGGGTCGATTGTTCTGTCACGCCGTATGAGACGTGGAAATCATCAAAAGGTGATCCCAAAGCAAACGGCGGGCCAGATTTCAGGCACTTTCCTTCGGAACCCTACTTCTTGGATGTCAAAGACATTGCACGCTGCGGCGATTCACCCCTGCTCGAAATACCCGTGACTCTTATTCGGCGCTACGGCAAGATTCTCTGGCCCATTTACACCAAGTGCATCCCGCAAGGCAGCAAACCGGCGCGTTTTCTCTTTAAGCGAGTTTTTGGTCAGTCCGTCGAATGGTTCAGGCCCGCCCGCGGCAGACTCGGCACTCTCATGAACGTAGCGCAAAAAAAGTTGGATGATAACGCGGACTACATAATGTTCATGCTGCACTCATGCGAGCTTATGCCGGGGGGCAGCGCTCAGTTCAGAACTGAAGCCGATATTGATAGGCTCTATGCAGCTATCGAAGAAACCTTTCAGTGGTTATACGAGCATGGTGTAAAAGGACTAACATGTCATGAATATCATGAAGTATTCACGGCGGCAAAAACATGACCCGTAAGGTACTGGTCCTCGGTGGCGAAAGGCGTAGCGCGCTGTCTGTCGTCAGGTCTTTGGGGCGTAAGGGCATAGAAGTCCATCTGGCCTCGTACCCGCCGGATTCGATCGTCCCTTTCTCCAGGTATACTACCAGAACTCATGACCTCCCTGAGTATTATCCTAAGGATTCTAAATGGTTGAACGCCATGAGCGACCTCTTGGAGCATGAGAATTTCGATTTGGTGATCCCTACCAACGATGATGTGATGCTGCCCATAGTAAAGCACCGCGAGTCTTTACAGAAGAAAACAAAGCTTGCCATCCCCAGTGATGAGGCATTCGTCTGTGCCTATGACAAGAGTCAAACCAATAAATTGGCGCAACGTTTGCAAATCCCTGTCCCTGGCGAAGTTCTCGTATCGGGTCAGCAGAACCTTGCCGACCTCAACGTAGACTTGACATTTCCTTTAATCGTAAAACCTGTCTCATCGGTCGTAGCGACTGATAGCGGTACGATTCTATTACACGCCAGCTATGCTTACTCAAAAGGCCAATTGTTAGATAAGTTAAATGACCTGTTACCAGTTACGCCAGCCCTGGCACAGGAATACTTCGTGGGTAAAGGCATCGGCGTTGAGGTCCTCGCTGATAAAGGACACATTCTTTGTGCACTTCAGCACGCAAGAGTACACGAACCAATCTATGGCGGCGGAAGCAGCTATAGAAAAACTGTACCCTTGGAGCCGAGACTCTTAGCATGTGCGGAAAAGCTGCTCTCCGCCTTGCGGTGGACCGGCGTCGCTATGATAGAGTTCAAATATAACGAAAGCACAAATCAATTTGTTATGCTTGAGATTAACGGACGCTTCTGGGGCTCCCTACCTTTGGCCATTGCCGCCGGCATGGACTTTCCGTATTATTTGTACCAGCTTCTGGTAGAAAGCAAAAAAACCTTTCCGCGAACATACAAAAAGGACATATATTGCAGAAACTTGCGTCTGGATGGTTACTGGTTTCTACAGAACATGCGCACGCGACCTTCAAAATACAATAATGCGCTGCCATTTTCGAAGCTGCTTTACGAACCTTTGAATATCTTGTTGCTGCGCGAACACTATGACACTTGCACCTTGGATGATTTATACCCTGGCATCAAAGAGATCGCTGCTATCCTGCAGATAGCAAAGCAACAGTTACAATCCGTCTGCACACCGTACCTGCTCAGACTTCGCCGCGCTAAGCAGGCACAACAGAAATATCTAAAACGTATCTGCGCTAAATCGCCGCCAAACGTCTGTTTTGTCTGCAAAGGTAATATTTGCCGCGGGCCTTTTGCTGAAGCCTACCTTAAGAAAATATCGGCTAAAAAAGCCTGCCAAGTGAAAGTCGAGTCCGCAGGATACTACCAGAAGGAATCTCGTCCATCTCCCACCGACGCCACTTGTGCAGCCCAAAAATTTGATATTGATCTTACCCAGCACCGTTCCAGAATCGTCTCTGCCGAGACTATGTCTCGAAGTGACATAGTGTTTGCCTTTGATATCCACAACTGGGTCTTTCTACGGAAAAAATTTAGACGTCACAGGGCCAAGGTCTGTTTTTTGGGCAGCCTGACCACTCAGCCTAAAATTCAGATCATCTCGGACCCGTATGGAAAAGGTATGAAAGCCTTCGAGCATACGTACTCTGCTGTGGCGCGGCTAATAGACTCTTTCGCCGATACTCTGATTCCCACGTCGGGGTAACTCTATGGACCTTGCTTAGCTTTGGCTTAGAAGTCTTAGAAATTCACAAATTGCTTGAGCGTAATGATGACCAAACGAGTCAAACAGATAGTGAAATTCAGTGCAAAGCTGATTGTCACGGTGGCTTTGTTGCTCTGGGTTTTTGACCGAATTGAGCTCGGCCAGCTTGGCCAGATAATAAAAAACGCACAATGGAAATTCCTTTGGATCGTTTGGGCCTTGACCGTGCTTAGCTGCTGGATCCTGTCAGTAAAGATGCGTATCATCTTCAAAAAGCAAAATTGCGATGTGCCCACCGGCGTACTCTTCGCATCAACCGCCATAACCACGCTGTACGGCTTGGTCTTGCCCGGAATGTTGGACACACCTGTCAAATGGTACATACTAAAACGGTACACCGGCAGAGGCAGCAACGTCTTCAGCTGCATGGCTTACAACCAGTTCACTTTATTGCTGGTCATAATTGTCTCTGCCCTCGTTGCCCTGATTGTAACCAACCCAACAGGCAATTGGAAATTACCGGCTATTTGCTCAGCCCTGTTGATACTTTCGGTGGTCGGCTGCGTGTCGCTGCTGAGTAAGGCAGTCGGCCAAAAATTGGCCGCATGCATTTCGTCTATATTGAAGCCCTTCCCAGCATCAATTCGCAATACCGCAAACAAAATCCTCCAACAGCTTTCTGTATTTCGCACAGCCCGATGGTCATTCCATTTCGAAATGCTCTTGCTCAGCTTCGTCGGTTCGATAATCGTCGGCACGATAGTCTACATTTACGCTGCCAAGGCTGCCAGAATTAGTGTCCCCATCGGCGTGTTGATATGGCAATGCGCCGTCATTTTCCTTCTCGGCCGAATGCCAATCTCCATCGCAAACCTCGGAGTCAGAGAGGCCACCCTCGTCGGAACGCTTGCGCTTTACGGCATCGACGCCCCCTCCGCCCTGCTATTGTCCATGATAATCTTCTCAAACAAAATCCTTATGGCCGCCGTAGGCGCAGTCTTCCAATTGTACTGGATGACGCGAACCCCACAAAGAAATGCGCAGGCTTAACGCCCGGCCCTGTTCACTGCCAGTCATCGCCCTTCCACAAGGTTAAGTCGCTACAGTATTTGCGGATGCAAATACGCGAGACTCTCCGATCTCAGGCTCACATGGACGTTCCATCTATATGTGTTTGTTCAGCTTCAGAGTTTTTCAGCGACAACAACTATCGTCTTTCCAATGAACTCGAACTGCAGCCTCTTCAGCAGAAAGTGAACGTACCTGCCAAAGGGAACTTTTGCCATTGCTCCCAACGCATAGACATTCATGAAGCTTACTTTGAATCCGTGCTTGTTTAATATGGTCCTGATTCTCTCCTCATCGAATGACTGAAAGTGCCCATACCGGTGAAACTCATGTCCACATTCCGGGCAAACAACGCTGTTTCGTTTCAAATCTTCGTCATAAGGAGTCGTTATTATGAAATGCCCGCCCTTTCTCAGAACTCGTGCAGTCTCCGCCATACCACTGTTGAGTTGCTCATCTGCTAAATGCTCGATCACATCGCAACAAAACGCGGTATTGAAGCTCTCATCTTCAAACGGCAAATCGGTAATTGACCCTTGTTCGATATCACTTGATGTTGAATACAAATCGACCCCTTTCGCTTTGTACCCCTTGCTTTGTAGCAATCTTATCAGTGCCCCGGAGCCCGCCCCGATATCCAAGATATCACCACCAATATAGCGTTTAACGATTCTGAGCAATACCACCGAGACTTCATCGCCCTTGAACACCCCCTTTTTCCTTATGTGCTCACAGAATATCCTCTTTTGGTAATCCTCATCCCTATCCATCGATTGTCCCTTATGAACCCCAGTAGGATTTTGCTCTATTTATGCTCTTTTCCATTCTTCAAAATGTGCCTGATTCTCGAAGATGAAAATATCACAAGTCCTTTGACCATTCAACCGCTAAACGTTCACACAGAGCCCTCAGTTTCGTGCCGGCGAAGTCCACAGCACCGGCTAAAGCTTCACACCAAAGACCAGAAACTTAGGGAAATCCCTCAAACTGAAGCATTTGGCAAGAAAAAACCGAAAAACCGTCACAATCTCGTTGAAAATCACAGTCTTGCCCTGTAGAATAATATGTGCGAGGCGCAAACACCTTGAAGAGACTATCAGGGCTTTCCAACATGTAGGTGCATAATGTGACCTTGATAGATTCACGGTACTGCAAAGGAGGTAAGGATCATGAAGGCCGGAACCAACCTTTCTATCATTGTGGTGATCTCAGGACTTCTAACTCTATACGGTTCTGCCCAGGCCGCCACGGCCAGCTTCGAACCCTTGGGCCGCTTACCATGCCCCGTTCCTTGGTTTATCTTTCCGACTGGTGTCCACGGCGTGTCCGCCGACGGCTCCGTTGCGGTGGGATTTAGCTGCGAAAAAGCGTTCCGTTGGACCGCCGAAACCGGCATGCAGCCCCTGACTGATGGCGATAGCGACGCACGGGCCGTCTCGGCTGACGGCACTGTTGTTGTGGGAACTAGAGATTACGACATAGCGTTTCGCTGGACGCCGACCGGCGGGATGCGCAGCCTGCCTGACACAGTCGTGGCGACCGATGTCTCCGCAGATGGTTCAGTCGTCGTCGGACGGACTGAAAATGCTCGGGGCGCGGTACCCTTCCGTTGGACAGCGTCCGGCGGCACACGGAGATTAGGCTTCCTGCCAGGTGGTGGCTGGGATACCAAAGCAACTGCTGTATCAGCCGACGGGTCAACCGTAGTGGGATATGGATATAGTGACGCTGCTCGCAGATCCTTGGGCTTTCGCTGGACAACCGAGGAAGGTATGCAGCCGCTCGGTGAGACAACGTCATTCCCCTACGACGTCTCTTACAATGGCTCAGTCATAGTAGGACAGAGCGAAGGGGCTTTTCTTTGGACAGAGGAAACTGGCATGGTTAGCTTGGGACCAGGCTACGCGCGGGCTGTATCGGCTGACGGCCGCGTCATAGTAGTAAACAACGGAGGCCCCTTTCTTTGGACGGCGGAAACTGGCGTGCGAAGCCTAAAAGACATATTGCAAGACGATTGTGGTCTTGATCTTACGGGCTGGACATTAAGTTTTGCAGTGGCGATATCCGCCGATGGCCTGACGATTGTTGGAAGTGGAATAAATCCGGACGGCGAGCAGGAGCCCTGGCTCGCGACAATCGAGCCGCCTCCAACTGGCAGCCTCAAGGCCACCAACCCCAAACCACCTGATGGCGCCGAAGGTGTGACCACACCACTACTTCAGTGGACGGCGGGAGATACGGCCAAGTTCCACGATGTCTACTTCGGTACCAATCCGACACCCGGCCCCGCTGAGCTGGTAGCACCCCGGTGGATACTGGAGCTCTATTGGGTCGGGGCCCCTCCTGGTCTTATTCCGGGGACTACTTACTACTGGCGGATAGATGAGATCGAAGCCAACGGCACCACGATACATACAGGCGATATCTGGAGCTTTACGGCTGCACCCTTCACCGCCTTCAATCCTGACCCACCCGACGGTGCCGAATCTGTGGATCTCGACGCGGACCCCACCTGGACCCCAGGTCTCAGTGCAATTTCACACAATGTCTACTTCGGCACCGACCCGACCCACGTCGCCGATGGTACCGGCGGCACCTTCAAGGGCAAGCAGCAGGATGCAACGTACGATCCCGGAACACTCGCAATGGGGACTACCTACTACTGGCGGATCGATGAGCTCGATGAGGATGACACCGAATACCCCGGCGAGGTCTGGAGTTTCACAACCATCCTTCCCACACCGATAGAGCTTGAGATAACGGGGCCGGACGAAGTATTCGAGTAGTCCTCAGCGCAGTATAATGCCACAGCTCATTATGCCGATGCCTCCACAAAGGATGTGACCATAGAGGCAACCTGGTCACTTGACCCGCCAGGTTATGCAAACATAGACGAAAATGGCTTGCTGACCACTGAGGAGATAGACACACCCAAAGTCATCACCATACATGCCGAGTATACAGAAGGCGGCGTCACTGTGCATGCAGAAAAGGCCATCTCCTGTCTCCCATATATTGTGCCAAGCAATATATACTATGTCGATGCGGTCTATGGCCACAACGACAACGACGGACTAACACCAGAAACCGCCTTCGCAACTATCCAGAAAGGCGTTAACTCGGCAGTCGACGGCGACACGATTATCGTGGCCGACGGTACCTACACTGGTGAGGGCAACCGAGATATCAATCTCAAAGGAAAAGCAATCACTCTGCAAAGCACAAACGGAGCGGCAAATTGTATCATAGATTGTATGCACCACGGCCGCGGCTTATATTTGGGCCATAATGAAGACTCCAACACCATCGTCGAGGGCTTCACCATAGTAAATGGCGTGGCCGACAACGGCGGCGGTATCTATTGCAGCAGCAGCCCCACTATCAGCCATTGCGTCATAAGACTGAACCAGGCAAAACACGGCGCAGGTTTAGCAATTCAAAACTGCGGCCAGCCGACAATTGCCAACTGCCTGATTGCCGAGAATTTCTGCACCGGCTTCGGAGGTGGCGGCATCGACTGTCACAACGCAAGTCCCACCATCATCAACTCCACCATCGCAGATAATTCGACAAGAGGTGAGGCCGGAGCAATAGCGTGTAGAGGCAACAGCAGCCCAATTGTGACCAATTGCATCTTGTGGGCAGACTCACCCAACGAGATATCGTTGACCGGTGAAGCTTCAGCTTCAGTAACGTATTGCGATGTACAAGGTGGCTGGCCGGGCGAGGGTAATATCGACGCCGACCCGCGCTTCTGCGAGGTGGCAGACGCCATAGTCTCTCACTGGACATTTGACGAGGGCGCCGGTGACATAGCATACGATTCGGCAGATGACAATCACGGGATCGTTTATGGAGCACAATGGACCACCGGCCAGGTAAACGGTGCCCTGGACTTTGACGGCTATGATGATTATGTCGCATTGGCGGATGACTCTTTCGATGATTTGGGCTCCGATGTCACGTTCTCTGCTTGGGTCTACAGAAATGAAACCGGCTCAAAACACTACACTATCCTCGGCTATGGAGATTCCGAAAGCGACCATTGGTTCTTCTATTTGCCCATAGTAGACGATGTCATTGCCTATGCGTTAAGAAGAGGCAGCGGGTCCTACGATGACTGCTGGTATCGCGGCTCCAGGTTCATAGGTGAGCATGAATGGTACCACGTGGTCGTCGTTACCAACGGTAGCGGCGCAGCAGCATACATCAATGGACAGCCCGATACTTTCACAAAGCAGGCAATCTCCGAGTGCCCGGGAGTCTACGGGTTCCCGGACATTAAAGCAAACGCCGAAACGGCAACTATTGGAATCCTGATAAGACTATCCGGCACCGTTCATCCCTTTGACGGCAAGATCGACGAGCTAATGATCTTCAACAGAGCTCTATCCGCCCCCGAAGTCCAACAGCTCTATCAGGATAGCCTTGGTGGCCCGGTCGCTCACTGGCCATTTGACGAAGCTACCGGTTCAACAGCATACGATTCGACTGGAGATAATCACGGCACCATTCATGGAGCTCAATGGACTGCCGGCCGAATCAAAGCAGCGCTCGACTTTGACGCCGCCGATGATTATGTCGAAGTCGCAGCGCCGCTCGACACCGATCTGGAAACGAGTTACGCCGTTTCCGCCTGGATCAACGTACCCGACATCTTATCAACATACGGCGTCATCATAGCATATCGGCACCAAACGAACCCCTCCGTTGTATTCCAGCTCGACCGCGCCGGACCGGATATTAGATTCATCGTAAGGGACGAAGCCGCAAATATCGCCGCAGCAACTTACTTTGAAGCCCTAACGCCAAATGATTGGCACCATGTCACGGGAGTCAGAGACGCTGATAATCTGCACGTGTACGTAAACGGCTTGGAGGGAGCTCCAAGCTCAAATCAGTTTGGTGACATGGTTCCAAATGATCTGAAAATTGGCGCCCTCGAATGCTGTGGGCTCGGCGTGCACCATCATTTCAACGGTGCAATTGACGATGTTCGCATCTACGACCGCGCTCTATCCGTTGACGAAATCCAGGCCCTTGCTCGACCCGCCGTGGGCAAGAATATCGTCTATCGGCTGTCACCGAGCTCGCCGTGCATCGATGCCGGTGACCCGAACTATATACCTCATCCAAATGAAAAAGACCTCGACGGTAATCTGCGAGTTACGGGCGATGCCATAGATATGGGCGCCTTCGAATCTCAACCGTTGATCGAAGTCCCCGTGGACCAGTTCGAATTCGAAGCCATGGCAGGCTCCGCAAATCCACCTGACCAAGTGCTCATCCTGCGCAATGGTGGAGCAGCTACGCTGAACTGGCAGATTAGTTCCGATTGCACGTGGCTGCACGTCGATCCAGATGCCGGCACGTCTAAAGGCCAGCTTAATACAGTCTGGCTGCGAGTACACACGGCTTCTCTTACCGGGGGCGAGTATGATTGCGAGCTGACAGTCTCTGCCCCAAATGTTCCCAATAGTCCACAGACTATCAGAGTCACGCTGCGACTTCACAAAAGCTGCTTCCCGGACACACCCGACTATGCGCAACAGTACGATGATTTTATGAAGTACGTCGCCCACGGTGCCGACCCAACATGCTGGTGCGCACCGCCGTACGGCAGCGGATACCAGTGCCATGGCGACGCCGACGGCATTACGCAGGGCTTCCTTCCAATGCGCGTAATGACGAACGATTTGGCCATGCTCATTCTTAATTGGAAGAAGAAAATCGATACTGCTGACCCCTGCGCCGACTTCGACCACAGTGCCGATGGCTTCCAAAAGTACCGCGTGCTTACCAATGACCTGGCTATTCTTGTCGCCAACTGGAAAAAGAGAGACCCAGATCTTCCACGCGATTGCCCAAGGCCCGATGGAATGTAGTACTGCCGCACAGCCCCGCACCTGAACAGCTACGGCCGCAGATAGCTAAGGACCGTATGTCCGCTCCTCAGCACATAGGGAATCTACTACAGAGGTCTTTTACTTTGTCCCTGCTCTCGGTTTTGAAAGATTCGTCAATCCGGTACTCAGTCTCACTTATTATTTCCACCCTTCTGAGCACTCCATCAACTAACGCAGCTACGCACTTCATTTGCTCCGGCCCCATCCCGTTCTTAGTGACTACGGGCGTACCCAGTCTCATACCGCCCGTAACAGCAGGATCATGCTTATCGTACGGCAGTCTAATCATGTTGACAACAATCCCACAATCTTCAAGGCACCTCTGTGCTATGATGCCTGTCAAGCCCTTTCGAAAATTCGCAACGTTCACTAGTATCATATGGTTGTCAGTGCCGCCTGTCACTACATCGTATCCCAAATCTACCAAGCACTCCGCAAGTCCTTTGGCGTTTTCTATGATTTTGAATTGCCTGGCCTTATATTCCGGCGAGAGCATCTCCTTGAACAAGACCGCCTTGGCAGCTACATTGTTCAAATAAGGTGTACCCTGCATCCCCGGAAACGTAGTCTCATCGATATGCTCCCACAAAGCTACGGACCTCGCCCCCACCTTTATCTCTCGGTCGTAGTCTTTGCCCATTACTATCAGGCCGCCGCGCGGCCCGCCCGGCTTGTATGTACTTGTCGTGACAAAGTGCGCGTGATTCACGGGCGAAGGGTGAGCACCCGCAATCACCAGTCCCGACAGATGTGAGACATCAGCCAACAAGTACGCCCCAACCTCATCCGCAATGTCCCTGAACGTCCTAAAATCTATCGTTCTCGAATACGCACTCGCCCCGCATATAATCAGTTTAGGCTGGAATCTGACGGCTGTCTGCCTGATCGCATCGTAATCCAAAAGAAAAGTCTCGCTGTTCAGATGATAATTCTCCACCTCAAAATATTTGCCTGCAAGCGAGACATTCGACCCGTGTGAGTAGTGCCCTCCCTCATCCGGTCCAAGACTCAATATCTTATCTCCGCTTTGCAACGCCGCCGTAAGTACAATTTGATTCGCCGTCGTACCGGAATGTGGCTGAACGTTTACATACTTGGCACCAAAAGCCTCCTTGGCTCTGGCTATCGCAAGTCCCTCCACCTCGTCAACAACCCCACAGCCCCCATGTAACCTGGCCCCCGGAAAACCTTCCCCAGTCTTGTTCTGAACGACTGAGCCCAGAGCCGCTAAAACCGCCAGTGAGCACTGATTCTCTCCAGCTATAAGCTGGAGCGTGTTTTGCCACCTCTCATACTCTTTCGCTATCAACTCATAGACTTCTCTGTCTGCTTGTTCGAGGCAACTGAATGTACTTCTGTGATATTCCTCAAAACTCTGCACTTTTTGACGCTGTCCCTTGACTACCTCATAGCTCTGGCTGCCCCTCTGTTTCAGAGTCCTACTGCCATGCCCGTTCAATAACATCTGTAAACCTTCACATCCTTGCCTCGGTCGGAAATGAGCTCATCGGCATTGTCACTCATGACCTGCAGCCACAAAGCTCAGCTAAAAAAGCTCCTGACAATATCATTAAAAGTGACGTAAAGAAGAAGCGTTACGACAAGTGCCCATGCTGCGTAAGCGACAATACCCTGGGTCCGATCGCTAAGTGCCGAGCCTTTAACCTTCTCTATCAGCATAAGAACAATCAATCCTCCGTCGAAAGGTGGCAAAGGCAAGAAGTTAATCACAGCTATGCAGGCGCTTATCAAGCCCAAAAAGTAAGCATAATTGACCAAGGGCTGCTCGGCAACAATGCGATAGCTAAATGCGATAATGCCGACCGGCCCCATAAGGTGTTTGGGACTAATAAGTCCGCCGACCAGACGCCTTAATGTCACGTAAGTCTGCGCAATAAACATAATAGTCCTTCTGTACCCCATCATGATCGCGTCGATAGGGCCGCTCGCCTGATAAAGCCTCTCCAGACGTTTCAAAGGAACGTACTCAGCAAACGCAGATTGGACACAGACAAACTCGCAGTTGGAATCTACATCCAGCGCAACGCCCCCTGTTGTTCCATCACCGAGCCGATAATCAATCGTAACACCCTTACCCGCACGTCGTTGGATTGCCCTTATACAATCATAGAAATTCGACACCGCTGCCCCGCCAACAGCCGTAATCTCAGCACCACGCGGAATTGCCAGCCTGACCGGTCCACCCTCAACCGATATCGTCTTGGCAACCACGGGATGCTCGGAATCAAGGGCCACATAAATGCCAATCAACACCCTGTCACTGTCCGGCGGACGCTCGGGCACCACACTGACCGTGACAACCTCCTCAGAACCCCCATCCAACATCCGAAGCACCTTTATCGGCAGTTCCTTACCTTCGTATTCTTCGGTAACGTCACGCATCTCCTTGTAAGTGGGATTCTCAACGTCGCCAACGGAAAGAATGATATCGCCCGTTTGAAGCCTCGAACCTGTATCAAGACTATCCCCCGGTAAATTCTTCTTGCCGAACCATAGTCGTAATCTGTCCCTCATCCTGCCGGGCACAGACAGCAACACGCTGCCCGCGGAAGCTTGCCTCTCCGCAACGCTGCTTATCCGCAAGCGGGGTACCATGGAATAGATGTGGCTAAGGTCAGATTCAGAGTCAACTTCATAACTGTTGGCAAACATAAACTCTAACGTAATCTGCGATTCAACCAGCTCCGTCTTATTCGAAGCGACGGTCCGCTCAGCCACCAGTGTCACTGTGGGCGCAAGAATATTCTGGACTACTTGCTCCAGCTCCCAATAGTGTCGCACTTCTGTGCCATCGACCGACTTGATCCGGTCGCCGGGAAGAAAGCCTGTTTCCTCAAATAAGGCATTGATGTCGGAAACTTCCGCCACGGTCAAGCTCACCGGCTGAATGATGCCAAAATCCCTCATCGACCCCCCCGGCAATCGCTCAGCCACAAGTGCGACATCCTCTTCAGAGCCGTCTTCGTGCCTTACTTTCAGTGCAATAGCCTCGTTCACATCAGACAAGGCAGCTGCTATCATTATGTTGCTGAAGTCAAGTGCCTTACTCTTGCCGGCGATTTCAATTATCTCGTCACCTGGCTTGATCCCCGCCCGTAATGCCGGTGAATTCGGCATCACACCGCCGACCACTGCGGGCGGCAGTCTTATCCCTGCAAGAAAGACTATCACAAAGATAACAATAGCACTAAGGACGTTGAAAACGACCCCTGCCGCTATGACCGACGCACGAGTACGAACAGGCTTATTGGCAAACGAACGCGGGTCATCACTGCTCTTGCTCGGGCCAGTATCATCCTGGCCAAGAAGCTTCACAAAACCGCCAAAAGGAATAAGCCCCATACGATATTCGGTCTCTCCGGCTTTGCCTTCCTTGCCCAGCGTAAAGCTCAACAGACCTTCACCCGACTCGTCGTCCGCTTTCGGGAAAAACTTCGGCAATATCCGGAACCGAAAACCATGCTCTGTCCTTAGCACTCCGAGTAGGATCGGCGGCATGAAAATTGAAAAGGCCTCAACTCTGATGTCAGCTAATTTGGCAACTACAAAATGGCCAAATTCATGAACTAAAACCACCGCCCCAAAGCCAACCAGTGCCAACAAAAGACTGCTGAAAACACTCAGGTACCGAGCAATAAGATAGACAACGCCGGCAAGAACGATTACCCAAAAAAAACCCTGCAAGCTCCTTGTCAACAAACCTCTTGACTTAGACATCAAATACCCCTAATATCATTTCTCGCAAAACAAATCGCATATTCTCCTTCACGATTCAGGACTTTGCCCCCACATATTTAGGCGCCCTATTTCTAACCTCCCGTCTTGCCCAGCGATCTGCCTCGAGCAGCTCCTCGATGGACACATGCCTCTTCACATTATGTTTACTAAGGCAATGTTCGACAAGTTCGACTATACTGACAAACTTGATCTTGCCTGCTAAGAACTGCTGGACAGCCGCTTCGTTGGCAGCGTTGAAAACAGCCATCGCCGTACCGCCCGTTCGTGCAACCTCAAATCCTAATGACAGTGCACGAAACGTCTCCAGATTCGGCCTCTCAAAAGTGAGCTTACCTACCTCTTCGAGCCGCAAGGGCTCGCATATCCCTTCAACACGCGAAGGGTACGTCAAGGCATACTGGATGGGAAGACACATATCGGGATGGCCAAGTTGGGCCAATATCGAGCCATCCACAAACTCAACAAGCGAATGGACTATCGATTCAGGGTGTACCAATACTTCGATCTTGTCCACTGGCATATCAAAAAGCCACCGGGCAGCGATAACCTCAAAAGCCTTGTTCACCATGGTCGCCGAGTCAATGGTGATTTTCGGGCCCATACTCCACACAGGATGTGAGAGAGCCTGCGCCAGCGTCACGTTCTGCAAATCCTCGACGGCGGCCTCTCTAAACGGCCCACCGGACGCAGTCAGGATGATCTTGCTCACTTCCTCATAAGAGCCCGACCGCATAGCCTGGCAAATCGCTGAATGCTCACTATCCACCGGCAAAACGAGACTGCTGTTTCCTCCCGCAGCCTCCATAAGCAGTTCACCAGCGATAACAAGCGACTCTTTGTTTGCTATGGCAAGTCTCTTGCCGGCCTGCACCGTTGCAAGAGCTGAATGCAGACCAGCCGACCCAACAACTGCACTAAGAACAATATCGACTTCTTCAAGTTCCGCAATCTCTACCAAGCTGTGCGGCCCGCTTAAAACTTGAACGTCCAAATCACCGACCAATTTCCGCAAAGCTCCTGCATATTCGGAGTTTGTCACAGCTATATACTTCGGCTTATATCGCCTCGCCTGATTAGCCAAAAGTTGCACGCTGCTGTGAGCACTTAGGGCAATGATGGCATATTCAGGACCCAAACCGTCAACTACCTGCAGCGTGTTCTTACCCACTGATCCCGTCGAACCCAAAATTGCAATATTTCTAATCATAAGTCCTGCCGTCCAAATAGAAGCTTTTCTCTAAATGATTAAACCAACTTCAACTGTTGCGAACACTGTCTTGACCAAAAAAGTGCCCCTTAAAAGCGCTAAATAAAAAACAAATATCGTGCTAAGCCGCTACATAACAAGGCAAGGGATACCAAGGCCTCCTCCGCTCTCGGCAATCATAATCCGGCCTGCGCCCGTCTGGATATATTCACCATATTCAGCCAGTTCAATCCCTATCTCTTTACCGAACCAACACCTTACAAACATTTTGCGACAAAAACACCACATCCTCACCAGCTGCGAAATAGTACAGCAAGTATCACAGAATGTCAAGACACAAGAAAGACTAGTCAACAACCACGGGTTGAAACCCGCGGCACAGCCGGTTCGGGCTTTGCCCGCCCGCCTTTGGCGGCTAACTCCATCTACGGGTTTGCACCCGTAGGATTGCGGCGGAAGACTAAAGACAGCAGACACCTCCTCAGTATTCTGATATCTGCATCCGGTTTTTGGAATATCTCGTTGATTCATAGACCACGTTGCCCTTGACTGCAGCAAAGCTTGGCAAAATCGGACTTTATTAGATTCGGGCCTCCACTAAGATGGACGGTTGAGGTCAGATCCTCCATCTGCCGTAGGTCATCCAGCCTTCCGCTGCTGAAACATGGTCGCAGAACGTGTACCGGGCTGCACAAAGAGGCTCCCTCGAGAGTATCTGACTGATTCTGCCCCGCAGGCTTGCCAGGCAAGAAAATCTCGGTAAAAAGATCACGCCTTGCCATTGTCAAAACAATCCTGAATATGCATCCTGTCAGAATCTGCCTCCGAGGTGTACTTCACCGCGCCACCACTTTCAGCATCTTCGTGAGGGCCAGATGTTCAGGCCGCGCCGTACTTCTATGTCACAGAGATGTCGATACTTTCTCCTTACGCTGATTCATAGTCCTGAACTGACGCGGCGTCATTCCGACAAGCCCCTTAAATGTCCGCGTAAAGTAGCTTTGATTGTTGTAGCCCACTTCAAAGCAAATCTCTGTGCAGTTCTGATCTGTCGCAAGCAGAAGCTGTTTCGCCCGCTCTATCCGAACACTCGTCACATAATCTATGATCGTAATGCCCATCTGCTCTTTGAATACATGGGCCAGCCGGGAGACACTCAAGTGCGAGACCTTTGCAATCTCGGCGAGCGTTATCGGCTTATCGTAATTGGCATCGATATAGTTTATGGCTGGCCGGATTTGTGTCACCTTCTTAGCGTCCTGCGAAGAATAAACCAGCTCGATGAACTCGTTCAATGCAGTGCTAATCCATGCACACAAATCCTCTTGATTATGAATCTGCATCACCTTGTTCACATAAGCCAGATTCTTCTCAAGCAGAACGTCAATACTTACGCCGCCTTCTACAGCCGCACGGCTCAAAATACTCAACAGTTCCAGCAATCTCGCTTTAAGGATTCCCAAATCCCCAATGTTACGGAACAGTACCGTCCCCAGTATCGAATTGAGAATCTCCTTGGCGCCCGTCCTGTCGCCGATCTTCACCTTACCCAACAGCTCCCGCTCACTTTCCAGAGGGTACTGCCACTCCGTGCCGAGCTTCTTTCTCTCCTGGATAAACTCACCTATCTGCGACTGCTGTTCCGAGCGCTCGCGTCTCCACCTGATTACACGCGGGTCAAAGCCGCCCACCTCATAAAGAAGGTCGAACAAGAACTCCGCCGCATTATGGATCGTCCGCCCCGGAATGACCGGCAGCTCGCTTATCGCCGCCCACAATTCTCCACTGCCAACGCCGATATCCTCCAACCGCTTGCGAACATCGGCGACCAGAATTGGTGTCACGGGTTCCCAAAGGCACTTACCTAAGAACATCCCGCCCAGTGCATCATCCCTATCCATAACCGGCACACAAACCAGCACTATGCCCGCATGGCAAATCGTAATATAAGACTGCCCCGTCTCTATCGCTATCCCAAGGCTGCGACGCCGTTCCGTATTACACCTTCTCAAGCCCACCGCATTACCTTGAACGAGCTTACAGAACGCCGGGTGGCAATCCGCGCTGCACATCCGCTCTATGTCTCTGCCGTGGATGCTTCGGGTCTCCAGCCCAAGGTGGAAATGCTTGCGGAAAACACGCTCAATCTCCTCAAACTTGCCCCCGCCAAGCAATCCCGTCAATGTCGCCTTATCAGCCATATCTGCTGTCCGCAATACATCTTGCGCACCACACAGCACGCAAATAGCAAGATAGTGCTATTATACCAAATCCACGCAGAGAACGCCACCTCAATCAAATGCAGCGATACCTAAAAGCAAAAATCGGAATTTTCAAAAAAATTTTAACCTTCTTCCCGACAACGGCTTAAGCCTTCTGGCGAGC
>SMTZ1_10000106_pt1 | contig 62441 bp, 61 predicted proteins | sample DeeMarSWOR136_30_FD_25667 | JGI IMG/M metagenome (IMG submission 25667) | reverse complement strand
ACCTGCAGTGCAAGTATCAGAGCAATCAGCTAGTGTGAGTCATTTTGGCTTTATATGTGATAATCAACATATTATAGGATTAAATATCGGTTGGAAAGACTTGGACCTCTTACCTGAAAGCATTGGTAATTTAACTAATTTGAGATTTTTAGATCTCTCTCAAAATAAACTAGAATCCTTACCTGAATCTTTTGGGAATCTTCAAGCATTAGAAGAATTGAATCTTAATGGTACATGGTCAACAAATGATGATAAACCTTTATACAATGAGATTTCAGAATTGCCTAAATCATTTTGTGAACTAAAAAAGTTAACAATTTTCAAATGTGAAAATAATGGACTAAGAAGTTTACCTGAAAATTTTGGCCAATTGACACAACTTACTGAGCTTAATTTATCGCAAAATCGTTTGTCTCGTATACCAGAATCTATTGGAGATCTCTCTGATTTAAAAAACTTAGATCTTAATTCAAATAAAATTTCATCAATCCCATTATCAATATGTCGATTATCAAGACTCAATCACTTACAACTTTCATTTAATTCAATTAATGCTATTCCAGGTTGCATTGACCAACTTAAGTCTCTAAGCTGGTTTTTATTGATGAATAATAACATTACAGAAATTCCCCCCTCAATTGCAAATTTAGATAATTTAGAAACTCTATGGTTAAGCAATAACCAATTAACTGAATTACCTGAAGTAATTACAAGTATGAAATTATCTGATCTTGATATCTCGAATAACCAACTTACAATCCTTCCTTATTTTTTATGGACAATGAAATTTTTAAGAAAACTAAAAGTTATGGGCAATCCTCTTACTGAAGAAGAACAAGAAATTGCACAAAGGGATACAGATGCAATATTAGATTATTGTCGCCAACGAGCAAGTATAGCAGTAATGCTAATTCATACTGAAACTGATGCAGAGGCCCATCGTATCCCTGAATTAATTGAATATTTAGAAAATAAAAGTGAAATTTTTGCAGTCCTCCCTCCAATTGAATCTAATCTTAGTGCTACTGATTTAATCTTATTTCTTGCCACAGCAGGCTCAATTAATTCACCAGATATGGTCCAGATACTGAGAATTGCTAAATCTCAGGGGATTGAAGCAGTACCTTTAAAAGGATTAGATGTTGGTTGGGGTGATCTTGCTATTGTAGATCTTAATCGCGAATTAGGGCATGAATTTACTCCCAATGATTTTGATGGCTTTTGTGAAAATATATATGGTTATATTCAGCAATTAAAAAGATCACATAATATTTTTAAAGACAAATCTGCTCTTCTTCTAAAGGAAGCTGAAGCAGAAATTGGTGATCCAGCTAGTTTCGGAACATTTAAAGCTGAATTTAACCGTATTATTCATTTATCTGACATGAAAGAATTTTTTGAGAAAAACCAAGCAGCATTAACTACCATTTGTAATAGTTTGCAGAGTGCTAAAGTTGGAGGAGAAGGTTTATTTCTTACGCAACTCTCAGGTTTTTTCATGGGATTCATGCAACAAAAACAAGCAATGAAAAAATACTTCGGAGGTGGGCAGACATGACTGTCCAATATATGGATTTTACGCTACCGAATGAAGAAGTAGAAGTATTAAGAGAATTAGAACAAAAAGTAGGATCAAGTTGGAGTTCTAATAATTTCAGGGTTGATGATAACCATGTTATAAGAATTGAAGTTACTCGCGATAATCTTAATAGTTTACCTAAAAATATAGGAAATTGTAAAAAATTAAAAACATTGCTTTGTTATGGGAATAAAATTGAAAGTCTACCAAATTCTATTGGTGAATTAACTAGTTTAGAATGGTTGGGAGCATCTCAAAATCAATTAATAGAACTTCCGTCTAATATGGCAAATTGTTTGTCTCTAAAAGAAATTACTTTGGGCGTGAATGAGCTGAAAATACTGCCAAGCTGGTTCTCTAATTTCAAGACTCTTGAAAAATTAGACCTACGCTCTAATAAATTAAGAGAAATACCCAGTGAACTTGGTGAATGTTCAAATCTGATTGAACTTGATGTGAGTGATAACCGATTAACACATATTCCAGAAAATATCTACAATCTGATATCATTAAAGAAATTAACACTTAATCATAATAAAATAACGGAGTTGCCTATAACTATTGGACAACTTAAATCGCTTACTTCTCTGGATATAGGGGTAAATAATATTTCTCTATTACCCGACTCAATCGGAGATCTCACAATACTTGAGGACTTGGAAATAAGTTCTCTAGATCTACGTATCCTACCCGATTCAATAGGTAATTTATCAAACTTAAAACGACTTTTTGTGAAAAATAATAAACTCGAATCTCTCCCTTCTACTATCGGTAATTTACGATCATTGACTAATTTTCGTATTGATAATAATCAAGTTAAAGAGATTCCAGAATCCATTGGCAATCTAACAAATTTAACTACTATTAATTTAACTAATAACCGACTCAAGACTTTGCCTGAATCTATTAGTAATTTGGATAAGGTTTTTGGTCTTGATTTAAGTGGAAATGATATTTCGACTCTACCTAAGTCATTTGCATTAATGAAAGGATTAGAACGTCTTACAATTAGCGATTGCAAGCTCTTTTACTTATCCGATAACCTTGGTCAGCTTGAAAAACTGCAATACATTTACATTAGTGATACTCCCTTAGAAACACTACCTGAATCGATAGGACAGTTAGCAAATTTATGGTACTTAAAAATTACTGGAGGAAATCTAAAATCCTTGCCAACAAGTATTGGTAAATTAGAGAAATTAAGGGAATTATACTTATCCAATAATCAACTTGAAACTCTACCATCTGAGATTGGGGGATTGATAAGCTTACAGAAATTAGATTTAGAGAAAAATCAATTAACAGAATTACCTCCTGAAATCGTGAATTTATCCTCATTAGAAAACTTAAATATAACTGAAAATAAATTACAAAGCCTGCCTGAACAATTTAACAAATTAATTTCTCTCAATATTTTAAATGCTCGTAGAAATAATTTGAATTCCATTCCAGAATCGCTTGGTTATTGTGAAAAACTAGAATATATCAACTTAGAGGAAAATACTCTGACAAGCTTGCCAGAAAGCTTGGGATTTTCAAGGATTAAGAGTTTAAATCTTAATAAAAATAAATTTGAAACATTACCCTATGTGTTATGGCCATTAGAAACTTTAGAAACTTTGAAATTGGAAGATAATCCCCAATCGAGTCAAGAAAAACATTTATCTAAACGCGATCTAGATACACTTCGTGATTATCTTAAACAGAGATCTTGCATGTCAATATTCATTTCTCACGCAGTTATAGACTATGAGCCATATCGTTTATCTGATTTAGGTGATTATTTAGAAGCTAAGCCTGAAGTGTATGATGTGCTCCTCTGTGAGCAGGATCTCTCTGGAAATATAGATGAATTTATGGATAAAAATGTTCCTATAAGTGATATTGTTTTCTTCTTAGGTACTAATAAATCTGTATTCAATTCGGTGGATTGTGCTCATGAGTTAGAACTTTCTAAGAAATGTGAAGTCCCTGTTTTACCAATGAAAGGAACAGATGTTAATTGGTCAGATATAGTAACTATTGGCCTTCAACAAGAACCTGGTATAGACTATAACCCACAAGAATTTGAAAGGATTTGCAAGCAGATTTATGAATATGTTAAGCAATTCCATAAGGAACATCCTTTATATAAGATTAAAAAAGTAGAAGAAGCTGAGGAAGCTGCAGCCATTCCTACAGCTATCGATTGGGACACATTTATAGGAATATTAGAAAATTTTGTAGAATCGGATAGATTAAGGCAATTTCATGAGAATAAAAAGAATGAAATATTGAACCTTATAACCCAATTAAGAAATGATACAATAGATGATGCAAATTTTATAATGCAAGTCTCCCAATTATATTCCCAATGGTTTATGATGCACCAGACTTGAACTTACTAAGATTAATAATTATTTTCTTTTTTTTTAAAAAAGCAACGATTTCAAAGGGAAATGATACCTCAATTTAAAAATAAAAAAAAAATAACAGTGGTTATTGGTATTTCAAAAAATTATTTAAAATAAGAAAAAATTAGAAAAGAGTGGTGATTGAGATGGTTAAATTTTTTGATATTGATTTAAAAATTGAAAAGAATATAGTTCTAAAAAAGGATGATGCACTTATAGTTATAGATATGCAAAATGATTTTATTCCTGGAGGATCCTTACCTGTAGAAGGAGGTGATTTAATAATAACGGACATTAATGATGTAATTGAAAAATTCGTTGATAGTATAGTTGTGCACTCCCAAGATTGGCACCCTCCTAATCATTTATCCTTTGCTAGCAATCATCCTAATAAAAATCCAGGTGATGAATTCCAATCTAAAGATGGAGCAATAGGGCCAATTCTATGGCCTGATCATTGCGTTCAGAATACTTACGGTGCACGATTTCATAAAAAAATTAACATAAAAATGATAAATAAAATAATCCAAAAAGGAATGAATCCAGAAATCGACAGTTATTCAGCTTTTCTTGAAAATGATAAAAAAACAGAGACTGGCTTGAGAGAATATCTTAATTCTTTTGATATAAAGAGAATCTTCATATGTGGTTTAGCACTTGACTATTGTTGTTATAATACTGCTATGGATGGTATAGATTTTAATTTTGAAACATTTTTTTTGATAGATTTAACTAAAGGAGTTGATGCCCCACCTGGTAATATAGTAGAATCATTAAACAATATGATTGAAAAAGGAATAAAATTTGCTACCAAAAGTAGTCTAAAACTCTGGTAATTTAATTTTTTTTTTCTATTATTAATAATCATAATTTTATTATTTCTAGCTTGATTTTTCAACTTTAAAAAACTAAAAAATAAGGTGAAAGATTATTCCCATAATAATGCAAAGTCCAAGTACAAGGAAATATCCTGAAATTCATGAATCTGCTTATATAGCTCCTACAGCAGTAATTATTGGGGATGTAACAATAGGTGAAGGCTCAAACATATGGTTTGGAGCAGTTCTACGAGGAGATTGGGGACCAATTAAGATAGGAAAAAATACAAGCATCCAAGAAAATGTAACGATTCATATTGAGAAGGGATCATCAGTTATTATAGGCTCAAATTGCATAATTGGCCATCATGCTATGATTCATGGTCCAGCAGAAATAGGAGATGGCTGTGTTATAGGAATTGGAGCTAATGTATTGCATCGTTCAAAAATTGGTATAGGTGCTCAGATTGGAGCTGGAGCAGTAGTAGTCAATAAAGAAATACCTTCAAGAACATTAGCGGTTGGAATCCCTGCACAAATTAAAAAAAAATTACCTGAGACGGAGAAAATGGTAGGAGAACGAACATCAAATGATTATAGAGAGAATGGTGATTCATATAGGATATTTTTTGAAGAAAATCCTCATTTAACTAAATTCTAATTCCTTCCTTTTCTAATTGGTTATTTAGAGCAGATACATCTTTCATTTTTAACAATATCTATTGTATTAAATCGTAAATCGATTAAATTAACCATTAATATTTTATTTTCTAAATTTGGGAGCTCCAAGGCAGTTTTTATAACTTCTAAAGCTTCAAGAGTTCCTAAAATTCCTGGTGTAACACCAATCACGGGTAATGGTCCCTCTCCTAAAGAATCATCTAGAGGTTCTGAAAAAACACATTGATAACAAGCACTTTCTTTTGGATTTATTGTTATTATTTGACCATAAAAATCTTTTATTCCTGCGATTACACATTTTAAATTATTCTCGACAGCAATCTTGTTGACTAGAAATTTTGTTTTAAAATTATCACTACAATCAACTATAAAATCGTAATCTATTTCCTTCAGATATTTTTTAATAGAATCTTCATCAATATAATCTTTATATGTATTTATTTTAACATCTGAATTTAAATTTGATAATATTTCTTTTGCGGCTTCAATTTTATTCCTTCCCAATTGTGTTTCATTATAAAGTATTTGCCGTTGTAAATTTGAAATGTCTAATACATCATTATCAATAATAGTTAATTCATTTATTCCCGCAGCAGTTAGATACATTGAAAAGGGTGATCCTAAGCCACCACACCCTATCTGGAGTACTTTTAATCGAGATAATTTTTCTTGTCCATCTTCTCCAATTAAAGGAGATATAATTTGCCTTGAATATCGTTCCTTTTGTTTTTCAGTTAAAATAAAACATCACTTCTCCAAAATTTTTTGAATATCTTTAATACTCTCTTCAATTTCAATGAAGATTAATCCTAAATTAATTTCTAAATTTATTAAAACCACTAAAATGGTTTGACTATTTACACCTAGAATAATTAACTGACAATCATTAAATTCTACCGTAATGTTATTAACAACATCAGAGTTTCCAAGCTCGGATGCAGCTGTTTCAATAGCACCAAACACTGCTGCTGCCATTGCTCCGAATTTTCTTTCGTCGATACTTCTTGGCAAACTCGATGAAATTAATAATCCATTACGGTTTACGATTGCACTTCCAATAATATCTTCTGTAGTTTCTAACTTATTTAACTCCTTATTCAAGATTTCACTTTTTAAGTCATACATAATCTCGAAAACTAAATTGAATTAAATAATTATTGGATATATGATATAATATATGAACTATATAAAAAGCTTAGATCTAAAAATTAATTATAAAATGATTTTTTACCATTGAATGGGCGAACCCTATTACGCCATGCTGGTTGTCTGAGTTTAGCTGAATGACCAAAGCCACAATAAGCACAGAATCTCTTTCGGCGATGAAATGAATGCCTTCCACATCTTCTGCAAGTTTTATGACTCGCTGCTTTATTTTTCTTCCCTTTAGCAGGTGTACCCTTTCCCATTTCCAATCTCCTTTTTCAATTTTTAAATATCTTCAGTTTCTTCTCTATGCATTAATTTATCTTCATCTTCTTCAGCAAATATTAATTTTTCACGGTCTTGAGCCACAAAAATTATTGATGCCCCCCTAATCATCACAGTTCCTAAATCTTTGCTTCTTTTGCCCCCTCTACCAAAATAGATCTCCTTGGCATCTTTAACGATCAAATTCATATAATTATCGAATTTTATAAGTTTTCCTGTTAAGTAAGTATTCCAGATCTTTAGTTTAATTTGAACCTCTGGCTTGAGGATTGCCTTGCTCAGTGTTCTCGAAATAGTATGTTGTGACATTGATCTAAACTCTTCATAAATCTATTCTCAGATATAATAGAAATAGAAGGATTAAATAAATATTTTTTTAAATGTTTAAGGATTTAAAAATAACATTAGGATTTTAGAATATTTAACGATTAGATTTGGAAGAATTATGAAAAAATTAGCTTATTTCGATGCATCTATCGAGACTCCAGAGGAAATTATCCTAGCAGCCGATTTTATTCCAGTTAGATTATTTGGCGATCCTACAATTGGGATTGATAAGGCGAATGAACATGTTCCCCCAACGCATTGTGTATGGGCAAGGAACATTTTAGAGCAAGCAATTGAAGGCTTTGATGATGATATTAAAGGAGTTATTACAACACACGGATGTGATTGTACCAATAGAGAATTTGATATCTGGTTAGAATGTGTTAATCTTGACTTCTTTTTTCTTTTAAACGCGCCATTAAAACGAAATGAGACTGCTTTAAAGTTTTTCATAAATGACATTAAGGAACTAGTAATTCAATTAGAAGAAAAATTTGGTGTGAATATAACTTCAACTAAAATTTCTAATGCCATAAAAAAAATGAACCAAATTAGAAATATATTAAGAGAGATTTCGGAATATAGAAGCAAAATGATTTTAAAGGGTTCTGATTTTCATGCCCTAGTTAAAATGGTACAACAAATAGATAAAAACAAAGCTTTAGAAATGCTTAAATCAAAGCTTGAAGAGTTAAAAACACAGAAATCACACTTGGATAACAACTTAAAAAGAGTACTACTAACAGGATCAGTAATAGATGATACTGAATTCATCAAATTCCTCGAAAGTCTTGGATATCATATTGTAATTGATGATTTATGCATAGGAACAAGCTATTTTTGGGATAATGTTAAAGAAAACGAAGAACCAATCAAAGCCTTAGCCCAATATCATCTCAATAAACCTCATTATTCAACTAAATTTCCTTCTTATAAAAGATTTGAAACAATAAAAGCTTTAGCTGAAAAGTATAATGTAGCTGGCGTAATTAATATTGCACAGAAATTTTGTGAACCTGTACTTTATACACATCCATACTTTAACAAAAAATTTAAAGAGTTAGAGATCCCATATCTTTTTGTTGAAATGGAATATAATAGAGAATCCTATAAACAATTAATAACAAGGTTTGAAGCATTTGCGGAAATAATTTAGAGGTAGATCAAAATTGTCAGCAGTTAAAAAGAGAAGTAAAATGCTAAATGCAACGAATAAATTGAAAAATGAGATGGGCAGGCATTTCTTAGCTATTGAACAAGCACATAGGGATGGTAAACCTACTGCTTGGGCAACTGCTGGGACTCCTGTTGAACTCCTATATACTATGGGTGTTCAACCAATGTTGCCTGAAAATTCAGCCACTATTTCAGCTGCCTTAAAAAAATCTCAGGATTTTATAGAATTAGCAGAAGAAGAAGGCTTTTCCTATGATCTTTGCTCATATTTTAAGACAAATGTGGGTGCTGTATTAAGTAATGCAGATATGAGTTTAGGTGGAACAAGAAAACCTACTTTCATGTTATCTAGTGATGTAATTTGCGATACTCATGTAAATTGGTTTCAAGTACAAGCAGAAAGATTAAATGTGCCACATTTTACTATAGATGTTCCTCATGTGGTAAGTAACACTACAAATAGACAACGTAATTACTTTAAGAAATATATAATTGAACAACTGTGGGAATTATTAGATTTTATAACCGAGTTAACTGGTAATGAATATGATCCAGAGAAAGGCAAGGAAGTTGCTTTAAATTCTTTTGAACTCGGAAAAGTATGGCAGGACATATTTGAGTTAAGAAAGAATATCCCATGCCCTGTTTCTACTAGAGATACATTTGGAGGTCTTTTTCCATTATTCACTATGACAGGATTAAAATCTCCAATAAAACTTTATAAGCGGATGTATAAAGAAGCAAAAGAGAGGGTCGATAATGGGATTGGGGCTTTAGAATATGAAGAATATAGATTAATGTTTGAAGGGATTCCCTTTTGGTATAATTTGAAATTCTTTTCAAACTTAGAAAGATGGAATGCCATTATTGTGTATGAACCTTATGTTTATGCTTTTACTAAATATACTAATCCAAATATTACAAAAAATGATGTTATAAATGATCCTGTTGAATGCATGGCAGAATTAGTTCTGAGTTTCTGGTACATATACGATTTAGAAACTCGAGTTAAAATGTTTAAAGAAACTGTTAAAGATTGGAAAATTGATGGCGTCTTATTGCATGATAATCTTTCATGCCGTCCAAATGCTTGTGGTATGTATGATTTGAAAAGAAGATTGATGGAAGAAGCAGATATCCCCTCACTAGTAATTACAGCAGATATGAATGATCCACGCAAAATGAATGAAACACAAGTGCTTAATCAAATCGAAAGCTTTATAGAGATTCTTCGGGAGAGAAAAAAAAGCTAACGGATATCAAATTTTAATTATCTATTTATAATGCTAACTAGGTTTTATTCTAACAAATTAAAGGAAGTAATTTTTTAACATTACTTCCCAAACTACGTTATGCTGAAATGGAAAAGAGAAATCTAATTAATTTGCAATTTTAATATTTGCATTTGGAGTCATAATAAGATAAGTATCTCCTAAACGTCCCATTGAACCTCCATTCTCTCTTAAGAAAGCTTTTAGATCTTCAATACAACTTTTAAGTACAGTTACATCTGCATTCTCAAGAATCTCCTTTGCATTTATTATTAATATTCGCCTATTTAATAACTGTTTTTTAATATCCTCTATTTGTGTAGTTGAAGAAAAATTATACTTTCTTATGACAAAGTTTTGTAAGTATGATGAATATTCTTTTGAAAAGCCCATCGTCTCTTGTGGAGATCCTAGAAGTTCATCATATTCTTTTTTACCCCAAAATTTACCCATTTATAATTTTCAACCTTTAATTAATGATTTGAATCAAATCTTATAATAATCATTATAGTAATCATTGCTTTTTGTATTAAATCGAAGAGTGATTTAGATATATCCCCCTGTGATACCACAATATTACCATGTAATTTTGGATTTTTGGTAAACTTTATATTCAAATATTTACCATTGTTTAAAATATGGACTTAATCAAAAATGAATTTACAGAGTTTATAAAAGAAAGAAAAAGCAGTAGAAATTTCATATATCAAAAAATTGATAAAGATACCATATTAAACATATTAGATTGTGGACGGTGGGCTCCCTCTGGGAATAATAGCCAACCATGGCGAGTATGCGTTGTAACCCATCCTACTGTTAAAAGAATGATCTCAGAGCTCTCGAAATATGGTGGAGTTATTGAGGAAGCGTATATAAATCTTGTAATCTTTTTAGATCTTGAAAGAGGTTATGAAAGAGTCAAAGATGTTCAAGCTATGGGAGCATTCATACAAAATGTACTTCTAGGAGTTCATGCTCAAGGTCAAAAACTTGGTGCTGTATGGATAGGTGAAATACTGAGCCATAAAGAAAAAGTTAATGAGATTTTCAAATTTCCAACAGATAAATTTGAGCTAATGGGTGTTATTGCAATTGGATTTATTGATGAAGCTCGAGAAAAAGTTCGTGAAAAGCCTAGAGAGCGTCGCCCATTAGAAGAATTCGTAGATTGGTATTAATCACATTTCAATATTAATTCAATTTTCTATTTATTTAATTTTCTATTTCTCTATTGATTCTACAAGATGGGATTTGATAAAATAAATTCCCAGAATAAAAAAGAATATTAATGACCATTCCACTATAATCGAAATTAAGAAGGGAGCTTGAGGATTAATTGTATCCCATACTATACCTCCTAAAAATGGGCCAATTATCATCCCTATCGATTCAAAAGTTGTAACCAATCCAAAAATTTTACCGCGATGTTTTATTGAAACACGGCTAAGAAAATTTATAAATATAAAACTAGCTGTTAACATTATGGTATTATCAAATATGAGTAAAACTGCAAAAATCAATAGATTTTGAGTATAAATTATCAAAAATGTTATTATCCCTCCACAGATGCTTGCAATTGAAATTCCAAGATAGGGATTAATTTTATCTGCAAGAGAGCCTAATTTAGGAGCTATTAGAGTGCCAATCACTGAAGTTGGAAGATAATACCAAGAGACAACTTGAACGCGATTATCAACATTTTCCAAAATATAAGGTTGAATAAATGGTCTATAAAGACCCGTATTAATAGAGGTTAAAAACAAACCAAAAAATAATAAAAAAATACCAAATATGTAAACTTTATTTAAAGTTTTAGGTCCATTTTGAGAATGCTTATTGTCAATTTCTAAAAGGTGATTGGATTGTCCATCTTGAATAATTTCCTCCTCAGGATAGATAAATTTAGCATGCTCGTCTACTTTTCGAGAAAATTGTATTCCCGCATAAAAATTAGCTATACCAAATATGGGAATAGCACTATATATCAAGAAGTCATTATCTGGAGTATATGCGCTAGTAAAACTAAAGATACTAAATCCAATTATTGTTCCGAGAACAATTCCAATTCCTAATGCAAATCTTCTTCTCGCAAAAGCAGAAGAACGATGATATTTTGATGATTTCTCGGATATTATAGTATCTAATGGATTCCAAAAAATATAAGCACCCAAACCCAAAAGAAATGCGCTAATATACATTCCAATCAAAGAATGTAGAATTACAGAGATATAAAGAGCAAAGTAAGATGCTCCTCTCCCAAATGAACCTACCATCACAAGTATTCGCTTTGAAAAGCGATCTGTTAGGTATCCAATAAAACTAGAACTTATTAATCCTCCAAATGTAATAAAAGAAAAAAATAACCCAAGTTGAGCCGCAGAAGCCCCTAGAACTTGTTTTATTAAGTAAGCCATAATGAATTCAATGAAAAAGAACCCTAAGGAATTCCAGATGACAATAAATATAACTGAATCGAAATCTGAAGTAAATTTATGACTATGGGGTACAACTTCTACCTTTAATTTCTTTAGAGTTAGACGCATAATATTAATTACGAAAAAAAAACAAAGCAAAAAAAATTATGTTTACGAACATAATTCATCTAATGCTAATCTATTTTCAATTTGCTCTTTAGTTCCTCTTTCCTTTGGCGTAAAATTGTGGAAATCCGATCTACATCTTTATTTATCCATCTAGTAGCTGACAACCATAATAACCCACCGATTATACCTAACAACATCGTTATAAATACTGTTATTTGAAAATTTTGATTAAATAACAATAATATTGCCCCTGCAATTATTGGTCCTGAACCACTTCCAATTGCCTCTAAAAATTGATTAGCTGAGTTAATTTTACCTTGAGCTTCTGGTAAATTAATTTCTTGCAGAATAGGTGGTTGATTTATATTCCAAAGTCCAAGAACAGAACGCCCTATTAACATAATTATTCCTAAGATCCAAAAAATTGGAAATGAGAAAAAATATATTAAATTATTGCCCTGTTCAGGAGTTAAATTCGGAACTGGTAACGTAAAGAAAAATATGAAACCAATAAAAAGTATTATTATTGAGAAGACTATCATATATATTCGATATTTGATATTTTTCTTACCTAATCTGTCAGATATTCTCGCAAAAGCTAAAGATCCAATTAATCCTCCCGGTAATCCAAACATTATAAGAAAAAGCGATAATACAAAAGGAGATATATTAAAAGGAGGAGATTGGAAATATGCTATAAGTAAAAAATCAGGAACTGCTAATAAAATAGCAGTAAATATACCTTCAAAAAAAGCTATCAAATTAGTTGGAGAGAAAACAGTTGATCGAATTGTTTCCTTAGTCAATCTATACTCATAAACAAGGTCATCACGTAAAAGAACGTCTTTTAATTCTTTACGCATGGCACCTCTTTTAGGTTCTTTTCCTTTTATTAATATCATAGATCCAAAAACTAATGCTAATAATCCTGTACAAGTAAAATAATGTCGCCAAAAATTAGTTTGGAATAAGAATGCAGAAACCACCATCCCTATGATTTGAAAAAGTTGATATAACCCTTGCATAGCCCCAAAAAATTGGGAGCGCTCTTTATCCTCTGTAGAATCATTAACATGGGACGTTATAAGAGGCCAGATACCTCCAATCGAAAATCCTCTGATTAAACTAAAGAATAAGAAATAATAATATGTTATTTGACCTTGATTTTGTGGTGCAAATCCATTAAAAAATAAACCAAAACCATATAAAAATTCAACAAAAGCCATTAACTTAATCCGAGATATCCTATCAGCTAATGCACCAAAAAGAATACCCGAGACAGCAATTATATAGATTGAAGTTCCTGTTAATATTCCTAACTCTACAGCATGTTCTGCAAATGCGTTAGGAATTGGCCACATAATTCTAGCAACAATAATAATATTAATATATAGTGTAGATACTGTAAAAGCATAAGAATTGTATATGAGAAAATGAGGCCAAAGTCGTTTAATTATTAATCTAAAACTTGTTTTCTCTTCAGAATCTTCTGAAACCTTAATATTATCCATGATTAAAGAATCAAATAGCTATTAAAAAAAAAGTTTTTTGTATTAAAAGGAAAAAATCTTCTAACGCTTTTTTCAAATTCTTAAATATTAATTATTAAAGAATATTGTTACAAATATTGCCAAAAATGAAAGATTTTTGAGAATATAGGACCAATCCAGTAATAGAACTCAATCCAATAGGGATGAGTAAGAGCAAGGTATAATAATGCATATAAAAATCCAAAAATGAACCCAAAAATAACATCCATTGGAAAATGAACTCCCAAAATCAACCGAGAAATTGCTATTATTATATCTAGACATATGAATATTAGTAGAATAAACCAATTATTGAAATAAAACGCAAATATAAACCCAAATAATAAAATAAAAGCTACATGTCCAGAAGGAAAAGATTTCTGCTCGGATTCACGCATCAGATAAGGAATTCTTAAAAAATCATCATGTTTTTTTACCCCATCCTTCTGTAATGTTATATATGGGCGATTCCGCTTGATTACTCTATATCTTATTATACTATGGATTATTATTGACTGATTAAATCCGCCTGTAAAAAGTACTAAAAGGTTATAATTTTTAGTAGTAAAATAAATATAAAAAAACCAAATCAACCAAACTATCCCCCAAAAATACAAAGAACCGAAAAAACTAAAAAATTGCGCAAATTTTTTACTTTTTCTACTAAAATCACTTTTATAAATACTTAAGAAAGCGCGTCGGTCCCACTCTTCAATCTTTTCAAGATATTCTGATAATGATGACATAAACCTTGATAATAGGAGGATTTAGTTTATTTACTTAATTTAATATTTATAGTTTATCCTACTTTTAATCATCTTGATTAGTTTTATTATTCATAATATAATTAGTATTATCTCTGAATAAAACGATTTTTCTTATCTTTTATAGAATAAAGTCTATTAAATTTAAACATCTAAGAAATAAAATATATATATTGAAAGTCTATCCATATATAAATCCAAACATAATAGTTTTGAGATGAAAAAAATGCTTTTTATAACATATTGGGAATTAAATCCAGATTTCGATCCATCTGAATTAGCTGAAATTGCACAAAGGCTCATGAGTGAGAAGCTTTATCCGGTTGAAGGAGTTAACCAAATAGGTTTCTATATTAGCTCTTCATATTATTGGGGAATTACAATAGAAGAAGCCGAGAATGAGGAACAAATGGCAAAAGGCTCAATGATGTGGCGGCTTACCAAACCTGGGTATATTAAGGTCATGAAAACGACTCCTGCTATGGATGCTACAAAAATTATCCCTTTAGTTATAAAAATGAAAAAACAATTAGAAGATTAATGCTGAATCGATCTTAAAAATTAATAAATTAAATCATTTTTTTTATACTTTATATTTAACTTGATAATCCTAATAAATTCAATTTTTTTAGGGTGTGAAAACAATTCCAGTTTTGCACAATAATTCCAATTTAATTTTTTTTATCTTTTCAAAGAAATATTCATTGAAATTAGACACTGAATTTAACTTTCAAAATTGAGGGGATATGTGCCCCATTTTTTTATCGCTTTTGGGATTGTCATGATATTATTCAATGAGACGCCCCAAGGTAAGCAACAAATAGGACTCACAGCATATCTTCCTCCAGGAGCTAATTTCTTGATGTTTTCTTTTACTATTTTTTCAACATCACGGGTAGTACCATTGAGTAATTCTCTACTTACATCTATATTTGCTCCTAATATTGTCACCTCAGGATGATTCTTCTTAAATTCAACCCAATATTCAATATCTAATGGATGTGAACCATTCACCGCTAATAACTCTAGTTCATTACACATTTCATCAAAATAAGGATTAGTTCCACAATTATGGAGAATAATCCTTGCTTTTGTTTCTTTCTGCAATTGTTTAATAAATTGTCCTTCGTATTTCATAGCATCTTCAAAACTCATCATGTGTTTATTAAACGCATAACCAGTAAAGAAAATTGTTCGACTGGCTCCCACTTTTTCAATAAAGAAGTTATACAAATCCAATTGAGATTGATATACTTTTTCACAGAGCTTTAATAACAGTTCAGGGTTACGACGCATATCTCGATATGCTTGTACCCCTCTCAATTCTTGGACTACCGACCAAATTCCAAGAGAACAACTCTGTTGAAACCTTGTTTTTTCTTTAACAAGATTAGTTGCTGAGAGACAAGTATCCCATAATGAGATTTTACTATGATCTGGTATCTCTAATCTTTCGATATCTTCTTCAGATTTGCAAATATCACCTTGCTTAACCATAAATACTTTATAATCAGACCATTTAATTACATTTTCTTTATTATTTACTTCTGCAAATGCCAATGCTTCAGCAGGACCGGCATAAGCTGTTGGAATTGAAAGTGTGTCTGCTTTTATGAATTCATATGTCGCAATAGCAGCATTTGCATAAGCTTTGGGTGAAGAAAGAAGCTCTCGAAGGGTTTTACCTGATATTCGGCATATTAATTCTTCACATGCGAGCGGAAAAAAGGGTACTCGGTCAATATCTGATAATCCAGCAAAAGTAGCTCTTATTCTACGGGTAGATGCTTCCCAATCATGTGGCACTTTAAACAACTCCCATTAGTTCTTTAATTAATTTCACACCTTCCCAACCATCTTTAGTCCAAGCATCAGCACCGATATGTTCACATGATTCTTCAGATAAAATGCCACCACCTAAGATAATTTTTGCTTTAATTCCTTCTCTTTTAAGTAAACTAACAATTTCTGTCATTTTAGATATTGTTACAGTTAGTAATCCACTTAATCCTATAATATCTGGATTTTCTTTTTTTGCCATATCTAGGAATTTTTCAGGAGGAACGTCTACACCTAAATCGATGACATCAAATCCTTGACCTTGTAATAGCGCTACAATTAGAGTCTTCCCGATATCATGTATATCTCCCTCAGGAGTCCCAATTAACAATTTACCCTGTGAATAATGAGTTCCTTCTTCTAATTTAGACTTAACCAGATCCATAGAATCATTAATTGCATCAGCAGCTAAAAGCATATCCGCTAAAAAGAATTCTCCATTTTCATATTTCTTTCCAACTTCTTCAGCCCCACTGATTATTGCTTCATTTAATATACGTTTAGGTTTAATTTGTTCATCTAATGCTTGTTTAATAAGATAAGTTGCATCTTCTGATAATCCTTCAATAATGGCATTTTTTAGTCTCAGTAGTGTTTCATGTTCACCCAAAATTCTAAATCACAATTGTATAGTTAATTCAAGAATCAAATAGCATAGATTATATGATATTCTAATAAAAACCAATTTCCATAAAAATTTTATGATATATTTGATTCGTCAACGAACCATGGTGGAAAGTTAACTTCAGAAACAAATTTAGGTTTTAAGATCTATGTATAAGATAAAACCTTATTTTCTTAAAAAATACTTTTAGTGAAATTTTCATTGAAATCAGACGCTGAATTTACCTTTCCAAAAAATAAAAATAAGAAAGAATTAAGAACCTTGCTCATGAGCATACTCCATCCCTTCTCATCTCAAACCATCCAAGCCTCACCGCTCCGTACACGACTTATACCCTCATGCCCTAAGCCTGAACCTTGTGACTCCTCTTTCAACACCACACACTCGTGCTATTGAGAGTGGCAGGCTAAATAGGTCGCCCGAAAGCTCCCTGCGTACACCTCCACCTCTCTAACCCCCTCTTATATGGGTGCACTCGTCTCGCATACTCAGTTGAACTTTAGAAATTAGAGATATATATACCCAAAGATAAATAAGAGCAAACAAGAAATGATTACTACTAAGATCCCTAATTTTTTTGTTTGTTCTGGAGATATAAGCACCACTCCAATGAGCCCAATTAAACTCCCGACTAGTGTAAGAAGTGGTCCTAGGAGACCAAAAACAAAAAATCGAGTAAAGAGACCAATTATCAAAGTGAATATTCCGATAATTAAGCAGAAAGACATACCGCCGGTGTTATATTTAAAAGCGGTAAGTGCTCCAATGATAATGATTACACCAGCTACAATTTTTCCAATTGCCGCGATATGTGTAGAGAAGATTTGTGAGCTTATATTTCCTATTCCTTGGGCTATAACGAAAATTCCTCCAATCAAACAGATGATAAGGCCGATTATAGATAATACTTGTCCGGTTATCTTTTTACGGGAGGTTTTCGGTTCTGAGATTGGATTCACTACTCAAAATATATTTGTGATTTATAGAATGTAAATTATCAATATAATAAACACCACTATAATTATCAATCTATTCCTCTTTACTTTCTCGGGATCTTTCTCTTTTTGCCGTTCAGGACGTTGGAGCACTATAATGCCATGAATTAATATCAATACACCCAAGAAAATGAAAATCCCAACAATCATCGTAAGATAACCATGCCCAGTGTGTCCAAAGTTATCAGGTGTATCTACCCACACAATAAGTATTATCCCAACTATCAAAATAGATATGAAGACAATTAATTTAGCGTAAAATTGTTTATTTTTGTGGCTCATGTGGAGTTCATAAATTTCAAAGATTGATTAAGTAACACAATGCCGAGAGTAGTATTTAAATGTTATATAATATTTAAAAGGAATTTTCATTAAAATCAGATGCTGAATTTACCTTTCTTAGAAGATAATTTGGCTTTAGAAATTGTTTTTAATTGATAGCTTGATTAGGAATAAAACCCTATTTAGTTCTATAACTAAAATTTCAATAAAAGCTATTAATAATGTTTCTGATCTAAAATCATGAGTTTAATAATAAAGATAGCTTATTTGTTTTCTCCATTTATTAGATTAGTCAATTTGATTAAAAGGAAGGTATCTTCCTTGTTTAGTCATTCTCGCGCGTTAGAGTCATCTAATACCACTTTTAAACTTGGTTTATGGAATAATGATGCTCTTGTCCAAACGAAGTATGGTTTAGTATCTGGTTTTTTAGATAAAGGGTCTTGGTGCTGGAAGGGGATTCCTTATGCAGATCCTCCAATTGGTCCTCATCGTTGGAAAGCACCATTTGATCCTACCCCATGGATAGGGACTCGCAAAACAAGAAAGTTTGGTAATTCTGCAGCTCAATTTATGCCTTTTTTGGGTCCAATTGGTTCAGAAGATTGCCTTTATCTTAATATTTGGCGTCCCAAAACCCCAGAGAACAATTTACCAGTTTATTTTTATATTCATGGGGGAGGAAATTCAATTGGGTCATCTGCGGAGGTTGGCTATTATGGCAATGCAGTCGTTGAGAAATCTAATTTATTATATATCTCAATTAATTACCGTCTTGGACCAATGGGGTGGTTTATACATCCTAAAGTAACAAATAATGGTTCTCCTGAAGATAAAAGTGGAAATTTTGGCACTCTTGATCTGATAAAAGCCTTAGAATGGGTACAAGATAATATAGAAGCTTTTGGAGGAGATCCTAAAAATGTTACGATAGCAGGGGAATCTGGTGGTGCATTTAATGTTCTTTCACTCCTTATTTCTCCTCTCGCAAAAGGATTCTTCCATCATGCTATAGTTGAAAGTGGATTATCTCTCATTTCTAGTACTAATATTGCAGAGTCTCAAAGTACAGATCTTCTTATCACTCTCCTCATTAAGGATCATAAAGCAAAGAATCAAGTAATGGCAAGAAAAATCATAGATAAATTGTCGGAAAATGAGGTTAGTGAGTTTCTTCGTTCAAAATCTGCATTTAAAATTTCGAAATCTATACCCAAAATGGATTTTGGCATGGCTGAATGGCGCACAATCTTCACTGACGGTATAGTAATACCAAAAGAAGGATTTGAGATATTCTCATCTGGAGATTGGGCAAATAAAGTACCAATAATTATAGGTTGCACGAAAGATGAATTGAAGCTTTTTGGCAATTTTAGAAAAGATCCTCCCAAGAATACAAGAGAATATGATTTAGTTTGGAGTTATAGATCCCTACTATGGCGCGTGAGTGGTCTTGATTCATTAGTATCTAAGATGTTTTCAATGAGTAATACACCTATTTATGCATACCGGTTTGATTGGGGAAGCCCCGATAAAGATGGTATGAGTGTTCTGCCTAAAGAGATGGGCAGGAACTTAGGCGCTCATCATGGTGCAGAAATCCCTTTCTTTTTAGGTATGGGTAATAGTTCAATATTTATGCTAATTGGAAAAACCCACACTAAGCGTAATCGACTTGGTCGGGAAAGATTAACGGATTTGTGCATGAAATATCTTGCCAATTTTACAAGAACGGGAAATCCAAACCAAGAGGGATTACCTTATTGGTATCCTTGGGATAATACTGAAGGAAAAGATAAAATTCTTGTTCTTGATGCGGATTTCGATAATTTAAAGATTTCATATTTAGATGATATTCTTACTGTGAAGAGTGTTATTGAACATATTAATTTTGAGCTTAAAGAACTTGAATTAGGAATAATCCTATCCTATCTTGATGAGTCCTTACCATTTGGAGTTAAGGAACCTGAACTTTGAAAAATATTTTTTCTTGGAATTTTAATTGAAATCAGACTTTGAATTTATTCTTAATCTAAAAAAAAATAAGAATTAAAAAGTTAAAATTCTTTGAATTAATTTATTTAAAACCTAACCTAAATAGTTAAATAAATCCTTAATTAACATTTACCTCTCCTTAGGTGCTTCCATCCCTACTATTGGCATAGCCTCTGTTATATCCATAAACGTTTCTATCTCATATCTAAAACCCTCTACATCAGACATAAACTCATGTGTGCTCCGAACCCCACGAAGAAGAGCCTCCTCATATTTCCCCTTAGCGACCTCACCAACCAAAACCACCTTAATACCATCCTTCGTTGGTTTTACCCCTAGGACAAGCGTCTTAGATAATGATCCGTCAGGGGGATACTTCTGTAAACTTTCAATCCATCTCTTTGCAACCTCACTTGACTTCCCAATTGGAAATAACACAGTCATAATCGTAAATACCATGATCCCAACCTCCTTTTACAATTTATTTTTAATATTTACGTTTTAATTAGATTTCGAGCTGTTGATCATAAAACATAGTTTTATTTAAATCTTTACTTATTTGTCTAATTTCATTCTTTAAATGAAATTTTATTTGAAATCAGACGCGGTATCCAAATTATTGTTTTGAAAATAACCATTAAATTGCTTTAACAGGCAATAAGCATTGTTTCCAAAAATGGATGATGAGGATTCAGCTTTCTTATGATGATTGTATAATTTTAATAATAATTCTAACTAAATGAGTGCTGAATTTTTCTATTAAACCAACTATTTTTAGAGAAAAATAATTCTAGGATCTCAGAATAATAAAATTTAATTATTTGGAATATTCAATTTTACATAAAATCGGGGTGTGGAATAGTGGAAGATAACAAGAAGAGTAATAAAAAAATGAGGATTTTAGTATTTCTCCATGGAACTTGTATCATGCATAGGAATGCCTTTGGTTTTTCAAGATTGCTAATAGTACAGCAAATTATTGAGGGTATTGATGAATCTATCTCTGATTTTGCTTCATATATTCCAATTGGCAACGTTACTAAGAAATTAACTTTATGGCAAAATCAAGGAGCTAAGATTTCATATCTAAGTTCTCATTTAACTCTTGAAAATGTGAAAAAAGATGAAATTGTATTAAAAAAATTTAAGTTCCCTAAAGGCACTATATTTTATAGGCAAAAGGAGGAAGATTGGAATTTACCAATTGAAAAAGTAAAACCTGATATAATAATTGAAGACGATTGCGAGAGTATTGGAGGAAAATATCAGATGACCTTCCCTAATCTTAAACCGGAATTACAATCTAAAATAACTTCAATTGTTGTAAAAGAATTCGCTGGAATTGATCATCTTCCTGATGATATAAATGACCTAAAAGATTTTGCTACTGAATTATGATACTTTCCTAAGATTTTTCAAAGGAATTTTCATTGAACTCAGACGCTGAATTTACCTTTACATCCAAAGCAAAAACTCTGAAAAAGAATGTGAGTGAATAAAAAATAAAAAACTAATACAGCACACTCACGCTTTGATTTGTCTTAATTCCCTACACAGATTGATTTTTATAGAGTAAATAAATATATATATATATTAGATATTTCATTTCGAAGGTGATGAGAATTCATAAATTTTGTACATTATGCGGAGCAGAAAATCCTGTAAATGCAAAGCATTGTGAAGCTTGTGGTTCTCCATTTGAAGAATCATCTGTAAGAGAGGTAGATGAACAATATCAAAAGGAAAGAAGAATAAAGGAAGGTAGTGATAGCAGTGATAGTAGCGATAGTAGCGACAGCAGTGACAGTAGCGATAGTAGCGGTAGTAGCGATAGTAGCGATAGTAGCAATGCTTCACTTTCAAAACCCTTGGCTTATATTTTAAGTTTCAGTCTAATGTTTATCTTAGCCATACTATATTCAGTAATATTTTACTAAATTTTTTTTTAAACGTTGTTATTCAGCCTTGAATTTATCAAATAATGTCTGTAATGAATTTTGAGGAATATTACAATAAATGGTTAGAAGATCATGCTTACAATGATAACAGTATAATAAAAGGATGGCTAAAGATATCATATTACACATGTAAAAATGTATTTCTTCCATTAAAATTTACACCACTAAGAATTGATTTTTTAAGTCTTGCTTTATCACTTCTAATCGCTGTTATATTCTCTTTATTTCCTTATTTAGAAGAAATTGGATTATTTTTTAGTGGAATTTTAATTATTTTTTTAATGATAAGTATAGGAATGATGGATAATTTAGATGGTATACTCGCACGTTTAACAAATAAAAAAAGTCCAAGGGGATCATATCAAGATTTGATATTTGACAGAATAAATGATGGAATTATTATCATTAGTCCTATCTTTTCACATTGTACTCAAATAAGTAGTATTTTATTTCTATTATTTACTGTATTTATATTTGAAAATTTGCGTTCTATGCATATTTCACTAGGAATTCCTATATTTAGTACTTTATCAGAAAGACATGCAAGATTAGTTTTTCAAATTGGATATATTGGGATAAGTTCTTGTGGATTTTATCTTACATCTTTAGGATATACTCCTCAAATTCAAATTTTTGGAAAGTATTTGTATTTCTGGCCAAATTTAGATATTTTATATATTTGTTTAGGATTTATTTCTATAATTGGTATAGTTCAGCTAATTTTAAAAATAACTAAAACAAAAATTTCTCCACTAAAATTATCAAATAACAAAAATTCAATCGCAAATAATGGGGAATATAAACAAAATGAATTTGTTACCCTTTATGAAGAAACAAGTAGAGAAGAATTTGAAGAAGTATTTAAAAACCTCGTCTCAGCTACATATCTTAATGAATATAAATATAAAATAAAGCTATTAGGTTATTTTCAAGGAAAATCACTAAATAGAATTATAAAAAAATCAAAGACGTTATTTCTGATCAGTTTGATTATAGAGTTAATGTTTTTTTTAATACTTTTACTAAAGCTTAAATTGAAATCATTAAATCTTATAATTGAAACCTTATTTATTGTTTTTATTATTACTTATTTTTTGTTTTTTATGGAACATTCAAAAAGATTATTATTTTATTCAGCTTATAAAAGATATTTATCAATTAATTATCTTATCTTTTTCCAGTTGTTAGATTTGATAACAGAAGTATTACTTCTAAACATTTTAGCTTTTACAATCTCAAATAATGCAACTCAAATATTTGTGATTTTATGTCTAATTGTTCAATTATGTCATGTAACTAATATATTGAATCAAAGAAGAAAAGTTATTAAATCAAAAACATCTTTTTCACGCACTTTTTTTATTATTATTAACTTACTGGCACTAATAGGAATATTTTTTAATTTTTTCAATCAAGAGATATATTTTTTGAGCGGTTCTACTTTACTATTATCATTTTTTCTTATTAGAAATATTTACAAAACAAATTCTCTCTTATAGCAAATAGATTATAGTAATTTTATACTTAATTTTTCCCTAAATTTTCATTGAAATCAAACGCTGAATTTACCTTTCCATCATCTCAGCAGTATTAAGAAAGTTAAGGTGTAAACAAGGTATGTGAAAAAAAGTTAGGTTATTTTACAATTTATGAGTATTTTTATTATACTCTTTGTTATTATTTCATGACATAAGAGGTAAGCTATAAATGGAATCTTTCCAAGGATTTTGTTCAGATATCGATAATGCAAAAAGTATAACCGAGATTAGATTAATATTAAAATATTCAGCGTATAAGCACGATAAGAGCTTAATTAGGACACTTAAAAATCTTCTTGACGCTTACGAAGGCAAACACAGGCAGGTTGGACACCGGTTTAATGCTCTTAAGGATAATCTTAAGAGTGAAGTAAAAAAATATTATCAAATAGAATGAAGGTTATAATTATTATTGGCATCAAGATTGTAGTATAAAATATTTGGAGGATCGAAAAATTTTGCTACAAAATGGCGAAAAAGGTCATTTTGGTCGAGAAGAAGCAGATAAAGCTCGCAAAGACACGGGGTTATTAAATTTTTACATTTATTCCAATTTGAGTTTCATTCCAGCCCAACTACAGACATTTTGAAAACCTAGCTTTACACAAGCCTTATCATAAATCAGGTTTTGTCCCATTAGATCAATAAGTAGTACCTCAATTTTCTTTGCTTTGCAAATGGATATTAAACCTGCAATTATTTGCGCTAAGTAATATTCATTTTTCACGAATAAATAACCAATAGCACAAATTTTTTGATTATATCGATTTCGAACTGCACAGCAATGAGCAAATAATTCATTATTATTTGAGATCACTAAATTAGCAAAAAAAGGTCTTCTCTCATTCTGCATTTCTTTTTTTATTTCTTCAAACGATTTTTTTGCCCAAGTTATAATTGACACTTTATTTACAGTCTTTAAGAAAATTTCTTTTTGTTTCGCACATAGTTCCAAATCGGTTGAGAGATCAAATTCTCTAACATTTTCTTGACAAGGTCCAATAGTATTTTGTCGAATTTGATAAGTCAAGTATATTTTTGAACCCAGTTCTTCCCCTTTTATTTCCTGGAATCCTCTTTTCAGAGCTAAGTCAAAGTTATTTTCTGCATTGGTTGTGGCAGCGGTTTCAATTGTTTTAAATCCTTTGTCTTTAAGAATTTTGATGATTTTATTATAAAGTAGGTTTTCAATTTCATCTCGAATATCAATTTCAGGAAGAAAATAGGGAAAATCTAGATATATGTCGGGAGAATCGTCATTCCAAGAGATTTTTTCAGCGATCACAAAGCCAATCATTGTGGAATTTGAGAAACAATATAAATTCAAGGATGGATCAAAGTCTGGTTGGTTGTAAGCTTTTTCCAAAGTAGAAATTGATAAAGGACGAGGCCAAGGCCAAGTTTTCCGAACTTCTTTTGCAATTTTAACCTGTTCGTTTTCGTATCCAGGTCTATAATGTTCAAACTTCAAATTTTTCAATTTTTTCATAAAAAATCCAATAGTTAATTACATAAAAAACTTTCCAATTATTGGAATATTCTAATTATTAATATAATTGTTGAGGAAATTTAATGTAGTTTGCAATATTTTAGTTATTTAAAATTCCAATAATTAAAACGTTAAAATTACTCAATATGAAATATTCTGCGAGATGAAAAATATGGACAAATCTCTTCAATCGAAACATAAAATCAATTATCTTGACCAATTGCTGACAATCTCCCAAGATAGAAGAAATAAATCTGCTATTGATATTTGGGGTAAAATTATGCACGCTCAACGTTCCTTTCATCATTATCCATCAATCGAAGGGCAAAAAATTATTGGAATTACTGCAAAAGATATGAGTTTTCAATTAAATATGACTCTAAGTTCAGTTTACCACAATTTAAAAATACTTCAAAAACAAGAATATCCATTATTAGAGGAAGAGAACTTTAGTACTTTCAATAAAGAAGGTAGGAGGGTTTCTCAAAAAGTTTATCGTATACCTAATACTTTTTTTTTGGAATATAATCAATTAGTTACCAGTTTCCGCAAGGATAAATCTTACTTAACCCATCGAGCGATCCTATTATTCAATTTATTACAAATTAAAGGAGTTATAGAATATTTTTCAGCACTTCTTGGGAGTGGAAGGTTACTTATTGATGAAAATCTTCACGAGATTAGCGATTGGTATCAAGATTGGATGAAATCTCTGGATATAAAGAAAAATCAAATTTTTCCAGGGTCTTCTTATTCTATAACTCCAAAAATTGCTAAAGAAATTATCAATCTTTTAACAATGAATTTATCGCAGACATCTCTTGACCAATCGCTAGATTATGAACCAAATGAGAAAAATAATAAGGATCTACACACATTTACTTTCTTTCTTTGGCCACCTCCTACAAGAGAAATGAACTCGGGAGATTGGATGACTCAACAAGAATTAATTGTTTGTAAAGAGAATATTCCAAGTGATTGCACTATTGATCATCCAACATTTTTCAAATATGAAATGGAATGTCCTATTTGTGGTGCCAAAAAGTCAATAAAAGAAAAAATTGAGAAACGACTTAAAAATCAAAACACTTAAATCTATAACCTCTATCTATATAGAGAAAAATAATAACCGGGCATGTTCAAATGAAAATCAATGTGTTTTACAAGTGTGAGAATAATAATATTCAGAATCGAATAAGGACAAAATTTTTTCGAATAAATAAAAACTAACGATTCTATCTGAAATAAGGCATTTTGAATAGTTTTTGTCAATTTTTCTAGATAAGACTTGTTAAAATATCTAAAAATAATAATCGTTGTAATTTTCAAATAAATAGTCTTCTAAGATTGCTGGAAATACAGCTAATATTGATTCTGTAAAATTACATCTTTTTATTAAGAATTTGTATGCAGTCTCACATTCTTTATATACACGTTCTTCATTAAAATTAGGATCTTGGTTATCATAGATATTATTATCTTGAAAGAGTTTATTCAAGTTTAAAATTTCTGAGTATTTATGAATGTGATTTTTAACTAAAATCATTTTGAAATTCTAATAATAAATATTAAAGAATGTGGAGAGGGAGAGATTTTCTGCTGTCACCGATGCGGTTGAGCAGGATTTGAACTCTCGAAGGCCTCTTGGCTTTTCTTCGGGATTTAGAAAACTTGCCACTGGATCTTAAGTCCAGCACCTATAGTCTTGACCCTATCAAGCGTATGATGCGGCCTTTAGAAATATGGTCAATTTGACCAAACTCGGTAACCTCTCCTTTGTTAGGAAATAGTTTAGTTTTTTTAAAAGCCAAAGAAATATAACTAATAGCTTTTAAGGGGGAACTATAATTCAAAGGTATAATTTTAATTTAAATTTTACTTTGTAAAAATGGGCTTTAGATACGATGGTAAAACGAGATAAAAAAGTCAAAGTAATAGATGCGACAAAGATTCTATTAATTCTCGACAAAAACATAAAATTTTTAGACAAAGTTCTAATAAATTTTGACAAAAATATAAAATTTTTATACTAAGATATCAAACTATGTCTTATACTTATCACACAATTTCTTACAAATTCGTTAAGAAATTGAGAAATCTAATCAAGAGAGTTTAATCAAGACGTTATGCTCTCATCCATTTAAGAAACCAATGTGAATACGTTGAAAACAAAAATTCGAGTTAAAATTTTAGCAGAATTATCATTCTTACTAATTTCCTTTTTAATGCTTTCAATTAATCCTCACATTAAAATAAATCAAAAAGAATTAGATTATAGTATCGATAGAGTAAAGAATCCTAAAAGGTCAGGATATTGGCTAAATTGTCCCCCTATACATATTGATGATAATTGGACAGACGCTGCAAAAAACCTTGATTGGGTTCAAGGTGGAGATGGTTCATGGGGGGACCCTTACATTATCGAAAACGTAACCCTCGATGCTGGTGGTTCGGGTAATGGCATATTAATTGAAAATTCAAACGATTATTTTATAATCAATAATTGTACAGTATATAATTCGGGGAGTGGAAATAATGATGCAGGTATTAAGTTGACATCAGTTAGTAATGGAACTTTAATCAATAACAACTGTTCAAATAATAACAAATGTGGGATTTTTTTATACTATAGTGATAACAACACAGTTTTGGAAAACAACGCAACAGATAATATCAAATATGGGATACGTTTATCGTATAGTGATAGTAATACAGTTTCAGGGAACAATTTATATAATAACAGTGGCTATGGGCTTATTTTAGGTTCTAGCAATAATAATATAGTTTCGGGAAACAACGTAGCAAATAACAGCTTTTATGGGATGCGTTTATCGTATAGTGATAATAATACAGTTTCGGGAAACATTGCATATAACAACACTAACGAAGGGATATATTTGGCTAATAGTAATAACAACACCATTTCGGAGAATAATGCACCCTACAATAAATATGGGATATATTTATCTTATAGTGATAACAACATGGTTTTGCGAAACGATGCATTTAACAACTCCAAATTTGGGATTGTTTTATCATATAGTAATAATAATACAGTTTTGTGGAATTATTTATGTAATAACAGTGAGTATGGGATATACTTATCCAATAGTAATAACAACATGGTTTCGGGAAATACCGTACACAACAACACTTATTTTGGGATAGTGTTAACTGTTAGTGATTATAACACGGTTTCGATAAACATTATACATAGTAACCCTGAGGTTGGGATAAGATTAGACACCAGTAACAATAATGTGATTTCGGAAAACAATGCATACAACAATGGTTTTGCTGGGATAGATTTAACAAATAGTGATAACACTTCTACTTCAGGAAATAATGTATATAACAACGCTAAATATGGGATATATCTATTAAACAGTGATAATAACACTTTTTTGGAAAATTTAATTACAAATAATAGTAAGACGGGAATACATTTTGGGGGGAGTAATAATAATAGTATTTATAATAACGTCTTCCTTAATAATTCATTACATGCTAAAGATATCGGTTCTGATAATCGATGGAACAGTTCCCTTATTGGTAATTATTGGGATAACTATACAGGATTAGATATTACACCTTTTGATGGTATAGGCGACAAACCTTATAATATAAGCCGATCACCTTTAATACAAGATTTTCTTCCAATTGTTCAAAATCCAATCCATAATGGGAGTAAGATTCATGTTGATGGAAACGGTATTAATGCATTCAATTGGTACAATACCTCTCTCTTGAAATGGTGGTGTACGGGTTCAGGAACTTACTCTGATCCGTATGTCATAGAAAATTTAGTAATCGATGCACAAAACTCAGGTAGTGGCATATTTATTGAAAACTCTAATGTATATTTTAGAATAGAAAATTGTAAGGTTTATAATGCTGGAAGTGTTTGGTATGAGGCTGGAATTAGACTACAATCGATTAATAATGGATTGATATTCGGAAATAACGTTTCAAATAATAATTTCGATGGGATATATTTAAATGATAGTAATAATAATACTATTTCTGGAAACTCTGTAAATTACAATGATTATGGTATAACTGTAGAAGATAGCTCTAATAACATGGTTTTGGGAAATATTGCAAAAAATAACAGAATTCGTGGAATATTTTTAAGCGATAGTACTAATAATACGATATCTGGAAACACTGTAAATAACAATTCTGTTTCAGGGATAACTTTATTTCCTAATAGTAATAATAACACAATATCAGGAAATACTGTAAATAACAATTCTGTTTCAGGGATAATATCAGTATCTAGTTATTTTAACACCATTTCAGGAAACACTATAAATAATCAATCTACTTATGGGATATATTTAGAGAATAGCAATAACAACACGATCTCGGGAAACACGGCATATAAAAATAGCCTTACCGGGATATATCTAGTTGCTAGTAATAATAACACTATTTCGGGAAACATAGCAATAAATAACACTTATGAAGGAATATATTTATTCACTAGCAATGCCAACATGATTTTGGGAAACACCGCAAATAACAACGATTGGGATGGGATATCGATAGAGAGTAGCGATAATAATACAATTTGGGGAAATATCGTACATAACAACTTTTATGAAGGAATATTTTTAAAATTTAGTGAAAACAACGCAGTTTCGGGAAATAATGCAACAAATAACGGTTGTGGGATAAATTTGAACACTAGTAATAACAACACGGTTTCCGGAAACATAGCAACAAACAATAAATTGATTGGGATACGTATATACAATAGCAATAACAACACAGTTTCGGGAAATACCGCAAATAACAACGATTGGGATGGGATATCTATAGAGAATAGCGATAGTAACACAATTTGTGGAAATATCGTACATAGCAACTTTTATGAAGGAATATTTTTAAAATTTAGTGAAAACAACACAGTTTCGGGAAATAACGCAACAAATAACGGTTGTGGGATAAATTTAAACACTAGTAATAACAACATGGTTTCGGGAAACATAGCAACAAACAATAAATTGATTGGGATACGTATATACAATAGCAATAACACCACAATTTCAGGAAATAACGCAATTGACAATACTAATCATGGGATCTATTTAGAGATTAGTAATTTTAGTATTATTTCAGGTAACATTATAAGAGATAATTATGGTACAGGGGCAAATATAAGTGATAGTAATTCTCAATATAACCTTTTTTATAATAATTCCTTTATCAATAATCAAATAAATGCTGTGGACAATGGGACAATTAACTATTGGAACAACTCTGTAATTGGTAATTTTTGGAGTGATTATACTGGCTCAGATTTAAATGATAATGGTATAGGCGACATCCCTTATAGTAAAAACGATATTATAGATTATTTACCGATTTGGGATGATGGTGACTCTGTAAAACCGATAATAACTATTAATTCGCCACAAAATGGTACTCATTGGAATACGGTACCAACGATAAATGTAACGGCATTTGATCTAAGCTTACATGAAATCTGGTATAGTAATGGAACAGTAAATATTATGCTGAGTAATAGCGTAGAGAAAATGCTTAATAAATCTATATGGAATCATTTTTCAGACGAAGGAGTATTTTATCTTTATATTTACGCTAAGGATACAAATAGCAATGTAGATAATAAAATTTTGAAATTATATAAAGATGTTAAAGTGCCGATTATTACGTTGACGGGTATAAACGAGTTTGATTTATTTAAAAATAGCCCCCCAAATATTAATGTAAATGTTATTGATAAATACCTAAATACTATATGGTATTCATTAGAAAATGAATCAGGAATTCCTCTGGTTTACTCATGGCAGGGAAGTATCACGCAAGAAGCATGGGATTCTGTTGATAATGGAATTGTAACGATTAAATTTTACGCAAACGATACTGCAGGAAATGTTGGATCTAAAAGCATACGTGTTAGGAAAAATATGGAAAATTGGATGCTTTCAGTGCTTATAATTGACGAATTGGGAAATGGGGACTACACTTGGGAAGAAGCAACCGTCGAAGGTTGGTGTAAAGGCTCAGGAACCTTAAGCAATCCATATACTATTGAAAATGTAATAATTAATGGTCAAAACTCTGGGAGTTGTATTGAAATTAGAAATTCAAATGAATATGTTGTCATTAGTAATTGTAGTTTTTCTAATTCTGGAAGGGGAACATCAGATGCGGGAATTAGATTAGATACTTCTAGTAATATAAAATTATTGTATGATGAATGTATAAATAATAATGGTTATGGCATCTATCTCTTTTCTTGTCAAGATATCCTTATAGAGGGTTGTACGATAAATAACAATGCGAAAAGTGGAATTATGCTTTATGAAAGTGATACAAATATTATTAGAAATAATAATGATACTATTAATTCAAATACTGAATATGGAATTCATTTAAGTGCGAGTCATTCTAATGAGATAAGCGGAAACACCATAAATCATAATTTCATTGGGATTTATCTTAATAGTTCTAATTACAATAACATATCCAATAACGATCTGCAATTTAATACTCAAGGACCTGTAGCAGAAGTAGGGGATTGTACTGGTAATGGTTTTTCAGGTAATTATCCTTTAATTATTGGTGGTGATGGTGGAGATGGTATACCATTCATCATTTATGTGATAATAGTAGGAAGTGTAATTGCCGTTGTAGTGATAGCTGGAGTGGTTATTGCAAAGAAAAGGACACGTATTACAAAAATAGAAAAGAAAGAGGAGAGGAGAAAAGAAGAAGGGGTAGTAGAAGCGATAAGATTAGAAAGAGAGCGATCAAAAGAAGAAGGAGGATTGAATGTCTTTATAAGCTATTCCACACTAGATACCAATTACTTTCAAGTCTCAAAAATAGTTAAGTCTCTAGAAATGTACCCCGAAATAAATAAAGTTCTATTCTGGGAAGTAGATAGCAAACAAAATATTGTTGAATTCATGGAACAGACACTTAATAAAACTCAAGTCTTTGTTTTGTTCTGCTCTGAGAATTCTATGAAATCTGAAGCTGTTAAAAGTGAATGGCAATCCGCATATCAAATGGTAAAAAAGGGGTTAATGAAAATCATTCCAGTGTATGAAAATGAGGATCACATTCCTAAATTATTATGGCAAATGCTCAATGTTAAGTTTGTGAAAGATAACTTCGGAGTGTTTATCCAAAAACTATATGAGGAAATCTTAAGATAAACACAATATTTTGATAGAACATATAGTTTCTATTTATACTTATTTATATTGCTTATTTAGTTTTATTTTTTGAAGTTTCAATTATTCTAGGAATAATAGAGAAAAAAACCAAACTTAATTTTTTGTGGAGAAAAATTGTATTAAGGGCTAGATAACACATAAATAAAAATAAAAAGAAATAAATAAATGTAAACTATTAAAATAATAACATAAAGATCATACTTTTAGTGTAATACTAGCTTTAGGTAATTAATCTTCAATAATCAAATTAAATGGTAAAATATCATGCCAGTAGGAATCTTAGTGATAAGGTGGGACAATGAGATTGGACCAATCAACGAGGGATTTTACCCTAAGACATTAAAGATTACGAATAATCTGTTAACGCAGGTATATAGTTCGCACCGCTACCAGTCTTTAAAACCAGGTTTCGCGAGTATTGCGCTCAAAAACAATAAAGTGGTTTCATTCTTCTCTGGTGTCGGCCAAGACTTCATTTCCGTGGAGAACTATGTAGTTGCCTTATTACTTCGAAGAGATGAAAAGCCGAGCAAATATCGAGAGATATTAAAAACCATTGCGGCAGAAATATTAGAAAAAATTCCTGATGACAAGTTTAAGGATGTACTACCAAAATTATATGATCAATTAGCAAAAGTATAAGGAATTTTTCTTTCTATCTTTTATTTTTATAACAATTTAACAAAAATTAGATTTATTCTTCAAAACTCTTAACATTTATTTTACCCATTTCGTTAGTTTCAATAAGACCAGCATTCTCTAATTCCTGTACTGCTTTTCTTACTAGAACAATAGGAGAACCAACAGCACTTCGTAGATCTTCTATATTGATCCCTCCTACTTCTTCAATGATTAGGAATGCTTTAAAGAGCATTTCTTTTTCCAATAATGGTCTTAATTTATCAAAATAGATAATTTTATTCAGATTATCTTTTTGAAATTCCTTATATTCATCTAGCTTGGCATTTACCTGGTCTAAATCTTTTTGACGAACTTCATCGATTTCACTTAATTTCTTGTTTAATTTTTCAATTTCCTCATTAGCTTCTCTATTTTTATCACTTAATTCCCCAACTTTATTAATTAATTCTTCATGTTTATCTCGCATACTCTTTAATCTCGATACAGCATCTTTTGCTTCAGAATCCTTTTCAGTTGTAACTAATTTGCTATCTAGCAGAATTTGATCGAGCTTACCCACTTCTGCTTTCAATTCATGTGTTTCTTTTCTGTGTTTTTCTTCAATCTCTGCTATTAATTTAACTTGTTCTTCTTTAAATTTATCCGTAAAAGCTTGTAATTCTTGTATTTTATTTTCTAATCTCTTAATTGATTCATTTTTTAAGATTAATTCAGAGCTTTTTTCAGCATTTTCAGTTCTTAAAGCCCCCATAGTTTCAAATGCTTCTTCCAATTTTTTCTGAGTGGGAACAATCTGTTTTTTAACAAGTTCTAATTCTTTTTGAGCCTGAACAACTTCACCTTTTGTATATTCCAATTCAAGCTCTTTCTCGTTAATAATATGTCGTTGTTCTCCTATTAATTCTTTTAATTCTAAGATGTCTTCTGGCACATCACTCATTTTAGATATCTTTGATTTTTGATCCTCTATTATTGCTTCCTGTTCACTTATTATTCTTTTTTGACGCTCAACTAATGCCGTTAACTTATCCAATTTTGATTGCAATGTAGCAGTCTCTTTTTCACTGGATTCTATGTCGTCCAACTTATCTTTCAAACCTTTTGGCATTGCTTTTCACACTGAAAATTTCATTTAGAATAAATAAATAAGTAGTTAATATATTTATTAATTTTTTCAGTTAAACTTTATATCTATTAATAGGGATTAATTTTAAATAATTTTCGAAATAAAAAGATATTTAGTTTGTTCTATTACTTATTCTCTGAAGGTGAGGAAAATTTTAGGGATTTATTTTAAGCCTAATTCATTGGATGCTTTCATCCTAATCTCTTTTAAAGAATTAAAAGGGTTTAAAACAGTAAAGATAAATGAGATTCATTTTTTTAAAAATGAAATTGATATTATTGACTTTAATAATCAAGAAAATCTTGAATTACTAAAAGAAACTAATTCTACTACAAGAGGGGCGATTAAATCTTTAATAAATCTAATTAACAGATATTTATCAGGAGGAAAATTTAATTTAATTGATAAAATCAATGAATTAAATATTGAGCTGGATTTAAAAGATAAATTTCCTACGAATTTTTCTGAAAGTGTAATGAAAAATTTAATAAATCTAAAGTACGGAGAAGTAACAACTTATTCGAAAATAGGAAATAAGATTGGTTCGAAAGCTTTTAGAGCTATAGGAACTGTTTGTAAATCAAATCCATTACCCTTGATTATACCTTGTCATCGTGTTATAAGAAAAAATGGAGAAATAGGCGGTTTCATGGGTAAACTGGACGAAACATGGGAATCTAATCTCAAAAAGCAATTATTAAAAATAGAAGGATATAAAATATAGAAATGTCCCCTTTACAAGCGAAATTAATATATAAGCCTAAATCTTTTATTTAATATTATGGTACTAATATCCCCACTTAAACCTTATATCCCTAAAAATCCAGAAGAGTTTTGCACAAATCCATATGATATTATTAGCAAAGAAGAAGAAAAAGAGTTAAAGAAAAACCAAAATTCATTAATACATCTCATTTTACCTGATGGCATCGATGACGAGATCTATGAAAATGCAAAGAAAGTGTATGCAAAATTTAAAGAAAAACATCTTATTATAAAAGAAGATAAACCAAGTATATTTGTATATCGTCAGGAATCTACCCAATTCAGCCATCAAGGATTGATAATAGGGATTGCACTTAAAGATTATGAAGAAGGCAATATTGTAAAACATGAACATACTCGTGAAAAACCGCTTAAAGATCGCACAAATCATATTGTTGCATCTAATGTAGCTGCAGGATTGGTTTGGACAGTTTTTAAAGCTAATAGCGAAATTAATAAATTGATTGAAAAAATCAAAGAAAAAGAACCGAAATTTGTTTTTCAAAAATATGGGTATCGACATCTACTATGGCAAGAAACTAACCAAACTATAATACAAAAATTAATAGATCTGTTTAAGTTCGAAAAAGTTTATATCGCTGATGGACACCATAGAGCTGCTAGTGCAGCAGAATATCGTAAAATGCAATTGAATAAATCAGATATAGAAAAAGACATTAAAACTCCTTGGCAATATCTTCTCTGTTATGTAGCATCTGATGATCAAATTCGCATTTTACCTTATAATCGTATAATTAAAAAACTGGTATTATCTTCAACAGACTTTTTAAAGAAGCTGGAAACTGAGTTTGAAATCAATCCTATGGAAAAGGCATTTAATCCAGAAAAGAAGAATGAAATAGCAATTTGTTTAAGGGGTAAATGGTATAAACTCAAAGTTAAAAATATTGGATTTAATACCAAAAGAGACAGTTTAGATGTCAGTATTCTTCAAGATAGAGTTTTGAATCCAATATTAGGTATTAGTGACCCTCGTTCAGATGAAAATCTATTCTTTGTAGGAGGGATACAAGATCCAAATGAAATGGAAAAATATGTTTATGAAAAAGGATATGAATTATTCATTAACTTATATCCGGTAAATATAAGAGATTTAGAATCGATAGCTGATGAAGGTGGAGTTATGCCCCCAAAATCTACATGGTTTGATCCTAAAGTACTATCAGGATTGATTCTCCATGATTTATCTGAATAGTAGCATTTTTTATAGATTTATCTCTATTTTATTTAGAATTACTTTGTGTACAAAAATAAATTACTATTAACACAAAGCAAGAGTTTTTATACAAAAACTTTTCTTAAAATTTTAGTGAACTCATGAATGAAAAAATGAGCATTTCTGAGAAGAATGATGTTATTATTCTAGACTTCAGAAGGGTATGGCCTGATGAGTGGAACGATAGTATATACAAACTTGAAGCTATTTACGAAGATGACGAATCTGGAAAAATACAGCTATTTGTTGAAGTAGAATGGGAAGAAATAATTCACTAAAATTAAACTTTAAAGTTATAAAGGATATTTTAGGTATACTTTCAATTCATATTGAAAAAAACCAAAGTGCAATTTGTGATATCATCGATATAATTATGAAATCTGAGAAACGAGACAACCCTAAATATCATAAATTAGTCATGAATACTTTAGAGATTTTTGATAACCTCTATAATGATCATCCTTATTAAAAGTCTAAGAATTAGTATGTTTATGTTTAAAATAAAAAAATAAATTTAAATAAATTTTTTTAGAAATTCTGACATTTTTTCTGCAATCATTATAGCCGCAGCCGTTTGGTTTTCCACAGATTGACTAGCTATGTGTGGGGTAAGAATAAGATTTTCCTCGCATTTCATTAAGTCTTGATTCTTGAGCGGTTCTTCACGATAAACGTCAAGAGCTGCACCAGCGATTTTTTTACTTTCTAAAGCTTTTACTAAAGCAGTTTCGTCAATCAAACTGCCTCTGGCAGTATTAATGATTATTGCGTCTTTTCGCATAATATTTAATCTTTCTTCATTAACTATATTTTCAGTTTGAGGTGTAGCAGGAAGATGTAACGATATTATCTGAGCATCTTTTAATAAATCTTCAACTGAAGAATATATCGAACATCCGATATTTTTTGCTTCATTAATAGCTTCTTGACCTTTACTGAACCTAGAATACACACCTACACTCATTCCCATTGTAATAGCAATTTTTGCCAAATGTTTGGCTGTATTACCAAATCCAACTAATCCAAGTTTTTTTCCTTCCAAAGTATATCCTAAATACTGGCTTTTATTCCATTGACCTTGGTGGGTTGTACGATCAGCATGCGAAATTTTTCTAGCTAACGCTAACATCATTCCTAATGCTAATTCTGCAACTGATACTGCGGGTGCTTCAGGAGTATTTAAAACTTCTATCTTTAAAGCAGCAGCTTTATTTAGATCAATGTTATCTAATCCAACTCCTGCTCTCCCTATAACTTTTAAATTCTTTGCATTCTCCAATATATCAGCAGTTAATTTAGTTCTTGAGCGAACTACAATACCATCATATTCTTCAATTTCATTTTTTAACTCTTCTTTGGAAATTGTAAATTTTTTTATAACTTCAAATCCATGGTCCTCAAATATTTTAATACCTTCATCTTCAAAAGTATCGCTAATTAAAATTTTCATCAATATCACTTGTATTAAATATAACTAAATAGAATATTTCTTGTAGTTTAAATATATTTAAAGAGTTTATGCTAATTCTGGATATTTAAAAAAAGAATAAAAAAATGAAGTTATAATTTTGTTAAACCTATTTAGTTTCATTAATTATTTGTCCAAGGACCTTTAACATTTCTTCTAGATCTTCAAGTTGAATTTCTCCCATATGACCTATTCTAAATGTTTTATTTACTAAAGAGCCATAACCATTTACAATTTTGTATCCTTTATTTGTAAGATTCTTCAACATTGTTGGTATGTCAAGATTTAATGAATTTTTGATTGTTGAAACTGTATTTGATTCATAACCTTTTTCGGGAAACATTTCCAAAGACATTTCTTCTGTCCATTTTCTTGCTAATTTTCCCAATTTTTCATGTCGTTCGAATCTATTATTTAAACCCTCTTTGTTTAGAATAAAATCTAATTGTACCACTAATCCTCGGATTTGCGCGATTGGAGGCGTAGTAGGAGTTTCATTACCTTTATTTTTTTTTATTGTTGTTAAAAAGTCAAAATACACTCCTCTATTTTTAACTTGTGCTGCTTTTTGTAGTGCGGCATCGGAAATAGAAGCTACAGCAATTCCTGGTGGTAAAGCAAAACACTTTTGAACCGAACCTAAAAATACGTCGACATCTAATTTATCAACTTCAACTTTAACTCCACACATGGATGAAGTACCATCGATGCACACAAGAGCGCCATGATCCTTAATAATTGGGACGAGTTCATACACAGGGTTATATACTCCTGTAGATGTTTCATTTGATTGTAAAAAGACTACAGAATATTTATCCTTTGATAAAGCTTCTTGTAGAAAGTCTGGTTTTATTGCTCCTCCCCACTCAACTCCCTCTTTAAAAGCATTTTTTCCATTCTCCACTCCAATTTTATACCATCTTTCACCAAAATCCCCTATCGATAAAAATAATCCCTTTTCATCGTCTTTAAGCAAATTTCGAACACATGCTTCCATTACTCCTGTTGCACTAGAGGCAAAAATAGCACATTCATTTTTAGTATATAATACTTTTTGAAGACCTTCTTTCGCAATCTGATGCATTTCCCTATAGAACGTGGAACGATGCGTATCATTAGGCATCGCCATTGCCTTTAAAACACGATCAGGAACATAAACGGGTCCAGGAGTAAATAATTTGAGATCAGAACCTTTTTCGATATTAAAATGAATATCTGCCATATAGATCACCTATTTTAGATCATTAAAAGTATAGTTATTATACATATAATTAGATTAATTAGTATGGTTTGATATCATTTTTATTATTTTTCATTACTAATGATAGTTTTTCCCAATAAACAATATTTTTGTCTTCTATTCGATTTTATCTAAAATAAGATTTCCATCATTATCGATTTGTAATAAGTAATCAGATATGATATAGAAAAAAATTTTGAAATTTCTCCATCGAAACATCGATAAACCAAACTCACTTAGATAAAGTCCTGCTCTCCCAAGAATATTAAGCACAAGCGCAATTGAAAGATTAATTAAGTGCAGAATAAAATACTCTCTAAGTAAAATCATTTGCGATATTATCGTAGTTATACAAATAAATAAAGAAAATCCCCCAATAATAATATTTATGATTCGAAATTTTAAAGAATAAATATCTATTATCAATCCTTTAATGATACCAGAAATTCCAACGATCCCTATTGGAAGAGCTATCAAATTTAAAATAATTTGAGAAGTTACGTTTGGAAATGAAAATAAAAATCTTAAAAACCATATTGAAAATACCATATAACCTATTCCTATAATTATCTTTAAGAAATTATTTTCTCTTCCTCTATTTCTTTTATTCATGCTACCGATAATATTCAAGAATCCCTGCGCAAAAAGAGCAACCATAGGATATACAATAACAGCCATTAACCCCTCTATTTTACGAAACAATGCAAAAATTAAATAGCATATAACAAGAGAAATAGATATATAATTGTCTGCACGAATTTTATCTTTATTAATATTTAAATAATTAGGTACTCTCTTTCACCTAATTTGAAATTATAAATAAAAAATTATTTTTCTTTCAATTAAATTCTTACTTATTTTTTAAGATATTATTATCTTAAAATCTTTGTTAAAATAGGTTGTATAATTTCATTGAAATTTCATTCTATCTTATTTAATACAATATTTCCTTGATTATCGACGAATAGTAAATAATCAGAAATTATATAGAAGAAGAGCTTAAAATTATGTAGACTTAGAAGTGATAATCCAAATTCACTCAGATAAAGAGCTGCTCTACCTAAAATATTCAACACAAGTAAAATAATAAGAGAAATTGTACTAAAGAGAAAATAGTTACCAGGAAAGAAATGATGCGATAGAAACGAAAACACACAACTTTGTATGGTGATTGCACCAATTATGATATTTACTATTCGAGCTTTTAAGGAATAGATATCTATCATTATTCCTTTAAGAATCGCTGCCATACCAACAATACACATTGGAAAAGTAATTAAATTTAACACAATTCGAGCGGTAACATTTGGTTGAGTTATTATAAACATTAGAAAAAATATTGAAAATATTATAGCAGCTATCCCAAATAAGACTTTAACAAAATTATCATGATTACCTCGATTTTTTTTATTAACCCCATTCATAATTTTCATCATCCCATATGCCACTAATGCGGCAAAAGGGTATACTATCATAGACATTATTGCTTCTAGTCTAAATATTAATGCAAAAATTAAATATCCTAATGCAAGAAATATGCTAATATAATTGTCAGCTCTGATTTTGTCTTTATTTATTAACTCAATCATTGACATTATCTATTACCAATTTCAAATTTTCCAGATTAAATAATAAAATTATTTCTTTTACTTTTATTTGTTATTATTTTAATTGTAATGTTTTTATATATCAGCGATTATTAAAAAAAAAAGATTTTTAGAAGAAAATCCTTATAGAAATAAGATAATGTAATTTCCGATAATAATGAGAGTAACGGCAATTATAAACCTCTTGCGAAATTTTTCTTTTAAAATTATAATTGAGAATACTTGTTGAACCATAGGTGTATTTGCTGTAAATACAGATGTTAATACAAGTCCATTAATTTCAGCAGCTTTGATATATATTGCATCTGCGAAACCTAAAGATAACATCCCTGCAACTCCAATATATAAAAAATATTTTATATTTTTTCGATTTTCTTTTGTAAATCCTGAATAATACTCTTTTTGAAAAATCCCTAATATAGCAATTGTAATCATACCGAAAAATACTCTAATAAAATTAGGGATAAATATATCCCCAGATATGAGTCTTGCTTGGTTTAATGAGATATATGCAAGAGCCCAAAAAAAAGCTGTCCCAATAGCCAGTAATACACCTAAAATTAAATCTTCGGATATTCTTTCTTTTAAGCTTTTTCTCACATTATTTCTTTCAGATTTATCTTTTGAGCTTAGTATAAAAACACTTGAAAGGATTAAGATTCCTCCAATTATTATTGCAATTGTAATCTTTTCACCATACAAAATAACAGAAAAGAATATAACAAAAACAAGTGAGAGTTGAACAAGTGGATAAACTCTTGAAGCATCAATCCTCTTTAACGACATATAATAAAATAAATCTCCAATTGTTACACTCAAACCAGATATGACACATGCTATCAGAAAGGCTATTAATTCTATACTGTCCATATTCCAAAGAGCTATATAATTTCCAAGAATTAAAGAGATTAAAAATGTGCTTAAACTGACGCAACAGAGCCTAAAGAATAAATTAGCTTTTGGTTCGGTTTTTCCAAGACCCCATTTATATACTAATGATGCTAACGCCCACGTGAAAATGGCATCTAATGTTAAAATATATCCTATTAATTCTGCACACATTTTAAGAATTAGAACTTAACGATTAAAAAATTTTATTTCTAGCAGCAGTTCATTTGTAAGAGGTTGATTAAATAAAAACATATCTATTACATTTTTTCTTATTTCTGAGTCTTTTTCTGCTAATTTAAGCATATTGGAAAAGTTTTGACCTTTGTTTTCATAAAAAAAATCGACCATTGAACGTTTCATTTTGAAATTTCTAATGATTTTTTTAATATATTGGTGGGTTTTATAGCCTTTTAGAGTCTGGTTCGAGATGTTATCATTTTCTAAGGCATTTATTGCCGTCTCAGCTGCAATATTTCCTGATACTATACTTGCGTGTATCCCCTCACCACTTATGGGAGATACAAAACCAGCGGCATCGCCAATAATTAGGATATTATCTTTATATAAACTTTTTTCTTTTATACCTAAAGTAGGTATTGGATAAGCTCCTTTCCAGATTTCCTTATAACTTGATTCAGGAAGAATTTTCTTAATATTGGGATCAGTTATAAATTCTGAGTATAATTGATTCAGATTCAAATTTAAATTATCTTCTCCAAATGTACCACACCCAATACTAAATCTCTCTTCTCCTAAAGGAAAAATCCATGCATATCCTTTATAAGGTCTAAAAAAAATTGACATACACTGCTTATCTAATTTGTTCTTCCCTTCCATTATAGTGCATTTCACTAATCCAAGTTCTTCAATTTTCCATTTATCCCTTAAACCAGACTTTATAGCTAATTTTGAACTCATTCCATCAGCTATTACAATAATTTTTGCTAAATATTCTTTTGTTCCAGAAGTTGTTTTAGTCTTGATCCCTACTCTTCTATTATTTTTAATGATAAAATCATAAGAAATATTTTTATCAAATAACTCTGCTCCAGCATCAATAGCTACATTCCGAACATAATTATCAAATAATAAACGATCCACATTTATTGAATGATGTCTAATCCCTTTCCAGCTATATTTTAATTGACGGTAATCGCCTGAATACATAATCATCCCTGTAATTTTATGAAAATTTAACTTGCCAATTTGAGGGTAATATTTAAAAATTCTTGAACTTACAGCACCTCCACAAGGTTTTCGCCAATTTGTATCTTTTTCAATTAACCCGACTTTAAAACCATTCTTAGCTAAAACTTCTGCACATTTAGAACCTGAGGGTCCTGCTCCCGAGATTACAACATCATACATAATATATACCTATAAATATTTACTTAAAAATAATATAAAACTAAAGTTTTTGATTAATTAATTTTAATTTTTAAATGAATTAGGAAATAAAAGTATGCATAATAAATCAGAGAAACTAAATTAATACACTTATTAGAAATTAAAATTTATAATAAATTAGAGGAAATTTATTAAATTATAAGTTATTTAATGAAATTATGAGAGAAGAAGAGATATTCAGTTCTGTCAATTCTAAAACACTCACTAAATCTGGTTTTTCTGTAAAAAAACCAATTAAAAAGGATATTAATATTAAATCTCAAACGTTACAAACAGGTACTACAACAGTAGGATTGACCTGTAAAGATGCAGTAATTTTGGGTACTGATAAAAGAGCGACAATGGCATATTTTATTGCCAGTAAAACTGCTGAAAAATTACATAAAATACAAGATCATCTTTGGATGACTATTGCAGGAGGTGTAGCAGATGCTCTTTATCTTGTTGATGTATTACGAGCAGAAACTTCAATATATCAATTAGCTCATGATGGTAAACCCATTTTAGTAAAATCTGCAGCTAAACTATTGTCAAATATATTATATGCTAATAAAATGTTTCCATTCGAAGTAGGACTCATATTGGGTGGTATAACTGAAGAAGAGGGGCCTACGCTCCTGGAAATTGGTGCTTATGGTTCTATTTTAACTGATAAATTCTGCGCAGTTGGTAGTGGTCAAAACTTCTCTTATGGTGTTTTAGAAGCAAAATATAAAGATACTTTGACAATAGAAGAAGGTAAAGAAATCATAAAAAAAGCCATAACATCTTCAATAAATCGCGATATGGCTTCAGGTAACGGAATTGAGATAGTAGTAATAGAAAAAGAAGGTAAAGCTAAAGTGGAATTTACTCCAATATAAAAAATAAACCTTTTCTAACATATTTCTTATAACATCCCTGCTTTATTTATAAATTTTATTATAAGCACTCTTTTTCAACAAAGTTTAAAAGAAAGTATTTAGAAATCTTTAATAGTAATAACATACCTTTATAAAAATAAATTATATAATCATAAGGTAAAACAGTTAACTCTTATAAGCTTACTGATATATCAAAAATAAAACAATAAATATTTAATATAAAATTAAATCTTAGCATGTCATTGAAATGAGTCCAATTTCTATAATAGTAGATTTAAGCCATAAAGAGAAATTAGAAGAGTTTCCAGAATTTAGTTTGGGAGAAGATGATTATGAAGTTGATTACATCGATAAAAATGAAGGACCTATAGATTTTGATATGCTTGAAGATTATGATATTTTATTCATCGGAAATATCCAACATACTCAAGATGGTAAGCAAGATAAATTTACGCAAGAGGAATTGCGTGCAATTAAAAAATTTATTGGAGAAGGAGGCGGACTCTTTTTAACAACTGGAGGGGGAGGAGATAGGGATGTCCCTATGAAAAAAGGATCTATACGTGTATTATATCGTATAACTGGTGTTAAAAGATTTTGGAATGGGATTATTCAAGAAGCGCCATCACATTTTCTAGTTAAAAAAAAGAATTTATTACTTACAGAATTGTTTAATCACCCCATTACAGAAGGAATTACAGAATTAGTGTTGCCAAACTGTACCTTCTTCACGATTGCAGAAGAAGATGTTGATGATATAGTTGTAACTTCAGAAAAGGCAGAATTTCGTTATTTTATTGATGATGACATTGATAATGTAGGTACAGTGCCTATTTGTGTTGTTTCCGAATTTTACAATGGGAGATGTGTTACAATTGGATCTTCTGATTGGCTTCTTGAAGAAGATTTCGGACTTGATGCAGGAGATAACCTTAAGTTCTTATCAAATATTATTGAATGGTTATCTTTTGAGATTTAATAATTTACATTTCTTTTTATAAAATGGTTTTTAGAATTCTTAGACCAAATTCCGTAAGTGTGTGGAAAAACACAGAAATCATTAGAAGGTTTTCAAAATATAAAGGTATCATCGATGGAACTCAAGCAGCAAGATACATTATTGCTAAAACTATTGAATGTGAATTCGATCTGAACTCTCCAATCGAAGATCTTGAAATACTTCTAAAAGAAAAATCTCTCGAATTTAATGAGATATTACATAAGGATATTGAGGAGATAAAGTCGCGTGAAGTTGCTTCTCAATCTTATATCAATTTAGCAGAAAACATCGCAAATAAATATTTAAAAAGTTGTATTTTTTGTGAGCGCCAATGTAAGATAAATAGAATTGAAGGAGAGAAGGGTTTTTGTCTAATATCACAGGATTCTTATGTATCATCTGCCTTTCTACACATGGGAGAAGAGCCTGTTTTAATTCCAAGCGGTACTATTTTTTTTCAAGGCTGTAATTTTGGCTGCGTTTTCTGTCAAAATTATGATATCTCTCAAGCATGGAAAGGTAGGAAAAACATTGAAGATGTTGCTCAGAAAGTTAATACTAAAGAATTAGCTGCAATAGCTGAGAAACTAGTAGATCGTGGTGCTATCAATATAAATTATGTTGGTGGTGATCCCATTCCTAACATTCATACCATTGTTGGGAGTTTAAATTTTCAACAGTCTAACATTTGTCAGTTATGGAATTCTAACTTTTTTTTAACAGATGAATCTCTTTCTTTAATCATTGATTTTATGGATTTTTGGCTTCCTGATTTTAAGTATGGGAATAATGAATGTGCGAAAAAGTATTCTGGAATTGACAATTACTTTGATTTTGTTTCCAGAAATCATAAGAGAGTTCATGATGAAGGAAGTGGGGAAATTTGTATTAGACATCTAGTAATGCCAAATCATGTTGAATGTTGTTCTAAACCAATTTTAGATTTCGTTGCTAAAAAACTTCCCAAAGCTGTAATGAACATTATGGGCCAGTATAGACCACAATGGAAATCATCTAAATATTCTGAAATAAATCGTAGACCTACTTCCCAGGAGATGAGAGAAGTAAAGAGTTATGCTGATAAGTTAGGTATAATATATGAGCCCGTTTCATAAAGAAATCTTTTTTTAGAAAAATCTATAAGTAATCAAAAATTGTACACCATAACTTCTTAGAGTTCTACTTTTAAAAATTAAGAAAATTGAGTTATTATGGCTCTTAAATTAGAGGATGTAAAAGGGATTGGCAAAAAAGTTGATTCTTTAAAAGACGCAGGAATAGACACTGTTGAAAAACTTGCAGTTGCTAAGCCAGAAGATTTAACAGAATTAAAAGGCATAGGAAAAGCAACTGCCCAAAAAATGATAGAAAACGCAAAAGAATTGTTAGAGCAAGAATCAGGAGAGCACATTACAAAAACTGCAGAGATACGCGAAAAGGAAGAAATTGAAACAGACAAGGAAGAACAGAAGAAAATCCAAGAAGAACTTAAAAAGCAAGAAGAGAAAAAAGCAACTTTGCAAGGTAAAAAAGTTGAGGAAGGAGATTTTGTTCTTGTGAAACTAACAGGTCGAACACAAAAAGGTCAGATATTTAGAGTTTCTTCAGAAGAAGATGCAAAAAAAGCAGGGATATTTGATGAAAAGAAAGCTCAACAAGGGTATTATACACCAGAATTTGTAATTGTAGGTAAACCCGGATTTTTAAATGAAGGACTTACAGAGATCATTAAAGAAATGAATTTTTTTGAAAAACGTTCAGTAAGAATTCCTCCAATTAAAGCATTTGGAAAGCGAGATCCTCAAAAAATAGAAAGGATTGGTATTGCTAAATTTAGAAAATTAAATGAAGGAAATGCTCCCAAACTTGGCCAAGAATTCACAAATAAAAAAGGTCAACGTGGTGTGGTGACTAATATCGTACAAGGAAGAGTTATTGTTGATTACAATCATCCCTTAGCAGGTCAAACAGTTGATTATAATATTGAAATCATTGATAAAATTGAAGAATTTATTGAGAAGATCGAATATTTTATGGTAAACAAAGGAATTCCTAAAGAACATATTTCAGAATTTAATGTTAATTATATTAAAAAGGATAAAACTATTGAATTCACTATTCCGAAAATGTTTCTTTTCCAAAATCTAACTTATGTAAAGTTTGGGCTTGCAATGGACCTACAGACCCATATGACAGATGAAATTGATGACGTGAAATTTATTGAAATTTATGAGAAAATTCCTGTTCCGCAGACTCCCACAGAATCAGTTATGCAAAAAGTAGAAGAATATAATAAAGATCAAGAAGAACAAGAAAATAAAGAAAATTAGAAATGTTATTTATCTAATATTCACGTAATTTTTACCTTAGCTTCAAGTTCCTCTTTCTTTCTTTCCTTTTCTTTTTTATATTCAGACTTTTTTTTTAGATATTGAGCACGTTTACGTTGAAATTCTATTTTTCTTTTTATTGACTTGCTTTTTTTCTTTAGATATTCTTTTTTAGCTTTCTTATATTCCTTTTTTGCATTTTTATACTCTTTCTTTTTTATTTTATACTTTTTATATTTCCTTTTTATTTCGTGCCGAAGATCTTTGCTTATCCTTTCTATCCCTAATTTACTCAATTGTTTTCTAAACATCTCAAATGATTCAAATCTAATTACTATTATTCCCAATTGCCTAGCTGGAACTAGATTTTGAATTTTATCGTCAATGAACACGCATCTTTTTGGTTTGGTATCTAATTTATTCAATACATATTTGTATTTCTCAAGATCTGGTTTAATTAAACCAATTTCATTGGATAAGAATACATGATCAAAATTATCATAAAAACCTTTCAATAAATTAGATTTAGCATGGATATCATGCGTATTTGACATTAAACTAACAGTATACCCCGCATGATGTAATCTTTCAATGACTTCTGCCATGTCCTCTGAGAAGTCTGTAACTTGTGAATATAAGTCGAACCACAATTCTACGTAATATTCCAAATTTATCTTTTTTGATAGTAATGCACCATTTTGTGGCTGAGAAGGATAATAAAATTTTTCAAGAATCTTTTCTAAAAACTCCTGTGATGATATCCTTCCAGAGCTTAAACTTCTTTTCCACTTTCTAACTTTAGGATTCTCCAATCGAGGAATAGATGTTTTCAAATCAGCTTCCATCATGTCAAAGAGATTTTTCAAAACAAACGTTTTCTCTACTAATACGCCCCCAAAATCGAAAATAAAATGTTTTATTTTGTATAATTTTACCTTTTGCTTCTCTCCATAGATTTTTGATTTAATAATCTCTTGACTGCTCATTTTCTTTATAAATCTATTATTTCAACCTTTTTAATTATTTTGGTTATTTTTAGAATTTTTCTTTTTTCAATATTATTACATATAGGTCAGTGATTTTTTTTATAAATAAAATTATAAATAAAATTTAACAAGAAACTCCTTTCTTCGATTAATAATGATAATTTGGTTTATAAGAATTATTTAAAAATTAAATCATGTTAGTTATTAATAAATGTTAGATATAATATTGATTCAACACATTGATACCGGAATAAATCTTCTAGAGTACCACCAAGATCATACAAAGTTTAATGTGGAACATTCAGATATCTTTAGTGGCTTTTTAAACGCGATACAATCCATTATGTCTAAAGAACTTGATATAGGGACAGTGATCTTAATCTCTACTAAAGGTAAAAAAGGACATAATTGTATTATTGTTTCAACCCCTCCTATTAGTATTATAATTCTATGTGATCAAGAAGATCCCATTGATCTCTGGAGAGAATTCGGAGAAACAATTGCAGAAAGGTTTTTAGAGATGTTTGGTAATAACTTCGATTATAGTAAAGTTGATCAGTTCAATAAATTCGCAGATGTTATAAAAGAAATGTGTATGGGAAGTAAATATTGTGAATAATTTATTCGACTTCTATTCTTTTAATAATTAAGTTTAAGAGAACTAAATCTTTCCAATTTGCCTTAAAATTAGATTACTTATTATTTCGGCAGGATAGAAGCCTTCTACTTGAGGATTTATCCCACTAAACTCCGGAAAACTTCCAACGTCAACACAGTATAATTTACTACTATTGTTTTCTCTCACAATGTCGAAATGACCAAATAGAGAATTATCTTTATGATAAAACCTCCATTTTTTAATAATATCTTCAATATCTTTTGGAGTTTCTATCCTGTCCATTGGTACATGCTCATTAGATAAGGGAGGTTTAATTAAAGTACAAATATAATTCTCTATAAAATATACATTATAATGAATTCCTTCAACAAAATTTTCTAAGTAAAGAATCTCATTGTTATTAGCTGGTAATTCATGAAGGCTATTAATTTTTTTGACTCCTCTACTTCCGGAGCCCATTATCGGTTTTAAGATCAATGGGAAATCTTCAGTTTCAAGCTTTTCTCTCAACGTTTTTTGAGTTCCCATAAAAATATTTGGTCTTAAAAAACCAATTTTTTTCATTAAAAAATTTGAATGTACTCGATTTTTCTGTGAATAAGAAATTCGTGGATTTGGAACAACTGAAATATTATTTGCTTCTAAAAAATATCCTGCATAAATAAAAAAGAGGCTCTTTGATTTTAATATGTAAAAATCATTATTTAAGAGATTTTCATTAATTATAAGATCTTTCAAAGTAAATATAGTCACCTGATGTCCTTTATTCTCTAAACACAGCTTAATTTTTTCTGTTAGCATTCTTGTTCTTTTAGATAATATACCAATTTTCATTATATTTCAACACCTAGTTTTTTATCTCGTTTAATAGGAAATCTGCCACAATCTTATGTCCATTTTTAATATAATTGAAGTTAGGGGTGCAATTTACATCAGTTAAATAGAAGTGATTATCTTTTGACTGAAGAAAATCCATTGATGTCAATTTTAAATTCATAACTTCCATGACTTTATAAGCATATTCAATTAATTCTTTATTTTCCGGAATCTTACGTCTAGACTCAATTTTATTAGGATTAAATAGAACAGGTAGTTGTTTATAGCATAATATTTCTTCACCAATCCCATATAGTTTATATTCCCATTCACTATCAATAAATTTTTGATAATAAAAATATCCATAATTCTTTATACCATTAACTTCATCTAACGCTCGTTTATCAGCTACTCTTGTATATTCTGATTCTTTAATAATCACTGGACTAAAAGCGTAATTATCTTGATCAATGATATTTTTAATAATATAATCATTAAACGGAGGATCAAAATCTTTTGGATTCAAGGAAAATTCTGGTACTGGAAGTCCAGCTGTTTTTAAAGTTATACTGTTTAAATACCTATTAATCGATAGGTATGTGCCTTTATAGGAATTTATAACAGGGATTGTAGATTCTTCTTCAATTAGTTTTACAAGACTTAGGATTAAATCTCCTTTCGCCTTAACAAAAAAAATATCTTCGTTAAATCTGTGTTCAGAACTGTTTAGAAGAAAGGATTCTTCTATATAAATCTTCACATCTGCTTTTGAATTTAAGTATTTAAGAAATTCATCTACTTTATACTTCAAATGATATTCATCGATGATTATGCCAATTTTTTTCACAAAATTTACCTTTAAAGCCTTATTCTATGTTATTTAATAAAAAAAGTTATTTAATTTAAACCCAATTGAAACTAAATCAAAAAAAGGTTAAGTTAAGATAATTTAACTATGCTAGAATTTAAAAAACACTAATTTAATTTATTTTATTTACTTGAATTAGTGAGTTCTGATGTATTAAAATCTTAATATAATCAATATATTTATATACCATTAATTACAATTAAATTATCAAAATAATAGGGTTTTTTTTAATGGCAAATAAGATTAATAGAATCTACATAGGTGCCATTTGTAACCGAGACCTTGAGATTTTTGAAAAAATCAAGAAATTCTGTAGTAAAAACTACAATATCTCTATAATTAATCTGCTTAAGAAAGGTTCAAATTCTTTTAGTATAAAATATTTAAAAAAGCAATTCAATAAATACCCTATTTCCTTTATTATTGTCAAATTACATTCCGAAGAGGTAAATCAAGAAATTTATAAAGCTCTTGATAATATTGTTCCTCAAGTTCCTCGTTTAAATAGTTTAAAAGCTGTTAATATATGTGAAAGTAGAAGAGAAACTTTCAGATTTGTTGAACAAAATAGTAAAAAACTAAATGTTCCAAAGACTTATTACTCCTTAAAAGAAGCTTATAATGATAGTAGTAATGGTACAAAAGTTGTTGTTAAATTGGATACCCATAACATACCTGATTTACCTAAAGATGATAGAATTATTGGAATTGCAGAATCCAAGAATAGTTTTAAAAATTTAATTAATGGAATAAATACTGAATCCTTATTCTTCCAAGAATATTTAGGTGGATCCGATTTAGTTTATAAAATTTATGTTATCGATCGATATGTTGTCGCTATTACTTCACATAATAAATTATACCAAAAAGAAAACTTAACTCCTTTAGAACTGATCCACATACGTGTACCAATAGATAAACAGTTGAAGAGAAGAATTTTACGCCTTGGAAGAAAAATGGGAATGTCTATTTTTGGCATAGATTACATATTAAATAAAGATGGAATACCATATATCGTAGATATTAATGATTTTCCAAGTTTTCGAAACATTCCAGAAGCTATATCATTAATATCAGATTATATATATAATATGGTCCTTCTACGACAACAGTATTATAAACTTCCCGCAAAAGTGAAAGGTTAACACTTTTTGAATTCTAAGTAAATAAGCATAAATGTAATTATCGTTCCCTTTTATTTTCTAAAAATTCTATAAGGTGTTTTTTAGCTATATAATCTTCTAATTGATGAGGAGGATGTTTTGTAAAAAAAGAACAAGCTGAGGATAATACGCCTCCTATATTTCTATCTTTTGCGATCTTACTAACTCTAATACAATCTGCTATTATCCCGGCAGAATTATTCCCATCTTCGACAAACATGGTGATATCTACCCGTACAGGAGCACCTCCGAATATTCGCCCCTCTAATCTCATATAAGCTTCTTTTTGATTCTTTAAAAAAGGTATGTAATCAACAGCAGAGATCTGACATTTAACTGTATCTTTATTCTTTAATTTAGCCACTACTGCTTCAGTTTTCGATTGACGTTTTCCCTGCTCATATCTTAGTTGTCCGTCTGGCATAGGGGTTAATAAATTTAAGAAATCACTACAACCTCCCCAATCTAATTGAATTGTTTTATCTAGAATTGCTCCTCGCATAGGAAAAAGATTAGCTAAAGATCTATGAATAATAGTTGCGCCAATTTGAGATTTCACGTCATCACCTATCAATGAAAGCTTTAAATCTTGTGCTTTTTTAACTAAATCTGGGTTTTTAGCAACTTGAGAGGGCATTCCATTAATTACACATGCTCCCGCATCTAGAGCAGTCATAGCATAATACTTAACTGCATTATGGCTACCAGTAGGAAGTAAAATTACTGCGACATCTACTTTTCGATCTTCCATTTCTTTCTTAACATCAACCGGTTTTTGATCATCAGCCACAGGAATAATATTTTTAATATTACTATCCAAGCCATCCATAATAGGGCCTTTTAAAATCGGAGCATTCAAAAACTCAGGGCGAAAAAGAGTCATATTACAATTTGGTTCTGCAAAAATAGCTTCACTCATATCTTTTCCTACTTTATTCGAGTTCACATCAAAACCAACTACAAAATTAATATCTTCTATGCAATATTGTGTTATTTCTGGCAATAATCCGATTACTTTATCTGGATTTATTTTATAGTTCTCAGTTCCTTGAACTAAAGCGGAAGCAACATCACCAAGCCCGATTAACGCTACATTAATTTTATCAGCCATATTATTGTTTATATAAAATTATAATATTTAAATCATTATGATTAGAATTCGATAAAATGTGTAAAAGAATTAGTCTCAAATGTTTTTTGTAGTAAATTATTATATTTTATTTATCTAATAAAATAACATAAAAGCATGAAATTTTGAATATTGAAAAAAAATATCTATTTTATATTATCTTAATCTAGTAATTTATTCAATAAATAATGATAAAAAAAGTCATATTCTCCGCCAATCAAGAGCATGAGGTTATTAAACTCGTTGTAAGAAAATTATTAAGATTTCGAAACTTTAAGCTAATCACTCACGATCCTACGCAAGAGTTTTTTTCTCTTTCTGACATGCCAGAATCTTTTAGAAACGCAGATTTGATGATCGTTAAAGTAAGAAATGAATGCTCTATTGATTTATTACATTTTGCCAAGCTCTATCATATACCTACCTTGCATGATATAGATACGATTTTAATGTGTAAGAATAAGATTGCTCTAGATTACGCATTGAGGAAAGCTATAGGTAAAAATAAGGATATTACTAGGAAATTTCTATTACCTTATTCATGGAATCAATCTCTCTCAGATTTAAATAAATTTAAGGATTGGGCTTTACCTAAATTACCTATAGTAATTAAAAGTCATTATCAACATGACAAATACAATCGTTTCAACTTTTTAGTTCAAAAAATCAACGAAGTTGATATATTCTGTGAAAGATATAAAGAATTTTTATACTATGATGTATATGTTCAGGAATTCATTGAAAGCGACGGAATTGAACGAAAAGTTTATGTAATTGGAGATAAAGTTTTTGGTATCAAAAGAGAAAACCCAATTTATTTATTTTTAAGAGAAAAACCAGATAATATTGATGTAAATCTAATTGAACGAAAGGAATTTGAAATAACAGAAGATATTATAAATTTAGCAAAAATTCTATCTAAAGAGCTGAATCTTAAGATTTTTGGATTTGATCTTGTTCAACCTATAAAACAAGAGGCACTTTACCTTATAGATCTAAATGATTTCCCAAGCTTTAAAGGAATTCCCAACGTTGAAATTGAATTAAAATCTTTTATTGCGAACTATATCAAAACTCTTTAAGGTATAAGAATAAAAGGTATAATTATCACGTAAGCAAGGATTCCATATAAAATACAAAAATAGCCAAAATTTACTTTTTTAGCTACTCTGAGTAAAAATTCAATCATTAGATAACCCACTAAAAAACACACTAGAGTTGTTATAAAAATAGTACCTATGTCCAAAATACCAAATACAGATCCTTCACCAAAAATAATATCAACTATAATAGAAGCAATTGCCACAGGCACAGACATTAAAAAACTTAAATTAAGAGCATTATCTTGGTCATAATTTCCAAGAAGTAAGGCTGAAACGGTAACTCCAGAACGAGATATACCAGGTAGAATAGAAATTCCTTGAACAAGCCCTGATAAGAAACTATCCTTTTGGATCGATTTTGATGGAACATCTTTTATACTCTTATTCCCATAAGTTTTTCGAGTTCTAAGTAAAATAATACCTGTAATAATTAGCAATCCTGATATAATTAAAGTTATTAAATCTCCTTGAAAAGCTGTAAATGCTTCTGAAATTATTATTCTAAATATAAAATAGAGTGGTAAAGCTGTAATTCCAGTACCTAAAGTTGCATATATTAACCAATTCCTTTTCTTCACATCAACTTGATCTATGGAAAAAGTTTTGGAAAAAAAAGTTCGAATTATGTCGATAAACTCTGTTCTAAATTTTAATAATACAGCAATGGTAGTACCTAAATGTAACCATATAGTAAGACTGTAAGCTTCCTCTGCTGAAATATTGAATAAATTAATAGATACAATCATGACTTGACCAGAACTAGATATTGGCAGCCATTCAAATAAACCTTGAAGTATACCAATAATTATATATTCTATCATAATTTAAAACTTATATTTATTTAGACCTTTCATTAGAGAATCTATAATTTCATCTCTGACCTTTTGAAAAACCTCTTCCTTCATAGATGGATCTTCAATATCTCCATTTTCACCCCCAAATTCCTTAATAGTTAAAATTTTCTTATTATCTATATTATAGAAATTCTGTATTTCTTGTTTATGTTGTTCTGTTAATGTTAAAATAAGATCTGATTCTTCTAGTAATTGAGGGTGTTTTTTTAAATCAATTGATAAAGCACTTTCTGATAATTCTATTCCTACATCTTTCATAGCTAATCTGGCATCCATTGATATTAACATACCATCTCTAGCATTTGAGGCAATTCCACCTGATTTTACTTCAATATCTAAATTAAGTTTTGAGAAAAAATCTTTTAAAAATCCTTCAGCCATACGTGATCTTGCTGTATTCACTGAACAGACAATTAGGATAGATCGATAAGGAAAGCTTGTATTCATTAATTGCATTAAAAGAAAGATGTAAAAAAATTGTTTTTATTTAAAATTATCGTGATTCATGAATTTTATACCCTTATGCTTCATATTTTCTAAAGAATTTGAAATATTTCCTGGAGGGAGATCAACCCCTCTTGTTAAATCAACTAAGAATAAAACTTTATAACCAAATTCGACTCCATCTATAGCTGTAAAGTAACAACAATAATCTAAAGCAAGCCCACAAATAAAAATTCGTTTAATTTTATGAGAATCTAAATATTCTCTCAACCCTGTTTCAGTTTTTTTATCATTATCTTGGAATCCTGAATAACTATCAACATTAGGTTTCATACCCTTTCTAATTATTTTATCCGCTAGTTCTATTTTTAAATCTTTATGAAATTCTGCACCTTTAGTTCCTTGGACACAATGATCTGGCCACAAGACAGGTCCTATTGCCCCATCTTCAGTTGAAAATTCATCACCAGGATTTTTCCCTAGATGATTACTTGCGAAAGATAAATGGTTCTGAGGATGCCAATCTTGAGTAAAAACAATTATTACTTTTTCTTTTTTAAAGAATTCAGCAGTTCTATTAATTCCATCTATGATAACATCACCTTCTTCAACTGGCAATGAACCTCCAGGTATAAAATCGTTCTGCATATCAACGATTATAAGTGCATCTTTTTTATTTATCTTTGTTTTTTTTTCATATTGTTCCATAATTCAAACAACTTGTAACAATTATTTTATACTTCAAAATTTTTGTATCGCAAATAACTGGCGTAAAATAGATACCAGAATAGAATAGAAAAGATAACAGTCCACTCATAAAGTGGCATAACAGTATAGATGGTGCGACCAAGCTCATAACAAATCTCAGTATATAAATTACAAAAGTTTGTAATAAAGAATGGTATTAAGTACGTAATAAAAATCCCTGCTATAATAAATCCTACATATGCTGCTTTTTTTGAAAAATTTGGATTTCTCACCATCAAAATCCCAAAAAGTGAACAAAAAATTGCACCTCCTATCCAACTAAGAAGTGCGAATAATCCATGAAGCATGCTGATGAATTCATTCACACCTGAAAAAGTTCCTGTGAGGATTGCTACAATTGAAGAAAATATACCTACACTGACAGTGATTTTTCTTAGATTTTCCTTTACATCTTCATGTTTAACAGCTCTACCTATATATATTATAAATGGAATTGAGAATATTGATGATATGATTAAACCTCCTCTTAAATATATACCTCCTGTCTGGTGTCCTAATACACTAATTGATTTTTCCCACATTATGTAATCCCCCACTAGGGCTGATATTATAAGTGCAATAAGATCTCCTAAAAATCCTATAATAAAATATAATAATCCAAAGAAGTGCCCCGGAATGTAATTAAATAGTTTATCAAAGAATTCATTTATCCTATCCATAATATTCTCTCTAATTTTTATATTTTAAAAAAATTTTCATATTATTTTAGAAATTGAATAGCTAAAAGTAAATCTCTAAATTTTTTTCATTATTATGTAGGTAGAAAAAATGAAATACCATATTATAAGTGAAATTGTATTTAACCATTCTAATGTTGGTAAAATAAGAATTAAAACATCTAAAGAGGGTAAGAATGCTAAGAAAAAAATGATCATTAGTAGACTTAACATAATAGATGTAAAAAATCCAAAACGAGAGAGTATTTTAGAATATTTTGGATCTTTTAACATTGAAATATTAAGAAATGTAATATAAATTAATCCAGATATCCAACTAATGACAGCTGATACTCCATGTATTAAAGAAATTATGGGATTTGCTCCACAAAAAATCCCTAAACAAATAAAACTCACACAAGAAATAAGTGCACTATAAAATGCTCCCTTTCGATAGTTCTCGCTAACATAATGCTTATCAAAAGTATTAATTATATATAAAACAAATGGAATGGCAAAAATTCCTGAAATTATAGTCCCTATTTGAAAAAATGCACCTCCTTGACCTTTACATAAAGAACTTACTGCTCTCTTTGTGAAATCATACTCCCTCCCAGGAAATAAGATATATGCCAAAATATCACCAGCAATTCCAAAGGCAATTGATAATAAACCGTAAACTCCACCAGAGAGAGAATATTGAAATTTAAAAAATGTTTTTCGAACTTCCATATTTTAAAGTATTTAATTACGTTTTAGAAATCAAATTATGCATGAATTTGAATTGATAATTATTAAAAAATAAGTAAATTAAAAAAATTCTTTATTTTACTTGTGGTAATATTATTTTAAAAGTAGAACCTTTATTTCGACCTTTAGATTCTGCAAATATTTCTCCTTTATGCAGTTCTACTATTTCTTTTGAAATGTACAACCCTAAGCCTGATCCTTCGATTTCAATATCTAATTGTTTACTGGGTCTTTCAATTTTACCGAATTTCTGAAATAAACCTTCTTTTTCTTTCTTTGTTAAACCAATACCTGTATCTTTGATTGAGATTTCTACCCACTTTTGTTTATCAATTAAGCTTATGGAGATCTTTCCATTAAGAGGTGTATATTTTATTGCATTAGATATAAGATTAACTATTACCTGTTCAATTCTAATCTGGTCAACTTTTAAAATGAATTTTTCTGGCGCCTTAACATCAATATCAATATTTTTCATATCAGCCCAATATTTTAAATCAAATATACAGTTGTTTAGAATTTCAACAAGATCCTCTTTTTCTAAAGTTAATTTCAATTTACCTGATTCTACTTTTGACGCATCAAGCATATTTTCAATTAAGTGTTTTAATTTTTGACTTCCTCTATATATCATCTCTATAAATTCTAGTGCTTTATCATTGAATTGTTCCTTGAAATTTCTTAGAAGTAGTTGCGATGCAGCATATATAGAATTTAAGGGTGTTTTGAATTCATGTGATGTTTGTAATATTAATTCACTTTTTATTTGGCTTAATTCTTCTAATTTTTTATAATCCTCCATTATACTTTTTTCAGCTTTTTTGCGTTCTGTTATATCTCTAGCAATTAGAATGGCTTTTGGTTCACCATTTTCATCATAGAAAAGTCTTCCGTTAATTTCTACATATATATAATGTCCGTTTTTGTGTCTTAATCTTGATTCAACTGTTCCTTGATTCTCCTTTTCAAATGCTTCTTGAAATATTTCTAAATTTTTCAATTGATCTTCAGGATGAATATAATTTAATACTCTTTTTCCCATAACCTCATTGAGAGAATACCCTGTTAGTTTTAATAGAGGTTTTTCATTAACATACTCAACCTTTAAGTTAATACCTATTATAAGAATTAAATCATTAGCATTTTCAGAAATTAATCTGTACATTGTTTCTGACTTTTTTAATTTTTGCTCAGTTTTTCTCTGAATTGTGATATCTCTAATTGTTACAATAAATCTATCATTACCATTTGTACTTACACGTTTACCTCTTGCTGAAGCAAAAAGTATATTATTATTTTTATGTACAAGTCGATAAAGGGGGACTGAAATCATATCTTCAATTTTTAATGCTTTTTTCATCGCCTCTGCTATTTTTGGTACATCTTCTGAATAAATATATTTTAGAGCATTCTTTCCAATAAGTTCATTTGGTTGATAGCCCATAATATCATAACATTGAGGACTAACATATGTGACAATTCCTTTTAGATCGACTTCAAGTATAATATCGGTAAGATTTTTAATTATTCCCATAAATTTTTGCTCATTTTCTTTCCTTTCGCTAATATCTCGTGATATAATAATTGCTTTTCTTGTTCCATCTGTATCTATAAAAGTTTTTCCTCTACTTTCTAACCACAGATAATGACCCTTTTTATGTCTTATCCTCATTTCACTCCGTCCTTCTCCACGTTTAAAGCCGTCTAGTAGTATTTTTCTTCCTCGTTTTATATCATCTGGATGCAATGGAGTCAGTGGTGTTTTTCCAATAATATCTTCAGATTTATAACCTAATAAATCAAAATAAGCCTTCTCATTGATATATTCATGTATAAGATTTTCATTTATAATAGTGATTAAATCGTTAGCATTATCTAAAATAAACTTAAATTTATCTGCTGATTTTTTTAACCTTCTTTCCTCTGTATTCGGATTTTTTGCCACTTTAAGAACCTCAAATATATTTTAATTTGCAGAATCAAAAGTTCAAAAATAGATATTATGAATTTCTATATTCTACAACCTATTTCTTTTTTAAAATATGACCTACCAAAAACATAAAGTTATAGCATTATATTTGTATCTGATATATCCTTTGTTCTTTCTTTTGATACGAAATAATTTTAGACTAAGAATTCAAAAATGTTTAATTAAGAATCCTAATATTAATATATATACTACGTGAATTATTTTTGGAAAAACATAGAATACTTATACTTATGCGCTCGTAGTATAGGGGTAATATGCTGGCTTCCCAAGCCAGCGTCCCGGGTTCAAATCCCGGCGGGCGCATCTAAATTTTATCTCTTTTACGTTTAATAAAAATCTTGTTTAATAAATCCGTTTCAAGAAAAAATTATCAATTTAATTTCCAAGATTATCTAAAGATAAATTCTCTGGTAAAGAAGTGCTCTCAATTTCTTTACATAATTCTGATATCTTTCCAAATAAGAGTGCAGCTTTCTCAATCGTTCCATTTTTACGAAGATCTTTAGCTTCATCCATCTTAAGCATTCGATTTAATAATGGTTTAAATATTGTTAGTATTTCATAAATATTATTTAATATATCTTTAACAATGATAATTTTTCTATTTATATCCTCTTCTTTTGATAACATTTAATATTTCTCTATTTAAAATGCAATGACTTTTATTTTAATATATATTACATTATCATTAATAAATGGTTTCCTTTTCCATTTATACAATTTAAATTTGTATACAAAAAAATCTTGTTAGATCTTTAGGTTATTTTTTGTGGCAAAATACCTCATGGTATTATAATTTTCAAGTTTTCTTTTTAAAATTTTATAATACGTACATTTTAATTTTTATCAAGAAAAATATAAATCTATAGGATATGAGTATAAAATCTCTTTTAAAAAATGAGGGATGGATCCCAATTTTATTAGTTAAGAGCTAAATGTGTTAAAAAAATTGTAAAAAATATAGAAATTAAAAAAAAAATAATGTCTTTTAATATTGATTAGTATTCTTTTATCCAATTGCAATTTAAAAATCAATAAGAATGAATCCTTCAATAATTTTTTTAACTTAATGAATCAATTTTCCTCAATAAATCACGTAAATGAAGATTACCCATACCAAACTTGACACGGAAAGAAAACATTAATACTAAGTTGAATTTCATTCCATTAATCTCCATGAATTTAGAGATGAATTTTTCATTATTTTCTAATTCAAGATACATTTTTTTTACACTTACCAAGTTCTTCTCATTTCTTACCTCAAACTCTCTAATAGTATTAAATAATGTATTTTGAGGCAATGAAGAATAAAGAACTTTACCTTCAATTGTAAAAATTCCACTTCCCAGTATTTCTTTGTCATCAACACAATTCCTTAAAAACTGTAATATTTCTTGAAATATTGGCATTGAAGTCAAATCACGATCTTCATCCTTCTCGCTTTCGATACTACTTTCATACAATTCTATTTTTGAGAATTCAAAATCAACATTCTGATAGCCCCTAATAACGAAATTCTTGTCAACAAATGCCTGAAAGCCATGTTCACAGCATAAACCCGACGGAATCGATACTGTAGTTAACTGTTTGCTTTGATTAATAATTTTTGCAGGTATTTTTAATTTTTGATTTGTTGAACACTTTGGACACCTAAATAAAATTTCTTTAAAAAACTCATCCTTGATTGGTTCTATATCATTTTGAATAGTCATATCATTCTAAAGGAAATAATAATTTGTGTTCAAATAATTCTTTTATTAAAAAATCAATTATCTATAAATTAATTTTGTACAAAACCAATTATTTTATTATGTAATTTTTTTGAGATATTTAAATTTTTGTCAATTTATTATTTAGATCACTAATTAGATTACAATTTATAAAATTAATTTATAAATCAAGTATAACCTCCCTTAAAAATTATATTAACAATTCTATGCCTACATCTTCCTATCCTCATTTATTTTTACAGAAGATAGAAAAATGTTATCCGATTGTAAATCACATCTTTAGTTTAGTAAACATTTAAATATAGTATCTGATATAAACTTTTTAGTTTGAATACAAAAAAAATAAAAATATAAAAGTTTTACATAAAAAAAAATCACTGAGTATAAAAAAGTGTAAAATTTTATTGCATGGAAGTATATGAAAACTATTCATAAGCATGGATTTTGTAAAAAAAAAGCATGACATTAATATGATAGCTATGAACAAAATCGCTCAAAATTCTACCAAATTAGAAAAATTGCAGATGCTTGGTTATGGCCTGCTAGAAATGAATGAATCTAATGGAAATTTTGAGATTATCTTTCAAAAAGGAATTGGAGTTCCTCTAATTCAGAATATCATTGAATTATATAAAAAAGAAATCCTAACAAAAAAACAAGGTAATTCTATAATTCCTTTGGATGATTTTACTATTTTTATTCAATATTTTAAGAATAATAGTGATGAAATTTCCATAATATTATATATGGAAGAAAAAGAACATTCAGTTAATTTCTCAAAGCTTTATTTTTTATCAAAACAAATTAATAAAAAGTTGTTGTCTAATACTCCAATTATCGAAATTATTAGAATTTTCGAAACTCAAATTGAGATTCCTAAAAGTGAAGGAATCATAGCAATATTTATAATTGGTTCTGCGGGAAGTCCATTCCTTTCAAAAATTAATAAAACAAGATCAAATATTGTAGAGCATGAGGTACACATTGGTGGATTTATTTCTGCCCTGTTATCATTTTCTAATACAATAATCGGAGAGGAAACTGGAGCAAAACTAAAAGAAATAAATTTTGGTAATCAGCAATTTTATGTTATTTCAAAAAATGAAGTAATTTTCGCCTTTTTAGTTGAAAATATGAATTCTCTGCTCCAAAGATATATGTATCTTATCGCAGATGAATTTCTCTATCAATTTAAAGAGTATCTTAAAGATTTCTCTGGGGATATAACCCCATTTAATGAATTTGAGGAAAAAATAAATCAATATTTCATAATATAAAAAAAGAGGATATAAAAAATGGTTCAAGTAAAAAAAAATGAAGTAAAGAATCAGGTTTCCATCATAACTTTTCAAATTGGATGGGAGCAGTTCGTAATTGATTTGCTTGATATTAAAGAAATAATTCAAGCAGGTCAAGTAAGAAAATTACCGAAAAGTATGGGATTTATTGATGGGATCTATAATTATAGAGGAGAAATTATCCATATAATTAATCTGAAGAAAAAATTAAATTTAGATGAATATATGTTATACCAATCGAAAT
>SMTZ1_10000341_pt1 | contig 62541 bp, 48 predicted proteins | sample DeeMarSWOR136_30_FD_25667 | JGI IMG/M metagenome (IMG submission 25667) | reverse complement strand
CCCCTGCAAATCAACTTTCTGAAGGTCTCATGGATGAAGGGCGGAAGTATCTCCCTTGCGATTTTTTTCATGATTTTTCTATCCATGAATGACCTCGTATGACATTTTGGCAACACAGAAAACAGGCCATTCCGGAAAGCGCGGCATAACAGTATTTTCTCTCCTTTCAATGATCGCACACTTCAACGCATTGACTATATGGTCATGATAAACCCCCCCTCCTTTTTGTCCTATTGCCATATCTACCAGTAACTCAGGGACAGTCAACTTCGGAGGATAAAATAGAATACGAGTCCTGATTTTCCTGCTTCCGGGAAGTGTATCAAACCCGTGCATAGCGTGTGTGAAATTCCAAAGGGGACGACGAAGATTATCCCAGAACGACAGGAATATTTCTATTGGAATGCCTTCGGGATTTTCTGATTCGATCATCAGATAAACCGGCTCTCCGCTATAAAATTGGGTAGTCTTATGTCCAGCCTCATTCTCAAACCAGGCTCTTTGGATCACGGGAGCATTGTCCTTTCCGACCAGCTTCCGCTCATAAAAAGAATCGGTTCCAGATATGAGATGGGTACTGATCGCCGCATGTGGATCTCCTGCGAAGCAAATCCTCCCGGCTGTGAGCACCATGCCCTTAGTACAGAGGGTGGAAACCGCGGACATGTTATGACTCACAAAGATTATCGTACGTCCTTCCTTCCCAACCTCCTCCATCTTTCCCAGACATTTCTTTTGGAACTGCGCGTCACCCACAGCCAACACTTCATCCACAATTAGAATTTCTGGCTCCAAGTGAGCTGCAACGGCAAAAGCTAACCGCACATACATACCTGAAGAATATCTTTTAACTGGCGTATCAAGAAATGTTTCAATTTCGGAAAATTCGACTATCTCATCAAACTTTCTTTTTATCTCCTGCTTGGTCATGCCAAGAATGGCACCATTCAAGAAAATATTTTCCCTGCCTGTCAGTTCCGGATGAAAACCGGTTCCGACCTCTAATAGGCTGGCGACGCGGCCTTTGATCCTTATTCTCCCGGTTGTTGGCTCTGTGATTCGGCTCAAGAGTTTCAACAGTGTTGTCTTCCCAGCTCCGTTTCGCCCGATAATTCCTACGCGATCACCCTGCTTAACCTCGAAGGAAACGTCTTCTAAGGCCCAAAATTCCTCTCTTGATGAATCAGCGAAGGACATAGAGCAAAGAGCAAAGGGATGTAGTAATTTTTTACCTAGGGTTTTAGCCTGATTGGTGAGGACATCGCGGAGAGCGGTATATCGCTCGCGCTGCTGATGGCGAATCAGATATTTTTTGCCCAGCTCTTCTACTTTAATTACGGTATCTGACATTGCTGAGTTGTGCCGTTAGATGACGTCGGCGAAGGTTTTTTCAGTTTTACGGAAGTATCGCAACCCCGTAATAAGAAGTACAGCTATAAGGGACAACGAAACAATGAATCCCGGCCAATAGATCAACCCGTCCCCTCCGATGATGGCCCAACGAAATCCATCAATAACCCCAACCATGGGGTTAAGGGAATAAAGTAACCGCCACTTTACAGGGACTATGCTGCTACTGAACCCTACCGGTGAAATGAAGAGGCCGAACTGAACGATGAACGGGATAATATAACGGAAGTCCCTGTATTTTACGTTCAGTGCTGCCAGCCAGAGACCACATCCAATAGAGGCGGCAAAAGCAATAGCGACAAAAAAAGGCAGAGTCATCACCCTCCAACCGGGCACAAACTGATACCAAATCATCAGTGCTACAAGAATTATTCCAGAAATTAAGAAATCAACGAAACTCGTAATTACCGAGCTTGCCGGTATGATCAAACGAGGGAAATAAATTTTTGAAATCAGGTTGGCATTTCCAATCAGGCTGTTGCTAGCTTCTGATAACGCGTTAGCAAACAATTGCCATGGAAGAACGGCTGAAAAGACAAGTATTGGATACGGCGCTCCTTCCGAAGGCAATTTAGCGAGCTTACCAAAGACGATTGTAAAAACGACCATCGTAATAAAAGGTCGCAGAACAGCCCATGCAACTCCGATGACTGTTTGTTTATAGCGCACAAGTATATCGCGCCACGAAAGAAAGTAGAACAATTCCCTATATCGATAAAGATCTTTCCAGTACTGAGCTTCTGTACGTCCAGCCTCGATTATTATTTCTGTTTGATCAGAAGTTTTCATTCAATTTATTATATCTTCCCTTGCCGAAAGGCTTCTTGAAGCTCAATTGTTTTTTTAGGAAGGAATCGCCTCATCTTATTTGCAAGAAAAAGCCATTGGAGACGACGCTCCATGGGCCATTTCATGTATTCATCAATCTGCTCTTGACTAACATAATATGTAAATCCCTTTGTACCTTCTTCCATTATTTTTCCAAAATCCTCCTTAAATGCTCAGCATCTGTAAGATCTTGTTTGCGGCCTGCTTTTATTTTGAGCTCAATCAAGTCGCGGATTGAAACCAAGGGGACTTGCTCTCCTTGAAGTTCTACCTTAACAGATCTATCTTTTAGTTCATTATAGGGAATCGGAGATTCAAAAACGATATCAATCTCACCGATAGGAAGTGTTTCACTATAGAAATTTAATGCCCTCATACCCTTATCTTGGACCCAGAAATTCCTCTTCTTTTCGTCTGAAAGATCCCTCGGATCGACAGGGACTTTTGGCTTGTAGCCCCAACGTGTCAGTTGAGATACAAGTTTGACAATATTGTTGGATTGAAGAAGGATCATCAGATCAATGTCATAGGTCATTCTTGGAATACCATGGAAGTTGACAGCCAAGCCCCCGACTACTAGGTAATCGATTCCTAGCCTGTTAAACTCCTTGAATATGGTCTGGTAATCTAAGTCCATCTCTTATTTAGTTCGGTGAAGAAATGTCCTTATTTTCGAAAATCCTGACGCGTGTTCAATACGCCTTACGATGAGAATGCAAAGAATAACTCCAAGGATATCGAGGAAAACATCGGTGATCGTTGCCTTTCGGTTCGGGATATAGGCTTGGTAGATTTCGTCTGCAATCCCGACAACAAGAGCAATGATGCCAGCAACAACGAGGTTTGTTGAGTTTGTTGAGGTACCTCTATTTTTAAAAATAGATGACCAATTCGAAAGGATAAGAAGAATGGTCAGAATACCATACATAGGAATATGGAGAAGGCTGTAAGGGTTAAAAGCGGCCGCATCAGCAACCATTGGTGAATCGGCCAAAAGGAAAATTCCAGTAATATAAGCAACAGAAAGAGCTGAGAAGAAAATGTTCACGAGCTTAGGGTTTAGAAATCTGAAATCTGAAATCCAAAATCCGAAATCTAAATAGGCTTCCGCCGTGACGAATTTTGCGGGTTCGACTGAATTTCACTTCCTTCAGTTGTGCCAGAGCACTGGGCAATGTTTTAAACTTCAGAGTTCGGGGTTCGGAGTTCGGAGTTAAGAATCAATAATCCGTAATCTTCAATGCCTCTAACCTTCATCCTCCAACCTCCAACCTTTCTCCTTTAGCCTTTAACCCATTAGTTACGCTACTTTCTTAATTTGCCACCGTGATATTTGAACAGGGACATCTACACCAATCAGACTGAGAAGGATCCTAACCCGTCCCTTGCTGGACATCATTTTCTGAAAGACTCCCCTTAGGCTCTTGAATGGACCTGAATTGACTTGAACAATATCTCCATCTTTTAATTCACCTTCTAATTTTACGAGGTTATCCTTTCCTGAGCGCTCTTTAATTGCCTGGACAACTTTTGAAGAGATTGGGATCGGTAAATTCCCACTTCCCAATATTTTATTCACCCCTCTTGTCCATTTAACTTTATAGTAGTGAAGTTCCAGGTCCAGCTTAGCAAATAGATAGTTCGTAAAGAGAGGCTTAATCTTCTGAACCATCTTGCCTCCGCAATATTGATAGGTTTCAAAAAGTGGAAGAAAGGTTTCGATCTCTTGATTTTCGAGATTGGCCCTGACTCGATCCTCGTCCCCGGGTTTAGTATGAATTACGTACCATAAAGCCTGGTTACTTGGGTTCATTGGGTCTATTGGGTTTATTGGGTTGATTGAGTTTGTTGGGTTTATTGGGTTCATCTGATCTCCCACCTTGCAACCTTTCCACTTGGTTTAAAGGAAGTCGAGTGGAAAACTAATGCCCAGATAAATGTGAAGAGAAAAGCGTTTGCCGGAATTTGTAAATTTCTCTCCACCAGGCTATGAAACATCAAGGCTAGAATGCCTACCAAACCTCCGATCCCAATATATCTATTCGAATCTTCACTTGAAATCGATCGTATTCCCGAGACTGCTTTGAAAAAAAGAAAAATAAACAAAATGAAGAGAATTCCAAGCCCTATCAATCCAACCTCTGAAGCAAGCTGCAGAAAATCATTCTCAGCGTGAGTAATAAGATTCCGCATATGAAGGGATCGATACATTGGAAAAATCTGGCTGAAAGTTCCAAGGCCTGAGCCCAACAGAGGAAAATCCTTAACGATCTTATACGCATCCCCCCATATCGTCCATCTTGATTTGAAATCCTCGGAGAGAATGAAGAACCGACCGATCACTGTATCCAACCCAATCCATACTGCCCAGAGCAGGGCTAACCCTAAAATCAGCATAGAGGTCTTAGAAAATCCCCTTCCCTTTTTAGAGACTTTGCAAAGAAAACTAATCAGCGTGAAAGATAGGACGAGGCTCAAAATTCCCATTCTCGATGCTGAAAAGATAAGCCCCAAGATCATCACGATGATCCCAAAACCGATCAGAACTGTTTTTCCATCAAGGGACGATAGGCGTTGCCGCCACCCCTTAAATCGCCTCGCCTGCAGGACTTCACGAGAAAACAAAAAACCCATACTTAATGGAATAACCATGACCAAATAACCCGCGAAGTAATTCCGGTTAATGAACGTCCCGGTGACGGAGCTTATCCCTTTCAGATAAAGAATTTGGTGATGCCCGCTAAAAAATTCAAACATCCCATATAGGGATTCGAGGACACCCATCAAGAGAATGACCCCCAAGAGGTAGTGCAGCGTTTGGCGCCTTTCTTCTAAACGACTCCAATAGAGAAGGAAAAGAAAGAAGCCACTCAACATGAGCCATTTATAAAATTCGATTTTGGTGGCAAGGGGCATGAAGGAAATCGAGAGTTTAGAGTTTTGGATGAAGGATTGTGAATCGTGAATTGATAGAACCTGTCGGAGCTCGTAAGTCTTGGGAGAAATTATTTTAAGTATTCCTGAGGGGATAGGACTCATCTGAAACAATATAAGCGCCAGGAAGAGAGATAGAATTAGGATGGGGAATGCAAAACGCGTATCGCGGATTGCTGATTTATTAAAATAGTCAACCTTTGAGAGATAACGGATATTATGGATGGACCAGAGGATGATGACTAGAAGAATGCCCAACTCCATCAAAGAGAAAGCCCAGATTCCTATCGAGCCAAACGCGATGGGCGTAAAAATGAAAAGCAAAATAAGTATGAATTGGATTGTTCTATTGAGCATATCCGTTTGAATAAATAGGACAACTTTCCATTAGGGATAAGGGTGCCAGGGTCGATCCTCTGTATAATCCCTCCCGTAATTGATCTCTTTGATTTTTAAAGCACCATCTTCTTGGATGAGTCTCCATTGAATGTTCCCTTTGTAAACCTTCTTGAAGGGACTCGCTTTGAAACTCTGTATAACCTCATATCGACCTGTCACAGTTGCACTCTCTTTATAGGTCTTTACTGTGTGTATCTTGAGATCGTATTGGAGAGATTCGCTGTTCTTAAAAGTCTTTCGGTAAATCTCACGAATATCTGCATAAGTAAGCATTCGATTCTCAATCGCTCCTTTTGAGAAGAAGGCCATAAAAGCATCGAGATCCATCCTAATGTATTGCGCGACATATTCCTCGAGAAATCTTCGAGCCTCCATCTCTGTAATCACTGGGGGACTCTCAAAGGGTGGTGGGACCTGTGCCCTGAGAGCGAGTGGCCATATTAAAAAGAGAGCGATCAGAAAAATAGGTGGCATTTTTTTAAATTTCATCTTTCTTCTCCTTTTGTCCTTAAGGAGTATTTTCATTCTCATAATTGAGAGAAATTATCTTTAGGACACCATCTTCTTTGACCAACTCCCATTGGATATTACCTTTCCACAACTTCTTCTCTCCTTCTTTTCTTAATATCTGATCTACTTCAAACTTTGCCCTTACCTCCACACCCTTTTGATGAATCTCGACTTTCACATCTTTCATCCGATACCGAAGTTCCTGACTCTGATGAAAGAAATTCTCATAAATCCTTCGAATCCCTTCCAATCCGTCTTTCTGATTCTGAACTGCTTTTTGAGAGAAGAGGGAGAGAAAACCGTGGGCGTCCTTCTTGGTATACCGCTCAATATACTTGTTAAAAAATTCTATAACCTCTTTTTCTTTGACAACGGTAGAAGGCGGTTTAGCGATCGCCTTTTTAGTTTCTTTCTTGACTGATGAATTCGTGTCCGTCATGGAGTGAACAGCGGCAATTTTCTCGCTTGGTTCTGAAGATTTAATCGTAGCCTTTTGATTTTCACTCGATCGAGGGTGGCTTACCACTTTAGAAGATGAGCGGGCGGAACGATCCATTGACGGTTCGGGCCTAGTTACCGGAGGGGAGGGCTCCACCTTTCTCATTGCGATTGAAGAAGCGGTTTTCTTCGCTTGGCCTATCTGTTGTGGTGAAACCTTTTCCTCCCTTTCTTTACCTTTTTTAATCTTTGCGCTTTTTCCTGTCTCCGACGGTTGTCGCGGGGGTATAGCCTGATCAGTTGATTGATCCAATGGGACAGTTACTTCTGACGATCGCGTTTGAGGCTCTGGAGTCAAAGGAACAAGGGGCACCGGTTTCTTGAAAAAGAAGAGGATGAATATGAGAATGATCGTCACCCCTGACACCGGAAGAATAAGGTTCTGCATTGACAGTTTCTTGTGTTTTCTTTGAAAATGTCTCTCAAAATCGTATTCCATCCGAGAGGAAGAATGTTTTAATGTTTGATAGGCCTCATTGATTTCCTTGGCCATCTGTTCATCATACTTCCCATCGGGACTGTGGTCAGGGTGATATTTCTGCATCAACTCGATCCACCGTTGATGAATTTCCTCTGCAGTGGCGCTCTCTTTAACTCCGAGAACTTTATAGTAGTTCTTCATACTTGCTGCTTAAATCGTTGATATTCTTTGGTTCGTTCTGAGCGTTCAGACTTTAAATATCTAACCCATCAATCATCATTCCGGATAACGACACTAATGGTCCTTACGCTCTGTAAGTTTGATGTTGTCAATCCAAACCGTTCCCGAGATGAGCCGATCGAATTTATCTGTCTTCTCCCTTCTCACTCTTACCACACCAGCCTGCGACTGGGGCGATGTCCGGAAAGCGACACTCAATTCCTTCCACTCGTGATCTCCAATCAGCGATTCTGAGGAACCATGAAAGGTGGGCCCGATTCCATAGATCTCTATTTTAGGACCGCTCTTTGTGGTGATATCTTTGGTCTTCATATGACCTCTAAGTATGTAATCCGTGTTAGGTTTCAGCGGCACAATTTGATGAATATGATAAAAATCGACGTTCTCTTTCCCATTGAAGACAATTCTTATTGAACTCTTTCCCTGAAATGCTATGGATCGATCGAAAGAGACCTTGGCTCCCGTAACATCCGCAATCTTCCAGTCAAACCCCCCTCCCAACATTTTTTCCTTTTCGAAGTCTCCATTGATGATCAAGTTTCCATCGAATGGGAGGGACATCCCTTCTTCCTGAAGTGTGGCCTTCCAGACCTCCATCGCTTCATTGAATTCGTTTCGTGAAATAAGGAAATTGATATGTCGAAGGGTTTCACTTCGATCCGGCTTATAGCCGAGCAAGATCTTCTTTCGCCAGACTTTCTTGACTGATTGGCTATCATTACTTTCATAGAGATAGGAAAGATAGGACTGAAGTGAAGCAGGATCTTGCGGAACAAGCTTCTCCGACAGGAAGTCAGGATCATCAACGACCTTTAACCAGACATCATAGACGACTCCGCTATGCTCCGGATAATGACGAAGAAGGTAAGAAAAGTGCGAAAGCGCCTTTGAAATGTCTTCTTCCTGCAGGAAGAGAGTTCCAATCACCCATCTTCCCTGAAAACTGGTTGGGTTAAGCATAACTGCATTTTCTAAAGCGTGCTCAAATGCCTCCTTCTCTCCCAACTGTTCGTAGATTTTTGCCAGATTGATCCAATAGGTCTGTTCTAGAGGATTTCGCTCAATGGCTTGACGGATATAATAAAGCGACCTTTTCAAATCGAATGATCGAATATCCCATTGATAGAAGAGGCTCAACCCATAATAAGGATCGGGGTTCAAAGGAGCAAGGCGAAGCGCTTTGAGGAATCCTTCTTCGGAAGGAGAGGGTTTTGAAAAAGAAACTCCCCTCCACGTCGAGACAAGATCAAAGGCCAATCCCATACAAAGGACGAGGACGAGAAGATAAAAAAAAATCCTTTTCATGATCAACTGACTCATCTATCTTGATCGACTTCTATGGTGTGATCGCCTATAGGGTAGCTCTTTTGTTTTTCTCTCTTGATCGTAGTAGTAATAATTCCCATAGTTATAATAGCTGTGTCCCGTATGCTCAAGATTGACACGATTGACGACGACGCCAAGAATTTTTGCATTCACCTGAAAGAGGGCGTTTTTGGCTTGATTCAGTGCTTCCTTTGGGGTTTTACCGCTCAGCACCACCAGGACAACCCCATCGACAGAATTGGAAAGGATGAGTGAATCTCCAAAACTGAGAACGGGCGGGGCGTCAAAAATCACATGATGAAAACTCCTTCCAAGAAATTGAAGCATGTTTTTGAAAAGATTCGACCCCAACAGTTCGGATGGATTGGGAGGAATCGGACCCGAGGGGATGTAAAAGAGGTTTGGAATGTTAGAGGACTTGACAATTGATTTTAGCTCTGCATTTCCTGAAAGAAAACTCGAAAGCCCTGTCCCATTCGATCCATTGAAAACTCTGTGAATCCTGGGCTTTCTCATATCGCCATCGACAATGAGCACGGGAGCCCCCAGCTGAGAAAAGGCAATGGCCATATTGATTGCCGTGGTGGTCTTTCCTTCCATGGGGCTCGGACTCGAAATGACCATACTCTTCGGAGGCCTCTCAGAGAAGGAAAGGAGGATGGAGGTTCGAATATTTCGGTAGACCTCAGAAAGCATTGAGCGGGGATGGCCAAAGGTGATGAGTTCTACTGGATAGATTTTTCCCCTCTCCAATTGTTTGCTTTTCTCAAACGAGATTTCTGGAACCATCCCGAAGGAAGGTAATCGAATGAGATGTTCAACTTCTTCGGAAGTCTTAACCGTGTTATCCAGATGTTCAAAGAAGAATGCCACTCCTACCCCAAGGAATAATCCAATAACAACAGCCCATAACATTTTACGGGGGATATTGGGTGTATGGGGACGACCCGGGATTGCTGCCTGATCGACAACCTGGATATTACTGGCGGTAATTCCTGCTTGGATTCCAGCCTCCTTCATCCGCTGAAGAAGCGTTTTGTAAAGGTCTCTGTTCGTATCAGCCTCTCTCTTCAGGATGTTATACTGGATGCCCTTTTGTTGCATCTCGGTGACCACCGCCTTCTGTTGCTCGAAGGCCGTACGGACCAACGATTCTTTCCGGAGACTGTATTCGTATTCGTTCTTTATCGCATTAATGTACTTCCCATATTCAGCATTGAGGCGCCTTTGAATGGTCTCCATCTGTCTCCTAAGGCGAACCATCTCTGGATATTCAGGTTTGAAGGTCTCGGAGAGTTTTGAGTACTGAACCTCTAGCTGTAAATAGGTTTGTTTTAGTTCCTGAATCAATTTGTTATCGAGGACAGAGGGAATCGAATCGAAATCTCCTTTTTTCGTTTGCCTATAAAGTGCCTCTCTGGCCATTCGCTCTGACTCGGCCTTCGCCAAGCCTTCATTCAGGTCGGATAACCGCTGAAAGGCTACATTCCTCTCTTTATCGTCAAGGAAGATGAATCCATGTTTTTCACAAAACTCTTGGAGGGCTTCATCAGCGCTTTCCACTTTCGCCCTCATCAGGTCCAGTTGCTGGTTTAACTGCTCCTTAGCTTGCTCTGTTGCATTGAACCGGTTGTCCAGATTCAATTTAATGTAATTCGTAGCGATGGCATTAGCCACTTGACTCGAAAGTTCAGGATAGTAGGAATGGAAGTGGATTTTGACAAGGCGTGTATTCCTGACAGGCTCTATCTTCAAGCGCGCCAAAAATTGATTAATGGCGGCGGTTTCCTTTTTTGTTTCAGGGGAATTCGAATTCCATTCAGAATCTTTCTGAACTTCATCAGAAGGATCTTTAGAAGAACTTTTGTATGAAGGGGTGATGAGATTATAGACGAAGTTCAACATCGTTGATTTCAACCGGGACACTGGATTCAGAATGTTCGATTTTATTCTCTGGAGAGTGGTCTCTGGTCCCGGAAGAAATTCGGGGTGCTCATAAATATTTAGGTTATGGATGACTCGCTTTGCCAGCTGTCGGCTTGCGAGAATTTGATAATGGGTTTGATAATAGTCTGTGTCCCACGCACTGACTGTGAAGATTTCCCTGAAATCGACGATCTGGGGATTTTCTTTATCAATCTGAATCGTCGCCGTTCCTCTAAAAACGGGCTTAACGGTGAAGATTCCCACAGCAGTGACGGTAACCACGATGAGGAAGATCGCCAGGATTAACCATTTTCTCTTTCGAAGGACCTTCAGGTAGTCAAGAAGATTGATCTCTTTCTCCATCGGAGGAGAAGGAGGAGAAGGATAATACCCCTGCGGAGGGGGTTGGTAATAGGTTTCCGATGGTAGATGACTCATCTTATTTAAATCCTCGTCACACGTTAGAATCCTACGGACACCTTCCCTATTCCAAAGGACGCACTAAAGACATCCTTCACTGTACCGATAAGGGACTTAACGACACTCGAAGGAACGAAGACGATATCATTGTCCTTGAGATAAGGGTCTTTTTCCTTTCCCTTCTGGATGGCATAGACATCGAAACTAAGGACTTCCTTTCCAGTGCCTTTTTCTGAATAACGAATGAGCCTGGTTTCAGAAGCTCGAGCTTCAAATTTTAACCCTCCTGCTTGAATGATCGCCTGGCCGAGGGTCATTGTCTTTCCTCTGGTGAATCCTCCTGGATGCTTCACCTCCCCACCCACAAAAACCTTGCCTGAAACCGGAATATTAATGACATCGCCATGAAGAAGAGATACATTTAGTTTCAAATTCCCTTCCACCAATAATCCTTCAAGGTCGATCACAAAGGTTTCGGGTCTCCGGTCATAGTCTCCCTTGCCTTTTTGAGACATCTCTTCTTCTTTTGGGGAACGGAGAAGAAAGAGCAACTGACCTGCATCATCTCTCAACCCTCCGGCGATGGCCAACATGTCCAGAATGGTCTTTGCCCCCGTGACATCAAAGACTCCAGGATTTTTCACAGCCCCCATGACTGAAATTTGTTGATTGCGGAATTCTTTGATGAGGACATTCACGTGGGGATCCCGAAGGTATTTTTCTGCGAGGAGACTTCGAATCTCTTTTTCTAGTTCCTCCGGTGTAAGCCCCTTCACTTTCAAAACTCCGATTAAAGGCAGATTCACATTCCCTTGAGAACTCACCCGCACCGTTTTGTTCAATTTCTCCACCTCGAAGACAGAAATTTCGAGTAAATCTTGGGGGCCGATCTTATAATCCCGTCGAGGGGACGTTTTCGTCGAGAAGGTGCTCATCAGGAGTTTTTCGTTCATCGCTCTTACCCTCTTAGACGATTCGATCTCTCTGGCCATCTGTTCCGCGGAGGTGACTTCTTTCTGGTTGGAAGAAGTGGAAGCGCAAGAAGATAGAACGGGAGCTAGGAAAAAGATCAACAGAAATAAGATTGTTTTCTCCTTAACCTTCATTCCTTAAACCCCACCCACGGGTTTTACAAATATTGCAACGCCTCTCAACCGCCACGCGAAAGATGTGTCTATGGACATACGGGGGGAGGGACGACTGCTGATGCAACGTTCTCGCTCTTATCCCCCTCTGGCCAAAAAGCATATAGCAATCCTCCGACCAGAGCTGCTGCATAACCCACCGCAATCCACTCGATCGCATTGAGCCCCAAATAGGTCCACTCTTGGTCAAGAACATTCTGGACTTCTGTTCTACTCGCTCTAACCTCTCCTGCTTGAGCAACCATCATGTTTGATTTTCCAGAGGCCAGGGTCGAGGGAATCGTAATCGACTCTTTTGAAGAGAGGGCTGCGATCACCACGTGCTCTGGATTCAGAATAGAGAGCGACCCCTGTAAATTTCTTATTGTTACAGATCCATTGGAGTGAAGTGTAACAGAACCAATTGTGTCTTCATTCCTGACCGGAACGATCGCAGCACCCCTGGAGGCCTGTTGAATGCGTGGCTTTTTGACGGTAATACTTCCCACCTTGACTATCATCTCTTTTCCGGATGGAATTCGGAAGTTCACTCTGCCTTGACTGAGGTGCAATCGATCCGCCTGCTCAAATGAAACCATGCTATTTTGGTCAATCTCTATACGGCACTTATTGGTCAGAGTCACTATCCCTGTTCCCTGCTCGGTTTTAATCTTCCCCCTCTCAAAGATGGGGAACCGGGAAGACTCGATATTTTTCCATACCTTATCACGGGCTTCGAACCGCACCCCCCCCTTTGCAACGATGTCCCCGATAGGAAAATTTACATCTTTTGCATAGGGGTTCATTCCAGGCAAGCCACTCATGGCAAGAAAAAAGGTAATAGATAAGAAAATTGGAAATTTTCTGTCCATAAATCTTTTCATCTTTTTCATTTTGTACTCCTTTATCCTTTCTACGGTCCTATAACAATATGTAGTTATATTTTGCGACTCTATAACAATATATAGAAAATTTGTCAAGTATTAAATTTTTAACGGCTTTTTAGCATATCCCGCTTTCGTCGAGTATATAAAAAATAGCACAATTCATGCCAATTGGTCTTCATTTTACCAGATTTTACATATCTACAAGATCATATATAATTTAATAAAACTATTATATTTTTGTTACCCTCCTCAGATAGATGACACTTCTTTATTAAATTCTGACAAAAAATTACTGAGTAAATTTTTACCTTTGAACAATTTTGTACCACGAAGTCATTAAACTTTAACCATAAAATGTCACCATTCGACCATTTTAAGTACTCATTGTTCGAGCCGATTCTCCTGGGAAAAATCGTTTTTAGCACCGTGAAAGATCAATTAACTCCGGTTGCCCCTATTGTTATGTTAGAATTGGTTAGATAATGTGCACAGCAAATAATGTGCCATCCACGCTGAAATCCATAACAATCTGTAATTCATACGCATTTTTTCATATTCTTAACTAACCAATACTTATTAGGCCATAAATTGTCAGCAGGTATAAAAACTTTTCAAACTAAGGGAAGTCATCGGAAATTAAAAGAAGATTGGGGGGAAGGAAAATCTGCTTGATGAGTTAGGACAAAAAGGCTGGACGGAAAAATTAATTGGTGCCGAAGAGGGGACTTGAACCCCTACAGGAGCTACCTCCCACTAGACCCTGAATCTAGCGCGTCTGCCAATTCCGCCACTTCGGCACGCTCAAGGATTCATTGAAAAAAAGTTATTATTATTTTATATTTTCGAGTTGTAAAGTCAAGAGTAAGAAATGATACTTTACATTTAGACTTCATCACTTTCTAGCACAAGGCTAAGGGGTCTTAGAATGGAAATCATCTTCGGAATCGATCAAATAAAAAGACCCTTTAAGAATCCCGTAGTTACATTGGGTAACTTTGATGGTGTCCATCTTGGGCATCAGACGATTTTTGATAAGGTGAAAAGGGAAGCTCAAAGGATCAACGGTGAAGCCGTTGTGATTACCTTTGAACCCCACCCACTCAAGGTTCTCTCTCCTCAATCCTGCCCTCCTCTCTTAACCCCCTTCAGGAAAAAGATGATGCTCATTGAAGAGTCGGCAATAGAGAAGGTACTCTGTATCGAATTCACTTTGGCCTTCTCAAAAATCTCCCCTTTCGATTTTGTTAAGAATATTTTGGTCGAAAAAGTGAACGCCGGGAAGATCATCGTTGGATATAATTACCATTTTGGTAAGAAACAGAAAGGGGATGTCGAAATCCTCAAGAGGGTTGGTAAGCTCTTTCAAGTTGAAGTGGAAGTGATGGAACCGCTTAGTATTGGTGCAAATACTGTCAGCAGTTCAAAAATTAGAGAGCTCATTAAAGAGGGGGAAGTGGAAGAAGCATCAAAGTACCTTGGAAGGGATTATCCCATCATTGGAAAAGTTGTTCAAGGGGCGAAGAGAGGACAAATCCTAGGCTTTCCCACAGCTAATCTAGAGAGTTTTGAAGAATTATATCCCCGAAAAGGAGTCTATGCAGTAGAAGTGGTTTGGAATCAACGACGCTTCAATGGACTCGCGAACGTGGGAACAAATCCCACTTTTCTTCAGGCCATGGAGAGAGGGCCTCTCTCCGTTGAGGTATACATTTTAGATTTTCATCACGACCTCTATGGGGAAGACATACAGATCCATTTTAAAAGGAGAATCCGAGACGAAATCCGGTTTGGGTCACCCTCTGAACTAATTGATCAGATTAACAAAGATATTCAGTGGGCTGAGGAGCATGTATTTTACAGGCAGGAACGATGATCCTAACCGGAGGGTCGAAACTGAAGGGTAAGGGTAACGAGGCCGGTATCGTTGAAGAAAAGGCTACGTCTAACGGTTAGGGTAACGATGCCCGTATCGTCAATCGGTAACGTGTAAAGTCTTTGGAATCTTTAAAAATTAATGTCTACCGGTGTCGAAACTCGTATCGATGCTTGGTCAAAGAATCTTGATGTTCGAGTTTCGATACAAGCTTCTTCACCGTCAAACGTAACCTTTTAATAATGCAACGGGCTTCCTCACCATAACCTTAACCTAAGTACAAGGTTCCGTTAATGAATCAGCTTACCAAACCTCATCCACCTGACTTTCCCAAGAATGTGTTGTGCATATCGATCCCATGAGAAATAGATGATGAGGGCTTTTCCTTTGACTTCATTCACATTGACGAATCCCCAAAAACGGCTGTCCTGACTATTGTCGCGGTTGTCCCCTAATACGAAAAGGGACTCCGCAGGGACAACGACAGGGCCAAACCTTTCCATCGATTGTAGGTATTTGACGGAATGGGCCTTTTCATCATAATGACCCCACGGATCGTCGATCAACTGCTCATTGATATAGATTTTGTTATGAACAATCGCCACCTTTTCTCCTTCGGTCCCAATGACCCTTTTAATAAAATCCTTTGAACGATCCTTTGGGTAAACGAATACGATGATATCCCCTCTCTGGGGTTTTTTGAATTGAAAATATTTCGTTTCGATGAGGGGAATCTTTACTCCGTAAATGAATTTATTAACGAGAAGGTGATCCCCTACCAGCAAGGTAGGCTCCATGGAGCTCGAGGGAATTTTAAACGCCTGAACAATAAAGGTTCGAATAAAAAGAGCGATCAGGATAGCGATCACGATCGGCTCTAAATATTCTTTAATAATTTTTTTCTTTGTCATTCTCTCCTCGATTCGATCAAAGAAAGGGCATAGGGCCTTCAGGAGTTGAGTCTACTCAGTTTGCTGGGCCTATGAGGTCTCTAGCCTGCCTCCCCGGAAGCAGAGGTTAATCTAAGAAACTCAATAACCTGAGCAGACCTTACTTTTGAGCTATGTTCCCTGCGGAACATTCGTCTTGGAATACTTCTTGATAGACTTCAGGCCTTCGGTCTTTAAAAAATGGCCACTCCTTTCTTACTCTTTCAATCTCCTTAAGGTCAACCTCAATAAACGCAATGCCCTCTTTCATCCCTGTAGGTTTATCCATCAACTCTCCCTCTGGAGATACGCAGAAAGACCTTCCGTAAAAATCCTGTTTTTCTTCACTCCCCACACGATTCACACGAAAGATGTAAACCCCGTTGGAAATGGCATTCCCTGAGATGACCGTTTCCCATCTTTTTTGGGATGCAAAGGCTGCAGCGGTAGGAGAGAAGATGATCTGGGCTCCTTTCAAAGCCAGTATTCTTGACCCTTCCGGGAAGAAATTGTCCCAACAAATCTGGATCCCGATCACAGCAAATTTGGTTCTAAACACAGGAAACCCAAGATTCCCAGGGGTGAAATAATACTTCTCTTCCCAAAGAGGAATCTGGGGAACATGGATTTTTCGATACGATCCTAAAATCTCCCCCCCGGCATCAATGATCACTGCAGAGTTGAAGTAACTTTCTTCCCCTTTTTCAAAAATAGGGCAGACGGCGACTACCTCATAATCCTTCGATAATTTCTGCATGCGGGTGATCGTAGGACCATCCATTTTTTCAGCAAATGAAAAATGTTCTTTGTTCATTTCCCTCGGGAACCAAGGATTTGCAAATAACTCTTGAAAACAGATGATTTTTGCGCCTTTCTCAACTGCGATCTGGGCAAACTTCACTGCCTTCTCAATATTCCTCTCCTTTTCTTCATAACATGATAGCTGGATCCCGGCCACTTTCAACAAGGGGTCACCTCTCTCCGTAACAATTGAAAAAATATTTGAAATGCTAACAGAGTTAAATTGAGGTGTCAAGGTTTGCAAAAGGGTTTGTGTTAGCAAACGATTCTGCAAATGGAGGATTGCGGTGAAAGGATAATGTCACGTCTCAGTCTTCAATAATCAACTGACGAAAGATCATAAGCTTTTTATTTTCCAAGGAATGTTTAAAACCCTGCTCTAAAATAAGGATCATAGGCTCAGTTTGTCACTTTTTTTCTAAGCAAGCAATAAACCGAACGAATGGTCAGGAATCCTTCATTAAATGGATAAATATTAATCAGTTCAGATCTTTTTGCACACTTAATAGATCAGGAATAAAAATAAAAATTAAGTATATTCGCATAATTAAAAATGGCCAAAAATTGGCACTTATTTTGCTATTAATTATTTAATCCTTGACAAAAGGGTTTATTTTTTTAATATTTTTAGTTAACACCACCATGCGAGGTAACAAAAAATGGCAGAACGGCTGGCTGAATTACTGGTTAAAAGAAACTTCATCACACCCGATCAGTTAAAAAAAGCAGTCGATGAGCAGAAACTCAAGGGCGGTCGCTTAGAGTCCCTTTTGGTGAAATTAGGGTATATCAAGGAAGACGACCTCCTATCTTTTTTAAGTGCCCAGTATAGGGTCCCTTCCATCAAATTGTCCAAAATTGAGATCAATCCCAATGTGATTAAACTGGTCCCGGCCAGTAAAGCCAAGAACTACTTAATTATTCCTATTCAAAGGATGGGGCCCAGATTGACTTTAGCCATGGCAGACCCAAGTAACATTGTGGCTATTGACGAAATTAAATTTATGACCAGTTTCAATGTGGAACCGGTGGTAGCCTCCGAAGCCGAAATCATCGAAGCCATCAAGAAGTATTATGGGGGGGGAGGGAATATCGCCGGGATGGGAAAGGTTGGCTTTGAAGTCTCCGAATATAACATCGATGAAGAAGGAGGCCCCTCTGCGGATTCCGGCGTGATGCTTGATGATGATCTGGTAAATGTGGACGATTTCGATGCCCTCGTTCATGGAGCCGTGGATAATGTTGAAGTCATTGAAACTGCGCAGATGGATGAGGGAGTGGAGATCGAGGGTCCCATCATCAAGATCGTCAACGGCATTCTTATCAAAGCCATCAAACTCGGGGCAAGCGATATTCACTTTGAACCTTATGAAAGGATTTTCCGCGTCCGATATCGACTCGATGGCGTGCTGAGGCGGGAGATGGCCCTTCCCAATAAGATCAAAAACGCCATCGTCTCCCGTTTGAAAATCATGGCCAAACTGGACATCGCAGAAAAACGACTTCCCCAGGATGGGAGAATCAAATTGCGTCTGGGAAAAGGAAGGGAAATGGATTTTCGAGTTTCTACCGTTCCCGTCCTGTTTGGTGAAAAGGTGGTTCTCCGTCTCTTGGATAAATCAGCTTTACAACTGGATTTGGCCAAACTTGGGTTTGAGCAGTCCTCTTTGGAGGACCTCGAGAAAGCCATCCATAAACCGGTCGGAATGATCTTGGTGACCGGCCCGACGGGAAGTGGAAAAACGACGACGCTTTACTCCGTTCTTTCTGAATTGAATAAAGAATCAGAAAACATCGTGACGGCAGAGGATCCGGTGGAATATAACTTCATGGGCATCAATCAGGTTCAGATGCACGAAGATATCGGCCTCACCTTCGCCTCCTCCCTCCGCTCCTTTCTGCGTCAGGACCCTGATATCATCATGGTCGGCGAGATTCGAGACTTTGAAACGGCTCAGATTGCTATTCAAGCTGCTCTGACGGGCCATCTGGTCCTGAGCACCCTCCACACGAATGACGCTCCGGGTACGATCTCAAGAATCATTGATATGGGGATCGAACCCTTCTTGATTTCCTCCTCCGTCATTTTGATCCTGGCTCAGCGACTGGTTCGAAAAATCTGCTCAGAGTGTCGAGAGCAGATCAAGGTCCATCCTCAATTGTTGATCGATTTAGGGGTCCCCCCGGACGAGGCGAAAACGGCTACTGTCTACAAAGGAAAAGGATGTGCCATCTGCAGTGGAACCGGGTATAAGGGTCGGTTGGGCCTTTATGAGGTCATGACCATGAAGGAGGAGATCAAGGAACTGGTCCTCTCTCGAGCCTCTGCCTCTGAAATCAAAAAGGAGGCGATTCGTTTAGGGATGAAGACGCTGAGACAGAGTGGAATTCATAAAGTCAAGGAGGGTCTGACGAGCATTGAGGAAGTGGTCAGGACCACCATGGATGACCGCTAAACGACCCTTTGGATGCCACCCTTCCGCCTTGGGAGGAACGGGTGCGATATGTTGAAATAAACCTCAGGAGGGGAATATGGTCGAATTACAACAATTACTCGAGACGGTGATCGAGAAGAGGGCTTCTGACTTACACATAACAACAGGGTCACCTCCTCAATTCCGAATTAATGGGAAACTGACGACCTTGGATACAACATCCCTTACCGCCACGGATACCAAAAGGCTCTGTTACAGTGTATTGACCGATGCTCAACGGCACAAATTTGAGGAAGACTGGGAATTGGATTTCTCCTTTGGAGTGAAAGGATTGAGCCGCTTCAGAGGAAACATCTATATGCAACGGGGAGCTGTAGCCGGGGCCTTTCGGGCGATCTCTTTTGACATCCTCAATTTTTCTGAATTGGGGATTCCCTCCATTGTGAATGAATTAATTAAGAAACCGAAGGGCCTTGTTCTCGTCACCGGTCCGACCGGGACAGGGAAGTCGACCACCTTGGCGGCCATGATTGACAAAATCAATAATGAAAAGAGTGATCATATTGTGACCATTGAAGACCCGATCGAATATCTTCACCGTCATAAGAAATGTATTGTCAATCAAAGGGAGGTAAACTCCGACACGAAGAGTTTTGGTGCGGCCCTCAGGCATATTCTCAGGCAGGACCCTGACATCATTCTCATCGGTGAGATGAGGGATTTGGAGACCATCGAGGCCGCCCTCATCTGCGCGGAGACAGGTCATCTGACCTTTGCCACGTTGCATACCAACTCCTGTGTCGAAACCATCAACCGTATCATCGATGTCTTCCCCCCCTATCAGCAGACACAGATTCGAACCCAGCTCTCCTTCGTTCTAGAAGGGGTCTTGGCTCAACAACTCATCCCCAAGATCGGAGGAAAGGGGCGGGCTCTGGCCATGGAGGTCATGATCCCCAACCCGGCTATCCGAAATCTAATTCGTGAGGAGAAAATTCAACAGATCTATTCACAGCTGCAAGTGGGACAGTCGAAATACGGGATGCAGACGATGAACCAGGCCCTCCTCGGGTTGGTCGAGCGCCATATCATTTCAGTGGAGGATGCCATGGATCGAAGCCACAATCTCGATGAATTTAAACAGATGCTCGGGAACTCTCCGACCCTCAATGTGAGAAGGGAAAGACCTGTAAGACCGGCCTAACACCTGTTGCCGGATGAATATGGGATTTTTCCATGAGAGGAATACAACGTTGTGATTGGAACCAGCAATTTTTCTTCACCGACAGGATAAACTGCTCCAGGAAGGAATGAACTATGCCAACCTTTAAATATGAAGGAAAAACACTTAAAGGACAGATCAAAAAGGGTGAGTTTGATGCTCCTGATCAGGGAGCGGTCCGAGTCTATCTCAGACAACAAAATATCATTCCAACTAAGATTAGTCCAAAGGGGAAGGAGATCACTTTTTCCTTCTCCTTTGGGAAAAAGGTAAGTCAGCGGGCGATCGCTATTTTTACACGCCAGCTGGCCACGATGATCGATGCTGGACTGCCTCTGGTTCAATCCCTCGAAATATTGTCCGCCCAGCAAGAGAACAAGGCGTTCAAAGAAATTATCCGGGAGATCCGAGAGGATGTGGAGGGGGGTTCGACCTTTGCAGGGGCTCTCAAAAAACATCCGAAGGCTTTCGACGACCTGTATACAAACTTAGTCGTAGCTGGCGAAGAAGGGGGTATTTTAGATAATATTTTGCTCCGCTTGGCAGGTTACATTGAAAAGGCAGAGGCGCTCAAAAAGAAGGTAAAATCGGCCATGGTCTATCCTTCCACCATTGTCGGTGTGGCCGTTATTGTCGTCATGATCTTGATGATCTTCGTTATCCCCGTCTTCGAAAATATGTTTTCATCAGCGGGGCAAACTTTGCCCCTCCCTACCCTCATCGTAATCACTATGAGTAAAATCATCAAGAAGTATGTCTTCATTGTCATCCCTGGTCTTGGAGTCCTGTTCTATCTATTGCGTCGGTATCATCGTACCGACAATGGGAAAGCCCTCATCGACCGCCTCCTCTTGAAACTGCCCGTTATTGGACCCCTTTTACAAAAAATTTCGGTTGCTCGCTTCTCTCGAACCTTGGGAACTCTAGTGAGCAGTGGGGTCCCTATCCTTGACGGATTAACCATCGTTTCAAAAACCTCCGGAAATAGAAGCATCGAAACCGCAATCCTCAATGCGAGAGCCAGCATTCGGGAAGGCGAAACGATCGCAGAACCGCTGAGTCGCAGCGGGATGTTTCCTCCCATGGTCATCCAAATGATCTCTGTCGGAGAATCCACTGGAGCCCTGGACTCCATGCTGTCTAAAATTGCTGATTTCTACGAAGAGGAAGTGGATGTGGCGGTGGGAAACTTGACCTCCCTTCTCGAACCCTTCCTGATGGTTTTCTTAGGCGTCGTGATTGGCGGGGTGGTCATCTCTATGTACCTCCCGATATTCCAAATGGCCTCTGCAGTAGGCTAATCATTTCACCGGGATGTGTGCAGCGAGGGGAATTGGGATGGAACCTCCTTCAACCCTTAGCATCGAAATGCAGCAGAAAATGGTGAAACATGTGAAGGGGTTGATGTTATGTCGCATCATTATCCTCACCTTTCTGCTCACCATCACCTTCTTCTTTCAGATCTCAGAGCAAAAATATTTTTTCATTCCCCTCACCAATCATTTTTACTATTTCATCAGTTTTTTTTATGTGGTCACCATTATCTACGCCCTCTTATTTAAAAATGTAACAGACCTCCGTCGGTTCACGTTCATCCAAATCGTTATCGATCTTCTTTTCATTACCGGTTTGATCTATTTCACGGGCGGGAGGGAAAGTTTCTTCCCCACTGTTTACATTTTCTCGATCATCGGAAGCAGCATCATCCTCTATAAGCGGGGTGCTCTCTTTTCTGCCTCTCTCTCTTCTTTTCTTTACGGTCTCCTTTTACTCCTCCAACTTCACCATTGGATTTATCCTTTTGGTCAGCGTCCCAGTTATGATGAAAGCCAAATATTTTATCCCCTGATCCTTTACATAGCCGCCTTTTATATCGTCGCCTTTTTGAGTAGCACCATCTCGGAGGAGCTAAAAAAGAAAAAGAAAGAACTAATTCAGAAACAGGAAGATTACGACCAACTGGAGACCTTCAACCGCACCATCATCCAAAGCCTGGACAGCGGCCTTCTGACCATTGACCTCAACGGGAAGATTAATTTCTTTAATCGAACAGCAGAGAAGATCCTCAACCTTGATGGCGAGAGTTCCAAGGACATCTCGATCTACGATCTTTTTCCCAGAATTAATGATGTGATCGAAGCCCTTCATAAGAGGAAGGAACAAGAGGAAGCCGTTGACTACCAGCGGTATGAAACGCTTTTTACCAACTTCGAAGGGAAAAAAGTGCATCTTGGATTTTCCATTTCTCCCCTGACCGGTCCGGAGGATGCCCTCATCGGTCACACCTTGATTTTCCAAGACATCACCAGATTCAAAGAGATGGAAGAGCAGATGAAAAGAGTCGATAAGATGGCCGCGGTTGGTTTGCTTGCCGCCGGAATGGCCCATGAAGTCAGAAATCCATTGGCTTCGCTCAGTGGTTCGATTCAAATGTTGAAATCGGAACTCGTCCTGGATAAATCGCAGCAACATCTTATGGAAATCATCCTCAGGGAATCGGAACGGCTCAATGCTTTGATCACGGATTTTCTGCTTTTTGCCCATCCTCCTCAAACCCATAAAAAGCCTTGGGAAATTTCGAAGCTCCTTGAGGAGACCCTTGACCTGTGGGTTCACTCGCCTGCCTTCCATGATGGGATCCAAATCATCCATCCTCGCCCGCATGAGGACATCAAGGCGATGATCGACTCAGATCAAATGAAACAAGCCTTCTGGAATCTCCTGATCAATGCCGCTCAAGCGATGTCGAACGGAGGGGAAATTCGTATTCAGGTTGAAAAAGGAAAAAATCACCTTGGCGGGAAAAATCTTTCATGGGCCTTCCCGAGTAAGGGGAAGGAATGGATAAGAATCTCGATTGCCGATTCCGGCGGGGGAATCCCTCCTGAAGAAAAGGAAAAAATCTTTGAACCTTTTTATACGACCAAGGAGGGGGGAACCGGATTGGGCCTTTCCATTGTCCATAAAATCATTGAAAATCACAATGGCGTGATTAAAGTAGAGAGTGAAGTGGGGAAGGGTTCCACCTTTACCCTCTTTATACCCGCAGAGTGACGAAGGGATAAGACATGTTCAAGGAAAAAATATTAGTGGCAGATGATGAACAGAGCATGCGGGAGTTTTTAGATATCATGCTGAAAAAAGAGGGATACAAGGTCTCACTGGCTTCCAACGGGGAAGAAGTGCTCAAACTGGCCGAAAGGGATATCTTTGATTTGATCCTCATGGATATCCGTATGCCTAAGTTAGATGGGATTTCCGTCCTGAAGAAAGTCAAGGCTCTCTCAGCCGAAACCATTGTCATCATGATCACTGCTTATGCATCGGCCGATACGGCGATCAAGGCCATGAAAGAAGGAGCTTATGATTATATCACGAAACCGTTTAAGGTAGATGAGATCAAACTAATTATTAAAAATGCATTGGAAAAGAAGAATCTCCAGAAGGAAAACATTCTGCTCAAGCAGGTGGTCAAAGACCGATATCATTTTGATAACATCATGGGACAGAGCTCGAACATGTTAGCCCTTTACGACCTGTTAGAGAAGGTCGCTCCTACCAAAACGAATATTCTGGTCACAGGAGAAAGCGGAACCGGTAAAGAGTTGGTTGCGAAAGCGATTCATTACAATAGCCCGAGGAAGGAGAAGCCCTTTGTCACCTTGAATTGTGGGGCGATCCCCGAACCCCTCATTGAGAGTGAACTCTTCGGACATATGAAAGGGGCCTTCACCGATGCCATTGCGACCAAGAAGGGGCTCTTTGAAATGGCGGACGAGGGGACGATCTTTCTAGATGAGATTAGCGAACTCCCCCTTCTGATGCAGGTTAAATTACTTCGGGTATTACAGGACAAGGAGTTCAAACGGGTGGGAGGCACGGAGGATATCCGGGTGGATGTCCGGATTATCTCGGCCACGAATAAAGATTTGGAGGAGGCCGTTAGGGAGAAACGATTTCGAGAAGATTTGTTCTACAGACTCAATGTCATTCAGATCAAACTTCCCCCGTTAAGGGAAAGGAGAGAAGATATTTCTCTTTTGGCCATGCATTTCTTAAAAAGATACTCGGAAGAGTTAGGTAAAAATATCACAGGGATCTCTCCGGAAGCCCTTCGTATTTTGTTAAATTACACTTTTCCAGGGAACGTCCGTGAGCTCCAAAACATTATCGAGAGAGCGGTGGCTTTAGAGAACACGCCAGAACTCACTCCGCAGAATCTCAGTTCCTACCTCGAACAACAACCTCCCCTCAAGAAAAACCTGTTTGATCTCGACATCCCAAGCGAGGGAATCGACCTTGAAAAGGTCGTGGAAGAAATTGAGAGGAACCTCTTGGTCAAGGCCCTGGATAAAACAAAAGGAATAAAAAAGAAAGCCGCCGAACTTCTCCGTATTAATTTCCGGTCCATGCGGTATCGACTAGAGAAATACGGATTGAATCATGAGGCTGACTCCTAACTTAACCTGAACGAATACAAACGCATTTAAATTTTCAAAATTTTCTAGGGCGCAATTCCCCTGCCCGTGGTAAGGAATGGGAAGGGATTTGAACGATTGGGGATCAAAGTGGACGGGGAAGCTCGTTCTTTAAATGTGGTGCTCATCCCTTCCTTTTGAACTGTCTGGCTAATTCCTCCGGAGGGATGACGAAGAATACGGGCCTTCCATGGGGGCAGGTCAGAGAATGATTAAAGGGATAGAGGGCATCCACCAGTTTACCCATTTCTTCTCGCCTCAAAATAAAATTTCCTCGTATGGCAGAATGGCACGCCAGAGTTACCAGCATCTTTTGAACCGTTTCTGTTCGCTTCCCCTCCCTCTTCACGAAAGATAATTCTTCTAATAACTCACGGACCATCCTTTGAGGATCAAAAGATTCAGTGAGTTTAGGGAGCGTTCGAATAGCAACCATTCTTTCTCCAATCGAGTCGATTTCAAATCCCATCAATTGGAAATCTTCAAGATGGGACATTAAAACGAAAGACTCCTCAGTCGATAACTCCATGGGGATAGGAATGAGAAGTCTTTCCGAAGGGAGGGATCCCATTTCGTAAGCCCTTTTATACTGCTCAAAAAGAAGTCGCTCGTGAGCTGCGTGTTGATCAATTAAGATCAATCCCTCCTCTCCTTCACAAAGGATATAGGTGGCCTGGATCTGCCCCAAGAGGCGAAGGAGGGGAGTATTTTCTGCCTCCCACTCTGGAGCCCGTCCCTCCCTTACGACGGGAGGGACCTCCTTATCTCTCTCAATCAATGGGAATGGAAGGGGATGAAGTCTAGTCATTCCTCGATCGGGAGGCTCCCCGAGGGAGGGTTGCCGACCCTGTTGACCTGATGCGTCCTCTCTCTCCGTCAAAGCGTGAGGGGAAGCCAAGGCTGAAGCAACGGTCCCCTGGACGATATGAAAGATTCTTTCCGAATCCCTAAATTTCACCTCCGCTTTCGTAGGATGAACATTCACATCGATCGCCGAAGGAGGAAGGGTCATAAAGAGAACCACCACGGGAAATCTCCCCGCAGGGATGACGTGCCGATAGGCTTCGAGAATGGCTTTGTAAATCATTCGGTCCTTAATGAACCGTTGGTTGACATACAGATAAATCCCCTCTCCATTTCCCCTTGAAAAGGATGGGAGGCTCGCAACTCCTTTCAGATGGTTTTCTCCGTCCACGAATTCAATGGGATGAAGATGACGAGAAACCTCTCTCCCCAAGAGCGTTTCGATCCGGACCATGGGAGAGTCTGTTTTTAGATGTTCATAAAGGACGCGCCCCTCATGGATGAATTTGAAGGAGAGGGCTGGGTGCGAAAGGCTCAACCGAAGAAAATGATTCAGGGAATGACGAAGTTCGGTTTGGATCGATTTAGCGAATTTCCTTTTGACGGGGATATTGTAAAAGAGATTCCTGACTTCAACTTCCGTCCCGACGGGACAACCCACTTCTGTGATGCTTTTGATCTCACCCCCCTCACAGACCAATCTTGACCCACTCAAGGAGTGAACCACTCGTGTCTTGATCGTCATTTGCGAAACCGCGGCGATGCTGGGCAAGGCTTCCCCTCGAAACCCCAAGGTATGAATCGCAAAGAGATCTTCAGACCTTTTAATCTTACTGGTCGCATATCGCTGGAGGGCTACCGGGATATCTTCTGGATCGATCCCTTCCCCATTATCTGAGACGCGGATAAGCTGAAGCCCCCCCGCCTTTAACTCAACCGCAATCTCAGAAGCCCCTGCGTCGATGGCATTCTCCATCAGTTCCTTGACGACCGATGCAGGTCTTTCAACAACCTCCCCTGCCGCAATGGCTCGGGCGACGTTTTCTGGTAAGATCTGAATTTTCTTTGGCATAGAAAACAGGTGATGAAAAAAATGGTGTGTGTCGGATCCTTTATGATAGAGGAGACCCTTCGTCAATAAAGGTCCCCATCTTCCTGAACTTTTCGTACCGAAGTTTTGTTAACTCGTCTTGATCCATCTTTTCTAATTCCTTGAGATGACGCTCGATGGCCTCTTTTAACGCCTCCGCCATTTTGTTGGGATTCCGATGGGCGCCTCCCAAAGGCTCCCTAACGATTTCATCAATGACTCCGAGCTGAAATAGATCTGTGGCGGTCATTTTCAACGAATCAGCGGCCGCCTTCCCTTTTCCCCCATCTTTCCAGAGAATCGCGGCACATCCCTCTGGGGAGATGACGGAATAGATGGAATACTCCAACATGAGTATCCGGTCGCCAATCCCAATGGCTAAGGCCCCTCCGCTTCCTCCTTCCCCGATCACCACAGCGATGATGGGTACCCGGAGCATCATCATCATTCTTAGATTTCTCGCAATGGCTTCGGCTTGTCCCCTCTCTTCCGCACCCACGCCTGGAAAAGCCCCGGGTGTGTCAATCATGGTGAGAATGGGTTTTCTAAAACCCTCCGCCATTTTCATCAACCTCAGGGCCTTGCGGTACCCTTCCGGGTGGGGCATCCCGAAATTTCGATAGGCCATTTCCTTTGCATCGGCTCCTTTCTGATGCCCGATCACCACCATCGATCTCGCATTAAATTGAGAAATCCCTCCCACAATGGCGGGATCATCCCCGTAATTCCGGTCGCCATGAAGCTCAATGAAATTTTGAAATATCGATTGAATATAATAGGAGGTCTTCGGTCGATCAATATGTCTGGCCAGCTGGGTAATTTGCCATCCGGTTAAGTTGGAGAAAATTTCTTTCTGCAGACGATGGAGCTTCTCTTCCAGATGCTTCAGATGTTCTTCCAGATGGAGGGATCTGCCACTCGAAAATCTCTTTAAGTGTTCGATCTCCGTTTCAATGTCAATGAGGGGTTTTTCAAAATCGAGATAATGCTTCACCATAGCGATCCCTTCTTACTCATACGAAAGAACAGGGAATTTAAAAAGCGTCTGGACGCGTTGTTGAAAGGCCGGTGAAGGATCGACCCGATATTGGTCGGATAAAGCGATGATGGTCTCTCTTTCTCCTCCATCGATCAGATGAAGCAAGACTTTAAAAGGCCCCCTGTTCATTAAGAGAACCTCCTTCAATTCCTCCAGGTGTGACTTGGTCAATGAGGCCAAGGGAATTTTAAGATGGAGGGTTTTGCTTGAAGAGGTCAATCCTTCCAGGAGTGATCGGATTTCGGTGGCCTTGATTTTGATATGATCTTCAGACAGATCTAGGGACCCCCGAACCACGATGGGATCTCCCCCTCGTAAACAAGGTAAGGAGGCTTTAAACACCTCCGGGAACAGGATCACCTCCACAAACCCTTTCATATCCTCCAAATTTAAGAAGGCCATCCGATCCCCTTTTTTCGTCACAATCTCCTTCAGGCTGCTGACGAGGCCACAGACCTTCACCTCGTCGTTGTTTTTCAGCCTGGAAAGGGTAGAACTATCCTGACTCGTCAACTGTTTGATCTCCTCCTGATAACGCGATAGAGGATGCCGAGAGATGTAAAAACCGATCGTCTCTTTCTCAAAAACGACCAATTGGTTCTCCGGAAATTCTTCGATGTCTGGGTAGCCCTCCGCCCCGCCTTCTTGGATGGGGGTCCACATGCTTAATTGGGCCTCCCCTCTTTTCCTTTGAGCCAACTGGGACTGTTCCAGGACTTCATCCAGAACGGTTAACATCTGAGATCGGTAGATCTTTGAGCAGTCGAAGGCGCCGCATTTGATCAGGCTATCAATCACGCGGCGATTCACCTTCCGGGTATCGACCCTCATGCAGAAATCATAAAGGGAGTGAAATTTTCCCCGCTCTTCTCTCTCCTTCAGGATAGCGTCAAGGGCCGCATCCCCCACATTTTTTACCGCGGCCAGGCCAAATCGGATCTGATTCCCAACGACGGTGAAATGTTTATAACTCTCATTGATATCCGGAGGAAGGATAGCGATTCCCATTTCCCGACACTCCGCAATATACTTGACGATCTTATCCGCATTCTGAACTTCATTGGTGAGCAAGGCCGCCATGAACTCCATCGGATAGTGAACCTTCAAATAGGCAGTCTGGTATGCGATGAGCGCATAGGCCGCGCTATGGGATTTGTTGAAGCCGTATCGACCGAAGGTCTCCATCTGTTCGAAAATTTTCTCAGCCTTCTTTACGGGAATTCTGTTCTTTTTCGCTCCCTCTAAAAACTTTTCTTTCTGTTTCTCCATCTCCACAGCATCTTTCTTTGCCATGGCTCTCCGGAGGTTATCCGCGTCCTCCAAGCTAAAACTGGCAAGAGCGCTAGCAATGCGCATCACTTGCTCCTGATAGACAATGACCCCGTACGTGTCCTTCAAGATCTCTTCCAGAGCTGGGACTTCATATTGGATCGACACCCTACCATGTCGGCGTTTAATAAACTCACCCACCATTCCACTGTCTAAGGGCCCTGGCCGGTAAAGAGCCACGAGAGCGATGACGTCCTTGAAACTCTCCGGTTTGAGCTTGATCAAGAGATCCCTCATCCCAGAACTTTCTAACTGGAAGATACCCAGATTCGAGCCAGATCCAAGCGACGCATAGACCTCGGGGTCATCGAGAGGAATCTCAGATAGTTCAATTTTGGTCCCTCGGTTCTTTTCAATCAACTGAATGGCATAGTCCACCACCGTCAGCGTTTTAAGCCCCAGAAAATCAAATTTAACGAGTCCAATGGCTTCCACTTCCTTCATCGCATATTGGGTCATCACCTCGCCATTCTGCCCACGATAAAGGGGGAGATATTCCATGAGGGACTTGTTGGACATGACGACGCCAGCCGCATGCGTGGAGGCATGTCGCGTGAGTCCCTCCAGCGATTTGGCAATCTTAAAAAGGGACGCCACTTTCAAGTCTTTTGAAATCATCTCCTTCAACTGGGGTTCTTGCTCCAGGGCCTGATCCAAGGAAATGTTTAAGGTGCTGGGGATGAGTTTAGCAATTCGATCCACTTCCGCATAAGGGAGATCCAGGACACGCCCCACATCCCGAATCACAGCCCTCGCCTGCATTTTCCCAAAGGTGATGATCTGAGCCACATTTTCATTTCCATATTTCTCCATCACATACTGGATCACCTCATCCCTTCGTTCCATGCAGAAGTCGACATCCACATCTGGCATGCTACTCTTTCGACCCGGATTGAGAAATCTTTCAAAGATCAAATCAAACTCGATGGGATCTAAATCGGTGATGTTCAGGGCATAGGCCACTAAACTTCCTGCAGCAGACCCCCTCCCCGGTCCCACTGGAATTCTCCCCTTCTTTGCAAAATGGATAAAATCGGCCACAATTAGAAAATAATCAGAATATCCCATCGTTTTGATGATATTCAGCTCCTCTTCGAGGCGAGCCCAGTATCGTTCGGTGTGTCTCCCAAAATCTTTTTTCTGAGTTAAAAAGTTCAGCCTCTTTTCCAACCCCTCCCTTCCCAACTTCTCCAAATAACTGTCTGGTGATTCACCAGAGGGAAGGGAGATTTTGGGAATATGCTTCTCCTCAAATTTTAGCTCTAGGTTGCACTGGTCTGCGATCTCAACGGTTTGTGTGATCGCCTCCGGGATCATCTGAAAAAGATCGGCCATTTCCTGAGGAGACTTGAAATAAAATTCACTAGATGAGAACTTCATCCGATCGCTGTCCTGGAGGGTCTTTCCTGTTTGAATGCACAGGAGAACCTCATGGGCCTTGGCATCCTCTCGGTGGAGGTAATGGCAGTCATTGGTCGCAACAACGGAAAGGGAGAGTTGTTGAGCGATTTCCTGGAGTCGTTCATTCACCAAGGGCTGGTTCTCCACTCCATTATTCTGGACCTCAATAAAAAATCGCCGACCCTCGAAAATCTTCCGATATTCCTCTGCCGCTTGCAGGGCCTTCTTCATCTCCCCTCGGCCGGCATGGACGGCAACCTCCCCCTTCAGACACCCGCTCAGGGCAATCAGTCCCTCATGACATTGACTTAACAACTCCTTATCGACTCGGGGCTTATAATAAAATCCTTCCAGATGGGCCAGGCTGACCAATTTGATAAGATTGAAATACCCCATTTTGTTCTTCACGAGCAGTGTCAAATGGTAGGCCCCCTCCGTTCCTTCTCCCGTCTTTTTCTCAAAACGACTTCCCGGGGCCACATAAATCTCACACCCCACGATCGGTTTGATGCCGCGCTTGATGGCCGTCTGATAGAATTCGATCACGCCGAACATGTTTCCGTGATCCGTCAATGCGATCGCTGACATCCGGTGTTTCTTGGCTAAGTCGCAGACCTCGTCAAATCGAATGGCCCCGTCCAATAAACTGTATTGACTGTGAACGTGGAGATGAACAAAATTAGCGTGTTCCATTGTTTTTTGGCAAGCCTCTCTTTATTAGGTTCTTAGATATTATAACAGGTATCACTTAAAAATCCGAAATTCAAATCTCGGGCGAAGCGTCCGTTTCAGACCAATCCGAAACAATTCTCAAATTCTAACGACCAAATTTTCAAAACGCAAAGGTTACTTCTGTTTAGAACATTTCGCATTTTGACATTTCGATTTGTTTCGAGTTTCGTGCTTCGAGTTTCGAAATTGCTGTATCTCACTCCCATTCAATCGTACTTGGAGGTTTGGAACTGACATCATAGACAACCCTGTTGACCCCCCTTACCTCGTTAATGATCCGGCTGGAGATATGCTCCAGGATCCTGTAAGGCAGTCGGACCCAATCCGCTGTCATTCCATCCTGACTTGTAACAACTCGGAGGGCGATCACATTCTCATAAGTCCTTTCATCTCCCATCACCCCCACCGTTTTTACAGGGAGGAGAACGGCAAAGGATTGCCACACCTGATCCAAGATCCCGCTCCTCTCCATCTCCTCCAAAACAACTTCATCGGCGGCCCTCAGAATGATCAACCTCTCTTTATTGACCTCCCCGATAATCCGGACAGCCAGCCCAGGGCCTGGGAAGGGTTGACGCTTGATGATTTTGTCAGGCAATCCCAACACCTTTCCTAACGTTCTGACCTCGTCCTTGAATAATTCTCTGAGCGGTTCCACCAATTTCAACTTCATTTTCTCCGGCAATCCCCCTACATTGTGATGGCTTTTAATGGTAGCGGATGGACCCTTGAAAGAAACGCTTTCGATCACATCGGGATAGAGTGTCCCTTGGGCCAAATATTCCACTTCCCCGATCTTTCTCGCCTCCCTTTCGAAGACGGAGATAAATTCCTTTCCAATCCTCTTCCGCTTTTCCTCCGGGTCCACCACGCCTTCCAGTGCTTTAAGGAAGGAATCCTCTGCGTTGACGTAGGTCATCGGTATTTTAAAATGATATCGAAACAAATTCGCTACCTGAGAGGCTTCATTCTTTCTCAAGAGACCATTATCTACAAAGATGCAACGCAAACGATCGCCGACTACCCGGTGGAGGAGAAGGGCGACAACAGTTGAATCCACTCCTCCGCTCAATGCACAGATCACCTTCCCGTGACCGATCCTCTGCCTCAGATCACTACTGATCTGTTCTAAAAAGGATTGCATGGTCCAAAGGCGGGAGCACCCGCACACCTGGAAGAGAAAATTCCGAACGAGTTCGATTCCCCTCTGAGTATGCATGACCTCCGGGTGGAACTGGAGTCCATAGATTTTTTTTCTAGGATGTTCAATCGCCGCATAGGGGGTGTTTTTGGAATGAGCAATAGCATGAAATCCGGAGGGCAAGGTTCTGACCTGATCCCCATGGCTCATCCAAACGATCAGCGGATTCCCTTTTTTCCCCAAGCCTCTGAAGAGTTTTCCCTCCTGATCCAAGATCAATTTGGCCTTTCCGTACTCCCTCTTCTCCGAATGAACCACCTCTGCCCCGAGCAATTTAGCGATCAACTGCATTCCATAACAGATCCCTAGGATGGGGATTCCCGTGTCTAGGAGGCGAGGGTCCCCCAAGGGAGCGTTCGTATCGTAGACGCTCGCCGGCCCTCCCGACAGGATAATCCCCTTTGGGCTTAAGGATTGGACGGCGTCCAGTCCCATCTCATAAGAATGAATCTCACTATAAATCTGGCATTCCCTCACTCTTCGGGCGATCAGTTGCGTGTATTGGGAACCGAAATCGAGGATAAGGATTCTATCAAAACGGGGTTTTTTCTCCATACGTTTTACGTCCGATTCAGCGATGGCGAGGAAAAGGGAAAAAAGGCAATTTCATGCTGGCTCTCCCACTTCCTCCAAGTCTCCAGGCGGGTAGGCAAGGAAGAGGTTCCGGTCAATGTTTTAGATAATACTTCCCCTCTTTCAATTCATACTGGTAGGAAACACCCTTTCGGTAGTAGAGGTCATTCTTTTGAAGCAGGCGAGTGGAGACCAAATCTTCGATGCGATTGGGATACCTTCCATTTTCTATATAGTAGATTTCGAGAGCATTCTTGATCCGTTGCAATTGGCTTTTATGAGCCAAATTCATCGGAGTTTCGATAGCGGCACGCTCAATCTTAGAATCCCTCAGATGGTGCAATATCGTAGGTTTGAAATAGATCAAGAGCAAAAAGATTGCCGCCACGGAGGCCCCACAATAAAGATACGTCAAGGCCTCTCTGAAACGGAAGGCGCTCACTTTCTTAAAGAAACTCGGCGCCTCAATCCGAGCCACCTCAATTAAACCGATCTCCATCAGGTCGGCCAAAATATCACTGGCATTGAATTTCCCCAAAAGGCTTCGGTCAATCACCTCCTGTACCGTTCGCTGCCCATCCACCAAATTGTAAACCAATTCTTGCTCAGAAGTAAGTTTATCCTTCAAGTAGCTGGACGAAGAGATCGCATCAAGGGATTTTTCTTGAGGAAGTTTGCGAAACACCAGGTGGGGTGAATAGATTTTCTTCTCAATCTCTGACCATTCATCCACCATACGGAGGATACTCAACAGGACCTGTTCGGCACTGAGGGCAAAGGGGATCTTTTTATAACTTTCAACCAATTTTAGATCGAAATTGAAGGTCCCATCTTCCCACCAGAAAAGGTCATAAATGGTTTCGTAAATTTGTGTCGAAATCACTTGCAAAATATGATCTTTCGTTAACAACTGAAGTTCAACGAGAATCTCCCCTAGGTATTTGAGCGTCTCCCTCTGAATTCTTAAAACCCGCTCCAATTGCTCTTCGGTAATCAATTGGGCCTTGACCAAGATTTCGCCAATCAGGTCCTTCTTCCCTCTGTAATTCGAGTAGACGTGCACGATCATGCCATCGACAAAATGGATCTCCACCAAGTCTTTCCCTCTCCGGACTCTTAAGATCCCCGTTTTGAGCTGCTGACCAATCAATTGAATGATCTCGGTAATGCTGAAATCTTTTAAGGTCCCCTGCAGGGCCATGGCCTACCCTCTCAATTCTCTTTCCGCTTCGTACTTAGGTTTGAGCCGATAGGCTCTTCGAACGGAAAAGAAGTAGAAAAGGATGAAGAGACCTCCCCAGAAGATCCCTCTGACCAAGGCTGGAGAGGATTGGGAAAATGGCAGCATCACGGCTCCATCCCAATAGACAAACCTGAAGATGAAAACAAAAAAGATAAAAAGGAAAAGGAGCCCATGGAAAGGTCTCCCTCCCCATAAATCACTGAAACCTGCAAAAATGTACGAGAGAAATTTACTCAACCGATGGTTCTTCTTTTGAAATTGACTGACCTGAATGGATTTCTTTTCTTTGATTTTGGGATGAACCTTCTCCCTTTGGATAAAGATCCGATGACAATTGAAACAGATAGGCTCTTCATCGGTCTCTCCCAAATAAAATCGAAAGGTCGGACTCCCACACATGGGACAACGATTTAGAAACCGCTTCCGATGTGCATACCTGGACATCCCGATCAAAAATCCGAGAAAGAAGACAGGGACTAAAAAGATTCTTGATGGAATCCTATCGAACCAGGCCATGAAGAGACGGTAAGGCCACCCTTCCTTTCCCACGAACTGACTCAGAAGCCTCCTCCAAAACGTTGGAATGGTCAGCACCTCATCGATTACCTGTCGGTTGATATTAGGACCATCGATAGACGCATAGTAATCAACCAGTTTGGGATCCAGCTGTCTCGCCTTTTCAAAGGCTTTGCTCGTCTTCCCAGAAAGAAAGGTTTCCTGAGAGTAGGCGCGGTAAAGGTTGTAGTAATAGGCCGCCTTATGGGGGTTGATATCCACTGCTTGCTGATAGGAGCTGATAGCGAAATCGATCTGTCTCTTGGCTAAATAGACATTCCCAAGATTGGATAACGCCTCGTCGAATTGAGGGACTTGTTGGGTTGATTTCTTATACCATTCCTCTGCCTGTGGATAACGCCCTTCCCTCTTTCCAATCAATCCCAGAGTGAAAAGGACATCTGCATCACCGGGATGGACCGCCAGCCAGGCTTCCAACTTTTTCTCCAGGGTCGGATCCCAGTCCTCGTAGTTTGCCTGGCTCATCTGCAGGAGGATCTCTGAATGAGACCCATCCAACAGGGAGGAGGCAGAACGAAGGAAAAAAGGAAGGTAAACCAGAACGATGAGAAAGAGGAGAAGGATCACCCGTTGCCGCTTCATGATGTAGCCCCATAAAAAAATGGACCAAAACATAAAGGCCCATAGAATATCGAGGCGAAGGAAAAAGGGAATGAAGAGGACTAGAATTTTAGCGCTGGTGAAAAGCAGCCCTTTGATGTTCTGGGTTAGGTTCCTTCGCAGATCGTAGAAGTAGAGGGGCAGGTATTTCGCCATGACCACAATGCCGAAGACAATAAAGGTCATGAGCAAGGCGTTACAGAAGATGAAGAAGAAGTTATAAAAAAACTTGAGAGAACTGGGGTAGTGACGGAACTGGGCGATTTGCCCGTGATAGATTTCGGCGAAGACGCGATGGAGTTGGAAAGGGCCCAGAGACCAAAGGGCCCGGGCCAATTCGTAATAGAATTGGGGGAGATCAGGTGAGAATTTGATTGCGTATTTTGCGAGGTCAACGGCTTGCCCAGCGTCTCCCCGCTCTCTGGCCCTATGGGCTTCCCGAATCATTAATTGGGAAAGAACTGGAAAGTTTCGCATCCCTTTATCCAATTGCAGCTGATAAAGTTGCTCCAGCTCCCTCTTGGTGGGCGCCTTCTTCCCACTTCCCTGGGATCTCTGAAACCATATTTCCTTAACATTGAATGGATGATCGTCCGCGGGAGCCGTTTCTACGGAAAAGAATTCTTTAGAAAAGGGAAGGGTCTCTTTCTTCGCCAAGAGGCCCACATAATAGAGGAACGAAAAGGTTGAAATGATCAGAATAAGAATTGCCTTTTTCAAGATGATCCTTTCGAGGGCCTCCTGAGATTTCTGGAAAAGTCCAGAAATCCCTGATTACACAGATTATCAAACGATTACACAGATTAGGAAGATACTGAAATTAATAAAAAATCTGTGTAATCATTTTTAAAATCTGTGCAATCGAGAGAGGGCGAAGTCGTTTTTCAGAGCTCTCTTCTTACTCCAATCGATAATTGGGAGCCTCTTTCGTGATGATTACATCGTGGACATGGCTTTCCCTTAATCCTGAGGAAGTGATCCGAACAAATTTCGCTTTCTGTCGCAGCTCCTGAATATTGGCTGCCCCCACATACCCCATTCCCGCTTTCAGCCCTCCGATGAGTTGTTGGATGCACAATGAAAGGGCCCCCCGATAAGGAACCCTCCCTTCGATCCCTTCTGGAACCAGTTTGGTTTCGCTTTCCACATCTCCTTGAAAGTACCGATCCCGGCTTCCCTCTTTCATCGCTTCCAAGGAACCCATTCCCCGGTAAACCTTATAACTTCTCCCTTGATAGAGGACAATTTCTCCAGGGCTTTCATCGGTTCCGGCGAACAAATTCCCAATCATCACCGAAGAAGAACCCGCGGCAAGGGCCTTGGCAATATCGCCGGAGAATTTTATTCCCCCGTCGGCGATGATCGGAATATCATATCTCGCTGAAATCTCCGTGGTTTCCAGAATCGCAGAGAGCTGGGGAATTCCGACTCCGGCCACGACTCGTGTGGTGCAGATGGAACCGGGTCCTACCCCGATCTTGACGGCATCCGCCCCGGATTTAATGAGGTCCAGGGTCCCCTCCTTCGTCGCCACATTTCCTGCAATGAGCTGACAATCTGGAAAATTCTCTTTGGTATCCAGAACCGCATCCAGAACATCCTTCGCGTGGCCATGGGCGGTATCAATCACCAGAACATCCACCCCTGCATTGATCAGGGCCTCTGTCCTGGCCTCTCGATCCTCCCCAATGCCAATGGCTGCTCCGACTCGGAGCCGGCCCAGGTGATCTTTACAGGAATTGGGATACTTTCTCATCTTCTCAATATCTTTGATGGTAATCAATCCTTTGAGATTGTTCTGATCATCGACGACCAATAATTTCTCGATCCGATTTTTATGAAGGATTTCCTTCGACTCTTCCAAGGTGGTCCCAACGGCGACGGTGATGAGACGGTCCTTGGTCATGACCGTGGCAATCTCGGCATCCAATCTCTTCTCGAACCTAAGATCGCGGTTGGTGAGAATGCCCACGAGTTTTCCATTCTTGGTGATTGGCACTCCAGAGATCCGGTATTTCTTCATGATCTCTAAGGCTTCGTAAATTTTCTGTTCCGGGTGCATGGTGATGGGATTGAGGATCATGCCGCTCTCTGATTTTTTTACCTTGTCCACTTCCAAAGCCTGATTTTCAACCGGAAGGTTTCGATGGATGATTCCGATGCCCCCCTCTTGGGCCATTGAAATGGCAGTTCTCGACTCCGTCACCGTATCCATGGCCGCACTGACCAGAGGGATATTGAGTCGAATGGTCCTCGTCAATTGGGTGCTGATATCAACCTCCCTCGGTAGGACGGAAGAGGAGGCAGGAACGAGGGACACATCGTCGAAGGTCAAACTTTCATTGATGATCTTGGGGTGCTCTCCCATCGTCTCACCTTGCTCCTAATAACAAATTTTTATCTGATATATCAAAGGAACCCTCATTTGTCAACCTGACAGGATATGAATTTTGGTTGTTGGCACTCCCCTCCGACAATTTTTTATCCAGGGCGAGAAAAAATTTTCCGATGCTCTCGGGTCGAAGGGCTGAGATGGACACCCCATTGTGTTTTTTACAGAGGACCTCCGCCTCCTTAGGATCCAATCGATCTTCTTTATTGAATACGAGCAAACGGGGGATATGGTCTAATTCCAATTCAGAGAGAATGGTATGAACGGTCTCGATATGATCATGAAGGTTGGGATTGCCAATATCGACCAAGTGAATTAACAGATCGGATTCCTGAAGCTCGTCAAAGGTCGGACGGAAGGCTACCATCAAATCCTTGGGCAGATTCTTAATCAATCCTACCGTATCCGTGACCACCACCTCCCGGACTCTGTTCCCGATTGGTAAAAGGGTGCGGCATCTCAATCGCCTGGTGGCAGTGTCCAACGTGGCAAAGAGTTTTTCTTCCACATGGCATTGGCTCTTCGTGAGGAGGTTGAAAAAGGTCGTCTTCCCGGCATTGGTATATCCGATGATCGAGAGGACGGGGATCCCTGTCTTCCGACGGAGTCCCCTTCTCTGTTCCCTCCTCAAGCCAAGCTTTTTCAACTCCTTCTCCAAGAAATGAATTCGATCCCTCACCCTTCTTCGGTCAATCTCTAGTTTCGTCTCTCCTGGCCCTCTCCCCCCAATGCCTCCTGTTAGCCGTGATAGGGCGAGGGTCTTTTTGGCTAACCGGGGAAGGAGATATTTGAGTTGGGCCAATTCGACTTGGACCTTACCTTCCTGAGTGTGGGCTCGTTGGGCAAAGATATCTAAGATGAGCTGAGTTCGGTCGATCACCCTCAGTTCTGTCAAATCCGATATGGCAGCCATCTGACCTGGCGTGAGATTCTGGTCGAAGATGATGAGGTCCACTCCCCGTTGCATGCATTTGACCAACAACTCCTTTAATTTCCCCTCTCCCATCAGGGTCGTGGGAGAAATCTGTTGCGGTTTTTGAATGATGGCGTCCACCACAAAGACGCCACTCGATTCAGCGAGTTCTTTCAATTCCTCCATAGAACCTTCCAAAGCGTCTCGGCTCTCCTTTCCAACGCTTATTAGAATGGCCTTTTCCCTGGAGCCTTTGAGAGGAATCGAACGTTGCCCCCTCTGGAATTCTTCCTCAAGAGACTGGATCCATGGTAAGAAATCAATCTCCCATTGGGCCAGGGGGATAGGAGGATTCACTTCCCAAACCCTCTTTTCTCGATTATCAGGAAGGAGGTGGGCCGTATAGATCAAGCCTGGGTGACCGTTCTCATTGACGGCGAGGGCAACCATCATGTCCAATCTCAGAAGGGCAAGGTCGGTTAAGTCTTCTTCAGTTAAAGGCTCCCCTTGAAGATGGGTGTGAATGAGTCGGAGACCTCGCAGTCGGAGAATGCCCGTTCGATAGCGGGAGAGGTCTGGAATGGTGAGGCCTCTCTGGTCTCCTACGATCACCGTCTCTACAGACCCTCTGCGACCAACAAGGATACCTATCTGGCGTCGGATTTCATTGGATAATCCTGTCATAAGGCGTGCGACTTCCGGGGAAATGACCTTTTGGGGAGGGATCTTCCTTCGATAGATATGTTCAATCTTTCTTATCTGGCTGGGTTTTAAACCGATGATGTGCCCGTAAACTCTATTAATCTATTCCTCCTTTTAGCCAAATTCTAATATGTCCATGGTAGCAAGTCAAGTATTTCTATTCATTAAACAATTCAACCTTCCCTTCTCTTCCTTTCTCCCCCATCAAAGATATTTTCATATTCTTCTTAAAATGTTGAACGACCCAGAGGTTGGTTAACAGATGTTCTGTGATTCGAGTCGTCGTGAAAGAGGACTTCCCTTTCGCCAAAGCCATGATGGGGGCCAATTGATCAGCGAGATGGGGATCGATACAACCCCCGGCCTCCAAATAATCTTTTAGGGCATCCACAGCCTCCCTGGCTACCTCTTCTGCCTGTTTCCCTCTCTCTCCCAGGGAAGAAAACCCTGCCACTGCACCATCACATTCTGCCATTAAAAAGAGAAAAGAACCTGGCCCTCTTGAAGGAATATCGGGGAGGATTCTTATCTCTGCCTCCATCTTCATCTCCTTATAAATTCCCCGGAGGGCTTCATCTCTCTGTCTCTCTTTCACATCTTTTCGCAGAAGCGAAGCAGCTGAAAACCCGCGAATGCTCCTGACAGAGCCCCGTTCGAGTAATGAGATCGGGGTCAGAGATAGGCTGGGTCCGATTTCCACTTGAATGATTCCCCCTCCTTTGGGATACCACCCCCACTGATCGATTTTCCCTTCCACCGGGATTCCCATGGAATGGAGGGTCGGGAACAGAACGTCAGAGAGATACTGAAAGGGTGGACTCCATGGAACATGAGTCCCCCCTTCGAGAACTAATCGGGACCCCTTCGGCGATAAACAGAGGGGTAGAAGAAGGGCTTGAAGGAGCAGGGTGACAGAACCCGCTGTTCCTATCCGGAATTCAAAATTTCCAGGGCAGACCTCTCCTGGAATGAAGGTGAGCGTTTGTGAACCGATCGCATTCCCTTCCACCTTGGCTCCAGAAACCTGGGCCAAAGCATTCACTGCCATCAGATGTTGATGTCCCAGACCAGGGTTCCTTCTCTTTGCCCTGATACGATGAAGCGTGAGAGGTTTTTTGAAAATGACGGAAAGGGCCAAAGCGGTTCTTAAAATCTGCCCACCCCCTTCCCCGTAAGAACCATCAATCACCACCCTATCCACACCGTGGTCGATCATTTCTCAAAGACTAATCAAAATAGAAGACCCTGTCAATCCTTCGACTTCCCTGCCGAACGGCTGACCATTGCTGAGCCCGAAAAGGTCGATGATTCTATAAAATCGAAGAGGGAGGAGGAATTGACATTTGTCCGATTCATGTTAGTCTTTACTCATCTTCGTTTTGCGAAACGAGTCATGGCAGAATTGATTATTTTAGGGTCAGGCACATGCGTTCCTTCTTTAAAAAGGGGAGCTCCAGGTCTGGTGGTCTTAACGGAGCGGGCTAAAACATTGATTGACAGCGGGCCTGGAACATTGAGGAGGATGTTGGAGGTTGGACTCACCTATCACGATATCGATCTTCTCCTCTACACTCATATCCACCCTGACCATGTGGCAGACCTTGTCCCTTTCCTTTTCGCCAGCAAATATTCCGATCTTCCGAGGGAAAAAGACCTGCTCTGTGTGGGCGGACCTGGATTCAAACGCCATTTTAACAGGATCAAGAAAGTTTACGGATCCTGGATTGATCCAGAATCTTACCATTTTATGCTGAAGGAAATTTCCAAAAGATCCCTTGTTTTTACAGACATGAAGATCTTTGCCAAACCCATGGCCCATCTCCCAGAAAGTGTGGGGTATCGAATCGAATTCGGAGAGGGAAAATCGTTGGTTATTTCAGGAGATACCGATTATTGTAGGAACATTGTCGATCTCGCTACAGAAGCCGATCTCCTCGTTTTGGAATGTTCCTTCCCAGACGGTAAGAAAGTGGAAGGGCATCTCACTCCATCTTTGGCTGGAGGAATCGCAAGAGAATCCCGCTGCAAAAGGCTCCTGCTCCTCCATTTCTATCCCGCCTGCGACCAAACTGACATCCTCAAAGAGTGCCGGCAGGTCTACTCGGGAGAAATCATCTTGGGAGAAGATCTGATGAGGATTGAATGTTAGATGAAACGAGGCAGGGGTTTGGCAATCCATTGACATTCGATTTTTTTTGGGATATTTTAAGCTTTAGGAGGTCAAAAATTTGAAGAAATATTCGTTCCTTTTGATCCTTTGTTTTATCTTCTTTGCCAGTACCATTCCTGCGCATGCGCAAGAGAAAGCTCCCGTCTTCGTAGCAGAAGTGGAAGGAATTATCAACCCGGCCACTGCTAAATTTATCATTGAATCGATCGATCAGGCCGTTCAAGAAGGAGGGCAATGTCTCATCATCGAGTTGGACACCCCTGGGGGGTTAATGGATTCCATGAGGAGTATCGTGAAGAAGATCCTTTCATCTCCCATACCCATTATCGTCTATGTGGGTCCGAGTGGGGCAAGGGCTGCCTCGGCAGGAGTCTTCATCACCATATCCGCCCACATCGCGGTCATGGCTCCCGGGACCCATATTGGAGCAGCGCATCCCGTTACACTGGGAGCTGAGGGAAAAGAAAGCAAGACAATGTCCGAAAAGATTGTTAATGACACGGTCTCCTATATCAAGACCATTGCGAAGACGAGGGGAAAGGAATGGGCTGAGAAGGCCGTGCGGAAGAGCGTTTCCATCACAGAAGAAGAAGCTTTGAAGCTGAATGTCATCGATCTGATCAGCTCGGACGTCCAAGACTTGTTGACGAAGATCGACGGGAGGGTAATAAAGTTCGATGGGGCCACCCGGACTCTTCTCACGAAGGGCCTCCAGCCCCGATCCATACAAATGAGCTGGCGCTACCGCCTTCTCGATATCATATCGAATCCGACGATCGCTTACATCCTCCTTATGTTAGGGATTTATGGAATCTTCTTCGAACTCTCGAACCCTGGAGCCATTCTGCCCGGAGTGGTAGGAGGGATTTTTCTTATTCTGGCCTTTTACGCCCTTCAGATGCTCCCCATCAACTTTGCGGGATTGGCGCTGATCCTATTCGCCATCATCCTTTTTATTGCAGAAATTAAGGTGATGAGTCACGGATTGTTATCCGTTGGGGGGGTCATCTCTCTCTTTCTGGGGTCTTTGATGTTGATTGAAAACCCGACGGAATATATGAGGATCTCCTTGAGTGCGATCATTCCCGCCGTTCTGGTCAGCGGAGCCTTCTTCACCTTCGCTGTGACCAAGGCGATCAAGGCACGCCTGACAAAGCCAACGACGGGGATGGAAGGTTTGGTAGGAGAAATCGGGATTGTCTCCACCCCTATCGATCCAGAAGGAAAAGTCTCCATCCATGGGGAGTTTTGGAATGCGGTGAGTGATCAAAAGATAGAAGCACGGGGGAAGGTACAGGTCGTCGGAGTGACAAACTTAAAGCTGAAAGTGAAAAAAGTAGTATAAGGAGGGAATAAAATGGGTATTACAGGACTGCCATCAGGGTTTTTCTTTTTAGTCATCTTTTTAATCATCTTAGCGGCCTCCGCGATCAAAATCCTCAGGGAATATGAGCGGGGGGTCATTTTTCGATTGGGGAGGCTCATTGGTGCAAAGGGGCCTGGGCTCTTCCTCATCATCCCTGGGATTGATAAGATGCTCAGGGTCAGCCTGAGGTTGGTCACGATGGACATCCCGCCCCAGGATGTGATCACTCGTGACAATGTCTCTATCAAGGTGAATGCCGTCGTCTATTTTCGGGTGATCGATCCAAATAAGGCGGTAGTTGAGGTGGAGAACTACCTCTATGCGACCTCCCAATTGGCCCAGACGACACTTCGAAGCGTCGTGGGACAGGTCGAGCTTGATGAATTGCTCGCCCATCGGGAAAAGATCAATATGCAACTTCAAGACATTCTGGACAAGCATACGGATCCTTGGGGGATCAAAGTCTCACTCGTTGAAACCAAAGCTGTTGATTTGCCTGATGAGATGCGAAGGGCGATCGCCAGACAGGCTGAGGCAGAGAGGGAAAAGAGAGCTAAAATCATCCACGCGGACGGGGAATTTCAGGCCGCACAAAAAATGGCGGACGCGGCGAAGGTTCTCAGTGTCCACCCCGCGGCTATTCAACTGAGATTCCTTCAGACTTTAACGGAAGTGGCTACTGAGAAGAACTCTACAACGATCTTTCCAGTACCTATTGACTTACTCAAGCCTTTTCTAGAGAAAAAGACAACGTAAGTTTGAGGCACAGGATTTGAGGATGGAGGCAAGATCTTTCACGCCTCCATCCTCACATCTTTTCTTCCCAGTCTTGGTTTTTAATTCGTAATGCTCAACTCTCAATTCTTAACTTTTCTCTTTTCAGATACCAATCCACTTTGCTCCAAATGCCTTGTAAAATTTGGACTTCTCTTTCGTCCATCTGGCTCCTTCCAAATATTTTTCTCAGAACCCGCATGATTCTCTCAGGGTGTTCGACATCAAGAAACCCAATCGCCACCAGCGTTCTCTCCATGTGTTCAAACATCCTTTCCAATCGGTCGGATGAGGCCAGTGGAGGCGTTTCTTCCTGAATCGTCATTGAGGATTGAAAAAGCTCGTAGCAAAGGACCATGACCGCCTGAGCCAGATTGAGAGAGGGAAAAGCGTCGGCCGATGGAATCCTGACATAATGGTGGCAGAGGGACAATTCCTCATTGGTCAACCCCTCTCTTTCAGATCCAAAGGCGAGGCCGATGGAATTGTTTTCGGAGATGGAAATGAGCTTCTCCGCCATGTTCCTTGGAGTCAGCAGAGGACTTCTCTCCTTTCCAGCTCGGGAGGTCATTCCCACGACGCAGCCCATCTCGGAGATGGCCTCTCTCAGTGTAGGAAATTCCTCAGCCCGCTCCAGAATGTCCTCTGCCCCTGAAGCCAGTCTGTAGGCATCCCGATGGAGCGGTGAAGAACCGTCCACCACGATCAACTTGTGCAATCCCGTATTCTTCATCGCCCTGGCCACCGACCCGATATTTTCAGGATACCTGGGTCGCACCAGGAGAATTGAGACGGAATCGAGACTTATTTTACTCATCGTTTTTCATTATATCTTTCAAAAATCGCCTTGACTATCATTTTTTTTTATCTTAATTTTAAGCCCAATAACTTACTCAAACTCTAACGCGAAAGGATGAACCATTGAAAGTACCTTTTTTCGATTTATCGGCTCAATTCCAAATGGTTGGGGATGAGGTCAGGTCTGTCCTGGACGAAGTATTCAAATCCCAACAATTCATCTTAGGTCAAAAGGTGGAACAGCTGGAGCAGGCCATTGCCCAATATTGTCAAACCCGATATGCCATTGGAGTGGCATCAGGATCAGATGCCCTTCTTTTGTCATTAATGGCTCTGGGGGTTGGGCCTGGAGATGAAGTCCTCATCCCTCCTTTCACCTTCTTCGCCACAGCCGGGGCTGTTTCCCGGATAGGAGCAATTCCAGTTTTTGTGGATATCAATCCGGACACCTATAATCTGGATGTCTCCAAAATTGCAAAAAAAATCACGCCAAGGTCGAAAGCCATCATCCCCGTTCATCTCTTTGGACAATGCGCCGATATGGACCCCCTTCTTAAGATCGCAAAGGAGAAAAAACTCTATGTGATCGAGGACGCTGCTCAAGCTCTCGGAGCGGAATACAAACCCGATGCCTCTCAAGGCCGAAGGGCTGGAGCTATCGGAGATCTTGGGTGCTTTTCCTTTTACCCTACTAAGAACCTGGGTGCTTTCGGAGATGCCGGAATGGTCGTGACGGCCGATCCCGAGTTCGCTGAGAAGATTCGCCACCTTAGAACCCATGGAAGCAAGCCCAAGTACTACCATAAATGGATTGGAATCAATAGCCGACTCGACACCCTTCAGGCTGCCGTTTTACTGGTAAAGCTTAGGTACCTGGAGCGCTGGACCTTGGAAAGGCAGAAGAGGGCTGAACGGTACTCCCTCCTACTCCGTGATCTCCTTCCATCTGTACCTGCTCTCAAACTTCCAATCATTCAATACCAAAACAGCCACATTTTTAACCAGTATGTGATTCGTGTCCCGGACAGGGACCAGCTGAGGAAGTTCCTCACGGATGAAGGGATCGGAACGGACATCTACTACCCCCTCCCGCTCCATCTCCAGGAGTGTTATTCTTTCTTAAACCACCGTCGTGGAGATTTCCCCGTCTCAGAGAAGGCTGCAGAGGAGACCCTGGCCTTGCCCATCTTCCCGGAATTGACGGAGGAGCAGCAGACTCTGGTGGTAGATCGGATTAAGGTGTTCTACAGGAAAAAATAGATGAAGGATCAATAGGGAACGGTAAGGACGCTGGTTTGGGGATTCGGTTAGGGTATAAGGTCTTTTGAAATCTTTTCAAAAATATAGTTTCTCGTTGTCGAGGCTTGTATCGAAGCTCGTCTTAAGATTCTCGAGCTTCCATTTTCGAGGTTCAAATTTCGATACGAGCTTCGCCAACGATCAACGTTATACGGAACGGGCGTCGTAACACTAATCCATTTACATTTAATGAGTGGGGAAAAACAGGATGAGCGGTGATCAACTTCTTCGAAAGATCCTAAAGAAAAAGGCCTTGATCGGAATCATTGGCATGGGATATGTGGGGCTTCCTCTGGTTCTGAGGTTCTGTGAAGAGGGTTTTCATGTCTTGGGATTTGATGTCGATTCTAAAAAAGTGGCGCAATTGAAGAGAGGGAGAAGCTATCTAAAATCGATTTCCTCCTCGAGGATCTCCCAATTTGTTCGGAATGGCCTTCTGGATGTGACGGATGATTTTTCACGCCTTGCTAAACCTGATTGCATTATCATCTGTGTCCCCACCCCTTTGACGGAAAAGATGGAACCCGACCTCCAGTACATAGAGAAAACGACCGAAGCCATCCGGGATCATCTGAGAAAAGGGCAGTTGATCGTTCTCGAGAGTACGAGCTATCCAGGAACAACAGAGGAATTAATTCTCTCCGAACTGGAATCGACCGGGATGAGGGTTGGCAAGGGATTTTTTTTGGCCTATTCTCCGGAGAGGGAAGACCCCGGGAGCAGACGGTTCACAACGTCTCAGATTCCAAAGGTTGTCTCCGGAGTGACCCCCTCCTGCCAGAGAATTGTTGCTACGCTTTATGGACAGGTGATTCAGAAAGTGGTTCCTGTCTCAACGCCGCGCGCAGCAGAGCTGACCAAGCTTCTTGAAAATATCTATCGAAGTGTCAATATTGCTCTGGTGAATGAATTGAAGATGCTGGCGGACCGGATGGGGATTGATATCTGGGAGGTGATAGAAGCAGCGAGTACCAAGCCCTTCGGCTTCTCACCCTTCTATCCAGGTCCCGGAATGGGTGGCCACTGCATTCCCATCGACCCCTTCTATCTTTCCTGGAAAGCTCGAGAATATGATTTTACAACCAAATTCATCCAGCTGGCAGGAGAGATTAATGTCTCCATCCCCTACTATGTGGTCTCTAAGACGGTGGATGCCCTCAATCAGAAGAATAAAAGCATTAAAGGAGCAAAAGTCTTGATTTTGGGAGTCGCCTACAAAAAGGATGTCGATGATGCGAGGGAATCTCCTGCCCTGGCGGTCATGGACCTCTTGCAAAAAAAGGGGGCGAAGGTTCTCTATCACGACCCCTTCATCCCCTCCCTTCCCACTTTTCGAAAATACCATTTCAAATTAAGTTCCTCTCCTCTTACTAGGCCATTGCTTCAAAGGGTCGACGCCGTCCTGGTCATTACAGACCACAGTCAGGTCGATTACGCCTGGGTGGTGAGACATGCATCCCTTATTATCGATACACGAAATGTGACCAAGGGGATGAACCAGTGGAGGAATAAAATTGTGAAAGCCTGACTGGGAATAATCAAGCTCCAAGCACCTGCCTTCGCCGAAGCGGCTTCGCGCAGGCAGGCCAATCATCAAATAATCACCAATAACCAAATTCCAGTTTTCAAACACCACTTCCCAGATTTTATCTCTTTTTTTCTCGGGGGAACCCGAGGCAAAACGCATTTTGGTTGTCTGGATATTGGTGATTAGAATTTATTTGGAGCCTGCCGGTAGGCAGGGAATTTGGTTATTGGATTTTCTGGGCTGTTGGTTTCTCCAGAAATGATAAAGATAGAGCTGTGCGTAGCCTGCGTAAGGACCGAAATGATTTGAAACAAATTCCTCCATTTTTTTCTCTCCCATTCTTCTCCCGCCGAAATAGACCTTTTCCAAACCCTTCTTGACCCAGGTGTCGATGGGAAAGGCCTCGAGGAAATCTAAGGAGTAGAGAAGCGTACAATCCGCTACCTTCTTTCCAACCCCCTGAAAGCTCATCAATCGGTGTCTCGCCTCCTGGTAGGGTAAATCTCTCAGGGCAAGAAGTTGATTCCTGTCGATGCCTTGGCTGGTTTCTACCAAATAACTCGTTCTGAAACCGGCTCTCACGGATTCCAACTGAACCTCGCTCTGGATGCAGGCGGGTTCTGGAAACCCATACCCCAGATAGGTCCCAGAAGAAATCCTTTTCCCTGCGACCCTGCAGAGGGATTCAATGATACAGCGGATGTGGGGGATGGATTTGGCTGAGGAACACAAGAAGGAGAGGAGACACTCCCAGGGGTCCTGGCGAATCAACCTCATTCCCCGGTATTTCTGAATGGCCTGATGGATGGAAGGATCCCTGTCAATCTCCATCAAAATCGAATCCAAATTTTCATCCAGTCTGAAAAAATGGATCAGGAAGTCCTCTTCCACCCCTTCATAGAAGAGAACATCCCTTTCTTGCCATATAGAGAAGAGGTGATTCGAGGATTGGACAAAGTAGGTCCCCATGACCTTGGTGTATCGGAAAAATTGACCGCATTCTAATGTGTCTTTAAGAGCGAAAGGGTGTATCCTCAACCGAGCCGTCATTCCTGCTTTCCTATGGGAGGTCGGATAATAGCGATGGTATACGCTTCTAAGTTGAAATACTTTTTAGCAACTTGATGGACCTCCTCCTTTGAGAGCCTCTGAATCTCTTGGGGGTATTTTTGATAGTGATCAAATCCTAAGCCATAGAGTTCATCCAGCGACATTTGACTGGCCTGGGCTCCATTGGTCTGGAGTCCAATTTCGAAATTCCCAATGAGGTACCGCTTCGCCCGTTCCACCTCATCCTCTGTCAACCCTGCCTCCTTCACTTTTCTAAGCTCCCTCAGGACTCCTTGAATGGCCGTCTCCAATTTATCTGGATGGGTTCCCATATAGACCCCTATGAATCCCTGATCCAAATTGGTGGAAGCCATGAAGGCCAGGGCGTAGGCCAGACTCTCTTTATCCCTTAACTGGTAGAAAAGCCTCCCTCCTTGACCAGACAGAGCTGCATCTAAGACCTCCAGTGCATAACGATCTCTGTCTCGAAGGGTCGTCCCCAGGAATCCCAGCACGAAATGGGCCTGTTCCTTTTTTTGGTATTTCTCTGATTTTCTTATCTGGGGATGGGGGACTTCAAGCGGGATGGAAGGAGGTGAAAAACCCACTTTCTTGAGGTCCCCGAACGCCTCCTTGGCAGCATGGACGACCTGTTTCATCTCCACATCTCCTACCACCGTGAGGACCATATTTTCGGGAACCACCATCCTCCAGTAGTATTCCTTCAAATCCTCACGGGTCAAGCTCTTTATGGACTCAACAGTACCTAGGGTATCCATACGGTAGGGATGCTTCTCATAAAGGGCCTCCCGAAATTGTTTGAATACCATCCGGTCCAGTTCATCTTCCTGTTGTCGAATGGCAGCCAAGATCAACCGCCTTCTCTTTTCCATTTCCCCTGCATCAAAGGCGGGTTGCCGGAGGATCTCTGTAAACAGGGAAAAGGCCTCATCAAAGTGCTGGCTCAAAAAAGTAAACGTCAGGCCAAAACTGTTATACCCTGAAAATCCGTTGAGGGACCCGGCCATTCTCTCTACGTTCTTTGCAATCTCCAGGCTGCTCTGTTTTTCGGTCCCTTTTGTCACCATCACTGCGATAAACTGGTTGATTCCATTTTGAGCCTCCTCCTCAAACCTTACGCCGCCCAAGAAAGAGGCCTGGAGGGTGACGATCGGGTTGGATCGATTCTCCTTCACGATGAGTCGAATCCCATTCTCTAGAACGGTTTTCGAGACCAGAGCCTTTTCCTCCTTCTCAGTGGTGATTTCGAAGGATCTCCCCTTCTCCACAATGGATTGAAGGGAAAGAGGCTTGATGGCGTCTGCCTTTCCTGGAGGCGCAAGTAGGCTGACGACCCATACGGAATTCCCGAAATATTTCTGCACCACCCTTTTGATATCCTCACTTTGAAGAAAGCTAACCTTCCTCATATACTCTTTTTCAAATTGAAGATCCCCTGTAACGACTTCATAATATCCCAGTTTTCGCGCCTGCCCTTGAACCGTCTGGCGATCATAAATGAGCTCGCTTTCCACGTTTACCTTGACCCGACTCAATTCCTCCGTGGTCACTCCTTCCTGGCCTACCTCCTTTACCTCTTTGAGAATCGACGCCATGGCCTTTTCCAGATTTTCTACTGGCAAAGTCGCTCCTATGATGAATGCTCCTGGATCTTTCGGAGTGAAAGAAGAGGCGTAGATGGAGTTCACCAGTCCCTTTTCCAACTTCACTTTCTGAACCAATCGGGAAGCCTCCCCTCCTCCAAGAACATGGGAGAGGGCATCCAGAGCGGGCGTATCCTCATGTTTCACTGAGGGAATGGGAATGGCTATCTGGAGATAAGTCTCCTTAAAATTTCCCTGAGAGATGACCGGCCGAAATTCTTTCCCTACGGGTTCTATCATCCTTGATGGGAAACTTTCTAAAGAAGGTTTGAAACGATGAAAGGCTTCTCGCACCTTCCCTTCCATTTTCTCGAGCTCAAAATCTCCCACGGCTACGAAGGCGATGCGATTGGGTACATACCACTTCCTGAAAAAAGAGACCATCTGGTCCCGTTGAATGGATCGGACCGTCTTCTCATATCCAATGATAGGCCTTCGATAGGGATGCTTTTCGAACAGGGCAGCCATGGTCTGTTGAAAGAGCTTCCTCGAGGGGTCATCCTGACCCATGCGAATTTCCTCCAGTATCACTTCCCTCTCCCTCTCCAGTTCGACCGGGTCGAAGGTGGAGTGTTGAATCGCATCGGCCAGTATATCTAGGCCTGTATCGGCATAACGGCTGGCAAGGGTGATGTGGAAGACCGTTTGATCATAGGAGGTATAGGCATTGATCGATCCTCCCATGGACTCAATCTCTCTTGCCATCTCGCGGACTTTCCGCTTTTCAGTTCCTTTAAAGATCATGTGTTCGATGAAATGGCACATCCCCGCTTCTTCATCCCTTTCATCGCCACTTCCCACATTGACCCAGATCTGAAGCGCCACCACCGGAGCATTCCGATTCTCTTCGAGGATCACCTTGAGTCCGTTGGCCAGGGTGAATTGGTGTTGCCGATCCTTCGAAAAGGAATAGCAGATCCCGAAAACCAGGATCACGGCCAAAACAATACTGGTTGCCAAGAAACATCGACGGTATTGGTATCTCATCTCTTCTTCCCTCCAATCCTGCTAGAAAAAATTATAAATGAAAGGATACAAAAAACAAAGGGCGAAGCCCCGAGCATCCGACTTCGCCCTTTGAATTCCTTTTCTCCCCTTATTCCCCTGTCTACCGCCTGCCTGCCGGTAGGCAGGGTAGGTAGGCGCCCAGTGAGAGAAGGAGGCTACGGAATAAGGTTATTGCTTGATTTGATCTCTTCCTGCTGCGAAAGCCTTTCTATTTAATTCATGGACTTTGGCTGGAAGATAATGAAGGATGGTCTTTAACCAGATCTCTTCTTTCACTTCGAAAAATCTTGAAATGGCTCCCAATAAGACGACATTGGCAGCCCGGGCATCTCCCATCTGCTCGGCAATCTCTGTCCCTTTCACCAGATAAAAACCTTTGAATTTGGACCCAATTTTCTTGGGAATGCTTTTGGGATACTCCATCTCTCCCAGATTGACCGCGGGAGGACTAATCTTGTGATCGTTCATAATAATCTTTCCGTCGGGTTTCAGATGATTGATCCACCGAAGGCCCTCCAGCTGCTCAAAGGCGAAAAGGATATCCACCTCCCCCTCTTTGATGAGAGGCGAATAGACCTTTTTCCCGAAACGGAAATGGGAGGTGACGATCCCTCCTCTCATGGCCATTCCGTGCACTTCGCTCTTCTTCACATCAAAGCCTGCTTCCATGAAGACTTCGGACATGATGTCGCTGGCCAGGATCACTCCTTGCCCTCCTACACCTGCCACCAGCACACTGGTCGTACTATTTTCCATAGATCTTTCTCCCTTGTCTAAAAACAGCTCTATACCATCTCAAATCCGAACGTTGGCTTTTCCTCCATGCTTTGAATAGCTCCGAATTTACAGACCTGAAAGCAGAGATGGCATCCAGGACAGAGGCTCGCTTCAATTCGAGAAATCCCCTTTCGTTTTTTTCCGTCTGCCGTCATCGCCATCTCCCCTTCGACTGGATGGAACGAGATGGCCGGACATCCCAGGTTGACACAGCTCTTACAACCGATGCATTTCGTCGGATCGATCTCAAGTGGTTTATTAATTTTTTTGAACGCCCTCCGGAGCAGCATGCATGGACCTTCACTGATGACGAGAGAAGGATCGTCCTTGTCCAGCTCCTCTTTGATGACCCGTTCGGTCTCCTCCAAATTCCATGGATTCACTTTCCTCGGGTTTTCAATCCCGAGAGCTCGACCGAGTTCAACGAAATCGATTCGGTGAGCTGTCTCTCCACTGATCGTGTATCCCGTCCCCGGATGCTCCTGCTGGCCTGTCATCCCTGTGGTCCGATTATCGAGGATGATGGTGGTGGTATTCCCCTTATTATACGCCACGTCCATTAAAGGATGGACGCCCCCATGGAGGAACGTGGAATCCCCGATCACGGCCACAATCTTCCCCTTTCCTGCCTCTCCCAATGCCTTTGCCATCCCATGGGCACCACCAATGCTTGACCCCATACAGATGTTGCTATGTATAGAACTCAAAGGAGGATAGGCCCCTAACGTGTAGCATCCAATATCGCCTGCCGCGAAGACCTTTGACTTCCTTAACACCGCAAAAACGCCTCGGTGGGGACACCCCGGGCAGAGATTGGGGGGTCTGGGAGGTAGGGTCTCCTTAAAAAAGGGTCTGGAAGCCTTGAATTTCTTCCCTAACATTCCCTTGGCAACAAGGTAGGGGTTCAATTCACCACAGATGGGAAATCGATCCTTTCCCCCCTTGGGTTTGAACCCCATCGCCCTGATATTCTCTTCGAGGAAAGGATCCAGTTCTTCAACAATAAAGACCTTTCTTACCCTCTTAAAAAAATCTCCGATTAAGTTCCTGGGCAGAGGCCATACCATCCCCAGCTTGAGATAAGAATAATCTGGAAAGACTTCCTTGGCATATTGATAAGAAATGCCCGCTGTGATGAATCCGATCGACGGGTCATTGATCTCCATCCGATTCCCTTGGAACTGCTCTGCAAACTCCTTCAATTTGAGAAACCGTTCCTCAATGACTCTATGTCGAACCCGTGCAAACGACGGTAACATGGTAAACTTCTCAATCTGCTTGCGAATCTCCAGGGTGATCGGAGGCGTCACAGGATCATCCAATTCGACAATTCCCTTCGCATGGGAGATCCGCGTGACACCTCTGACCATGACCGGGGTATCAAACTTTTCGCTGATCTCGAATCCCAATTTGACAAAATCCTTCGCCTCCTGGCTATCACTCGGCTCCAGCATGGGCACTTTGGCAAACTTGGCATAGTTCCGATTGTCCTGTTCGTTCTGGGAGCTATATAACTCTGGATCATCGCAGGTAACGATGACCAAGCCCCCGTTCACCCCTACATAGGAAAGGGTCATGAAGGGGTCTGCAGCCACATTCAATCCTACGTGCTTCATCGATGCCATTGCCCTTGCGCCCGCTATGGACGCCCCGCACGCAACCTCCAATGCCACTTTCTCATTGGGCGACCATTCTGAATAAATATCCTTGTACTCCTCTGCAATGGTTTCTAAAATTTCAGTGCTAGGGGTTCCTGGATAGGCCGCAGCGACCCTGACGCCAGCTTCATAAGCCCCCCTTGCGATGGCTTCATTCCCACTTAAAACTTTCTTCATAAATCACCTCATACAAAAATAAACCGAGAGTTTATCATTTCTGTGAAGCTTCCCCGTTACAGGGGCAGGGCTTCCCGGAAATGGATTAAGTCGTTCACAGCGTCCCCCTGGTTCACTACCAGAAGGCACCGAACCCCCCTCAACGCGCGACTGTAGGACACTTGCCGGCCATGACTATAAAAGATTATACAGTTTTGTCAAGTGAAATATTGGAGATTTCTGAGAGAATTCAGAAATCCATGATTACACCGATTATGAAACGATTACACGGATTCCAAATACATTGAAGAATGAAGAGAAATCTCTGGAATCCTTTTTTTCAAATCTGTGTAATCAGAGAGCGAAAAGTAATTTTTCAAAGCTCTCTATTTAACTTATCATTAGTCTTCAAGATGAGATATCTTTCCCGAGACCATATTGGCCATCATCGACGTAGGAGATATTTTCAGAAAGGCCTTATAACTTTCCAAGGCCTCTTTCCTCTTCCCTAATTTCTCGTAGCAACGTCCCTTATTCAAATGGGCATTAGCTACCTGAAGGCTCTCCCCCATGTCAAGGGCCTTTTCATACGCCTCCACTGCCTTTTCATAATCCTTCTTGCCTTCGTAAGCGTATCCCAAACCTTCCGTGGCGAATACTCGGTAAAGCTTCTCCTTTCCGATCTCTTGGAGGAAGGTCTGATAAGACTTGATGGCCTCGTCGAATTCTCCCAGCCGTAGATGAATGTTTCCTTTGTACAAAAGGGATAGCTTCCCTGAAGCGGTGCGGGGAAATTTCGAGATGACTTCATCAAATTTCTCGATGAGACTTTTGTAATCTGCGGGGGATTCCTCTAGATAGGGGGAGTTTACCGTCTGGTAGACCTCTAATGCGGCCGCAAAGGACTGATAAGCCTCTGCCCCCTTCCTTTCTTCCCACTTATGAAACAGGAAGATGCCCACCAGGATAATAATAAGCGTGAGGCCACTCGCAAGGATTCTTCTGTAGTGGCGGGAGACGAAATGAATGGCCCTTTCCGTTAGACTGATAAATTCATCGGGTTCTTTTAACTTCTTTTTAATAATCTTTCTTTTCCCTGCCATTTCAAAACTCCTCTGTTGATTTTGCTCACCTTTGTCCCCAAATGAAACGCCTGCCTGCCCCGTCCTCGGTCGGGACCGGGGTCCGTAGGCAGGGGTCTCCTAACCCTAACCTAACAACTATCTTCATCGTTCGTTCATGTTGATCCAATCCTCCTTACGGCAGGCAGGGACCTCTACCTAAGGGTGGTGGATGGAAATCCCTTGCCGCTTAATGGTCCACTCCAGACCTGAGGACTCTCTTCTCTCCAAGCCGAATGGTTAATTTGATTTGATCGAAGTATTCAATTAAAGGAATGGCATACTTTCTAGAAGCGTTCGTCATCTCCTTGAACTGAGGCGTTGTAATCTCTTTGTTCTTCTTGAGATAAGAGATCAATTCCTCCTTCAAATGTTCAAAAGGAACACGGTGAATATAAATCCCGCTTTTGATTTTAACCAGCACCCCCTCGTGAACGAGATGTTCAAAGACGGCCTGAACTCCTTCTTCCGTCTCAGACCATGTCTCCGACAATTCTTTTGGCGAGGGGGATTGAAGTCCCCCCTTGAGGACAGTTTCCTCCACCCGCCTGATCAGACCTTTCTCATCCATTGAAGAAATCTGATGGCCCGGAAGCCTCAGTTTATCTTTTTCCAGGATCACCTCTTTCGATCCAATCAGTCCGTTGAGGAGGATCTGGAAGAGTTTGATATCCACCTCCATTGGAAGTTTCGTCCTCAGTTCCTCTTTGGCCAGTCCAGACTTCATGGGAAACTTTTGATGGAATTCTTTTAATTGGGCCAAAACCGCCTCCCCCAGGCGCTGATAGGAACGAGTGTCGATGATCTTCATCTTTTCGGGGTCGATCAAAAGGACCTCCCCTTTCTCAATCATTTTTTTCAGAACAGCATGGACCTCCGAAGAAGACATGGCCAAACGCTTCAAAAGGTCTTCAAAGGCAATGCCTCCCATTCCGGAACGGCTGATATGCTGAGCAATGGCCTGATCCTTACTTCCTTCTCTTAAAATCCGCAGATCTTCAATGATCGATGGAGCATTCCGTTTATGCTTCGTGGGATGGGCATCCAAAACCATGCCTCCTCCCAGCGTCTGGATCACTCCAGATCCCCGGATCACAAATCGATCGTGAGGCAAGGCAACCACTGGTTCTTCCACTCGCAATTGGGCAAAGCCACTCTCTCCCGGAGCCAATTCTTCTCGGTCAAGGAGGAAGATCGATGCGGTTGTAAGATTCGTCCCCATATGAAATCTCTGTCTCGTTCGATGTTTCAACGGTCGTTGAGCACTTGGGAGATATTCGAGATAGACATCGAGCATTTGTGTTGGAGTAAGTTTACGGGTATGGACCAGAACATTCCCTCTTTCAATGGCAGAGGTTTCCACTCCCTGAAGATTAATGGCTGCCCTCTGTCCTGCCAAGGCTCTCTCCACCGGCCGGTTATAGACCTGGAGATTCCGGACCTTGGCTTCTATCCCGGAGGGAAGAATTTCAACAGATGCCCCCATTGAAAGAGTCCCACTCACCACAGTCCCCGTCACTACTGTACCAAAACCCTTCATGACGAAGACCCGATCGATGGGTAAACGGAAGAGTCCATCGGAGGACTTTTCCTCCACCTCCTTCGAAAGACGATCGAGAGTTGAAATCAATTGGGGAATTCCCTCCCCCGTGGTAGAGGAGACAGGAAGAATGGGTGTGTCCCTTAAGAAAGTGCTCCTGACAATGTCCGTGACTTCCTCTCTGACCAAACCCAAGAGATCCTGGTCGACAAGATCGACTTTGGTCAGAACAATAAGACCTTTCTTCACTCCAAGAAGTCTACAAATATCCAAGTGTTCCCTCGTCTGCGGCATCACCCCTTCATCAGCTGCGATAATTAAGGCCACCAGATCGATCCCCCACACGCCTGCGACCATATGTTTGACAAATTTTTCATGGCCTGGCACATCAATGATCCCCAATCGTATTCCGCTCGGGAGTTCTAAGAAGGTAAATCCCAATTCCGTGGTAATTCCCCTCTCCTTTTCCTCCTTTAATCGATCTGTATCGACTCCTGTGAGGGCTTTCACGAGAGCGGTTTTTCCGTGGTCGATGTGCCCAGCCGTTCCTAAGATGACATGTTTTTCCATCATTTAAGAATTCGTCTTTCTTGTCGTCCCTTTAGAAAGATAACAAAAAACCTTATCACCTTTCAACTCTATTCCCTCCAATCTATTCCCTCCAAGAGAGCACTCGTTGTTTCACCAGTCCTGCCTGCATTTGCAACCGTTGAATCAACGCATGATCGATCTTTCAGCCATTTCCGAGGAGGTGATCGAGGAAACCATTCAAAATCAAGGGATAGAGGGCTATATCGGCTTCAAAGGCCTATGAATCAATGCTTGGAAAGTCCTTCCCCTCCAATGTTTAAATCATGTGGAAAAAGATCATTCAAAGCCATCCACCCATTCAAAAACTTCATAAAATTTGAGATTCATACCAAACATGCTAAATAAAATTAAATGAGATCAATTAGTTAGACACTTGTAGCCTCATCCCATGAAAATACAACATCTTGTGGTTTGTTGGCTTTCCCTCTTTGCCTAATTGTGTATAACCTGTTCATAGATTCCATACAGTGGCAAATTTTAATTCACCTCCGATGACAAAAAAAGGGAGGATATTCTTCCTCCCCTTTAGACGTGAAGGCCGTATCATTACAATACCTACTTAATCTTATGATTACTTAACCGCGCTCTTCAGCAGGTTGCCAGCTTTAAATTTTGCTACCCGAGTGGCAGGAATTTTGATCTCCCTTCCGGATTGAGGATTCCTTCCAACTCTTGCCCTCCTCTTTGCGACAGAAAAAGTCCCAAATCCTGTTAGCGTCAGCTTGTCCCCTTTCTTCAACGCCTTCGTCACCGCACTCGCGAAGGCATTAACTGCTTTCTCAGCAGCCGCCTTCGAAATTTTGGCCTCCTTTCCGATACTAGCGATTAATTCCGCCTTCGTCATTTAAATCACCTCCTTTTTCACCCCATCCTTATTCATAGTTGAAATGTGATTCATCTGATTAAAACGATGCTCATCATAAACCATCAACTTTTTAAAAGTCAAGTTTTTTGTTTAGAAAAATATTTTCAAATAAACGATTCCATCCAGTCAGAAATGACTCTATCGACTCCTTCAGGGTGCTCCGACTCAATTCGTTTGAGGGCTTCCTCCACTTGACCTCTGAGCTCTGGATTGGAGAGATCGTCCACAGATCGATAAATCCCAGCCCTTCTTCCCAGTCTGTAGATCGCTTTCTCCTCCGAGGACAGATGGAGGTAGCGATCGACGAGGCCTAACAACTTTTCTTTCTCTTCCGGAAATTTTCCCTCCACTTCTTCGAGGAGGTTCAAGATGTGATCACTGACAAAGGTGCTGTGGATCCCTTCAAGATGTTCAATGAAGTATCTCTCCTCGACCACGATCTCATCGTCGCTCAGCAGGGTGAATTCCCCTCTCTCGACCTTCTCATGAAGAGGCATGATCTTCAAAACCTTCAACGTCCGAACACGAATGAAATCCGGGTCAATCTGATTGAGAACCTTTGCCGTTTCAATGGCGTGTTCTCTCCACATCCCTCTTCCTCCCAACCCGAGGATCACATATTCAGAGAGGGAGACTCCGGACTGTCTCACTTTTCTTCCTGCCTCAATATGTTCCTGCGCTGTCACTCCCTTTTTCATATAGTCCAAGAGGGGATCATATCCGGTTTCCAGACCGATGTGGATTCGGGACAGACCAGCCTGGTAAAGGGCTTGAAGTTCTTCGACCGTCTTCTTCGAGACCGTTTTCGCTCGCGCATAACTGGTGATTCTCTCGATTGAGGGGAAGGTTTCCTTCAGATAGCGCAAGATCTTTACGAGATCGTCCGTTTTGAGAACCAGATTGTTTCCATCTTGAAGAAAAACGTTCTTCCCGCCCGAATAAAGCCAAAGGGCAGCACTCCGAAATCCATCCGGAAAATGGCGGGCGTTCTGCAAAATGAGGTTGACAAAAGGAGCAGTCACCTCTCCTCCAAATCCGTATTGCCAGGACAGGGACTTCATCTCTGTCACGACCTCTTTGATGACATCAATATCCTTCTTCACCTCCTCCACAGACCTCACGCTGAATTTTTCCCCCTTGTAGGTATGACAGAATTCGCATCGGTTCCAAGGGCAATTCCGGGTGACCCGGATGAGCAGGCTGTAGGCTTCACTCGGAGGACGAATCGGACCTTGTTCAAATTGGAACGCCATCTCCCCTATTCCTCCTGAAGGCACTGCAGATCATCCGGATCGATCTGTAGAATCAAGAAGATCTTATTCTCAATCTCCTGGATCACCTTCTCCATTCTTCCTAAATAATCTATCGCTCTTTGATCCCTTCCGTACCTGTCTCTCAAGTCGGCGAGCCTCTCCTCCAGTGAGACGATCCGGTCGTGCATGACACGTTTATCTGCATAATTGACCACTTCCTCTTCGGAGACGCGAGCCGGATCCACGTCATGGGACAGCCAAATATGTTGGGCCACCACCTCTCCCACCCTCTCATAACCTATCTCTTTCAAAAGTTCAGAGCCCGTCCAGGCATGGTCCTCCTGTGTCTTGAACGATTCCGTTTTGGTGAGGTCATGGAGCAGGGAGGCAGCCTCCACCAGAAGGAGGTCAATCCGCTGTCCCCTTTTGTTCAATTCCCTGGAAAGGAAGAGAGCCACTCTGGCTACTTCGATGGAGTGGCCGATAATATTCTCCAGCATCCCATATTGGTCCATCAATTTCAAACATTCTTCCCGTGTCGGAATCCTCTTCTTCACCATCTCTTCCCTATTTCTTCAAAAAAACTTTCCTCTCCAGCGGGTCTCTCCCAGATCGTGGAACTCTTCCGCCTGGACAACCCAGGACAACATCTGTTTTCAAAAACCCTGACGCTTCAGGAATCTTCAGATTCCATTCCTTTCTCAACAAGCGGCAAAGAGGGCTGGCTCTCGACCTGCTCCAATTTAAAGCTGAATTTATCCAATCGTCTTCTGGCTTCCTCAAATTTATTCATGGCGTTGGTAAGATGTGTTCCCACCACTTGAAAATCTCTCTGAAATGCCTTCAGATCATTTCCTAAGCTCACCAGCCGTGTCTGTATGTCCCGGGCGTTCTCCTCAATTTCAAGTCCTTTCAATCCCAGAACGATCACCTGAAGATAAGCGTAAAAGGAGTTTGGAGAAACAGGGATCACCCTTTTGCCCAAAGCATAATTGAGAACACCTTTCTCATCCCCAAAAGACTCGTCTTTCGTAATCGTCTCATAATAGACATTCTCTGCGGGGATATAGAGAAGGGCAAAATCGTACGTCCCCTCATTCGGCACGATATACTTGCTGGCAATGTCATCGACATGTTTTTTCACGTCCCTGTAGAAAGCCTTTTGACACGTCTTCCTTTCCTCTTCGGTCTTACATTCGATGATCCGCCTGAAATTATCCAGTGGGAATTTAGAATCGATCGGAACGAGCCGCTCGCCCAATTTCACCACGGCGTCCACTCTCTCTCCACTGGAAAACTGGTGTTGAAGGGTGAAGAATTTTGATGGGAGGATCTGGGATAACAACTCCCCTAAGAATTGTTCGCCTAACCCCCCTCTGAGTTTGGGCGGTTGGAGGATCTCCTGAAGGGTTGCGATATTTTTGCCCACTTCGAAGATTTGCTTACTGGCTGTTGAAAGCTCTCCAATATTCTTCTGGACATCTCCGATCACCCTTGCAGCATTGTCAAGACGTTTATTGATATCTCCGCTGGAGTTTTGCAGCTGTTGACTCACGGATTGGCGCAAGCGATCCAGGGTCTCATTGACCCCCCTTAGTTGATCATTCAAAATCGAAATATTCTTATTGAACCCATCGCTCATACTCTGCTGTATTTGAACCCACGTCGGCTGCTGCGATTGGTCCCGCTTGATCTCCTCGAGGCTCTTCCTCCACCGGTACTCCATGAAGAAGAACAGAGCCAATCCAAAAAGAATCACAACTCCTAGGATAAGATAGATTCCTTCCATCGTTTTCCTCTTGGCAAGTAAAATAATTCATCCATCGATGAAATTCAAGTTATTTTGACATCATTGGTCTTCGTCGATGCCAATCAGTGGCCTGCTCATAGGCGAAGGCGGCTCGCAAGACGGTCATTTCATCAAAAGGCTTTCCAGCAAGCTGCAACCCTATCGGCAACCCATCTTTTGAAAAACCGCAGGGAACCGAAATGGCAGGGAATCCATTGAGATTAAAAGGTCGGGTATACTGTGAGAGGCCGGCGATCACTCCTATGCGACTTGTTCCTATTTGAACCTCTTCGGTTCCAATGTTGCACGCTGGGATGGGCACGGTGGGCCCTGCCAGGAGATCCACTTTTTTGAAAAGTTTCCCACTCTCTTGATAAAAGAGCCTTCGGGCCCTCTGGGCCTGAAGGTAGTCAACAGCAGAAATAAAAAGGCCCGCCTCCAGACGGAGTTTCACCTTCGGGTCGAGTTGAGCGCTGTGTTGCTTCATCAATTGGCGATGATAAGCCGTTGCTTCGGCCATGAGAATCGTACTGGAAATGGCCCTGGACTCATGAACCATGGGCCAGGAGACCTCGTGAATGTTGGCCCCCAGTTCACCCAACAATTCAATGGCCCTTCGGACGAAATGCTCAACTTCCGAATCGATGGGATCTTCGAAAAACTCCTTGGGAACGCCTACCCTTAGACCCTTCACATGATTCGTCAGAGATTGGGTGAAGTCTGGGATCGAAATGTTGGCCTGTGAAGGGTCACGAGGATCGTATCCTACCAATGCATTCATCATCAGGGCACAGTCTTCAACCGTCCGTGTCATGGGACCCGCATGATCCTGGGACCATGATAGAACGGTTATGCCATAACGACTCAGCCGTCCATAGGTTGGCTTTAGTCCGACCAGGCCGCAAAGGGCACTGGGGATGCGAATAGACCCTCCCGTATCCGTGCCCATCGCAAGCGTACATTGACCAGAAGCTGTGGCGGACCCAGAGCCACCACTGGAACCCCCTGTGATGCGTCCCAAATTCCAGGGGTTGTGCATGTTCCCATAGTCCGGATTCTCACCCGTTGTGCCATAGGCAAATTGATGGAGATTCAATTTCCCCAAGAGAATAGCTCCAGCGTCTTTCAATTTCAAAGCGACAGTGGAATCGAAATCTGGAACAAATTGATCGAAGATCTTTGAACCGGAAGTGTTCCGGACTCCTTTTACATAGAAGAGATCCTTCACGCCGATAGGAATCCCGTGAAGGGGGCCTCGGTATCGGCCTGACTGGATTTCTCGTTCGGCTACCCTGGCCTCTTCCATGGCTTGTTCCATTAATAAGGTAATGAATGAGTTGAGAGCGGGTTCCAGGGTTTCAATGCGGGCTAAGTGAGCCTCGACCACCTCTACTGGAGAAACCTCTTTTTTTTGAATACGGCGGGATAGTTCAACTGCGCTGAGATAGTGGAGATTCTTAGAATCCATCTTTCTCACTCCTTTGGAAGGACGAAGGTCACCATGGGTTCAACATCCGTCACATCGATCCCTTCTGTTACCTTGAAACTTGGAAATACATTCTTGGTATACGCATATAACTCCTCCAGGTGTGACTCCTTCGCCTCCAAACCAAGGGCCTTTGCCATACAAAGAAAAGTCTCTCTGTCTAATCGGATATCCTTTTCCATTCTATGTTCCCCCTTACGATAACGTTCTACATATCAGATAAACATGTGAATCGTCAATGTGGAGATCGATGAGAATTTTGGGGGATGTCAACTCTATCGGCCGTTAGCCATAAGCGATGAAAATTGATACTGGGGAGGGGAGCCGTCAGCCTCCCTCCCTATTGGGCTTGACACCCCTCAGGGAAAATTGTAACAATCTGCGAGGAAGAG
>SMTZ1_10000102_pt1 | contig 62761 bp, 60 predicted proteins | sample DeeMarSWOR136_30_FD_25667 | JGI IMG/M metagenome (IMG submission 25667) | reverse complement strand
AGTTTTGCACATTTATGCTCAGGATTTGAAATATTCAAGGGGGCTCCTCGCAAAGCTCCATAAGAACACCACCTGAAGTTTTTGGGTGAATGAAGGCTATTCGCATGTTATGAGCACCAATTCTAGGTTCATTGTCAATCAGCTGTGCCCCAGCTTCATGATGCCTTGTTAGAGCTGTATTAATATCATCAACCTTGATAGCAATATGATGGATGCCACCGCCTCTCTTCTCCAAGAATTTAGCGATTGGACTGTCATCAGAAGTTGGTTCGAGAAGTTCAATCTGACTTTCTCCTATCTTGAGAAAGGCTACACGAACTTTCTGTTCAGCTACCTCCTCGGAACCCGTATATTCGAGACCGAGAACATCTTTGTAGTAGCTAAGCCATTTCTCTATGCTCTCCACCGCAATTCCAATATGACTAATCTTCTCCACGGACATGACTTGATCTCTCCAATCATAGAATGTCTGGTGCCTTGTATTCGCCAAAGATTTCTCTCAACACTCCACATATCTCACCCAATGTGGCATAGACCCTCACAGCGTCAATGATTGATGGCATGAGATTCGTATCACTCATTGCAGCCTCACGTAGGGCACTTAGAGCTTGAGAAACCTGCTTTGTATTCCTCTTAGACCGTATTTTCTCCAGCTCTCCTAGTTGCTCTCTCTCCGCCTCGGGATTTATTCGCAGATAGTCAAATTTGGGTTCTTCATCCACTGTGAATTTGTTTACACCAACCACGATTCGCTTTGTTTCATCAACACTCTTCTGAAACTGGTAAGCGGCTTCATGAATCTCCCGCTGTATGAATCCCTTCTCGATTGCAATTTGAGCTCCCCCTATGTCATCAATTTTCTGGATGTACTCCATAGCTTTCTCTTCTATCTCATTTGTAAGGCTTTCAATATAATAAGACCCAGCGAATGGATCGATAGTATCTCCCACACCAGATTCGTACGCGATTATTTGCTGGGTTCGCAGAGCAATCTGGACTGATTCTTCAGTAGGAAGAGACAGTGCTTCATCCCTAGAGTTCGTATGCAGCGACTGCGTCCCTCCAAGGACCGCTTGCAGAGCCTGAAGTGTAACCCGAACAACATTGTTGTCTGGTTGCTGCGCTGTCAGCGTGCATCCCGCAGTCTGAGTGTGAAATCGCATCCTGCACGAGTCATCATTCTTTGCATTGAAACGTTCACGCATGATTCTAGCCCACATTCTACGCGCGGCTCTGAACTTGCAGATCTCTTCTAGGAAATCACTATGCGAACCAAAGAAGAATGATAATCGTGATGCAAAGCCATCAACATCCAGTCCAGCATTAATGGCGGCTTGGACATATGCAATGCCATCAGCCAATGTAAATGCCACTTCTTGTACTGCAGTTGAACCAGCCTCTCGAATGTGATATCCAGAAATGGAGATAGTATTCCAGAGAGGCATATTCTGACTACAAAATTTGAAAATGTCAGTGATGAGCCTCATCGAGGGCGTTGGTGGGAAAATGTATGTGCCCCTCGCAACATACTCTTTGAGGATATCATTCTGAATGGTTCCACGTAGCTTGTCCATCGATACCCCCTGTTTCTCAGCTACCACGATATACATAGCCAATAATATTGAAGCAGGGGCATTGATAGTCATCGAAGTACTCACCTTATCTAGAGGGATTCCCTCAAACAAAACCTCCATATCTGCGAGCGAGTCTATTGCAACGCCTACTTTTCCCACTTCTCCCTGGGTTAGTGGGTCATCAGAGTCATAGCCAATTTGCGTGGGAAGGTCAAAAGCAATTGAAAGACCTGTCTGACCTTGCTCTAAAAGAAAGTGAAAACGCTTGTTGGTTTCTTGAGCAGTGGCAAATCCGCTGTATTGCCGCATAGTCCAAAACCGACCTCTATATCCAGTGGGTTGTACTCCACGAGTGAAGGGAAATTCACCTGGAAAGCCCAAATCTTTCTCATAGTTCAAATCTTGCAAATCCAGAGGAGTATAGAAACGCTTTATTGGGATTCCAGAGATGGTCTTGAAATTCTCCTCACGTTCTGGAAATCTCTTGATTGTCTGGAGTAAAGTTTCGTTCTCCCACTTCTTTATGGAGTCACGGAGCTTTGAGTCATTTCTCATTTCACTCACCTACTCTCACTAAACAAGAACTCTGCTATCAACCGCTCGGCTACTGTGTACGGGTCCTCTTTTCGGGTGGCTATCTTCTTGATTGCAGCCTCATATTCTGGCCGACCCTCAAGTTTCAGGTATAATTCTCGAGTGAGTTTGTATTGCATCAACTCTTGAAGTTCGTCACGACTTCGTTTTAGCCCCTTCTGCTCAAGCATGCCACTATCTTTCAAGAATTGAAGATGTTCCAAGATTTTTTCAGTGAGCTCAAGTACACCCTCACCAGTCCTAGAGTTTGTGAGGAGGACAGGAGGACGCCATGCTTTTTCACGAGGATCAATGTCTAGCATAGCGTTGATCTCTGTGACTTTCTTATCAGCCCCAGGAAGGTCCATCTTATTTACGACGAAAATATCAGCAATCTCCATGATACCAGCTTTGATCGCTTGGATGTCATCCCCACTACCAGGGACATCAGTAACGACCACTGTATGAGCTATATTGATGATTTCGACCTCCGATTGTCCGGCTCCGACAGTTTCTACGAAGATGATATCTTTTCCAAATGCATCGATAGCTCGTACTGCATCAGAGGTTGCTCTTGCTAGTCCTCCGAGATGTCCGCGGGTGCCCATACTACGCACATAGACTTCCTTGTCTAAGCTATGTTCTTGCATTCGTATTCTGTCACCCAGAAGAGCACCTCCTGTAAAAGGACTTGAGGGGTCAACGCAGACTACTCCAATTGTGTTCTCGCGTTTACGAAACTCTGTTGTCAGTTTCGTAACGAGCGAGCTCTTACCGGAACCTGGTGGTCCTGTGACACCGATAATATGAGCTCTACCAGTGTGCTTGTAGAGTTGACTTAGAGCTTCTGTGGCATCGAGATCCTCATTTTCAATTAAGGAGATAAGACGAGCTAGCTCTCTTCTCTTACCATTCAACACTCCATTGACAATTTCAGCCACTGACAAAGCTATTTCCTCATATTGCAAGAGTTAGAGCTTGACATTAGCCTTGATATACTCAACAATCTCATCCAGAGGAGTTCCTGGACCAAAAATGGCTGCGATACCAGCCTTCTTCAATTCAGGGATATCATCCTCAGGAATAATTCCTCCACCAACGACAAGGATATCTTCGATACCTTCCTTTTTCAAGAGCTCCATAATCTTTGGAAATAGAGCATTATGAGCTCCACTCAGAATACTGAGTCCAATGCAATGCACACCTTCATCGAGGGCGGCACTGACAATCATTTCAGGAGTCTGTCGGAGACCTGTGTATATGACCTCCATCCCTGCGTCACGAAGTGCTCGAGCAACAATCTTCGCACCTCTATCATGACCATCAAGGCCGGGTTTTGCTACAAGTACACGAATCTTCTTGGACGAACTCAAGAAACCACCTCAGGTTGATGATTCGTTTGGAGATGAACTTGGGAATGATATAAAGGCGTTGATTTTGGGTGTTTTAGTCTTCCATGATATGGACTACGTTTTCACGACCTTCACGGAATCTTCGAACGAGACCTCGCTCTTCTAAATTATTCAAAATTAAGCTGACCTTAGCCTGTGACATATCGAATTCAGTATACAGGTCCTTCTGGGGGCAAGACCCACCCTTCTTTCGGATGACCTCTAAGACTTCCTCTTCTTCCGAGGTGACACCAACAAACTTTACAGAACCAATTCGTTTGAGTCGTTGGTAGACCTTGGGACCACCAAGAGTGAGTACGATGCCACCTAAAACACCCAGAATGGCAATCACAATAGATTCGACTAGGATTGAGCCCAATGGTCCTGATTGAAGATTTGGATACTGGTATTGAATAACATATCCTTGTTCCTGTCCGACTTGAAGTGAATCAGTGAACCAGACGAACGCGAGCGACGCGCCATCTGTATAGTTTGAGTTAGCAGAGGGGAATACTGGTACAACAGACTCTCTCGAAAGTAGGGCATCTTGAGGAAGAACTGCAGTGAATGTGAAATTAGCAAACTCAGTAATAGGGCGGATGTAGAAAACGAAGTGTGTTATGTACCTCGTAGAATCGAAGCTTATTTCCGGATCTTCAATCAGATCTGTTGCTTCAAGATTGAACTCCACCCATACAGATTCATTCTCTTCAAGAGGTGAAAAAAGAGAGACAACTACTTCGGTGTATCTTTCTTGAAGTATAGAGATTGCTGTGGTCGTGGTGTCATCAACGAAAGCATCAAGGAGTTCCACTTCAAGCGATTCGATTCTAAAAGAGATAGATGTGATGCTGGATGTTCCTTGATTTGTAGCTCTTGCTTGGAGATTGAGAGTTGTAACACCATCCTGCGACATTATTGCTTTTATCTCCACAGGGTCTAAAACGATGTCTTCAAGTTGTGCAAGTTGCACATCGGCTTTAACTGGAACGAGCAGCATAGATGTGAGGACAAGCACAGCCATTACCAAGACCATTCGTCGCACTGATTCACACCACATTCATTGTACATTTCATTGGGACTACTGATTCAGATTTCAAGTATTCATAAGACTTCTCTTAGGTGTAGCTGGTGGGTAGCGGCTAAAAACCACTACCCTAGTATTTGTCAGAGAGCTATTTTTTCCGGACCAACACGACGAGTAATGCAACAAGTGCAATCCCGCCAATACCAGTAATTAAGACATAGTTGAGAAGTATTCCAGTGTCAGGAGCGCCTTCTGGATAGAGACCTATTGAAGGATCATGCAAGATGCTACCATCGTCGAAGTAAGGATAGGCTAAGTATACAGCGACTCCATCACCTCTGGGGACATAGGACACTTCAACATCTACTGCCTCAGTTTCACCTCCAGGCCAAGTGATGACTGCAGTGTCCAGCCAGCTGAAGAATCCCTGAGTAATCCCATCATCTTGGTCCATGAAGTCAATTCTGTGACATTCAGTATCATTCATCCTCTCGAATCGCGTTTCATTTCCACCGGTCGTAGTCCAGTTCATATCTGAGCTGAAAGATACGTTGCGGAAACGTTCACGTGTTTCCATTCTGTGATGGTGAAGATTCTGAGTACCAGTCGCTTCATTCTCTTTCTGAATAGTTTGTATGGCAACACTTGAGTTTTCACTACTGAAGGGGAAATTACCAATCTCAATATCCATTTTCAGCTCAGATCTACCAGCAACTGTGTAGTTGAAATGAATTCCATGATCATCAGAAACAGTTCCAACATAGTCATCAAGATAGATATGAGCCCATATCTGAAGTGTCACATCTGAGAATCTCTCAATATCGCCCATTCCATCATGACCGAACATAGGCATTCCAGGCATCATTGAGCTTTTCACACCAGACTTTGTATATTTCAACCATACTTCTGTGGTAATGTCATCATCTACGACCTCCCCAGTTGAGATTGTCCACTCAAATGCAGAAAGTGGAGCAAAATAGAGGTATTCATTTCTCTGGTATGCTCCATCATCGTTCAGGTCTTCAAACTCAATAAGCATCACATAATTTGTCGAGAAACGGGCAAGTGTCCCTCCCTCATCTGAGGTGAACCAAAAATGCAATTGCGGTGTTTCTCCATTTGCCATGATTGTGATGATATCAGTATTTATCCAGACTGACCCATCATTCATTCTGGAATGGTCTGGCATACCTGGCATAGGTCTATCCTCCGGTCGATCCATTCCATGCATGGCAGTAGCGGTGGTTGTCATTGTTCCTAGAAGAGCTACCATCAGGAACAATCCAATTATCATCCTGCGAATATTCTTCAGTTTATTCACCTAACTGAGAACAATTAGTATGTATTTATAATGACAATTTTGTGGCAAATGAGTAGATATTATGAAATCAAACTTATGAGAAGAGTTTTACCAGATTGAAACTTTATGGATACTTTTAAGACTTTGTAGAGCCATTATAATCAAGACAAACTTATCAAAAGGTTGCTACTAGCACACTCCATAGTTATTAGGCTTCACAACAAGAATTTCTTGAGAAAGGGGATTGAATCTAAATGTCTGCAGAGATACACGAGAGAACTCAGTTTGATTGGTTTAGTGTTGCTCGGATACATGAAACAAAGGGTGAATTTGAAGATGCTTTGAAAGCCTATGAGGAGTCTGTGAAGCTCGATAGTAGTTTCGCAAAAGCATGGTTCCACAAAGCAAAGCTCCACTATAAACTAAATCAGAGGAAAGAAGCTAAAGATTGTGTGAAGAGAGTATTGGAATTGGAACCCGATTGGGAGAAATACATCAAGAAGTATATGCCTGATTTATAGGTGCAGTCAGAAAGATGTGTTCATTTTAGTGCCGCAGATGAGTCGGGATAAAGGAGCACATAGACAGCTTGGTTCAGTGTGAGAATCTTCCTGCCCACCCACTCCATAACCATCTTTACATTGTCTTCGGATGAGATTCGCGTGAGGGCAGCTATTGTCGCATCCTTGCATTGGGGCATTCCTAGTAGCTCCTCGATGGTCTGAACAAGAATCATTTGACGTATATCGGGAGTTGTTTCAGTCAGCCAATAGAGCACATTATTTCTTGCATCGTCAGCAACGTTGGATGCTGCTGCAGCTTCTTTGAGTGCATTAGAAATCTCAGAAACAGCTTTGCCATCTTTTAGATCAGTGAGTTCATTCTGAATTATTGTGACAATTGCTTCTGTGTTCTCAGGGTCGTGGCTTAGAATATCAATAAGGTCAGATCGTGCTTTTGCTGGGCCACTTGGGTCTTTGCCATCACTCAAAGTTCTCATACTCCTTCCAATTCTCAGTGGTGTGCTGCATGGAACTCTTTGTGGTGGTTAATATGTTTGTTGCGTTGGTATAGGTAGTACGAATTTACTAGAATAACTGAAGAAATTCATGGGTTGAACTCAATACAAAATCAGGTGTCGAAGAAGACCCATACTTCGCAACTTGATCCTCAAGAGAGATATTTCGGTTGTTTATCCATATCGTAGTCAAACCTACTAATTTAGCACCCACCATGTCTGCATAGTACTCGTCACCTATATAGATTGATCGTGAAACCTCAGTGTTTAGCTCACGTAGCACTCTCTCGAATGGCTCCTTCATTGGTTTGTATGCGTTGACATCACCACAATCCACTATGGAAGAAAAGAAGTAATCTAGCTCTAGATTTGTTAGGATGATTCTTGCATGACCTGCAAAGGAGTTTGATATCACTCCAAGCTTAATGTTCCGAGCCTTCAATTTCTCAAGTATTTCAAGCACTCCATCATAAGGTGTTGAAAGCTCCAAATGAAGTGCTTTGAATCTTTGAGTTGCTTCATTCACAAGCGTAGAATCAACTTTCTGTTCAATATCCTCGAGACTGTTTTTCATTGCAGTATATATAATGTCAAAGGGTGAGCGAAAGGGAGCACCCTCCACAATGGCTTGAAGTGCTTTTCTATACCTAATGACAAGATTTCGGATATAGGATGACATGAGTTCCTCTGAGTCTATGCCAATTTTCTTGAGAAGCCACTCACTAGCCACTATTGGATATCTGTGGGTATTTGTCAAAGTTGAGTCCAAGTCAAAAATGACTGTTTCAAATGCACTGAGGTCTAATAAGCTCAAGAATGTCCATTCTCCAGAGTACTATCCACCTTTACCAAGATAGATTCCTTTTGGATCGAGCTTGTGCATGATATCAATCTGCTCTTGTGTTGGTTCATTTGTTGTTGGAACATCATCAGGCACGATAAGGTCGAACATAATGTTGTCTATTACATCTTGAACAGTGTATCCTGGATGAACTGATTTTAGACGTATCTTCAATGATTCAGGCTCAAAGTCCATCTGGCACATATCAGTGATGACAACCTCTGGACCTTTTCCAACCATAGACCACTTTTCACGAGAACCTGGACCCTCAAGATGACCTGGCGATGTCATGTAGTCGAGCGTCTTCACAAACTTACGTTTATCATGCGACATCATTACAATAAGACGCTTTGCAGATGATGCGATATCATTACCTCCGCCGCTCCCTGGAAGTTTGACTTTGGGTTTCTCATAAGGACCAATGTAACTTGTATTCAGATTTCCATATTCATCAATCTGTGCTGCTCCAAGAAAACCGACGTCAATCCTTCCTCCTTGAAGAAGAAAACCTAAGGTTTCAATCAGACCTATTGATGCTGAGCAACCATAGTAATACCTTGTATCAGCCACAGATAGTGGAACCTCTCTAGGCCGAGCGTCAATGAAACCAGCCTCTGAAATGAGGTTAGAACGAGGAGCATGAGTTTCTTTAGCTAGAAGAGCTGCGAGGAGAGGCATTCCAGTCCCTCCAAAGACATTTTCGCCATCTCGGACATGACTTGAGGCACAAGCGATCAAGAATTCGGTCTTTGTGTATTCAACCATTTCAATACCCCCATGGTTTCTTTGCTTTCAGCTGATGAAGCCTTGGCCAACTCACTAAATCGAGATAGCCATAGTGATCTTCTACCCCTAGTATGTAACCATCAAGATACTCTTGCCAGCCTTCCTCAGTCTCCGTTAGTTTATGGAACATCATGAGATGTTCCAAGTCATAGTCGTAGTAGCCATGACACATCATTGGGTGGGCGATGAAGGGCAGAATCACTACATGATCTACATACATAGCAGGAATCTTCGTTTGATCAGGTCGAGATCGGATATCCTCTTCGTCAATGAGTTCCTCTGCAAGAACTATGAGTTTCTCTCCACAACGAGACCCTTCAATATCTTCACCAACTATTCCATCAATCTGCGCATTGCCTGTTTTATCAACACGCTGCACATGAACGATACTAAAATCAGGTTTAAGAGATGGAACCACCGTGAGCTTTTGACCTGTGAAAGGACAGTCAATGACTTTGAGTTTATTTTCCCCAAGATATCTCGACAGTCGAACCATGTCAGTCCCCATCATACTTCTAAGAGGCATGAATGGTATATTTAACGAACCACCAAGAAAGCGCATAGCCATTGCAAGATTGGTGTAGTCTTCAACTTGCAATACTCCCTCTGAAACTCTTCGTCTGATATTGTTTGAGAGGCCCAGAGCCTCTATCGCGGAGAATGCGATTTCATACCTGTCAACTACATGAGCACCAGCCATGATCTCAAGGTCAACTTCTGACCCGCAGGTATAGACTGTAAGATTTCGTTTCTTTTGTCTGACAAGTTCATGGGAAAAAGCAATCGGAGGTCTCTGATATCCAAATCCACCCCAAAAAAGCCCGTTTCCATCAGAGACTTTCTTTGCAGCCTCTGCAAGTGTGATACGCTTGTCTTCTACCTCAGCCTCTGTCAAATATTGTCACCTGATCTTAGTTTTCCAGAGTATTTAATCGGGGCTGAAACAACATTCCTTTTATCTTTGACCATGAAGATAGAGAAGTTTCATCCAAGGAGTGCCAGCAGCAAAGATAAAACGATAGGGATGATAACTACTATTGTGCAACAACAGGAACCCCCGATGAGAAGAGCACGTGACAGCGAGAGTTCATCAGTCGCCTCGGTACTTTTGGATATCACATGAGGTCCGAGAATGCCCTTTGTAACAGTGATGCCATAGTCTTCATCTAAAGGAAACGATCCTGTTTTTGGAATGAATTCATAACGTTGTTGACAGGAAGGACATCTGATTTTTATGGAGCCTTCAATGGTTTCTGGGATCGACTCGGTCAACTGATGTTCACAAAATGGGCATTCTGGAAATTCAGACATCGCAGTATTCACCATATTGTTTCCCGCTAGAACCAGAAGAAGCCAATTCCCAAAATAAGCATCATAACGAAGAATAGTATAGGTAAGAAACAACACATACATAGAATTACAAAACATGCTGCACCAGCGGTACCGGTTTCTGGAGGTGGTTGTTCAATTCTCCAAGGAGTTTCAGTATCAGGGAACCCATAGTAGGTTTCTGGTATCGAACCTTCTGTTCTGGTTGAAACCATTCGTTCTTCTTCTGGGAGACTGAAAGCTCCGAATCCAGGAAGGTACTCGAAAAAGCCACCGCAGTTCTTACAGCGGAGTTTGACCTTATTATCATAATCCATTACTCGGTCAGTTGGTACTCTAGCTCCGCAATAGGGGCACTCTGCAATCTCAGCCATGTTTACTCCTCTTGTTAGTTATATCCAAGTCAATCAAATGATTGAGAGGTTTTAAACTTCATCCGTCAGATGATGTCTTACCTACAACTAAAAAGGAGGATTACTCCAACAAGAACCATGTCAGCTGATGAGAAGTGTCCATCAAGAAAGTTCCCAGGCATATTAGGAATTATTGGACCTATAATTGCACTTGTAGCTATTTCAGTAGCAATTATACTCTCACTCTCATGGTTCACCTGGGATGGTAATGCTCTGAGTGACCTGGGCAATTACGATAATGGTCTGCTTGCAGCCATCGTGTTCAACGTTGGACTTGTACTAGCGGGAGCACTGTTGTTGATTTTCAGCTATTCTTTCACGAAAGTGATTAAAGACCTGCCAACAAAGATTGGTTTTATTCCATTCTTCATTGCATTGATTTTTCTCATTGCAATTGGTGTGTTCTCGGAAAATGCTGGTGCAATTCACTTCTATGTTTCTGTGGGATTCTTCGGGAGTTTCCCCTTTGCAATGTGGTTTGTGGGACTTGGTTTCTTGAGATTTAGAAAATTCTGGTGGTTTTCTCTAATATCAATCATAATGCCATTCTTCTCAATCTATATGTGGACCTCATGGTTTGGTGGTTCCTTCCCCTTCTGGTCAGGTAATGCAATACCAGAGATCACTACAGCGTTTACAGGCATTGGATGGCTCTGGCTAATTTGGATTCTCTACGACAGAAGTGACCTTTCGATAATAACACAATAATGGGACATATAGTGAAGAAAGAGCTAGGTATCAGCAGCAGGATAAACCCCTTAAGACATTATTCTCCACTTCCTTTCTTTCGAGTCAGATAGATCACTGTGATTGCTACTATAGCTACTGCACCGATTCCAGCTATAAATAGAAGAGGTGTGAAGTCTTCCAGTCTTACAGTGACCACAACAGTGTCTGTGTTTGCATTTCCACTACCATCAAGGAATACAATTACAAAGGTATGGTCACCAACACTAAGACCATCAACACTAATAGTGACATTCTCTGCTGTGGAGTTCCATGCACCAGACATGACTTCAATTCCATCTAGAGTTACACTATAACTTGCAGGATCATGATCTTCAGCTATCCATGTGATCCAACGCCCGACCTGACCAACAATATAGTCAAAATCATCAGGTCCTATAATAGTGGGAGCAACAGTATCAGCAACAGTGACTGTAAATGTCCCACTGACATAGTACCCATAGAGATTGTAAGCACGGACCTCTAATGGATAACCACCGAAACCTAAAGCAAGGGCGTATGAGATGATTCCATCATTAATGACGAATTGTGAATCATTGATCCACCATTCAGAAATCGGTGCTGATTTTGGAGAAGTTACAACACTAATACTATAGGTGAACTCTTCACCATACTCTGCTTGTTGGTCCATAGGCGCCTCAAGCCAAGTAGGGGAAGTTGGATAATACATGAGTGGATGAGTATCGTTGTTATTTGCTAAACCGTCAATGGGATGCCATGTGTCTCCAATCCCATCAGCATTTGCATCAACACCAGTATAATTGGAGTAATAATTATAGTCAAAAATGGTCTGTACGCTGTCATCTCGAACATTCTGACCATTTTCATCAAAAATATTCCAAGTTACATTAACATCTAGAAGTCCCAAAATATACAGTCCAAACAATTCATTGTCTTTTATTGTATTGTGAGTTATTACTCCTTTATGACCTTCAAAATCAATACCGATATCACTGAGGCGAAATTCATTCCAAAAGGCATCACATTGTGCATCATAAACACCAAGGCATATGCCCTCCAGACCAGTTGTGTTTGTGCATACGTTTCTGGTCACTGTACAATTGTAAGTTTCAGCTACAATAATAGCATATCCCATTGTAAGGTGGCAGTAATTCTTGTCTATGACTATGTCAAAATTGGAAATAACTACGAAAATACCATCCTGATTATCGATACATGTATTGTCGGTTATGTTACACTTGCTAGATTGTTCCATGTAGATGGCTACGTTGCACTCAGTGATATGGTTCCCTACAACTGATGAGTTGTATGCATTAGTTAGATGAATCCCTGTGGGACCACCCATCCATGTTGCAGTGAAGTTAGAAACTGTATTGTCGAGAACTGATCCGTAGACTACATCTTCCAATACAATGCCTGTTGAGCCATTTCCAAGGGTGTTTCCTTTGATAAGGACGTGATATCCAATAGAAAACCAGATACCAGCTTCTGTAGTTTCGTAGCACAAATTGTCAACTACACTGACATTGTTGCTTTCAATGCTCACTATATTGAACATTGAGTGGTTACATTTATTCTCAGTCACCGTGCAGTATGAAGAAGTTTCCACAAATATGTCAACATCGCCAGACCACTGACTGTCACAAGTATTGTTTGTGATTGTATTATATGGGGCACCATACCAAGCCACGATACCACCTAAATAGAGGAAGCAGGTATTATTTGCTATCTCATTGTGGGAGCTACCTCTTGTTGCTTCTATACAAATAAACGAATTTTCAACATGATTACCTGTGATGATGCTGTTGTTTGAATTGTCAAGAGATATCGACCCAGCGTCAATCAATCCCGTAGTGGTCCCACAATCATTGTTATGTATTGTATGTGATGTGCTGTTCTGTAGAAGAATATCAATACCATTTACTCGACCATAATTGTTCAGAATGGTGTTATTGGCACATTCCAGAGCATAAATACCATACATATTCGTGAGTGTGCAATTGTTTGAATCTATGATGTTATCTTCACAGTCCAAGTATAGACCTATTCCAACCTCGTTGCTCACAAGGGTGTTATTGTGTGTAGTAATATATTCACATCCAAGGTAGAGTTCAATACCTCCAAGACAATCAGTACAATAATTATCTTCAATGAAGATGTTGTTCGATTGCTCGATATGGAGTCCAATGAAGCAGGTTGTGCAGTTATTGCCCCTGAGTGATGAAAGCGAACAGTCTTCCATATAGACACCAGCCCAACTAAATTCGTAGAACAGATTATCAAAAATAGTCAAATCTTCTGAATGAAGCGCGACCACACCCCTACTACTCTGTAGTATCGTGTTGTTCTTGACGCGGCCATGTGCGATTGAGTTCAGCTCGATAACAGAGGTGCTATTGGCTGTTAGCCAACAGTCCTTGATGAAGAAATGGACATCTGTATTTGTGATGTTGATGGCTACTCCTCCAGTAGCAGTTGCATTGATATTAAGACCTGCAATAACGTATGGGTCTTCAACAGTACCATTACCAGGCCAGCCCTGAGTTACAAAATCGGTGTTATCATCAATATCAATGGGAGCGTGTGGTGTTCCAAATGGACTTAAATCAGGAGGCATACTCGAGTCCAATTGAAGGACATCATTTGAAAACCGGATACTACTCAGTGCTAAGAGAGAGGTAAATTGAGGTTCGCAACTCCTGAAATCCCAACGGCGTTCACTAAATTCTCTATATATGGATTCAGACATCATACTATTAGTTGTCTTTGGTGTCTGTGAGATTGGACTTGCATATGTTGCTACAGGTATAGAAATCAATATAGTTGTACCAAATAGGATAAGAAGTAACGCTACCGATATACCACGTCTGGAGCGTAGTTTCCCTTTTCGCATGGACTTCAATCTCCTGAACTTACAACATAATGTGTAAATGTCAATTATAGTTTTGTTTATTTCTAGCAAATGAGTTATGTGAGAATTTGGACACTATTCTAATGGTGATTTGAATGGGAGTAACAATTCGATGGCTTGGTCATGCTAGTTTCCAGATTAAGGCAAATGAGAAGGTAGTCTATTTTGACCTCTATAGATCTAAGAAATTGAGAGAGAAAGTTCCAGATAAATTGGAACCTGCATCAGTTGTTCTCGTGACTCATTCACACAATGACCACTGTTTCCCTGAAGCAATCAATGAAGTACGTAATGAAGACACAATAGTTGTAGCACCAAAGGACTGCGGTGACAAACTCGATTATGCATTCGAGTCATTGAAGCCAGGAGAAGGGTCAACATTCCATGATATAGAAGTCAAGGCAGTTCATGCATATAACGTGAAGCGATTCCGTTCACCTGGAAACCCATTTCACCCAAAGGGATTTGGAGTTGGATATCTAGTCAAGGTCGAGGGAAAGACAATCTACTTTGCAGGAGACACGGATGTGATTCCTGAGATGAATGATTTGGGGTCAATTGATGTTGCACTACTTCCATGCGGTGATACATATACGATGGACAACAAAGAAGCGGCGGAAGCCACCAAAATTATCAAACCGAAAGCTGTGATTCCAATGCACACGTGGGACAGGAGCATTGATGACTTCAAGAAGGGAATAGCTGGCACAAGCACAAAATTCGTTTCTCTAAAGGAAGGAGAAGAGTTCACAATCAATGATTAAGGTCAAGAATTGACCTCTACCCAAATGGGACCAATATATGCATAGCGACCATTGGCTCCAACAATCCGGACTAGATAGAAGTCAGCACCACTCGTATTCAGAGTGTCAGGATCAATTGGATTGTTACTATATCCATTGATGTAGTACTGACCATTCACCAGTATACAACTCTCAGAACCATATGATGTACCAGTAATGGTTTCTGAGTCAATGTAGGTGATATTGACAAGAGGTTGATTAATTCCAATACGTGTAAGCAACTCTCCATTCTTTATGATTTCAATCTGTGCATTCCAATTTGGAAACCAATTATCAGTCACCGATGCAGCAGAATGAAATGCTGCAGCAGGAGACCCGTCCTGTGCAAGAGTTATTTCTATTTCTCGTAATGTTGAGGGGCTTGCAACATAGAGTGTCGAACCATCTCCGACACTGACTCCATTGATGGTGAAGTTAAGAAGAGGGCGTCCATGGTCAGAACATGCATAGATCACTTGACGCTCTATAGCAGAAAAAATGGAGTCACGAGTAAGTTCGGTTGCATAAACAGCAGTCAATCCACCCGGGTATGGATGCTCATTTCGCGTGTGCCACACACTGAATGGTCGTTGATGACCTACAAAGGCTGGGGTATGACTAATTGAATGTCCAGGATGACCATCGTGTTGGTCGCTTGAGGCATAGATTGTCATCCGATAACCCATTCTGAAGGCATCAATGATGGATGTTCCATTCGTATATTCTGGGGGTGGGGCAATCAGACCTACATAGTTTAATGGATGACGTTGCTCGAAGAGGCACTCTCCATGAACTGATGTGACCTCAACTATTTTGACATACTTCGGATTGATGTAAGTCCAGTCCTGAAGATACTGCTTCTGAGTTGTATGATGAGGAAGTGCAAGTACCCTGCAGCTGGTTGCAGCTGTGAGCTCATCAAGTGTATTCCAAAGGAGGTCTGTTGTTGGGAGCGTTAGGTAGGAGAGAATGGGATCCTTCAGTAGCTCATCCCCACTAAAGATGCAGGTGTAATGACCTGTGTCGGTGTTTGTCCACTCAAGGCCATGAAATGTCACAAACTGATGTGGTGCATACGCTGCATTTGTGGCATTCTCCAAAACATCGAAACTACTAGGTCCAAACAACATAATCTCCCCATGGTCAGTCAATGACATGAAGTCCAGACATGCAATATATCGACCGTAGAAGAATGAGTGAGCAGCAGAGCCAGTCCCATCCGAGAGTTCAGAGTGATTATGGATGTCACCCCAATAGATCATAGTGCTAAGCTCACTGGCAGTTTTAGCGACGATTGGATTACTGTAGTAAGTGTTACCTGTAGAGGAATCCTCTACCAGAATGTAATGGATCCCAGGGGTTTCTATTGTCACGGTGAAAATGTGCCGTCCATTATCTTTTCCATCTTGGATCTCATACGCAATATCAGACCCAAAGTTCTGCCCAGTAAATGTATAGGGGGAAGGTAGAGTGACTGAAGAGTTATCTATCTGATTGAATGAAGTGAGATTGTAGGACAGGATAGAGAATTGGACAGTTCCCTTGTAGGTCGCACTCAGCCGCTCATAAGGGTCCCAAGCCTCCACAGTGATTTCAAAACTAGCTGATGTAATAACTGTCGAAGGAGCATGCACCCAGAGCAATCTTGCCCTATTATCAAACATCACACCCAAGTCGATACTCACACTTGACCACATGAGAACAGGTGAAAATATAATCACAAGAATAAGCAACCTACGAAGATTCATGGGAACAGTCTTCATGGCTGCTTGAAGCTCAGATATCATGGATGGAGTTGTTCTCTCAAGTCTGTGCCAAATCCAGAGAATTGTAGAAGATATTGAGTACAGCACTAAAATGGCGATTGAGCTCATTATCGCCATTGTAAGAGGAGCTACTGATTTAACAACATGAGCTAGTAGCGTAGCTGTTCCTGCTGCAAAGGCCAATACAATACCGTGCCGTGACCATGAGGATTCTCTGAACGCGAAAAAACAACCAATCCCAATGAACAAACCTATGAAGCTGAAAAAGAACCAGAATGTTGTGAATATTCCGAAGGCAAACAGGATGATTCTCCCCATACGAAGTAGAACCATGAGGATTCTATTACGGTCTGATGCCATTTCTTCACACCCTGTAATTCTTCAATCACCAATATTTTCCTGACAAGCCCGGCATTTAACATCACTCATTAATTCTACGCAGCCAAATAGCGAAGGTTGATATTCATTCAATCTGGAGAAATGATAGCAGGAGGGAATCGACAATAGGAGCTGCTCTTGATAGTCTAATACTGGTGTCAGAGATTTGTCTTATTGTCACTGTATCAGTAGTTGCGTTAACAATTTGGATGGGGGTTCTTTCGGGTAATCTGAAAAAAAGCATAATTTGGAAGAAGCCACTACTTGTTCCTTCATTAGTGTTCATTTTTGCACTGATTGTTGCGATGGCATATGTGCCAACACCCATGTCAGTATATCATGGACCCAATCAAGAGCAGGAAATGGTTGATCTCTCAATAACATTCTCAACATTATTCACTGTGTATGAAGCAAATGCCTATGATTCAGAGCTTCAGGTAAGAGTTCCAGGAATAACGCAACAAAATGAATACATTGAGGTCTTTTTTGGCTTCTACCAAGATAGAGAAATCATTAGTTCATTATTTATCAATATAACAGAGGGTATTCAGGATCAAAACGGGTGGATAATAAGAAATATTGTCTTGGACCCCGGGTTTTATAATATAACTATCAATGGTACATACTATGATGATGGAGTTTCACAAGATAATGGGTATATAGAAATCCTAGTCAATCAACCAATCTCATCAGAATTCATTCCCGAAATTACAGCCTGGAGTTCGTATCTATTCTTACTTGGTATCTCTTGCTTAGTTCTTCTGTTAGGAGGAGTATGCATAGGAAGAGTGGATAAGACAAGAACAAGTGAAGAAAGGATAGACCAAGAACCCCCAAGAGAGGGTGAAGTCTATGGTAGGAAACTGGGTTGGTAATCCAGACAAAACAAAACGAAGTTCAATTTGGCGAACTTTTCTGAGCGTGAAAGATAATCTCTAATAGTGATGATATCTATATTGTATTTTAGAGATCGTGGAAATATGAGGGATTGACGTGAGAAAGATCACGGTTATCATGATGCTTATTTTTGTAGTTACGTTCTTTATTGTGTGTGATGCCACAAAAGTAGACGCGAGTTTTACTCCCGCTCAGGGCAATCCCCAAGAATCTGGAGAGCTACTTCCCGACCCTTATCTCCTGACTGAACCGGAAATTGAGATTGGTTATGACTCACCTGAATTTAGCTATGATTATCTTGCACAGGGCGAACATGGTGAGGTGACACTCATATGGGAACACAGCGCAGGGCACCAGCCATATTTTTGGTCGATTCCATATGTTGGATATGTTGAATGTCGTGAATTTGCTCGGTTGAAGCAGGAGTTCACATGGGAATACAACCAGACTCCAGTGACTCTTAGGATTTCTGCATCAGTTCAAATAACATGCTCTGGGGACTTTACACTGCAAGATAATGGTGATGAGATGTATGCAATCTATTTCTGGATAGGCCCTCCCGGATATTCTTATGCTGGAAGAATTAAGACAGTTACAGGCTTGAAGGGAGGCCAAACTTACGACATTCAGTTTTTGCTGACATCTTCTGAGGCAAAACAATATTTTGTGGGATCAATTGAAGAGGAAGGGTTTCAGATTTACCCTCATGATAATTACGCTATGTTTATGGGGCTTATTCCTACAGAGAGATTTGTAGCCTATTATGGAGGTAGTACCCCTTTTGATGTTTATGAAGGGGTGGTGAATGCGACAATAAGTCATTTCTCAATAGAAGCACTTCTCAAAGTAGACGACCTAACTCCTGAGTTAATTTCACCAAAATTCAACACAACAATATCAGGGAGTATTTATAATGGAATAACTAGACTTGAGCCTTTGGGAGAGAACTCGTTTGTTCATCTCAGTTTCGATTATTTCTTTTCTCAGGAGGTCACACTTGGATGTATGACTTCAAACCATACTTCCATCTGGAATGTGACTCCATATCAAGAAGTTTCAACATATGGGTTGTATATAATTGTCAAAGGAGTAGGTGATGGTATATTCCTATGTTCGCCGCAATCGTCACCAGAGAGTGTAAACTTGTTTCTATTAAAGCTAGACTCAAATGGCCAAGAAATCTGGAACAGTTCAATACATCTGTATGATATGGAAATTCCTCTTTTTATGGATGTGGATGCTTCAGGTACAATATACATTCTTTCACTTTCAATTAAGTACTTTAACCCTGGAGTTGTTAATTCTAGCCGGATTGTTTACAGTCTTATTAAATTGGATTCTATGGGATACAAGCTATGGGATAGAACTTTGCTAAATCTTAGCTATTTCGAATATGTATTCTCGGTCTATAGTGTAAAATATCCAAAAGGACTTGGTTGTTACAATGGAGAGGTCTACATTGGTATGCCAGACTCTGTTCAACGATATGATGCAAACGGTAACGAGGTATGGAGCATAGAAGAGGAATACGAGGCATTCGCACCTGATCCTTTCGGTGGATTTTATACATGCTCGTATGTTTTCGATGAGGAATTTCGATTATCAAGATGGACCACAGAAGGAACAATCAGTTGGACAAAGTCATTCAGTATTGACTATGGATATGACTGGCAAGATTTTCCGAGATTGGATAGATTCGAGGTAGGTCATGATCAATTACTCTATCTTGTTCTAGAATACAGACATGTGAATCATGTGATGACGATAAATAGAGTCACACGGTCAGGCCAAATCTATTCTCAAGATAGTATATTCAATCTCAATGATACGGAGGCATATGGTCCATACTACCTAAAACCACTCGTAGCTGATATGGCAGTTACAAGGGATGGTTTGGTACATCTTGCAGTTATGAATGAATCAACCTATTTGTACCCAGTAATGGACCCATTCTATGTGCTTCCAGCAAATATCTTACTGACCTTTGAACCCTCAGGGCCAACGTTTTTCACGGTGAGTCCAGAAGCAATGATAATCACAGGAGTTGCAACTTTGATGTTTGCAGGTATTGCATGGGACCACTTTGCTCGAGGAAGAACAAGACCTGAGGAGATTCTTCCTCAACAAGAAGAGATTGACCCGTGGAAACTTTTGATGGAAGAGAGAGAGGATTAGTAGAGAAACTAGCATTGCACTATTGAAAGCTCTTGACCCTTTTTCTCGCCACAAATTCTGCTTCAGTCCTTTGGAATCCTTCAGCATAGAAATGGTCAAGGATATCCTCATGTCTATCCTGCACCCAGAAGATTGCCTTTCTGGTAGCAACTTCGTTGAGAGCAGCGTCAATGACCTTTATGCCATAACCTGGTCGATAGCTGAAAGTAATGACTGTTGAGTCAATCTGGTCCGGGTCATACTCAAGGCGAACAAATCCTACCACCATATTGCTAGACCGCTCTTTCAGAACATAGGAGTTTCCTCCACGAATCGAATATTCAAGCATTTTATGATCACTTTGACCCCAGTAATTGTCAGGGACAAGGTGTAATAGTGTTGGAATATCATCGAGTCTAGCAATATTCACATCGAGGGTTTGTTCAGGTAATGTGGATGCCGCATTCCCATCAAGTCGTATCACAAGGGATTGGATGCCATAGCCAAGCCGCTCGATGAAAGGAATGGCTCGGGGGTTGTGCATTTTAACACCCAACACAAAATGTGTAAGATTTGGGTTGCGCTCAAGTAGGGCTTTTTCAGACTCATGAACAAGGCTTGTGCCTATACCTTTGTTCCTCCATTCTTCATCCACTACGAGCTCCCAAATCGCACCCCAACTAAGACTATCAAGTACAGCATTGATTGCTATACCTACAATCTGGTTATCGACAACCGCGACCCTCCATAGATTTGGTAAATCACCTTGCACCTTACTACGATTCCACCAACGTGAGAATCCATCGAATGTCAATCGATCAACATTAGGCATTCCTGTTCCATATACTCGATAGAAGGAGGTTCGCTCCTCTAATTTGGGGGGTCGGACTATTGTTTCTGTCATTGGTAATACCTCATGCAAAACAAAAGATTCTGTATTCTTGGACAAAAGTGCTTTGAATACAAAATCTCAGAACGAGCTTAATGTGAATTTATTCCTAGATAAGGATAGTTACTTGAGCTCAATTTGGATTTGATAACGCTAAATGGGATTTAGGCTAAATAGGGTTTCAATCAATAGTAAGAACTAATACACAGAGAGCACTATTGACGAAGTCAGCAAGACTATGATTGTGTTTTTACAATTATTCAGCTCCATAGGAGAGTCGCGAAATGACAGATGGTGCCAATCTATCTCAAGTTTCTAGTTACAGGTGGATCATCCTAGCACTCTCATGGCTTGTTTATTTTGCATTTGGACTGATTCTTTCTTCACTTCCACCTCTGGTAAATGTCATATCTGCAGACCTCACATTGAACTATGTTGAAATGGGCATCATTTTAGGTAGCGTTATTCTAATGTATGTCCCTCTTTCAGTTCCTGTGGGTGTGAGCATCGATCGCATAGGACAAAAGAAAATGATCACACTAGGACTTATCCTAATTTCATCTTCTGCGGTTCTCAGATCGTTTGTCTTCAATTTTGAATCGCTTTTCATTGTGGTATTCCTTTTCGGTTTTGGAGGACCAACAGTTTCAGTTGGGTTGGCGAAAGTAGTGGCTGCATCTTTTGAGGGGCGGGAGCGAGGTTTAGCATCAGGGATTTACATGACTGGAGCGGCTATTGGTTCTGCATCAGCACTGGCATTCACAAATTCACTTATTCTCCCAATCGTCGGTACGTGGCGGAACGTGTTCTCATTCTACGGAATTGTTGGTCTTTTGATAGCAATTAGTTGGATTCTACTGGCAAAAGATCAATCCATCAACTCAAGTAATGATGCTAGAAATACGTCTATGATGAGTGCGCTTCGCTCTTTGCTAAGTAACAAGTTTGTCTGGATGGTGGCAATCATTGGTTCTTCGTCCTTTCTTGTGTTCTATGGTTTTGGGAATTGGCTTCCAACTCTTCTTGAGGAGAAAGGAATGGATCCAGCAGGTGCGGGACTATGGGCGTCAATCCCTACATGGCTTGGGCTTGTTGGAAGTGCTGTCATCCCAGGAGTTGCACTTGCAGGCTCAAGGAAACCAGTAATTGCTATTGTGCTTCTGATAGAGGGCATCTGCATATACTTTGCAGGAATTTCATTAGGGTTGTTTCTTTTAACCTCACTAATTATCTATGGCATTGTCAGTGGGGCACATATGCCACTAATGCTTGTGGTCATGATGGACCTACCTGAAGTTGGAGCTGAATACACAGGCATTGCGAGTGGATTGTTCTTCGCAATAGGTGCATCTATGGGCTTTATTGGACCAATACTTGTAGGGCATCTTAGAGACCTGACTAGCAGCTTTATTCCAGCTCTATTTGTTTTGGCTCTAATAGTTGAAGCAATGATAGCAATAGCACTGATTCTCAGAGAGAATTGAATCATGGCAGGGAGGGAGTTCTATCTTTAACCCATTGTAATGCTTTTTCCAAGATTTCACGAACCAGAATGTCTTTGCCTTGAATGTACCTCTCTCGGTTTCCAGAGTACATTTCAACAAGATGCATCTTGATATTGGAGTATTCATTGGCAACAGCAGGATGCTCACGTAGATAATCTCTGAATGCGATATGTCGGTGAAGCTCCTCACTGTGCTGATCACAAACATAGAGATGATGATTTGGCAGTTGTCGTTTCAACTCAAGATCTCTCAAGTCAAATACTTCTCTACCAGTGATTCCAAGATCGCCCAGATGAACATATCCAATCTTTTCTAGGTTAGACTTGATTCTATCAAAATCCAACCATCGTATAACAATATCAATGTCGATGATTGGCTTTGCATCAGTTCCAGGAATTGTTGTACTTCCAACATGTTCAATCCTGATAACATTTTGACCAAGCTTAGTCATCAAAAACGTGGAGAGCCTTTCAAACCATGTTAACCATTCTGAGTTGTAAGGTTGGACAGTGACTAGCTCAGAAGGTTTGTGCATGAGTATCACCATGTAGAGTTAGAAAAGAAGATTGTTGCTGCAGAAGAAATTCTTCCGCAGCAATTTACTGACTAGAGTAATTCGTCAAGAAGCTCTAGAAGCTCAACTACTTTCAACTTTGAGCCCTGATTTGACAGGTCTTTGCTGGTTTCTTTCTCCTCTTCCTGTAACGCATTGATGCCATCGTTGAAGTTAGTCACACAGAAGGGACAGGATGTCATTAAGATGCCAGCACCAGTTGAAGCTGCTTCCTTAAGACGTTCCTTGGCTGCGAAAAGGGCCAGGTCTGGGAATTGTGCCTTCACACCACCACCAGCGCCGCAACAGAAGCTATCACCTTTAATGCGGTACATCTCTCGAAGTTCAAGACCTGGAATGCCATTGAGAACTACACGAGGCAACTCAAAGTGAGCCTGTTTCGCTTTCTCAGCGTTTCTGCTATCGAGTAACCAATTCTTCGAATTGTTGAGTATCTCTTTCTCAATAGCAATACCAACATGTCGAACACTGTGACAGGGATCATGCCACGTGACTTTCTCATTGTAGGGCTTCTCAATCTTGATCTTACCTTCCTCAAGCAGGTCATAGACAAACTCCACTGCGTGTCGAACCTTGAAGGGAAGAGGTTTGCCACTGTGCGAGGGATAGTCATTCCTGAAGGTCTTATAGCAACCAGCACAGCTGAAAAGCACTAGATCAAAGTCCTTGAACAGCTCAAGGTTCTCATTCATCACTTCTCGAAAGATGTCCCTCTGTCCGGTTCTCAGAATAGGTGAGCCACAGCAGACCTCATCACTCAAAACTGTAAAGTCCATGCCAAGTTTTCTAAGGATATTTGCTGTGTGGTCGGCAATGTGTTGCTGCCTATATGCTGCAGTGCAACCAACATAGTAAGCAACTTTTGCATCGGGCTTGTCAATGACGTCAGTGTATTCTCCAAGCCACTTGGTACGCTCCTCCCTAGCTCCCTTGTATGGATTTCGGAGGTCTTTCGTATCCACACGTTCTCCAAAGACTTTGTGTTTGTCAAGGGGCTCAACACCAGCCTCAATCAACGCAGCTCGGAGTGCCTCTGTCACATGGACTGTATCAATGTAGTTTGGACATTGGGTTTCACACATTCCACATGTTGTACATGCTTCAGTTACTTCAAGCAGTTCCTTGCTAGCAGGGAGCTCACCATTCAGGAATGCTCGTGCCATCCACTGCTTGCCTGAGTTGAAGTAGCCTTCCCAGCCAAAGTATAAACCAGCAGGACAACCCTGAAGCATTCCAGTATATTCCTCGGTCTCGCCCTCTTTATCAGGCTCACCAGAGTAGGCGTACTGGCATGCTCGACAGTGAATGCACCGTGCATTGATCCTGCGAAGGTCTTCTAGACTTGTCATCTCAATCGTTCCTCCTTGTATCATTAGCATATATAGTGGTTATGTTTTGTAACATAATTTGCACCTTGGTTTCATTCCTTTACGGGGTTGGGAAGATCCGTAACACTCTCCCATGGGATTGCGAGACGACCTGGGTGCAGTATCAAGTTCGGGTCCAAGACCTTTCGGAATTTGACCAGCATCTTGTAGTACTCCTTTGCCTGACTGAAAGTCTGAGGAGCGTGGACAAATGGATCAGGCCTATAATTGAGCCAACCTTTCTTCAGGAAACTCTTGGTGGTTTCCAGGTTGAATTCCCGAATCTTCTCCATGATGCCAGGCTCTGTCCAGTCAAAACAGAGAATTGGCATGACAATTGCCTGTCGTGCGTGGTCGATGGATGCCACCCACATTGTTTCTGGGAAGCCATAGTCAGCCATCGCTCCACAGTACTCCTCCATCATCTTGCTGCTCTCAAGCCAAGGACAGTACCAAGTTATGAACAAGAATCCAGCTTGCCATAACGAATAAGGAATGGCAATCTTGTTGGGTTTTTTAAGGCGGGATGCGACCTGCTTTGGATGCAGTTCTTGTTTTGGAGTAGTGCGTTTCTCCCTGACCTCGTAGTCCTTGTAGATCTTGTCAATACCCTTGAGGGTTTCGTCAAGCTCCTCCTGCGACCATGCCCAGCATTCATAGTTCATCCACTTCTTGTCAACACCAATCTTCTTGTAAAAGTCATAGTCGATTGGGACATTCTCTTTTGGCCAACGAGTCATTACAAGCTCGTAGTTACCTCCCTGCACCATGACAGTGCGTTCTGCAATGCCAAGCTCGTGTCTGGATATTTCCCAAGCTGGTTTGACGATGTCATCCCAAGTTTCTCCACCATATGCAACTACTGTCTTGTAATGGGGATGTGGCACCATCTTGATAGCGCATTTTGTTATGATACCCATAGAGCCCTGTGATCCAAGAAACAATCCATCAGGATTCGGACCAACTCCCCAGCGATAGAAGGGTTTTGCGCCAGGTAATGCCCAAGAACCAGTATGAAAGATTTCACCAGTTGGAAGAACTATTTCCATACCCATGATCATGTCAGCCTGTGGACCATACACACCAGTCACAAGCGAGAAACCTCGCTCAATGGCGTCCCCAAGTACGGTAGCCGCTGGTGGTGCACCATCAGGAATTGGTGGAGCCCAGTCGGGATATTTGGTCTTGAAAATTCTCCACGCATCACCAGACCGGACACCTGGCTCTACAACCATGACTCTATTCTCAGTGTCTACTTCCATTTTGTCCATCCGAGTCATGTCCATGTAGATTCCGCCAGGCTCGATTGCTGGTAATGCAAAGCCTCCACTGAGGCCTCCAGATGCGGGGGTTACAGGACTAAGGTTCTCGTTCGCAACGATGAGAATCTTGGATACTTCCTCAGCACTTGCAGGTCTTATAATAACCTCCGGAACGACAGCCTCGAGGCCCATAATCCCTCGAGCCATATAGCTATGACGAAGTGGTTCACTGGTGGTGACATATTTCTCACCACATATCGCAGTGAGTTTTTTGACCACCTCGTCAGTGACCTTATTGTACTCTACCAAATGACTAATCCTCCATCTTCAGCCATAAGGGCTGATTCGGTAATTGTCGAAAGCAAGGCTTTGCTGGAGATATCTATCATAAATAGGATTCGGCTAACAATAGCTTTGAGATATCAGTGCGGAGAGCAAGATAGAAAGGCTTTCACGAGCACACATTGTTGGGAGCGTGCAAATGCCAGGCAGGATATCACGCGAAAAGCTAGTAATAATTGGGCTCGTTTTTGGTCTTATCATCAGTTTCGTTACTTGGAACATTCTAGGTTTTCTCAGTACAACAATATTGGCTAGAATTTTCTGGACTGTCATGGCTTTTGGCGGAGGCATATCAGGGCTGATTTTTTTGGTAACATATCTCGAGTATGAGTATAATCTATACAAAGACAGACAAAACAAATCAACGAAGTCGTCAGACTTGGCAGATTCTGAACCTTCCGGGTTCAAGTTTTATTCTCCAAAGGGATTCATAGTTTTCCTACTTGCTTCGTGTATTCTGATGGGCTTCATAGTGACTGTAGCGGCTGCAAGAATAGGTGCTCTCACTGGAGCTAATGCCTTGACGCTGTTTGGAGAAGGAGTCAAGATAGGCGCTTCAATTACTATTATAGTCTATGCGATTTGGCACGAATTCAGAAACTCTCGTTTTGGACCGAAAAAGCAAGAACTCCCAAAAAAGCTCCCAGTAACTCGTGGTCGAACCGTCCTAGAAGCAGAACATCATGGTCTTACCGAGTTCCATTTGGAAGAGATACACAACCTTCACAGACTTACTAGAATCAATCTTGGTCTAAATCAACTCAAGACAATCAACCTAGCACCCTTATCGGGGAGTGCTAAACTGAAGGAGTTAATCCTCTATATGAACCATCTAGAAACAATTGATCTTTCCCCACTAGCATCCTGCCCAAATCTAGAGTATCTTGACCTTACAGACAATGATCTTGAAACTATAGATCTCACACCACTCACTTCTTGCCTCAAATTGGATGCCCTAAACATTGGAATAAACAAGACTTCAGAAATCGACTTGAGCCCATTATCAGAATGTAGGGATTTGAAAATACTAACTATAGATGGAATGAGTCTCAAAGAAGTCGAGCTCTCGCCTTTGAAGAACTGCACAAAACTGGAGTTTCTGAAACTAGACGATAACGAACTAATATCTCTCGATGTCACACCTCTTTTTGAGTGCAAATCACTGACAGAGTTTCCAATTGATAAAATCGAACTTACAACTACTCTAAGCCGATCGATTGAAGAGTGGCCAGAAGGCATAAGAAAACATAGGAAGAGATTTCGCAAGAGCTGAGTTCAGCTATCTCACCTACGTGTTTGTTACGTAAATATAACAAGTTATTATACGCGTGATGGCAGTCTAATCATTAGGTGCGTGGTAGTTTGAAGATTGGAATCCAAATTGAGCCTCAAATGGGGTATACCTACGAAGACATAGTGACTCTTGCAAAGGCTGTTGAAGATGCCAACTTCTATAGCTTCACGGTTTCGGATCACTTCTTTGGAAATCCCGATAGTGTAGAGAAGCAAGCCCATGATGCATGGACACTTCTCGCGTTACTAACTCCACAGACAGAACGCATTCGATTGGGAACAGTAGTCACATGCCAATCCTATCGAAATCCAGCACAATTAGCCAAGATTGTAGCGACCTTGGATAACGCATCGTATGGAAGGATAGACTTTGGTATTGGAGCAGGATGGAAGGAAACAGAGTATGAAGCATATGGCTACCCATTTCCTTCCACCAAGACAAGAATTCTCCAGCTGAGAGAGGCTATTCAGATAATCAATCTTCTCTGGACAGAAGATAGACCAAGCTTTGAGGGAGAATACTATAGCATCAAAGAAACCATGTTCCTACCGAAACCGGTACAGAAACCCCGTATTCCCATCTGGGTTGGAAATCAGAAGCTGAAGACTCCGATGATGGAGGAAATAATAGCACGTTACGCGGATGGACTGAACTATGATTCCGAAACACCCGAAGATTACGTGGCCAAAAAAGATCGCATGAGAGAAGCATGTGACAGGGTTGGACGTGACTTTGATGAATTGAAATGGTCTCTTTATCTTTGCACATCGGTAATTGGGGAGGATGCTAATGATTTTGAAGCGAAGAAGAAGGATCTTTTGAATCAGCACTGGTTGTTCGAAGAGATAACTGACGACCGAAAACCAAAGATCCTAGATGTTATGCTTTCAAAGTATATTTCAGGCACTATAGATTCAGCTTTGGAGGAACTCTCCAAATACAAGAATGAAACGGACATTCTCATTCTGGGTCTTCCTATGGTTGGTGATCTTCGGAAGAACGGGTTAGATACCATCAGGATACTGAAAGACTATATCGTTCCCAAACTCTGAGTTCTTCAAGATTTCTCCAAAAAAAAAGAAAAGGATAAGGCGATATCTGATTCGAAATTCTTCGGCGCAGGTATAAATGGTTTCATGTAGAATTGAAGCAGGGGTTGAAGGTTTGCGCCGGGCAATTGACGATTTCGAGAGGTATTGTCTAGGATTGCTTAACGAGTTGAGCCTATCGGAGGACCTCTTGGAAAAGATAGACAAAGTCGTGAAGGTTCTTAGGCATGAACTCAATGAGGAGTCCTATTTGCGTATTCTCCACATTTGGCAAGAGTCTTTCAGCGCTCTTGCAGAAATAGCATTTGATGGTCTTGGTACGGACCAGTTACTCCAGGAAGCGTCGAAACACGAGATGAAGGAGGTATTAGAATCATCTTGGTTGAAGCGGTTTGACATTGTTGAGTCAGTCACAGCCAATGTTCTCTTGGATGCTGAAAAACGATTCAGGGAAAAAGTGATTGATACCATTCATGATTCATTGATAGAGCAGTTTAACACTGGTGAGATTATTGATGTATTCATAGGTTCATGGGCTAGTTCACTTGACAAAGAGCTAACTTCGAAAAGCAGGTTATGCAATTTCCTTCTTTTTGAGAATGTACTAATAACAGACATCCTTTATTCTCCTACAATAACTGATGAAATCAAGGAAGAGTGGTGGATTTCACCTAAGAACAAAAGACCATTGATATTCTACATACCCTTTGGGATTGTCAATCGAGTGATTGCACCTAGCGATTTGTCATATAGAGAGGGACTTAGTGCCAGTGCATTTGACCTCAAGTTACAACTGAAAGTTGAGGATGGCTTCGAAGAGAATAGACTGCCATATATCATGAACAGACTCAGAATGCTCAGACACATGGTTGTATTCAATGAGGTAGACATCAACATTGAGATTAGAAGAGATCAGAATGAGTCAGAGAGAATCTACAACGAGCGAAAGTATAGCATTATTCAGCACATAAAGGAACGAGGAAACACCTCACTAAGCAATGAATACTCAATAGCTAATATTGTGGAAGGAGAACCTAGGCCCCCATATGAGAATCTCTTGAAGGCCATGGTAGGAGCTCTCGATCTAGATTCAATGCGATTTTTCTAGTTCAAGAATAGTTTTGATACTCAACAAGGAAGGTTTCTTGAGGGGCACTGGGATAGGAAAATTCGACAATCGTGTTCTCCATGTGATTGTTAGGAGATAATGAATATGAAAGCAGCGAAGTTGTATGAGAGTCTGGACAAAGAGTTTGAACTTCATAGACTCCAAGAGGACGAATGGAGTCTATTAGACCTCGGTGACTACATGACTGAGAGTTTCAGTCAATCGCGGATGGGACTTGTGTTGGACAATGCAAATGAAATCAGGAGGGTCTACACAGCTGTGTTCCCCAGTGAGCGAGTGCTTGACAAAATTCTGTCTTCTGGAGATAGAGAAGTCCTTCTTTTCACTCATCATCCTATGATATGGGACCACAGTACTGGAAATTTTCCATTCAAGAACATACCTAGGGATTATCTTGAAAGACTTAGGGAACAGGCGATTGCACACTATTGTATACATGTACCACTTGACCGTAATGGCCCATACAGTACAACAGCATCCTTCGTGAAAGCGGTTGGGATTGAAACTGAGAGGGAGTTCTTCGACTATCACGGTGTCAAGGTTGGCATCATCGGGCGGACAGAATACAAGACTGTGTCCGAGATTGCTGGAAAGATTGAGAACCTTGTGGGTCACAGATTGAAGGTCTGGAATTATGGCGCACCAGAGATAACCAATCAGAAGGTAGCCCTCGTCGCAGGGGGAGGCAACTATCCCGAGATTGCGGAGGAGCTTGGTGAAGCTGGTGTTAAGACCTACATCACAGGCGTCACGATGAAGTCACAGAGTTATGAACCATCTCTGAGGTTTCATCAAATATGTCAAGAGCATAAAATCAACGTTATTGCCGCTACTCACTATTCAACAGAGAAATTCGCTTGTATTGCAGTTCAGAGGCTTTTTGAATATCTAGGACTTCCAAGCGAATTTATTGAGGATGAACCTTCATTCTACGATTATGAATAACTCTTGGAACTTGATCCACCTTTCTTCAATCGGAAGAGTATTGAGATTTGGTAGCAATAAGTAGCTAGTGGTCATTCTTGAGGAGATACAGAAGATTCGGTGTAGCAGTATTAGTCATCACCGTCTTTCTAACATTTCCTATGAGCACAAATGCATCACAGATTACACTTACTAGCGACAATGTCCTAAGAGGCCCCTATGTTGACAAAGTTGTGTACAGAAGTGTTGGAAACTATGATAATCTGGTGTATTATCTTCAAACTGGAGAAATTGATCTAATTCTAGATCCAATCAATTTATGGCGTTCTCCAACATTTGAAGTTGAGGATCCATATATAGAGTTCATTCAGACATCCGGAAATGGTTATTGGTGTATTGATCTCAATTGTTGGAGGTATCCATTGAACATAAGTGACTTCCGAAGAGCCTTTGCATATGCATTTGATAAGACGAGAGTAATAACTGAAATAATGCAGGGTCTTTCCAATGTGCATGACTCCATAGTACCTCCCACAAGCAGTTTCTGCATTGAGAACGAATTAGAACCACATTACTACACAAATCAGGCTGACATAGGAAATCAGATTCTTGATGACATTGGTTTCGAGGTAGACACGACTACAGGATATAGAAGAGGACCTAATGGAGAATCCTTTGGAATAGAAGTTAGTTATTATTGGGGCCAATCCGAGATTGATGAAATCATGGCACAAGTTGCTGTAGATGCTTTGAATGAGCTTCATGTCTTCGCATATTCAGGTCCATTTTTCGTAGTTGCTAATCTTTTGCCAAAATCATATCCTGACATGTTAGTTCGTGATGCAAACTTCTATACTAACAATGTTGATTGGTTGAGTAATAAAACTTGGAGTGAGTTCGCTGTTGTTGATCCAACTTACTGGAAACCCACCTTCTCATTCAGCAACGCAACTTATGACCTGTATCTAGACGAGATGCTACATGGATTAAACTATGATTCGGTTTATGAGGCTGCAGCTCAGATACAGAGGATAATTCATCATAATGTTCCAAGACTAGTCATCTGTCCAAAAACACTCTTACAGCCATATCGAACTGACACCTTTGAAGGACACATAGGGGATGTCATCCGAGGTGTGTCTGGCATCTGGTCCTTGTGCAATATGCGAAGTAATACAGGAAGTTCTGGTGGCACTGTTCACATTGGATCTCTCTATTTGATGCGCAACTTCAACATCTATACTGCAGATTATCAGTTTTCTAAACCATTCTTCGAGAATCTCTGGCCAACACTATTCACTATTGGTCCAAACCTTGAGTTCATTCCCAATCTAGCCACCAGTATAATTAGCGAAACTCATGCAGACAATTCAGCGGTTCCTGAAGGATATACACGCATTACAGTGGACATTATCTCAAACGCAACATGGTCAGATGGAGTGCCCTTAACCGCTGGAGATGTAGCATTCACGACTAACTACGAACTTGAGAGCGGAGTCTATGGAAACCCAGCAGGGCGAAATATGGAAGAACTTGTAGCTGCATATGCTCCGACACCGACAAGAGTTGTCTTTGAGTACAACACTGTGTCCTATTGGCATATATTCGATCGTGCGACACGCTATATAATCCCAAAGCATATTTTCAATGATTTTGATGGAATTGGTTATGAGGAGTGGGAAGCTTGGGACCCTGTATTCAACCCACAAGACCCTCGTGTGACATGCGGTACATTCATCATGGATAGTTTTAATCATTCAACCTATGAGATGATTAAGAATCCAGACTACTATTATCTGGCAAGAGAACTCCCGGAAAATGAAACAAGCCCTCAAACTTCTACGACCCCTTCAAATGGTGAGCCAATGACTTTTGATTTATTCAATCTGGTTACATTTGGTGTATCGATTGGTTCCTCCGCCATAATATTGGTTTCAACCGCACTCATCATAAATCACCAGAGAGAGAATGCTCGTTTGAACTAGTTCAAACGATAGGTCCGAAAGAATCAAGTTTTTTTCATTTATTGGATTTGCTCACCATCACAAAGTGGTTGATTGCTTCCACTCCAAATGTTTGCAACCTAACCACATGGCCGACAATACCACGGTCGAACAGCTTAGGTCTTCCATTAGAAGGAGTCGTAGTGAGCGGCGTAATAGGATTCGTGGTTATGGCAATCGTCGTCATATATGTTAGAAAACGATAGCAGCAATCTCTAGAGAAGTCGTATCAGCTCATTCTTTACCAGGACAATATAGTCCTCGCCATCGATTTTGACCTTTGACTCCAGGTGAAACATCTTGCAGAAACGAAGAGCATGCTCAACATCCTTGCTCTCTTTTGATGAATTTAGAAGGACAGACCACTCATTTTTATGATGTCCAATGGCACGATCAATAGCTTGAATCTTTAGCTTACATAATCCATCAGGGCAGTCGGAGGTCATCGATGTTCTACATCCCAAAATGCACTCAATGATGCCAAGGGTGATTTCGAACGCAATATTTGGGCCCAATATAGTGATTTTGGTATCTGATTCTTAGCATAGACTCCAAATAAAGAGGCGATCAGTATCAAAGTCAACTGATTTGTGAGAGATTTTCAAGATTCGTCAAACTTTAAAGATTCAATGAGATATTATGTATATTCTAATCATTAGAGGGAGATTCGGTTTGAGAAGGTATGCTTGGATTGGTCTGGCTCTGCTATTCTCTACTGCAACATATTGCATAATAGCAGGAGTACCTGAATTTGCACCACAAGTAGTAGAAAGCTCTCAGATAACAATTAGAGGAACAGGGTACCAGAGTGCATATACAAATAGAGGACCCATTTTTATCGATAGTGACAGCGATTTCAGTAGTTATGGATTTCCTGGAACAGGAGATGAGAATACTCCATATAGGATTGAAGGGTATAATATCACAGACAGCAACTTTGAGCTGATAGTGATTGAAAACACAGAAGCGTTCTTCGTGATTCAGGACAACTATCTTGACAGTATTATTGGATCCCTTGATGCCATCTATATACGAAATGCGAAGAATGGTCAGATCTTCAATAACAATATAGTCAACAATAGACATGGAATATTCTTGGATTCGGACTGTCAGGAGATAGAAATTGCAAATAACAAGATTTGGGATTCGTCAGAGAGTGGAATCAGAGTTAATTCTTCAGGCAGCGTACGAGTCTATCATAATGAGGTCTATCATAATACATACAATGGCATATGGGCTAACTCTTCCATAGGGCTTGAAATATGGAACAACATAATCTATGATGATGAATTGGGAATTTGGTTGAGAAATACCAATAATAGTGATGTCATTGGAAACACTTTGTTCGGAAACGACAACGCAATGTGGATATCCAATCATTCATCCTCGAATGAGATAAATTTCAATCGTATCTTTGACCCGGATGATTTAAACCCGAACACATGTGGGATTCATATTTCGCATTTGGCGTATGATAACAACATTTTGAACAATACAATTAGCAATTGTACAGAACATGGATTCTATGCGGAACTCAATTCAGGTAATAATACAATAAAGTGGAACACATTCATCGGTAATAATATGGGAGGAACATCACAGGCATTCGATGGAGCTTCAGAGAATGTTCTGTACAACTACTGGAGTGATTGGACAACTCCTGATGACGATTTTGACAATATCGTGGACATTCCATATTTACTGGAAGGAGCAGTCATGAACAATGATCCATATCCATTAACCCATCCTGCAAATCCACCAGAGTTTCATTATCTGACACCTGTGACTCTTTTGCACCCAAATGGTGGTGAAGCAATTACTGACTCGGTTGTTGTCGAATGGTCTACATGTTATGACTCAAGAGACCATCCAGTTAATTATTCAATCTATTATTCTCACAATTCCGGAGCTGATTGGACAAAGATTGCTGGAAATATCACTTCTACTCAATATGAATGGGACACATCCTCTGAGTTGAAGACTACTCATTATCTTGTCAGAGTGATTGCTAAGTGTTCAGAAGGATTAAGCGTTTCAGACGAGTCTGATGGTGAGTTTTCTCTGATAGCACACATCCTGACGGACCCAACAATAACTTCGCCAGACAATTCAGGTCCATTCGAAACAAGCCTGAACATTCAGTGGGATGTGGCTGTAGATTCGTGGGGATATAGTGTCAGCTACTCATTGCATTACTCATCGAATGGCGGGTCCAGTTGGAGCGACATCACTTTTGGATTAACTGGTAATAGCTATCAATGGGATATTGAAGAATTAGCAAATGGGGACAACTATGTTGTCAAGGTTATTGCTTCTGCAGATGGAGGGGTTACATCAGAAGCAATATCTGTGACGTTCTCAATTCAACATACGACTACATCTACAACACCAACCACACCCACCACAGCTCCTGTAATAGACACGGGACTCATAGGATTTGCAAGTGGTGGGATTGCAGTTATTGCAGCTGTAGTAATTTTGGTGATTCTTTTCAAGAAGAGAAGTACTGGCGAAACTTGACCACCCTGAAAACGATGCGAAGAGGTCTGATAACAGATGAAAGGAAAGAGAGTGGTTCTATTTTGCATTAGTCTGCTTATCCTGTGTCCAATTACTGTGACAAAGTATTGTGTTGATGGGGGATTTGACAGCGATAATCAAGGAATACCAAATATCCTGATCCCTAGTGAAGGTTCGTATGAGGAAAGCCTTCCCATTGTAATCTCTAATGACATTGACTTTGCAAATCAGGCAATAGCAAACTTATGGGACGGTAACGGTTCAGTTAGTAATCCATATATCATCGAGGGGGTAAATATCACAACCACAGGGACCTTCGCGATTCATATCGGAAATACAACTGTATTCTTTGAGATTAGAGGATGTCTAATAATTAGTGGAACGGCAGGAATTATTCTAGAGAATTTGACTCATGCTACTATCTGGAACAACACAATTCAAGATACAAATGGTCATGGGTTAGTTGTGGGTGAGTCAAATGGCGTTAAGGTGACAAACAATACAGTGTATAATATCATCGGTGTGGATTCTGCAGGACTCTACTCTTTCAGTTCAGATTATTGTGAATATTCAAACAACACAATTGATGTTGTGAACGGTTGGGGTATTCTTGCAGACTATTCTAATAATTGCTCTATCACTCAAAATACTGTGAATGAAGTCCTACATGATGGCATTCGTCTACGAGACTCCTCTGAGAACAATATAACACTCAATGTGATTACAAGTGGAACGAGTGGTATTAAACTTGGAAACTCACATGAATGTATATTGGTAGAGAATCTTGTGGGCTACAGCTTAGCGGATGGTATCTCAATTGAGGTGTCGTTTAACTGCTCCGTTATAGATAATGTGCTATTTGAGAGTGGTTCATACTCTCTGGATGTTTCTGGTGATTCTACAGATATAATCACTAACACCTTCTATAGAAGCCAGCTCCAAGGACTTCGTTGTCAATCTGATGGTAACTATATAGAATATAACAATTTCATTGAGAATAACTTGGCATTTTCTGAATTTGCTACATATCTTGTTGATGTAGGTTCAAACAATCAAGTCCAAGGTAACTATTATGACGTGTGGACGTGGCCAGATGAAGATGAGGATGATATCGTTGATAGACCATATCCCTATAGTGGTGAGAAGTATGATTCAGAACCACATGTCAAAGTCTTCCAGACATATCTAATGCACATCCTAACAAAACCAAGACTCATCTATCCCAATGAAACTCTAGCTGGAGAGAAATTCTGGGGAATGACGCAGATTATCTGGAGTGTTTCTAGCGATACATTTGGACATGACGTGATGTACAATGTATCGATTTCTGCTGATGGAGGATTTCATTGGAGTGAAGTGGCACATCACCTCAGTGAAACAAGTCTGGTCTGGCTCGCGTCCGAATTCCCAGAGAGTGACGAATATAGATTCAAGATAGTTGCTCAATGCATAGATGGTTTGAGTTCAGAATACATCACGGGTGCTGAATATGAGGTTAAAAGTCACACATTGTCAAATCCCACCATTCTCGCACCAAATGGAGGAGAAACGATTTTTGGAACTTATGATATAAGATGGAATGAGGCTGTTGAATCTTGGGGGCTTCCAGTCACCTATACAGTCTACTATTCTCAAGATGCTGGGGAAACATGGTCTGAGTTAATTAGTTATTTTGAAGATACAACACTTGTTTGGGATATAAGTGGGGTTCCAGATGGAGATCAGTATCTCATTCGTGTTGTAGCTAGAAGTGAGGCTGGTATAACGTCATGGGATGTTTCAGACTCTGTGTTCACAATAAGTAGACCAAATATCACGATGATTATGGTTGCAGTTGTTGGAGGAGTAGTTATGGTTGTGATGGCTATCTATTTGCTTAAAAGACGATGATTAATTTGATGGAATTTGTAGTCAGAATATTTTGGGTTCGTCCCATTCTCCCCAGAGTTCACGCCAGACCTCGAATATCTCACCAATTGTTGCATACTCTCGGACTGCATTCACAATGTGAGGCATAACATTCTCATCGCTTTCTGATGCTTTTCGGAGTCCATCCAGAGCGTTCTTGACCTTCTTGTTATCCCGACTCTTCCTAATCTTTTGAGTGCGTTCAATCTGGCGACGTTCTACTTCCTCGTCAATCTTCAGGACTGGGATAGTGATTTTTTCGCCTTCAAGTATAAAATCGTTGACACCAACTATTGTTCGATCACCACTCTCAATCTCTTTTTGGTAGCGGTATGAGGCATCTGCAATTTCCTTTTGGAAGAAACCCTTCTCAATAGCTTCAATGACTCCACCGAGGGTTTCCACTTTCTCGAAGTACTTGTAGGCTTCCTCCTCCATCTCGTTGGTAAGTGCTTCTATAAAGTAAGAGCCCGCGAGTGGATCAATTGTATTGGCGGCACCACTTTCATGAGCAATAATCTGCTGTGTCCTCAATGCAACTCGAACCGCCTCCTCTGTGGGAAGGCACAGAGCTTCATCCATCGAGTTAGTGTGTAAAGACTGAGTGCCCCCAAGCACAGCAGCAAGCGCTTGGTAGGCTGTTCTCACAACATTGACCATTGGTTGTTGTGCGGTGAGTGAGCATCCTGCAGTCTGAGTATGAAAGCGCATCCAGAGAGACCTCTCTTCCTTGGCTCCAAAGGTTTCCTTCATCTCCCGAGCCCAGATGCGACGAGCGGCTCGATATTTGGCAACTTCCTCAAAGATGTCATTATGAGCGTTGAAGAAGAATGATAGTCGAGGGGCAAAGGAATCAACATCCAATCCATGACTAATTCCCAGCTTTACATACTCCATACCGTTGAGCAATGTGAATGCCAATTCTTGAACTGCAGTGGATCCAGCTTCTCGGATGTGGTATCCAGAAATTGAGATTGTGTTCCAGCGAGGTATATTCTTCGTTGCATATTCCATGATATCTCCGACTATTCTTAGTGAAGGCCCTGGAGCAAGAATCCAAGACTTCTGAGCCATGTACTCTTTCAGCAGGTCATTCTGAATGGTTCCGCCAATCTGATGAGAGGAAACACCTTGTTTCTCAGCTGCAACCATGTACATTGCGAGAAGGATCGACGCAGGAGCATTGATGGTCATTGATGTAGTGACTTGGTCCAAGGGAATTCCATCAAATAGAAGTTCCATGTCCTTCAGAGTATCAACAGCAACACCAAGCTTGCCAACCTCACCATGAGAGAATGGATGGTCTGAGTCTCTTGCAAATATTGTAGGAAGATGAAAAGCAACGCTAAGTCCGGTTTGGCCATTGGCTAGAAGGAACTTGAAACGCTCATTAGTTTCCTCAGCTGACCCCATCCCTGCGAACTGCCGCATGGTCCAAAGCCTGCCACGATACATTGTAGGCTGAACACCACGGGTGAAAGGATATTCACTTGGGAATCCCAAGTCCTTCATATAATCAAAATCCGGGAGGTCAAGAGGAGTGTAGAGATCTTTCACAGGTTTGCTAGAAGTTGTGACAAACTCCTCCCTAAGATCAGGGTGATTTGATTGATGAGGGGTAAGTGTGTTCTTCTCCCAACTCTTCCGGGCCCCAGCGATTTTCTTGGATGCGTCATCAACCATCAGGAACTTCTCCATATCATATAACAAGTGTCCCAAAAAAGTTCAGAATATTAACTGTTCGATTCATGATGGCGATTAATACTCAAATCCTTTTCGAGCCTGAACCTTATTGTCTTTGTAATAGTGCTTCACTTCTTTCATTTCAGTCACAAGATCTGCGGCATCCAAGACCTCTTGTCGAGCATAACGCCCGGTCATTATTAGTTCCATTTCTTTAGGTTTCTTGCTAATGAGTTCCAATTGATCATGAAGGGAGATGAGATTCCATTCGACAGCGACATTGATCTCATCAAGAATCAAGATATCATATTTCTTATTTTGAATTGCTTCTTTTGCAAGACGAAGTCCATCTTGTGCCATCTCAATATCAATAGGGTCAGGATTGTCTTTGTCAACGAAGGTTTCTCTACCAACGGGTATGATTGTGAAATTTGGTATCAGCTCAGTACTCCTGAATTCGCCATAATTGATATCCTCAGTTCCATCTCTTACTGCAATTTTAGCCTTCATGAAGGAAATCATGAGGACCTCAAGTCCATGTCCTGCTGCCCTAAGTCCTGAACCAAGTGCGCACGTAGTCTTTCCCTTTCCATTTCCAGTGTATATCTGAACAAGCCTTGTGATCATATTCATTCAACCTGAGTTTCGTAGACGTGTGGCAATCTCCGCTACTCTCTGTCCAAGGAGCACACTGCCTTTCACTGCTAAGTCATCATCCTTTGCAGATCTCCAGGATCCATCATCTGTTTGAAGACTTCCTGAGCCAAATGTACCATGTTTCACCGGACTTCCAACACTCCCAACTACAATCATTCCCTGACCTAACGCATAACGATTCAAAACATCAATCACATGTTCCTGTCCCCCATATCTGAGTCCAGCATAGGTGATTGCACCAAAGACCTTGTCTTTCAGTAGATGGTCGTTCATTTTCATGGCTCGAGACCTATCGATGAAGTCCTTGAGAACTCCTGGCACTGATGTGAAGTATGAAGGAGCAGCAATTATGATTGCATCCGCATCAATGAGTTTCTTCTCAATCGTACGCATGTCATCCTTCTCGCTCTGAGGACATGGCTTCTTTCGAACACAGGAGTCACAACCAGTGCAGTGGAGAATGTTGAAGTCAATGATGTTTAGCAAGATCGTTTGACTATCAGAAACAGCTTCAAGTGCTTTTTCAAGCAGAAAACGTGTGTTTGACCGTTCATTTTTGGGAGAACCACAAATACCAACAATAAGCATATGAAGACCTCAATCTTGTCGAACACCCACGTGTGATACTTGTGTCTTTCGTCGTACTATGGGTCATATGGATTTGGTTGGTTTCTTATTCTAGTTTTACACTCTTCAGCCTTTGATTTGTAAGTTTCAGCCTTATCAGGTGCATCTAATTTCAAATACACCTCAGATAAAAGATCACATGCTGATGCACATCCAAAATAATCACCAACATCCACCAATGTTGCGTAGGCATCCTCTAAGACACGTGCTGCCTGATCATAGAGGCCTTTTCCATTCAATACATGACCTCTAACAATTAAGGTCAAGCCGACAACATTTTGCATCTCTCTATCTTTGGTGTATTCCTCAGCAAGTAAAAGGAGCCTCACCCATTGACGTTCAGCGTTGACAATATCTCCAGCGTGTAGGAAGCCATTTCCCAAGGATAATAGGGCTCTAGCAATCTGTACTGCACTTCCAGAGGTTTCTGCAAGTGTTAGAGCTTCGGTGGCTCGGTCTATGGTCCATTCATGATCTCCCAATCCAACATAGGCATGATCAATTCTCAAAAGACATTGAGATAGAGCCCGCCGTCTATGCTTCTCTAAAATAGGGTCAAGATTCGAAAGCCCTTCTAGAATGATTTTTGCCTCAGAACATAGAGTAAGCTCACTCTTGAAGTCTTGATCGTAGGTGCCCCTCCAAATTGCCTGGTTTATCAATTCTTCAGCGTCAAAGATTGCTCTTTCAGGACTAACCAAAAACAATCACACCCATTTGATGAATACATAAGACCCAAATAAAACTGCTACGACAGCTTCTCATTTAGCGCGTGTGCGATCTCACCGACGGTACTAATAGCATGTAGATTACTCTCACCAGGTTGAGATGCAACTACAACGGTGAGAGAGTTGACATTAAACATCTGTAGAGTATGATCTCCAGCTTTAATTGTAGACGGAACAATGTCCATAACCGGCTTAATCACACCCTGTGAGATTTCTACTTGGATCCTGAAAAGATAAAGATCTGGTACAGTACCACTTATCATATCACCCTCCGAGTCGAATATGCCAACAAAAGCAATCTCCGGTTGTTTTAGAGCCTTACTGACAAGTCCATCAATCACCTTCAAGACCTTTTTCGATGGACGGTCAAGATCAAGCGCCACATAGTTGTCAATAAGAGAGTTTACATCAACAATATCACTCATGGTGCCACTCCATGATTCTACTAGGTCTCCAAATTGATGTGCGATTGCTCTTCCAAGAGATGACATTATGTTCTTCAATTGGGACATGGACTGGTCCTTTGATGCTAACGATATCAATGCAAAGGAGTGAAAGAAGGAATATGCCCAGAGTGAACCATCAAACTCGAGAGTATAAACTCTATCAGAAGAAGTGCTTGAACTGGACTGCATCATTACCACAGCGTTGCGAACATACGATGGCAAGGCGTCAAGATTCAGGCATGTATCATCTTCAAATGAACGTCCATGAAGAGGGTCACCATCCCTTTTGATAATGTATATGCAACGAATCATAGTGGCTCCGACTCAATAGCTCAATGCATGTTTACCAAGTCATAAGGGTTATTGGTTCTAATGAGATTACGAGAATCAGCCGGGGTCAGTACATTCTTATCTTTATTCGCTCAGGTCTGGTGGAGGACAAGGTGATGTCAGAAGAACCGATGAAGAAGAAACGAAAAAAGAGAGAACTTCAGAAGCGGACTCGATATGACATCTACGCAGAGTTGCTTCGAGTTATTTACATCTGGGGATTTTGTCCTCTGACTCGGGCAGCTCGGTCTACAAACATGCCTGTCGATAGAGCCAAGGAGTCAATTACTGAATTATTGGAAAGAGGCTTACTCGAGGAAGAAGACGACGATGGTATGACAGTTTTCAAAGTGACTGTTAGAGGACATCAATACTTGGAGCTATACAAGCGTCTAGCTGGGCTTGTTGGAATACCAATCCCTGAGCCGATCATTGGGATGTGAGTACTCTGAAAGGAGGTACTAAAGATAGTCACAAATTGTGACCCTAATTTGTGGCCGTGCTTTATATACTAAAAATGAGCGGATTTAATTAGAAATATACAAGGTGAAGGCCAAGATGGCTGAAAGATTATCATTCAAAAATGAAGACACGGTTGAACTTGGAAAGGTCGATGGTGATGTCGAGATTCGTAACTGCAGGACTCTCAGACCTTCCGAGGGAGATACAATTTTGATTACTGGTACTCTGTCAATTGCTGATGAAATTAATATTGAAGGCGCACTCCAATGTGGCCGGCTTGAATCAAAGAGCAGAGACCAGATCACTGTACATGGAAACCTTACAGTTGAGAAGGCAGCAAGTGTTCCAAGAGGTAGTCTTACCATATATGGTGATGCAAAGGCACGCGATATTGAAGTAGGAGCAGCTTTGAGAGTTGACGGAAATCTTGAATGTGTTGCTGCAAAGGCAGGTGCATCAATCAAAGTCACAGGCGATGCGAAAGCGCAAAGACTCACTGGAGGAGCCTCTGTCAAAATAGAAGGTAATGTTGATGTTGACAGAATCTCAGGCGGTGGATCAGTAGGAATCTATGGAAAAATCCAAGCTGAAGAATTTGATGCAGGGGGCTCAGGAAAAACAGTCCGAGGTGTAATCAAAAAGGTTTCAGTTGGAGGAAGTTTCAAGGCAGAAGAAGCGATTGAGATTGAAGACCTTGATGTTGGCGGTGCCGCAAAAGTTGGTCCAGGATCCAAAATCAGCACTGTTGACATTGGTGGAACGTTCAAGGCTGATGGTGATTTCACATTCGGTGAGATTAATGTTGGTGGGACTGTGAAAATTAATGGAAATGCAACGGGCAGATTGATTGAGGTTGGTGGAACTGTAAAGACAGAAGGTGACTTGGAGGTTTCTGAAGGACTCGATGTTGGTGGGACTGCTGCAATAGGCGGAAATCTGAAGAGTGATGGAAAAATAAAGGTAGGCGGCACAGTACGAGCAGAAGGACGTATTGATACTTTTCGGATTATCGTTGGTGGAGAGATACGTGCAGAATACATTAAAGCCACTGATGGTTTCAGAATTGGGAAAAGAGCGGAAGTCCGAGGTTTCGTTGAATCAAATGAAATCCTCATCCGCGAACGTGCAAGAACAGACTCTCTCTATGGTTCAGACATCAGAATTGAGGAGCGAGCACGTGTCGGAAGTATCTATGGAAAGACCATCTATATTGAGAGAGATGCATATGTAGAAGGAGAAGTTCTCTACACAGAGAGCCTCGAAGCAGAAGATGGTGTAACATTCAGAGAGGAACCAAGAAAAGTTGATCAGCTACCACCCCCTGAGCAAGTGAGTTGATAATCTGCAAAAACTTTCACCTATGTGTTTTCATAGAGAGGGGCTATTTATTCAGCCTCTCTCAATCACCGTTTTCTCAAAATGAATATTCTGCGACCTGAATCCAGAGTGAAAGGATTCTTTTGAAAATCACCAAATTCATTCTCATTATTCAAGCCGGACATTCGAACAAGAAGGTCTGCCTCTCGATTGAAGATAAGAGCAGCTCCTGAAACCACATTAATCGTATTAATAACATTCCCATTTACATCCTGAATTGTATAATGGAGCTCTACCCGCATGATCTGTCTTGTAAAATCGGATTTTATTTCTCCAGACCTTTTCACTATGCGACCATCGGAGAGCCTTGCAGGAGGGTCTTCAAATGTGGCTTGTTCATATTGATGAGCCCCTGGATAAAGGTCAAGGATGAAAATACCATCATCTAAAAGATGGTTCTTGATACATTGAAGTGCTGAGAGTTGGTCTTCACTTGTAAGTAAATGTCCAAAGGAGTTGGGAATGATGATGAGGGAGAACTTCTGGTCCAATGAGAAGTCCTTCATAGATCCCTCAATTATTTGAACCCTAGAGGATATATCAGGTGATGAGTGTTCTAATCTTCTTCTTGCAACTGAAAGCATCGATTTTGATCGTTCCAGTGCTACTACCTCAAAACCTTCCTCTGCAAGTGCAAAGGTGACTCTACCAGTACCTGCTGCTAAATCAAGAATAGGGGAACCGGTCTTTTTAGCATATTCAAGGAAAAACGGAATATCTGAGTTGTCTGCGAACAAATCATAGAATTCACCAACCCCTTCATATCCAGACTCGAGGTCCTCGAGTGGATTCTTAGCAGACATGCTGCCACCAGCCACTTAAGCAGGTATAGATGTTGAATCAACAGGAATCTTCTGTTCTAAGTGTGAACGATATCTCTCAGGAACAGGATAGTTATGGAAGGAATGCGAGTACCAGTCATTCATCAGACCTTCAAGCTCCTTGTTAATTCGTTCCCATAGAGACTCGTTCAGTTCTGGATGAAGAGACCATACTTTTCGTTCCTCTGTGCCTTTTACCACCCCTTTCTTGGACACTTGTTGGCCACGTAGGAAAGTAAGGTAGGAAGTTGAGAAGGTTTTGATGATACGTTCAGGGTCCTTCGCAAAGTCAACTTTTGTAGGGTCAGCATCATAAACAGCAATATCTGCATCTGCTCCTACACCAAGATGCCCTTTCGTTGAATCAATACCTAGAATCTTTGCAGGAGCAGCTCTTGTAGAGATGGCAATCTCATACAGATTCCACTCTCTATCAATGGTTGGTAAAGTCGATCTTTCATGTGCGAATTTATGCATGTCTTCCATCCATATTTCGCGTTGTTTCTTACTCATTAACCAAGATATTACAAGAGGGTACTTTGTGAATGGCCCAGCATTGGGATGATCTGTGCTCATGATACAGCGCCACACATCATCAACATTCAGAGCAAACTCAAGGGGGATTGTCCATTGAACAGAGTTACCAGCGGCCTTTGGTGAATAAGTATAGGGAACAATTCCAGCGCCTCCAGGGAGTTCAACATCGACTGCAATGTTAGTCCACTTCCCGCCTGTGAGTTGGTAGAGATAGAACTCAAATGGTCCATCTCCAGTCATTGTCGTAGCAGGTCCAAACGTAATTTGTCCAAGATCAGCAGTGAAGTGCTTGTTTTTATTGAAGTACTTAGCAAACTCAAGACCGCCAGACGCTATATCTTTCCATTCAGTGCCAGCGCCTTCTACATTAGCAAGCGTTTCAAACGACATGTGTGTTAAATGCATAACGTGTTTGCGGCCTCTAAATCCTTTGATATCACGAACCGAGTCGAGCTGCTTAATTGTTGTTTCGATATTACCGACTCGCCCTAGATTGTTTGGGTGATAATGCATCATGTGAGGAAGCCCTAGTGATTCGACTGCTTGACATAAACTTCTTGTAATATCGCGAGGTGTGATACCCCAACCAGGAACTTCACCATCAGGGTCTCGAAGGTCAACGCCATGCGCCCATGCATAGGTACCCCCTGGGTTTACAACCTTGACACCAAGACCACCAACTTTTTGAAGGACCCAAGCAATATACGCTGCAAGTCCACTGAGGTCTCCTTCTCTCACATAGTGAAATGTTATCATGCTGTTGCAAAACATTGGAAGCAATCCAGAATCGAGATTATGGAGATCCTCCATCTCCTCCCATGAACCAAGCGCTTTAAGAGCTGGCAGAGCTGGTTCAATTACAGTTGTGTAGCCCATGGCAGAATACCGATACCCAATAACGTATGAATTAGGCATTGTATAACCAACACCAGCACGTGTGCTCTTTGTCTTTGGCACTGGATCCTTTCGATGGTCTTCAGGACACATGGCTCTGCCAACGCCAACCTTACTACCAACAATATGAGAGTGCATATCAACCCCTCCAGCCATTACAAGACGCCCCTTGAGGTCGATTTTCTTAGCCGGACCTTCCACACGTTCAACAATCTTACCATCTGAGATACAGATGTCCTTAATCTCTCCATCTATGCCATTCATTGGGTCATAGACCCGACCATTAGTGAGAATCGTTTGCTTACTCATTTCTTCAGCCTCCTTACTTCATTGTAAATCATTCTCAAGACATCCCTGTCAGGGAGAACACCCTCAGGTGGATCAACCACTTTCTTCAGATATAATGGGAGACCATCCATTCTTGTGGCTGCACCATCACTCTCGATACCAGCAATAGCAGTCTGGATATTGACCTTTGCAAGGAGGGAGGTCATATTTCGTTTGGGATCAATATTGATGACTGGAATACTAGCAAGGTGTTTCACAGCTTCTTTTGGGAAGTGTGCAGCTGGATCAGCCGCAATGTTAAGGACAGCATCAGCCTCGCCTCTCACAAGCATGTCAACTGCTGTGTATTCACCTGGTTGATATCTTGGATACCCACGAGCATAGTCTACAGCATATGGATAACCAGTCTGCCATGTCGATGTCTTGTTTGCGCCTGCGACATTATAATGCCCTCTCATTGGCATCATGCTCCACTTTGTAAAGTGGTTCATGTCTTGAATCAACCTGATTGCCGCATCGATATTCCTGTGACGCCCTTTCGACTGCGTCAGACCGAGACCGAAAAAGAGGACACCATACTTAGCATTCTTCATTGCCTCAATCATGTCACTGAGCTCACTGATTGGAAGTCCACCTACTTCATCCACTTCGAGAATCTTACCTCGTGCAATAGCACGGAGTGCCGAGATAACCTCCAAATCGCAACCAGGATTAATCTTAATGAATTTATCAGCCACTCCAGCACTAATGGTCTTTCTAACATCGACCACCCAAATCTGACGATCTTTCTTTCCATCCTTTATGTAAAAACCATCAGCCCTAGTGTACCGACTCATGTGTCGAGGATGAGCGAACTGTGGGTTAGACCCCCAATAGATAATGAAATCAGCCCTGTGACGCGCCTCAGCCAAAGCTGCAATTGGTTCACCAGACTCCTGTGCACCCAGAATTGTAGGCCCGTGACAGACGGATGAGGTATTATCAACAACACCTCCAGCCTCCTCAGCAATCTTGTAAGCTTCTCTGTGAGCATCATTTTCTGTTGAGCTTAAGCCATATACTAAAAGGCGCTTGGATTTGATGATTATCTCAGCGGCTTTCTTGACGAGCACTTCTAGAGGGGCGTCCATCTCCAGACGATCATCACGATGGTTCAGAAATTTGGCTTGACTGATTGAGCAACCATTCTTATTTTCTGTAATTTTGTTACTTTCAATATTGAGAGCTATATCGTCACAAAGGCATCCACAGAAGGGACATACAATGTTTTCTTTCATACCTGATTCTTCGGTCATTATGCTCCCTCCACCATTTTCTTCAAGAGATCTTTAACACCAAGTACAGATTCACCCTTTGCTGCGAAGAGCTTCGCAGGTACTCCTTTGAAGTCAGGCATACCAGTTTCTTCTGTGTCCGAGCCTATGACTGCATTTGCATAGGGACCGCAAGGTATGAACACAACACCAGGTTCAGCTCTACGGTCTAGTTTGCTTTCTACAACAACACTGCCATACAATGTTTCAACAAGGACAGGGTCGCCTTCTTCCAGCCCTAAGGCTTTGAGTGTTATTTTATCCATCTCACAGAATGAAACTTCTTTGAGATACTCTGGACCAAGTTTCCCAAGCTCCATGGCGCGTCCCTGTTTTAGGGTTCTACCTGAAGTGAGTATTGCTTCGACTCCCACACGACTCATACAAGACATCTCCGGAAATCCACAAATTGACAAATCAAACCGCAATAAGAATTCTTGGGGAAACAATATTTTTGGAAAAAGATGAAGTAGGGACGAGGAGGGTTTCCAATCTATTTAGATTGCCATCCATAGCGCAACTTTTTTGCTCCACATCCCTACAAATCTCAGGTGCACAAACTCATTATTTACGTTAATGTGTGCTCAGATACACTATGAAACAATGTACTTGTTTTGAATTTTGATTTATTTAAACATCTCAATATCCTATTTGAGTAATGCCTCTGCTACTTCGAAGCCTTTATCAGACAAGATTCGCGGAGGGCGCCAGAGTGCTCTTAGTCAAGACAAGGTTGTTGATTGATATTATGACAGTTGATAAGAAGATGCTAAAGGAGCTCTATACAAGAACACTGAAGGTCCGCAGATTTGAGGAAAAAGTTTGGGATCTCTTTGGTGAAAACATTGTACCTGGTACCTTACACCTTTACTTAGGTCAAGAGGCTGTTGCAGCAGGAGTGACTACAGCCCTTAAAGAAACAGACTGGATACAAAGTACACACAGGGGCCATGGGCATGTTATTGCAAAAGGAGCAGATATGAATGCGGCACTTGCAGAGCTACTTGGTAAAGCAAGTGGGTCATGCAAGGGAAAAGGCGGATCAATGCATATCACACAATTTGACGTTGGAGTACTTGGTGCCACGGGAGTTGTTGCTTCGGGTCTTCCAATAGCTGTTGGTGCAGCCCTGTCGTGTCAGATGAGAGGTACGGATGATGTCGTTGCGTGCTTTTTTGGAGATGGTGCATCAAACAATGGAACCTTTGGCGAATCTCTCAATATGTCAGCAATCTGGAAACTCCCCCTGATTTGGGTAGTTGAGAACAATCTGTATGCGATGGGGACACCTATCAAAATGATGTGCCCTAGCGTAACCATTGCACAGAGAGCTGATGGCTATTGTATTCCGAATGTTGTTGTAGATGGTAATAATGCACTTGCTGTCTATGAAGCAACAGTTGAAGCAGTGAAACGTGCAAGAGAGGGTGGAGGACCAACACTTATTGAGTGTCAAACGTACCGGATGAAGGGACATTCACGATTTGATGCTGCAAAGTATAGGCCAGAAAAAGAGGCAAATTATTGGCTTAGTGAAGAAAGAGATGCGGTTCGAATCATTCGAGAGCTGGCGATTCAGCAGGGGGCTCTGACTGAGAAAGAGGCTGGAAGGATTGACGCCAAGATATCCAAGGATGTTGAGAAGGCAGCTGTGTTTGCAAAAAGGTCAGAATATCCTAAACCAGAAGAAGCACTTGATGATGTCTTTATGGAGGTGCTCTAAATGCCAGAGATGACATATAGAGACGCTTTGAGGGCAGGACTCCGTGAGGAGATGCTCCGCGACGACCGCGTGTTCATAATGGGAGAAGATGTAGGGCTTAATTGGGGTGGAGCTTTCAAGGTAACTAAGGGATTGGCGGAGGAGTTTGGTGAGGCTAGGGTGAGAGATACACCAATCTCTGAGAACACCATTGCAGGAGCTGCAGTCGGTGCAGCTATTACAGGATTAATTCCTGTTGCAGAGATAATGTTTGGAGACCTTATTGCCCTCGCGATGGATCAGGTCTGCAATCAGGCTGCTAAAATGAGATACATGTTCGGTGGGCAGACTTCAGTCCCACTCGTCCTTCGAAGTGTGTTTGGTGGTGGTAAGAATATAGCATCTCATCACTCTCAGAGTCTTGAGGCTTGGTTCATGCATACACCTGGTCTTAAGATCGCAGTCCCAGCGTTTGCATATGACGTTAAAGGACTCATCAAGACAGCTATCAGAGACCCTGACCCAGTAATGTTCTTTGAACATAAGCTGGTCTACGACAGGAAAGAAGAGGTTCCTGATGAGGATTATACAATTCCCTTCGGTCAGGCAAAGGTAAGGAGAGAGGGATCAGATGTGACAGTCTGGGGTACTTTCTTCATGCTTCACAAAGCTCTTGAGGTCGCTGACGAGCTGGAGAAAGAGGGTATAAGTGTTGAAGTCATTGATCCAAGAACATTAGCTCCCTTAGACACGAGAACATTGATCGAGTCTGTCAAAAAGACTGGGAGACTGGTTCTTGTGACCGAAGAAACTAAGACTGGAGCAACGACAGCAGAAGTTGCAGCCAGCATACAAGAGGAGGCATTTGACTGGTTGGATGCGCCAATAAAGAGAGTCAATGCCCCAGACACGCCAGTTCCGTTCAGTCCACCCCTAGAGGATTATTTCATTCCTGACAATAAACGAATAGCACAAGCAATCCGCGATATTATGTAGGTGAATCCAATGGTAACAACCATGATCATGCAACGAATGAGTGTGGCTATGGAATATGGAGTGATACTCAAATGGTTGAAGAAAGAGGGAGATACTGTAAAGCAAGGTGAATCTATTGTTGAGATTTTTGGTGAGAAGAACGAGTTCGAGTTGGAATCACCAGCTGATGGAGTCTTGCTAAAGATATTGTGTGAAGTAGATGACGAGATTCCTATAAGTGAGCCTATTGCCTATATAGGCAAGAGGGGTGAAAAAGTTCCGGATATAATGCCTAAGAAGCTAAACAAAGCCATTGCGGCAACACACGCTGTATCAAAAACTCCAACTGTTTCTGCACCAGTGACGAAAGCCGTGTCCAAGCCTGATGCTAAACCAGTCGAAACTCGCTTGCTAGAAGGAAAAATCAAAGCATCACCACGTGCAAAGAAAAAGGCAGAAGAAATGGGCATTGACCTTACCTTGGTTGTGGGTAGCGGCCCGGATGGAAGAATTATGGAAAAAGACATTCTTGCTGCACAGAGTACACCTCAAATCACAGTTACTGATGATCGAAAAGTCAAACAAGTTGCACCATTAACTCCCTTGAGAAGAACCATTGCTAGAAGAATGACACAGAGTGCACAAAACCCGCACATTACCATGATCACCGAGATTGATATGACAGAAGTTGTTGAGCTGCGCAATGAAATCAATGAACGCGTTGATAAGAAACATGGTATCAGAATCTCGTTCAACGACATCATTGTGAAAGCTGTAGCGGACACACTCGAGAGATTTCCAAAGTTCAACGCCACCCTTGTTGGAAATGAGTTGATCATGTTCGATGAGGTGAACATTGGGGTTGCAATGGCAACTGACGATGGACTTATTGTACCAACTGTGAGAGATGCGAACAAGAAGTCAATAACTGAGATCGCCCTAGAAACCAAGGACTTTGGGAAACGAGCGAAGAAGAATGAACTGAAACCCGAAGAGCTCACAGGAAGCACATTCACAGTGTCAAACCTCGGACCATTCAATGTTGACTTGTTCATACCAGTCATCAATCCTCCTGAAACTGCAATTCTTGCACTTGGGCAGATTAACAAGAAACCAGTCATCATTGATGATAAGATTACGATAAGATCAATGATGATGGCTAGTTGTGCTGTTGACCATAGAGTATTGGATGGTGCTCCAGCAGGTCAATTCCTAGCATCATTAAAGGAATCCCTTGAGAATCCTTTCATGATGAAGATTTAGGGAGTCAGCATCATTCTATAGACCTTTCTCTAAATCATCAAAGATCATTTGTGTAGTCAAATCTGCACTCATTATCACGCTTGGAACGCCTGCTCCAGGATGAGTGCCAGCTCCTACTAAATAGAGACCTTTAACATCTCGGGATCGGTTGTGTGGTCGAAAGTAACCGGACTGCATTAACAAGGGCTGCAGTTGGAATCCAGCCCCTTTGTATGAGTTCAATTCAGTTTCATAGTCAGCAGGCGTAAATGTTCTCTTGACAGCAAGGTTGTCAAGGAGCCCAGGAAGGACTCTTCTATCAAGAGTGCTTAGAATATGATTACTGAATTCTTCTTTCTTTGATTTCCAGTCTGTGCCAGAATCTAGATTGGCTACTGGTGTACAGGCGTACATGGTTTCACAACCAGGTGGAGCCAACTCAGGATCAGTTCTAGTAGGAATGTGTAGGTATGTCGAGAAATCATCAGGCACTATTTTCTTTTTGAAAATATCATCAAGCAACTCTTTGTATCTGGGACCAAAAACTATACTGTGGTGAACCATGTCAGGGTACTGTTTCTCAACCCCAAAGTATGTCATAAAGAGGCTCATTGAATATTTAGCTCTCTTATAGCGCCCATCTGCGTTTCGCTTTCGGAATACTTTCCTATCAAGGAGTTTCATGTATGTGTTAGCAACATCTGCATTTGAAATCACGATGTCCGCAGCATAGGACTTCCCATCTGTTGTGGTAACTCCCTTAACTCGATTGGAGTCAGCAACTTCTATAAGATCGACTTCTGAGTTTAGATAGTACTCTCCGCCAAGCTCTTTGAATAACCGCTCCATTGCCTCAACTAATTTATGCGTTCCTCCTCGCGCCCACCAGACGCCGTGCTTTTCCTCGATATAGGTGATTAATGTGTAGATTGAAGTGGCTGTGAATGGATTTCCGCCAATGAACAATGGGTTGAATGACATTGCGATTCTTAAGCGAGGATCTTTCAAATAAGCAGAAACCATCCCATAGACACTTCGATATGCCCTATATCGGATACCTGCAGGAGCGAGTTTGGCCATGCTCCAAATGGTTTCAAAGGGCATTGAACCAAGCTGTTCAAATCCAAGTTCATAGATGGGTTTTGCAGCCTTGAGGAATTTTGTATAGCCTTCAACATCTTGAGGATTGAACTTCTCGATTTGTTCAATATTGTCCTCGTAGTCACCATAGTCCATGAATGTTCCATCTGAGAAATATAAACGGTATTTCGGTGATACCTTCACAAGTTCAACATAATCTGCTACATCCTTTCCTGCAAACTCAAAGAGTTCGTTGATAAGAAACGGAGGTGTAATTATCGTAGGGCCCGTATCAAATGTATACCCCTTCTCAGTGAACACACTAGCACGCCCACCTAACTGGTGCCGTTTCTCGAGGAGGATGGCTGAATGACCTGCGTGCTGCATTCGAATTGCTGCTGCTAAACCTCCTAATCCACCTCCAATAATGACGACTTGTTTTTCAACTCTCTTATTCAATTTGTATCCTCCTATATCAATTGCTAATTGACAACCGTTTCTTCAATTCCTCTCTGATCCTTGGATTCTTCGTAAGCTTTCTTCTCTCTATAATACTCTCTCCGAAGCTTGTAGGCAATCCACAGTTTCTTCCAGCTTGGTACGATTGCCCGTTTCCTGAAGACATCATAGTCCATCTTCTTTATTTCATTCATAATTTCAGAATAGACTCTGCTAGCAACTTTGACTGTGAATGCAGCAGCGGGTGGTAAATCCTGAATTCCAATCTCTGCTTTAGCATAATAAGAGTCTGCTACAGCCATATAATGTTTGATTAACCACTTGAAATTTAGACCAACCTTTCTCATTTCAAACGCATCTCTAGTGACTTTAAACTGCTGTCTTGTTTCGACAGGCAAATATATCCGTCCATTTTGGAGGTCTTCGTCAATATCACGGAGAATGTTCGTGATTTGGAGAGCCTGGCCTAAATCGATTGCACGTTCAATAGTCTTAGGATTAGTTGCGCCCATTATATAGCATAACATAACCCCAACTGTAGATGCGACATGGTAACAGTATTTCTCGAGCTCTTCTACAGTCTGGATTTCTGTCAGATTGATATCCATCCGAACTCCTTCAATAAGCTCATTCAAGTATTGGACAGGAATGTTGTATTTAATCATCGTGTCTCCAAAAGCATGCAAAACTGGATGGTCGAAGATTTCTCCTTGACCCATTCTTGCCACAATATCCTTCAGAGCATCGAGCTCTTCTTCAATAGCTTCTGGGGGAATATCAATTTCATCAGCAAAATCATCGGCTAATCTACAGAATGCATACAAAGCGGCAAAAGCTCGTCTGTCTTTTTCATCGAGATATCTTGAAGCAAAATGAAATGAGCGTGCATGGACCTCAAAGAGACTCATGCAGCAATCATAGCTGGCCTTCAGATCAATATCAGTAGGGTCTAAGTGGGGAATAACTTTTGAGGGAAGCACAGACAAGTGAGAATCATATTCACAGGTAGCGTATGTGTCTCTGAATTCACTTCTAAAGAACAATCTTATCAATCCTCATTGACTTCTCTTTACTTTCCTGCCACTTTTTTGCTGGTTCTATAGATATGCTTTAAAATTATTGCGATAGGAAAAAAAGTATTTCGAGAAATCGACAAAACACAATTCCTGAGTGATGATTCAAAACATGAGAATTTTTGTGATAGGAGCAGGTGTTGGAGGATTAGCAGCTGCAGCCCTACTTGCTAAATCAGGTCACCAAGTGACTGTGCTGGAAAAGACCTCAAGTCCAGGGGGCAGGGCACGAGTTTGGGAGAAAGACGGGTTTGTATTTGATATGGGACCCTCATGGTATTTGATGCCTGAGATATTCGAACATTTTTTTGAAATTTTTGGAAGAAAGGTAGAGGATTTCTATAAACTGATTCGACTAAACCCATCATATAGGATCTTCTTCCCAGATGATGTGATTGATATTTCAGCTGACCTAGAGGAGAACAAAACCCTGTTTGGTAGACTTGAGAAGGATGGAGCAAGAAAGCTTGAGGAATACCTCAAACAGGCTCAGATAAAGTACGAATATCTCTTGGAGGGTCTAATGTATAAAGACTTGGCTGGATTAAGGGCAATGTTCAGTCCAAAATTAATTGCTGCTGGATGGAAATTGAGTATTCTTTCCAACATGGAGAAATTGATGAGCAAGTACTTCTCGACAGAGAGAGCAAGGAAGATACTCCAGTATTCGATAGTCTTTCTGGGGGGTAACCCAAAGAATACACCTGCACTCTATTCTATGATATCTCATATTGATTTCAACCTTGGAGTGTGGTATCCTTATGGTGGGCTTGGGAAGATTGTTGAAGCAACACAAGAACTAGCAGTTAAATATGGTGCTGATATTCGATTTGAAACTGAAGTGACCAGACTTGTTGTTGAAGACAAGGAGGTCACTAGAGTCATCACAACAAAGGGTGAGTTTGAAGCTGACATTGTCGTGAGTAACGCAGATTATCCTCACTCTGAAATGGACCTTCTTGACAGGGAGTTTCAGACATATCCGAAAAGCTACTGGGAGAAGAAGACGATTGCTCCCTCAGCCTTTGTCCTGTATCTTGGTTTGAACAAGAAGATCGAGAGTCTCACACACCACAATGTAATCTTGGATTACGATTGGGTCAGGCATTTTGAGCAGATCTTCGAAGAGCCTTCATGGCCAGATGAGCCTGCGTACTATCTGTGTTGCCCATCGAAGATGGATGATACTGTAGCACCACCGGATTGTGAGAACATATTCGTCACAATTCCAATCTCACCAGGGATAGAGGACAGCCCGGAGATTCGTGAGGCTTATTTCGACAAGATAATCAAGCACATGGAGAAAGTGACTGGAACAACTATTTCAGACTCAATCATTGTAAAGAGAATCTTCTCACTAAATGATTTCTCGCAGGACTATAATGCCTATAAGGGAACAGCTGTAGGATTGACGCATACATTCAGTCAGTCCGCTTTCTTCAGACCAAGACACAGAAGTAAGAGGGTGAAGAATCTCTTTTACACAGGTCAATATACCCATCCTGGAATTGGAGTACCAATGGTCTTGATTGCCTCAGAAATAGTCGCAAATCTCATCAACAAGGAATATGGTAGTTAGAATGAGTTTGAGTAAGTGAACTGGAGGCTAAGAGATGACGAATATCCTGTATCTTGCGTTGAAGGTTTCAAGAGTACGGTTCTGGTTATATTTAGGTGGAACGTATCTTATTGGTTATATTATAGGAATGAATGTTGGAATGTATGATCTAACCCAACTACTTGATCCATGGTTCCTTGTTAATCTCTTTTACTTCATGATCCCAGCGAATATTTTCCTCTATGGTGTTAACGATATCTCTGACAAAGACACAGATATGTTCAATCCAAAGAAAGATGAGAAGGAGTATAGAGCTGCTGAAAAAGATAGAAGAAACCTTTACCTCTTAGTAGGATTATCGTTCATTTATGGAGTAATTCTTATTCTGTTTCAATTGTCTGACTTAATTGCTGTTGCATATTTTGTATCATGGATGTTGTTGTCCTTCTTCTATAGTGTAAAACCATTGAGGTTTAAAGCAGTGCCAATTTTTGATTTTGCCTCGAATTTCCTATATGTGATACCTGCACTTCTATCGTATTATCAACTGACGGGAGTGGTCCCACCAATCCTACCCATCTTCGCGGCATTTATGTGGACATCAGCAATGCAGCTGTTTTCAGCTATTCCCGACATTGAGGCAGATCAGAAGGCCAACATCAAAACTACAGCTGTTGTAGCTGGGAAGAGAGCTTCTCTGGTCTTGTGTCTTATATTTTGGAGTCTCTTCGCATTCATACTGATAGTTTGGTATCCTTGGAATTCTCCATGGAATCTACTTATGATAGTCTATCCGGGAATACCACTTTATCTTCTTATAAAGCCTGAAGCGGATATTGATCGTACATATTGGTACTTCCCCTACTACACTGGCTTTTTCGGATTAATTCTCTTCTTTAGCATTGGTCTCCCTATAGTGCTGTCTTGATTGGAGCGAGCTATCGATGTCATCTAAATCTATCATTGAAATGAAGAAACTGATAATCCTCATCTTTGCTATATCCTTCTTTCTTGCTAGTTGGCTTGTTGCTAATGTTTCCATTGGTGGTGCTGTTACATGGGTTTCTGCATTATTCATTGTACTTCTTTCAGTTCCTTCCTACTATTTCCTTATTCGTTGGATTGGTGTAAAATGGGGACTAATCTTGATTGTCTTCTTTGGCATATTTCCGATAATTGTAGAAGCCATTGGAATTACAACGGGACTGCCTTATGGTGAATTCTATTATAGTGACTGGATGGGATTCAAGATTTTCGGGCTAGTTCCATGGAGTGTGGCATTTGCCTTTGCACCTTTGATATTTGGCAGTTTAACAATCTCTACAAAATTAATCTATGATTGGAGGTTACATTTGGTGCTTAGCGCAGTCATTCTAGTTCTTGTTGACATGGTGCTAGACCCAGCTGCAGTTGTGCTGAGTATTTGGGTCTGGCTGACTCCAGGACCCTATTATGGCATTCCAATTACCAACTACATAGGATGGTTTTTGACAGCATTCATTGCATCGATAATCCTATACTACTTCCTACAAAGAATCAAGCAGATTCAAATAGAAATCCCCATTGAGGTTTCAAGTAGTCTTTTCATTAGTTTGTCATTTTGGACTGGTTTTTCACTGTGGACTGGTTTGCTAATGCCCCTAGGAATTGGTCTAATATTGTCTATACTCATTGGGTACTATCTATTGAATAATAGCAATGTCTAGTGATTGCCAAAGCATTATTTGTCTTCAGACAAAATTCTCACATGAAAGTGAGATGATTCAAACCAATACTTGTCCAAAATGCGGGAGCAACAGAATAGCAGGACCTCATAAGATAGCAGGAGAACATCACGTCAGAATTGACCTACCAGGATTTTCAACCGCTACTTTGGAGTCTTTCACCTGTGCTGATTGTGGATATACGGAGTTCTATGCAGACCAAATTGGACTCAGAAATATCAACACTTCAGGCAGATTTGTACTAGGTTCGCGACAAGTTTATTCTGACCCATATTTAGAAACACCTCCACAAGGAAGAATGTGTCCATATTGTGGAACTCGACTTCGTCCAGGTTCGCTAACCTGCCATGAATGTGGTCACATACTCTCATAGGTTTCTAATGATCCTTTTGTCAATCAAGAACATGGTGACCTTATATTCTAAAGAGCAGACTGATTGTTGACACGTACTATTCGTGTCAGCCTCGAATACGACATCTGCTCCAAGCCTCAACAGTTGCTCTGAGGCCTCCCGCCGGTGGTGAGCAACCTAATTTTGCCACCGGCTAACCAATTCATTCTATGATTACAACAAGCTAATCAGGAATGTGTGTATGAAGAATATAGGATTATATAATAGAGTGATGTGCTGATGACCTGGCGGCTGATAGAAGAGGATTGCACGAATGTGTATCAAAACCTTGCATTTGATGAAGCAATCGCTCGAGTCGCAGCAGATCAAGAAGAAAAGCAAGATACCCTGCGGTTTTGGCGTTCTGAGAGAGCAGTTGTGATTGGCAGATTTCAGTGTGTTCATGAAGAGGTAAACCTGTCCTTCTGTAAAAAAAAGAAGATCGAAATTGCTCGTCGTTTTACAGGAGGTGGCGCAGTTTATCACGATTTGGGAAACCTAAATTTCTCAATATGTGTGAAACGTAGTGCAAATTATGTCCCACAGACATTGAAAGAAATTTATGAAACATTCATTGGTGGTGTTTCTGAAGCGCTGCAATCAGTTGGGATTCCCAGCAAGTATGACCCTTTTGGCTCATGTATTAGGATAAATGACTTGAAAATAACCGGGACTGCGGGTTGGCTTAAGAGAAATGTTGCGTTTCTACATGGAACGTTGCTTATCAAATCAGATATTCCCATGCTTCATCAGAGTCTTTCACCTCCAGAGGGGCAACCTGTTTTTCTACGAGACAGAGCTAGGATTCGATGTATGAAGAGTAAACGAGATAATGTGACGAACATTGCAGACCATGTAAGTCGTTGTCCCTCAGATGACACAATCAAGATTGCTATAGCTAAATGTATCGAGAAGATTTCGGGAAAGCCCGTTCAGAAAGGAAGTTTTTCATTGGAGGAGAGGAACACTGCAGAGGCTTTATATCAGAGCCGCTATTCTCAGTCCGAATGGAATTTGGGTTTACTAGCCCAGTGAATTTGGGGAATGTTCGAATGACTGATGATGTTGAAAAGACACTGAAAAGTTTCATGAAACACTTTGGTGCACTAAACCGAGATATTCCTGAGGCAAGAAATGCATTCACAGACCTTCAGAAGACAGTACACAAAGATGGTGCTTTATCTGCAAAGTTCAAAGAGATAATTTGTATCGTGGTTTCCGTTCTGAACCCTTGTGAGGAATGTATGGTCTATCATACAAAACAGGCTCTTACTCTAGGAGCAACAAGGGAGGAAATAATGGAGGCTTGTTCTGTTGCTATAGTAATGGGTGGAGGCCCAGCAGCATCGCATATAGCTACTGTACAGGACTGTCTGGATACATGGGCACCTAGGGAGAAATAAAATCTCGGACACAGAGAAATTTTACTAGTTCAGACCCATAGTTGAAGAACTGGTGGGGTTCGTTAGCACGAATATGAAGGACATCTCCAGGTGTCAGTATAAATTCATCCTCTCCAACTTTGACAACTGCTTTTCCACTCAACATGTAAACACCATGCTCATGCGGATGCTTATCATAAGATGTATGGCCACTAGGTTCGATAGTATAAGCACGTAAAGCAAAATTCTTGGACGAGTTCTCAGGATTTAGAAAATTCCTGCGCCTAACACCTTTCATTCCAGGGGTTTCATAGACCTCATATTCATCTGGAGAAACATCCTTTGTGAGAAACATTGTAATGCAATCCACCTTCAATTAAAATTATTGAAGAGGACCTTGATTGCTTTTTGGCTTTCCATTAACTCAAAGCCTTTCTCCCATTCCGAGAGTGATATTCGATGTGTGATAAGTGGAGAAACATCCACCTTCCGAGATGACATGAGTCGCAGAGTTGTGACCCAGGAAGACGGAAGAGTGCCCCAGGTTCCAGACATAGTGAGTTCTTTTACGATGATTGGGTCAAGATCTATGTCAGCAGGGCGTCCTCGCACACCTAGAAGTGTCACATGACCAGCAACCTTCACAAAGTCCAAAGCTTGGGTGCAAGCGACACAAGCTCCAGACGCTTCAATAACAGCATCAGCCCCACGACCATCAGTTTCAGCATTGATGATGTCAATAGGAATCTCTTCTCCTTGCACATCAATGGTCATGTCTGCTCCAATCCTCTTTGCTATGTCAAACCGCCACTGGTCTGAAGATACTCCAGTCACTATGACTTTTCCAGCGCCCATTGCTTTCGCTACTTGAGTCGCCATCAGTCCCATAGTACCAGGACCTTGCACAACCACCACGTCACCCGGACAGATTGGAGTTTTATCGATTACTGAATGAACTACACAAGCCATGGGTTCAGCAAGTGCAGCTTCTTCCATAGAAACTCCTGTTGGTACTTGATGTACAATATAATCTGGAACAACAAGGTATTTTGCGAAAGCACCGTTAGCTCTTGATGTCCCTAAGATTCTCTTATTTTCAGAAGTGCATCGATTCATATGACCAGTCTTACATTGATGACATTTGCCACAATATGCGGTAGCAGGAGACACAACAGAGTCACCCACTTTTACAGAGGTCACATCCAGTCCAACATCCACTACTGTGCCCGAATATTCATGACCTAAGACCACCGGAGGAGTGTAGAATGCTTGATCATGTTTTATATGAACATCCGTGCCGCAGATACCTGCAGCTGCAACCTCTATCAAGACCTCATCTCTTTTTGGTTTTGGTACTTCAAGCTCTCTGAGCTCCAAGTTACCAACGCCTTTGGCAGTCTTCATTAGTCCTCTCAAATTGTTGACCTCTAACGTTCGATATCTGATACTCAATAGAATCTTGTGGTAGTGATTAGAAACCTATTCCTCAGTCAGGTAGTCAGGCGTCAACGAGTTGAAAAAATCCGTAGTTTCATCTCCTTGGTCCAATGAACGAACCCTAAACCCAGTACTCAATTCTCCACGAATTTTGCTTGCAACTTGTGCTCCAACAAATCTCTTGCGCACATTTGCTTCCTTACCCAACCATATGTAGACATTCTTGTTTATGTTATCAACGATGCAAAAGACTCGATCAGGTAGTAGGTTCTCCCTGTTGATATTTACAGAGAGTGTTGTACCATCCTCTTGCATCTCGAGCGCATCGACCATTGGGTTTTCCTCGACGGGGCAGCGCAAGTCCTACATATGTGGCGTGTTATGTCAGTGAAAAAGCTTCCTCATATTTGGATATATATGACACTCTGATGTCCTCATGAAATCTCAAGATTAATGCCACTAAGTATAGCCCAGTTTGTCTGGGACAATAGAACATTAGATCCGTTCAAACGAGGCTTTTAGAGTGCCACCGCAATAGTTGCATTTTGCCTCAAGAGGACCTGTCCAGTCGATGTCTTCATGGCTTATTGCAGCTCCGCAAGAAGGACACCTGTCTGGAAGCCTGACAGTCTTAATCTCAGAACCATCTGATCTCCTCTCACCTCTATATCTCTCAGGAATGACAAATGATGGTGCCTCGATAGTAAAACCCCGAGCTACAGCACTCGCAATTCCTGAACTTGCTCTACAGGCAAAAACAACAACAATAATCACGATCACAACGACAACAATCATGATTACTGTGAACATCATAGTGAATGATCCAAAAATGTCATCGAATATGTTAAAGAAATCGAACTGCAACCAATTCTCTCCTTCAAGATGGGTTTCAAGCCCATTCGGTGCTTGAGTACTTATTACTTTTTTTAGATATTCCACAGCTAAGAAAACAATGGAGAATCAAGTCCCGGTCAACTTCGGAAATTATAAAAGATTGACAAGATTGCAAGCCATCATAGAATTAGTTGGAGGCTATATGACATAATGCAGATTCCAGCATTCCTTTTGAGGAAGCTATACATAAAGGGAAGCCTCGAAAACGTCGAAGATGGCTTTTCGTTTAAACTCAAGAACTCATTATCACCCGGTACTACAACAGCTGTAGCACCAATCAAAGTGAATGGTAATGAGTATCCACTAGACTCCACGATAATCAGATCCGTAGATGGTGAAGTCAAAGGATCTGAAATAAGTGAGGACAACTCATTCCCAATCAAAGTTGGTGTTGAAATAGAGATACACATCAAGGGCGAAGCACTACCTGAAGGCGAGCATACTATCGACATCTCACTCAAGACAAAGGAAGCAGGTACTCTAGCTTTTGATGTGAAAGACTCGATTTAGAATCGTTCACTGCAGAAGGCTTTCAGCCTTCTGCACTTAATTCTGGTGAAAAATTAGTTTCATCTAGTGGTTAGTAGAGCAAGAAGGAATAGGATAGGAGTCACAAAAAGCATGAAGAATACAAGAGCATCACCAATCCTCTTCAACCGTCCTTTACTGAAAGGGCAGGTAACCTCTTCATGTGATACTCCTGGGAGCATCATGGTAACCTTAGGAGTTTCATCGTCAGTCATAGTGCCTCATGACTTCATCAGATGGATATCTTATGACTATACTGTTATGGACTGATATCTCCACAATAGTTTTCAATGAACTACACCTATTTTCGATAGGTGGAAGGTCGTGTACGTCAAAATAAGACAAGATGGAGCTCTTGGTATCGGCCGCGGAACCGAGGGAAGTGCAGAGATTACCTTGGGTTATGGAGAAGCCCATATGGTTGCAGCAGCCTTAGAAAAACTTGCACAAACAGCACGTAGCTATAAGCAAGAATATCTAAAGACAACTGATGTTGGTGGAGGAAACAAAATCACATTTGATCGTGCTGATGATGGCACGATTTCGATTTCTGGAGATAAAAATACCTACATCTGTACTGAACCTGAAATCAGGGAGTTGGCAGAGAAACTCAAGCATTTGCCTCCAGTTGAGGTCGCACCACCCTCAGACTATGTCAAGAAGATAACGCCCTCAGATGGTATGTGTCTCGTGGTCACTAATGGAGGGAATTCAATCAAGTTGCGACTTCCAGAGGCTGCGATAGTTAAGACTTCGATCAAGAGTAGCATCGATTCGAGGTTCTTTGATGAGATAGTTACTGTGGGTCAGAGAAAGATAGCAGTGAGTAGAAGCAGCGATTTGAAATGGCAACTCAGTGGAGAAGGTACCAATGTAAGGTTCACTGCATATGAGATTGAAGCACTTGTAGCAGGACTACACAATGGAATTCTTGATGTTCTCATGGATGTTGTGAAGGGGTTTGGCGCAGATGATGTTTCTGACATCAGGGTCAAGAGTCAGCTTAAGCGTGTTGAGCAAGATGCAACAGATATCTTTGGTGAGGACAAGAATGCAAAGGGACTTGTGAGGGATATCACCAAAAGAGCAAAGAAAATAATTGGAATAGATGAGTTCGCCGATGAGCGAGCAAACAAGTTCATAGACATGTGCAATCATGTCTACGCTAATATGAACACGGAATACATAGAACCTCTATTCAATCTCTTCTCGAAGGTCTTTGTTGCTCAGGCTTGATAATGAGATTCAATGTTCACCTTCAACAAGCTCCACAACATAATGGTCCTTAGTAAATAGGAAGCATATCTTTCGATTATCAAAAAGAGATGCTTCAACAGGATTAGCAATCACAATGGCACCATTCTTACGAGCTTTCCTCTTAGCATCTTCAATGTCTGGAACTGAGTAGCATAAATGATAGAGTGCTTGTCGTTTCTTCAGCAGTTCTGTTACTGGCGAGTCTTCACTAAGCGGAGAGATCAATTCGATCTTAACTGGGTCATTTTCAGAAGCGCCCATCAAAACAACGCGCACTTTCTG
>SMTZ1_10001059_pt1 | contig 63128 bp, 47 predicted proteins | sample DeeMarSWOR136_30_FD_25667 | JGI IMG/M metagenome (IMG submission 25667) | reverse complement strand
GGCCTATATTCCTCATTAGCTGTCTGGTTATATCCCTGTCCAAATCCCAGAGCCAGAAGCCAGCGCCAGCCGGAAGCTTGCCGTTATACTCATCAGCTTGACCCATCAGCATACTGTAAGAACGCAAAAGGTATCAACCAGAAAAGGCCATTTGTGGATACATACAACGCCCTGCGACTTTCTGCATACGCCACGGTTGGTCGAGTTAGATATAGCCACTGCCAATATTGACTCGGCTACTCCGCCAAGTAAAATGAGTACATGTGCAGACCCGGATATGATGCAACGAGCTGTGGCATGCTTGGTTTGCGACTTGGAACATAATACGCTATTCGTGATTATAGGAGGCTAAAATGGGTTCCATGGAACGCCAAACACAAATGATAGGACGCCGAGAGTTTCTTTCGCAGCTTTCGGTGGCTGTGGCCGGTTCGACCCTTGCCCTCGGGAATGCCCGTGCCGGCGAGAACACTGCATTGGGAGATAACTCTCGTCCCGTGACGCCGCTTCCCAAGATACAGCTTGGCGATCACAATGTTACGCGGCTGATCGCTGGCTCGAATCCCATCAGCGGATACTCCTACATGGGTCCCGTCCTGGACGAACATATGCGAGAGTACTTTACTGCCAAGCAAACAGTCGAGTTCCTTTGGAGATGCGAACGAGAGGGCATCAACACTCACCAGTTTAGTCGCCCTGAGCAGATGGCCAGTGTATTTCGAACACTGCGAGAGAGAGGGTCGAAGATGAAGTTCATCTGCCTCCATGCCGGGGGGCCACAGTACGTTTCGGTTGAGCAGGTGGTTCGGGACACTCAGCCAATCGCAATCGTCCATCACGGTGGCGTAACAGACAGGTTGTTCCGGGAGGGCAAGAGTCGGGAGGTCCATGATTTTGTGAAGCGCGTCCACGACGGCGGCGTGTTGGCCGGTGTTTCAGCCCACAATCCAGATTGCATAAAACGTGTCGGCGACGAAGGCTGGGAGGTCGATCTGTTCATGACTTGCTTCTACTACATCACCAGAACACCGAAGGAGCTGGAACAAATGCCGCCGGCGGTCACGGTCCAGGTCGGCACACCGTTCTACGCCTCCGACCCGCTGGACATGACAAAGGTAATCCAGCAGGTGGACCAGCCCTGCCTGGCCTTCAAGATCTTGGCAGCTGGTCGAATGTGCTATAACGAGCAAACCGTGCGAGAAGCGTTCAAGTTCGCCTTCGATTATCTCAAGCGAACCGATGGCGTGATCGTTGGCATGTATCCCCGGTATCATAACCAAATCCGCCAGAACGCCCAGTATACGAGCGAGTTCGGGAAGCTGCGAAGCTGATAGTGCTGGATTATGGATTTAAGAAAACTCATTGAAGGCTTCTGATTGTATGTTTGGAGAATATCGGTATGGCGGACTTGTCCTGGAAAATCTGCGTTTGTGCCCTTTTGGCTCTTACAAGTACTGTGTTCGCTGCAGAGCTCGCATCGACAGCCAGTCAAGGTCCTCGCCTGTCGTATTCTGAACTATTCGGTTTGTTCGACCCCGATTTTCCCGGTTTGAACCAGGTTATTACCCTTTCTGGCCGCGGCGATACCTCGGGTGCTCTTTCGGCCCTGGCAGTCTTCATTCGGGCCCGCGAGGAACCGGTAGACTTCGGACAGAAGGCCAAGCGAGATCCAAATGCTATGTTACGACGCGCTGCAGAACAGATCCCGGCGGAAATTGAATCGTCCTTCACACCTCCGCCACAGTTCGCTGACGATTTCGGGACCTACAGATCCCCGCTCAGGTTCCGGGATGGCGCACCTGTCGAGACGCCAGCAGACTGGCTAAGGCGAAGAATAGAAATGCTATCTGCGTGGCGCAGCATGATAGGTGTCTGGCCTCCACTAATTGAGAAACCAAAAGTCCAGTACCTGCAACGGAGGCACCGGGACAACTTCACCGAGCATCGCGTATCTGTTGAGATCGCACCGAATGAACAAGCCGTGAGCGGTTACCTGCTTGTTCCTGACGGTGAAGGTCCGTTTCCTGCTATACTTGCTGTGTATTATGATGCCGAGACAGGAGTGGGGTTGGGTAAGGAGCTGCGCGATTTTGGGTACCAGTTGTCCAGACGTGGATTTGTTACGCTATCAATCGGGACGCCGGAGTTCTGCAGCCTTGAGCCTCCCTATAAGCCACTGTACGAGCATAGCGAAGCACAGCCCCAGCTTCAGCCGCTTTCTGCCTTAGCGTATGTCGCGGCTAATTGCTACAACGCCCTGGCGAATCTGCCTAAAGTCGATGCTGAACGGATCGGTATCGTCGGTCATTCCTACGGAGGGAAATGGGCTATGTTCGCATCCTGCCTCCATGAGCGATTCGCTTGTGCTGTCTGGTCTGATCCAGGGATCGTATTCGACGAGAGCCGACCCAATATCAACTACTGGGAGCCTTGGTATCTGGGCTATGAGCCAAGTTACCAACGCCAGAGAGGGACCCCGAGTGATGCCAACCCGCGAACAGGTGCCTATAAAGAACTGGTCCAAAAGGGCCATGACCTGCATGAGCTACATGCTCTTATGGCGCCAAGGCCCTTTCTTGTATCAGGTGGCGCAGAAGATCCGCCGAAGCGTTGGAAAGCCCTCAATCATACAATCGCTGTCAACAAGCTCTTGGGATACACGAACCGCGTAGCCATGACCAACCGGAAAAGCCACAGCCCAACGCCTGAGTCTAATGACCAGATCTATGCTTTCTTCGAGCACTTTCTCAAATCGAAAAAATAGGGCCAAATCCTTACAATGACCAGACACTGGGGACCTCATATCCAAATTCCGGGCGACAGGCGAGCTGTATAATTCACAGGCTCTTGTGGCTCTGAATTCCGTGTACCCATTTGATCAGGGCTTTCGGAAGGACAAACGCTATTCCTCTATTCGGCGTGTTTGCTTGCAAGGATGTAGTCAAGTCCAAACATGTGGCTTTTCACGGCGGAAGGATTGGCACCTAAGATAGTCACCTGCAGTTTGTTCTTGCCGCGTATAAGCCGGCACATAGGCAGCTTCACTTCTGCAGCAATCACAGACGGATTGTAGAGATCCAGCGAATCTATCTTCGTCTCCGAATTCACGCTAATTCGCACAATGCCATAGTCTACGGCTTTGGTAATGCCGAGCGCCACCTCATAGTCGCCTGCTTCTTCGACAGTAAAGTCCACTGTAAGAACGTCACCGACATCGGCATTTCTCCACCACAGTTGCTGGTTGTTGCTCCAGTTGAATCTCGGTATGTTCTGGATTTCAGTGATTCCTCCGGATCGTGCGGCGACCGGCAGCGTCTCGCCTTCAATTGCATTTTTAACACGTCTCGGCTTGATGATGTCTTCAACAGACCGAGGAATGGCACGCTTGGCCTCCTTCGGATCAGGTTTGACATCCCATGTTGCGCCGGGCCTTGCATACCAGAAGGTGGTCGGGGCATAGCTCATAGTGGTTTGCGCCCAGTGCCACAATTCCATATCAAACTGGATCGATTTCTGGAAGGGAATGGCATCCAAAGCGCGGTAGCGGGAGTTTACTGTAAAGCCGGGTTTGAGGTTGCCTTCTCCGCTGGGCTGTGCGTGGAAGGCTGATTCAAAGAAGTTGGGCTTGCACCAAGCGTAGCCATAGTAGTCTTCGGTGCCCGTGCCGATATGGGACGGGAAAGACTCACCGTCCACGTAGATCTTCTCGTCGCCCTCTCCCCACCAGGCGTTGGCGGTATTGAACAGTGTGAGAACATCTCCGACATAGGTGCCTTGGCCTTTGACGGTGATCCAATTTAGATCGAAGGCACCGTGGTCTTTTGCCTTTTCGTTGGACTGTGTTCTGACGGCGGCCCACTGCTTCCAGGCGGCGTGGAAATGGCATGAACGCTCGTCCCAATCCCAAGGGCCGCTGCGGATTTGTCCACCGGTGAGTTCAACGGGCTCGGAGCCAAGATTCATGATATGAATCGTTGCCTTCCTGCGGAACGGCATAATCCAATAGCACGACAATGTCTTATCGGCGGATATGTCTGTGTACCAGGTAGAATGGGGACGTATGTGGTAGCCGGTGCCGAAGAAATCACCGACGGGACACCAGACTGTGGTCGTTCCATCGAATTCTATGTTGATGATTGTGGACCGCAGTGCCTGGGCCATGTCATCGGCCTTGAGCTGGAACTCCAGAGAGCGAATGGCTTTTTGCCCGTTGATAGTTATGGCTCGTTCCTGTGAGGGTGCCATACTCCCTTCCAGCGTGTCCCTTTCCAAATGGTCCAGGCCGGCGCGCTGGTCTTCCTTTAACATCCGCTGCACTCGGGCGACAGCAGGCTTTGCCTGTTCCAGAGCTTTTATGGTGAAAGACTCGACTTTAGCCCCGGGCTCGTAGGTGCGATAGTTGATCTGATAGTACAGGGCCTCACCCTTGCGAGCGCCGGCATCGATAAAGGCTTTGGTTTCATAGGTGATCTTGCAGTGCGTGGCATAAGGAATCGGCAGATAGAGGTTATGGCCTCGATGCTTGTATGGTGTTTCCGGCGAGACACCTTGCGACAACGGTTCCCCGACGAGCAAGCCGCCGCTGACGAGGTCTGCCATAGGTCCCTCGATGACGGGCTCTGTCTTTCTATCAAGATAGACACACAGTGTACCGTTACTAAATTCACCACCCCCCGGTCCGTGCCACGTGGCCCAGACACGAACAACTGCCCCTGGGCCATCGGTGTCCATCAGCACGTGTTCTTTTCTGCCATTGTCATCTTCAATTCTGACAAAGTAGCTTCGATCCCAATTGGCCCACCAGGTAGGTGAGCCCGGCTCGGTACTATTTCGGTCGTAACTGCTGAACTGCTTGCAGGTATACGCCGGTTTCGGCAACCGGGCTACGCTATCCCTATTGACCATTTCTTCCAGAAGCGACTCAAATGTGATTGTGTTAGATGCTGCACCGAGTGCAGAGCCTGGTATAGTATGCCCTAAACACAGGGCAGCGAGAACTATCCACGATATGATGACGGTCTCTTTCTGCTTCATAGTATCACCTATCTTTGCTGAATACTCCGTCCTTATTGATATCTAAGAACCTACATGCAATCACGAACGCCCGAAAACAACCGGCAATAATACCACAATGAGCATAGGTTCACCAGGATTAGCAATTATGAACCCGATGCTCCATCTATTTCGTGACTTGTCAGTGCCAAGTACCCATTGCTACCTGGCCACAACTCCGTGTATAAACCAGGAGCTCGTGGTTGGATGGGAGAAGACATCTTATCGAATAGTAAGGTAATCGCAGCTTCCGAGTTCTTAAAGAATAGACGTTACTTTAGTACTGCCAAATATTTATAAAAACTGGCCAAGAATCATACAAGTCCTGAAGAAGACCCATTTTGTGCATGTTTTGTGCGCGCGCAGTGGGACTTCAAGCTGGCACGACCGGTCCAAAGATCTGTAGAATGGAGTAGGTGATATGAGGCCAGCAAGAAGGTTCGATGCCAATTGGCAACGTGAATAGTGACTGCACTCTTGATGCGCAGGATCCGGGAGCAATGATTTATCAATGGTTAACCGCTAAGCCACACAAAATGAGGTATATACTTTTGTTATCGACAAAACTTGGGCATAATTGCAATGTTGGTGTGCTATAGTGAATAGTGATTATGACGACATTATGTTCGTTGCGTCTGGAGGTCTGAAATGATCAAGTCAGTTCTCATCGCTGTCATTCTGTGTTTGTTAGTGTCCGGCTTCGGGCGTGGTTCCACGGAGTCTGTCAGGCTTGAAAGACTCTCTGACCATGTGATTATTGCCTACTGGCTGTGGACCGGCAGGACGAATCTCGTGGCGGTGAAAGCGCGGAAAGGCTTGGCCATTATCGATACGGAGATGTCGCCGCGTATCATGGCGCCGATTAAGGACAGAATTGAAAGGGTGTTTGGACGTGATGATTGGGCGTATGTCATCAATACACACGCCCATATACATCATGCAGGAGGAAACTGTCTATTCAGAGAGGCAGTGGTAATCGGCCACGACAATTTGCCTAGTGACATGCAGTGGCTCATCGAGAGGCAAGTAAACGAAACCTCGAAGCGGAAGGTGCTCAATGAAAATGCCAAGACTATTCGTAACCTGCAGGCTCTACTACCACAGGTCGCAGGCAGTCGATTGCAGACCAAGAGGATACAAGGAGCAATCAAGTTCTTTCAGTTAAACACGCAAGACATGGAGCAAGGTTTTGAAGTGGTAAAGCCGACGGTAACGTTTTCCGACAAACACACTGTTGATCTGGGAGATCTCCGGCTGGAACTGGTCTATTTTGGCAAGGGGCACAGTTTGTCCGACATTCTGATCTACATCCCCGAGGAGGGCGTGCTGGTCACCGGTGCTATCGTTTATCAACGCGGTCATCTACCCGGAATAACTGAAAGGGCAGAATTGAAGGACGTGCGCCGTTACATCGCCGTGCTGGACGCGTTTCTCGAAAAAGACGTGAAGATTGATCATGTTATTGCTTCCCACAGCGCGCCTCTAACGCGTAACGATGTCAAACATGTCCGCGATTATTACCAGACGATGCTGCAGGGGATTCGCTCAGCTCAGCAAGAGGGCCTTACACTTGAGCAAGCCAAGGATCGTTTCGCCGTACATAAGAAGTTCCGTTTCTTCTTTCAGAGACAATCTGCCAAATGGGCCGACGCGAAACAGGATCGCAACATTAGGGTGCTCTGGGATCTCCTGAAAGAGGCGGACGGACAATCGGAAGCAGGGAAGAGGAACAAGTGATGACAGACGAGGTTATGAGCCATCGTAGCCGGTCCGTGCGCATGTGCTGTCTCGTTTTATTATGCGGTCCGGTCTCTCACGGCGTCGGCGCGGTCGCGAGACACAGTCGTCTGGCCCAAAGTAAATTCGAATCGTCGCATCACGTTTCGACTTGAGGCGCCCCAGGGCCAGCGTGTTCTTCTGAGGGCGCCCGTCCTGCCAAGCCCCCGGGCCGTGAGAAAGGACGCCTGAGTCATCTGGACGGTCATGACGAGGCCGCTAGATCCTGAAGTCTATAAATATGGTCCTGCCATCGATAGTCTGAGATTCGCCGACCCGTTGAAAACATTGCAATTCTTGTGCTTTTTACAATCCCCTGGCATTAGGGGACCTATGAAACGGACGTTTTTTCGAATTGGCAGATAACGGGCCTTCGGTTTGTGCAATGGTTGTAGCCATCAGGGCCATGTTCAGAGTAGATAGCACGCTTGATACACGCAATAGTCTTACAATCCCTCCACGACCCACAGGTCCGGAGGCGCCGTGCGCTGGAGCGCAGACGCCACGGTCATTTCTTGTCCTGGAAGAGCAGTTGAGATATTAGATATAGATCGTTTTTCCAGACCGGCCATGTGTGCCCGCCAGAATCGATATGCCAGACGTGTTCAACATTCATATCTGTCAGGTCCTGATGAAACGACCTGCTTACATTCATCAAATTGTCGCGGTCACCGCAGGAAAGCCACAGCAGACGGAGCTTATCGTTTGCCGTCTGGGGCTTGGCAACAAGCTCACGGGCTGGCTTTGTATTGGGCGCAGAAGAGAATCCTCCAACCCAGGCAAATACATCAAGGTTCTTCAGGCCAAAATTCAACGACTGGCCTCCTCCCATCGATAGTCCCGCTAATGCACGATACTCACGATCAGCCCTTACGGAATAGTGCGATTCTATGTAAGGTATTACATCTTTGAGTAAATCTTTTTCAAATACTGCGTAAGCTTCGATGTTGTTTGGTTCAAATATGTTAGCTGGACGCGGTTCTGCACTGGCTCGACCATTTGGCATGACCACAATCATTGGTATGATCTTCTTGTCGGCATGCAGGTTGTCAAGGATGACATCCGCTAATCCAGCTTGCGTCCAATTTGTCTCGTCGCCTCCAATGCCGTGCAGAAGGTAGAGCACGGGATACTTTGTGTCCTTTGAGTAGCCGGGGGGCGTGTAGACCACCATGTTCCGCTCAACGCCGACTGTCTTCGAGAAGTATTCAACCCTCGCCACGTTCCCACGTTCAATGTTATCTCGGAGGATATCGAAGTCCTTGTGCTCGGCTTCAGATGGAGTCGCCGCTTGGTTGTCAGCCTTCTCAGGGGGAACTGGCTTGAAGAGTTGAGGGGCGAACTCATTAAGGTAGTTGCGCCAGTTAATCCAAGTGTGACCTCCCTCGGTTTCCTTGTAGAATACACGGAATCCATGTTTCCTGAGCACCTGCACTGTGCGATCAGTGGTTTCAATCAGAAAGTCTTGTTTGCCTGTAGCAAACCAGAGAAGTTCCAGTCCTTTCTTTGACTCAGCGTCTTTCAGAGATTCGGCATGTCGCTCCTGCCATGTCGCTCCAGCATCTGAATCCGAATTTCTACCGCGTCGGCCCATGAGTTCGAAAACACCCGAGCTGAAGACGCCAGCGTATCCGAACTTATCCATGTGGCTAACAAGAAGGGTGAGCGTATGGCCGCCACCCATCGAAAGACCCGCAATCGCGCGGTGCTTTCGATCCGTATATACACGGTAGTTCTTCTCCACATAAGGCATGATGTCATGGACGAAATCCTCTATGAATGGATCGACGGGTGGCAAGGGCCGACCAAAACTGAACGGACCCGTATGGCCGGCTGGCATAACAACAACCATCGGCGTGGCCTTGCTGGCGGCGATCAGATTGTCCAGAATGAATCCGGCACGACCGACCGATGTCCATGAATCATCGCAGTCGAAGGCGCCATGCAGCAGGTAAAAGATCGGGTATTTGCCCTCGCCTGATTCGTAGCCTGGAGGCGTATAGACATGCATGCGGCGAAAACGCTTGAGAGACTTCGAGTAATAGGTCACCTCAGCAACAGCACCATGAGGCACATCCTTGGTATCCATGAAGTCCGATCCGGGAACGTACACCAGACTCCACGTGTTCATGTTCGATTCGCTGGTGGAAGGGTTTCTTGGGGTCCTTGGTCATAGCTGCACCCTGGCCAAAGCCCAAGCCTGGGATATCCGTGCCGCTTAGCCGCACGGCCTCCGCCTTCGGCGCCAGTATACGAAACGTTACGCGCCTATCCGCGGAGATTTCGGGTGAAACCACCCGGGGGCCACGAGGGCGGCCAAACCGCGGGCGCTCAGCTGCTGGTTGTTCCGCCGCTGTACAAGTTATCGCGAATGCTATTAAAGTCACAACAGCCAATACTAGTGTGGTTATTCTTCGAGTGCTCATCATTTTCTTTCTCCTTTTTAACAGTTGTTCTGCTGTAATTGTCTCCGGCCATAACACTACTCAATCTCTATCATCGCCTCGGAAAGACGGTTAAGAAATATAGTCAGCATCTTGACTTCCTCACTCTGAAAAGGGGCCAACATCCGCCTGCGCAATGGCTCACTTTCCTGCAACAGCCTTTCGTAAGTCCGACGCCCCTTACGCGTAATGGTGACATTTCGTGCCCGACCATCATTAGGATGCTGCTGGCGCGTCACCAAACCGCGCTTCTCTAACAGCACGAGCATAGCTCGAATCGTGTTGGGATCGGAGAAGGCCCGCCGTGCAACGAATTGATTGGCCGTTACCCCATGCCCTGCAAAGCAGGAGTCGGTTTGGCGGTGCATCGACAGGTACGCTGCTCGCAGGCCCATCGGAATGTTATGACCTGTTACCATTGCGCTCTCTGGACAATTAATACGTATACGTACGAATGATGCAAAATGAATTTAATAACAGGCCGAACATAAGTCAACAAATAAAATACTCCAAGTTCGCGGTTTTTTCATAAGGTTCTCCGCAGCAAATCTTTGTAAAGCCAGAAACAAGTAATTGTTGCCTCGGTCAGACCCTGCTAAATACGGCTTGCCGAGCTCGTGCAGAGAATGTAACGCCGAGGCTGCAAGAGAGTATCGTAAGCAGCGAAAGGCTGAGAAGAAATTATCGCCGCTTGTTTGCTGTAGTTAATATTTGATACGTCACCTCCGTGCCACTTGCAGTTCAGTCTCTATTAGAAATAGGCTCCCATGACTCTTAGGGGCCAGCTTTGATATCATACGCCATCAGCGCATCGCCGTGGCGGATAAACAGCCGTCCGTTGGCTATCGTCGGATGGGCCCAGTGTTGGTCGGTTCCCTGGGTAACGGCGAATTGGCTGACCGGCGTGAAAGCTTCGCGGCTTGGTTTGACCAGGCGCATCGTACTGTCTTGGCCATAAACATACAGCATGCCGTCGGCACTGACCACAGCAGCCATTTTGACAGTTGGAGCGTTCCACATAACCTCGCCCGTTTTCCAATCAAGACAAACAAGACCCTTGTTGGCACTTTGGGCCGTTCCATAGATGCAGCCGTTGACCAGGACAACACCGTGCATCTGGGGATCCAGTGTTTTGTCCATCCATGTCGGTGTCACGCTCGAGCCGTCGTCTGCCAAGGCCAACTGCATACCACCTGATCCGCCGCCCGCGCAGAAATATACCCTGCCGTCGGCATAGAGTGGAGGACAGGGCCTGACACCAAACCGGTTCGGTTGCTCATGTTGCCAGAGCACGTTTCCAGTCTCCAGACCTACCGCAACGATGCCCTTCTCCACCAAGGTGATAATGAGCCGCTGGTTTCCGTGGCTGATGAGCCCGGCCGAACAATAGGCCGACTGTTGGCTGAGCCCTTTGGTCTGCCATATCTTCTCACCCGTATCCCTATCCAGGGCCATAAGCGACGCATCGGGGCCTCCAGGTGTACAGATGACTTTCTTACCGTCTACTAAGACGCACTCGGCAAAACCGAATTTTGCCTGTTCCGCGCCGGATAGCTCTAAAAGGTCAACCGACTTGAGCACTTGCCCTTTCTTACGGTCGATCGTGTACAGCTTTGCGAAGCCGCTCATAACAAAGATTTGATCGCCGTCTACGGTCGGTGTGCCTCGCGTACCGGCTACGGCCGGCCCCGTTCGGCCCATCTCCGGGCCGTAAGGCACCTTCCACCTTTGCGAGCCATCCAGATTAACGGCAAACAGATACCCCTGCTTCTCATCGTCCATTCCAGTGACGTAGACAGTGGCATCCACTACCACGGCTGAGGAGAAACCACGACCGAGCCCGGTCACAGACCAAGCGAGCTTCGGTCCGGCCTCTGGCCATTTCTTCAGCAAACCGGTTTCTGGGAAGATACCGTCGCCGGCCGGACCGCGAAAACGGGGGCTGTCGGCACCGTGTACATCCACCATAGGGACGATCATCGCCAGCAACACCGAGAGAAGTACCATTCTTTTCATGGGTCTGTTCCTTTCAATTCACAGTAACCTCTTATATCCAACAGTCTGAGAAACACTTCCATGCATCCCAGTGCACCATTTATTGTATTATGGTCTTTGTTGGACCGCAACCGGAAAAGGTAAGAATCCCTGGTATCAGGCTGGTGTGTTGGTCGATCAAAAAACACGCATTCGGCGATACGGTAAGGATGGTCCACGCCGCGTAACAACAGACTCTCACTCATGACCGCTGCGGAAGACCAGGACATTTCGTCCAGTTTGTTGGTCGTGAGGACCTCCAGTCCGGGACGCGCTTTGAGGACGACCGTTAGTCCAGTCTCATCGAGGCATAAGACCTTGCAGTCGCTGGCCCAAGGGGAGGAGGTGAAGCCCTTGGCCCCTTCCGGCCGCTCCACGTTTCGGGTGAGCTTTTCTGTCTGCGATGTCAAGCTTCGTGCCGGTAGGATCGACCTTTCGGAACTCTTCAAAGTTCTTCCTGAGTTTTTTCTCCGCCTCAGCAACATAGCCGGCTGCAGCATCCTAAAAACTGCAAATTTCGCCGTTTTGAGGATCATTTTCATAACCCTTTTTCTGCAGATTGGGTTTGCTTGGGTTTATTCTCCGAAAGTCTCCGGAGGGGCTTATTCTCATAAGGCTTTGCGGTAAAGAAGGTTGCGTTCATTTTACCTATTTTGAAATTGGGTTTGTTTTGCATAATAGGGCCGATTTGTAGAGGATACTCGACAATTGTAGAGCTTCCTGCTGTGCAGAAAGGAAAAGGGAGAAGGGAAAAGATAGATCGCTATTGGTTTTGACCATATAGATCATTCCTTAGTGGCTGAAAGTTCACAACTTTGCCTTTCCTGCCTTCTTTGCTGAATAATGGTTTTTGGCGTGTATCTGCTTATACGATGGCGCGGTTCTCCGCTATACCTGACGCCGAATGGCGTCTTTCGTTTGCCTCCTGGCAAAGATATGGGGATTTTAACATAATTTCGAACAGAAGTCAACAAGAAAACGAACAAAAAGAATTCGGCGCAGAGAAGGGATCCGCGCCGCCTAGCGAGCAAGACGGGGTGACGGGGAGGGCAAGGCAGAGCAAGCCCGTCGACAAGCTCAGGAGAACGTTTCTGGCTCCTTCGGTTCCGCTCACGACAGGTTTGAAGTTTTGCCTTGTTCGTTCTGTGTATTCTGGGCAGGCTGAGCGGATAGAGGGTAGTCAGTCACGGGTGTTCGGGGCAAGGCTTAGCGGCGCGATCGAGAATAAGCGTTTTGAGGGGGTTTGGCCAGACACAGCATATCGGTTCGTTGGTGCGAGTCCATCCTTTCTTCTGCCAATCCGAATTCGTGGAATACAGCCGTTTGCCGGACTCGGCGTGGACGTATTCGTAGAGCGACACAGTAGCAGAAGACTGCTTGTCCGGCCCGGCATCCACCAAGGGGCGGGCATAAAAGAGCGGCTTTTGCGAAGAGGGTTCCGGGGGTCCTACGTGCAGGCGGACAGTACCTCCTTGTTTCGCACTGGTTTTCTCGGCAAATACAGGAATTAGGCCTTTATGCGCACGATTCGGCGGAACGGCAAAGAATGGAATTGATTCGATGATGTTCCATTGGCCCTGGCTGGCTATCGCCTCACGTAATAGATAGTCAACGCGTCCTTTTTGGTCGCGAGTCTGATAGACTGCTACGGGCAGGCATAGCCTTTCATCAGCCAGGTCCAGCCGGTACATGATCTGATTGTAGTCGTAACGCGGCGTCGCGTTCTCTGCGGAGCCTGAAAACCCGTAGGCATATGTGCCCTCGAAATAGATTAAGCGACCGCCCTGTTGGTCGAAATAGGGATGCTGTTTGGGGTGGTATAACGAGTATTGATTGTGGGTCACAATTTTTTTGGTGTAAACCCATGGTCCTACCGCCGTGTCAGCTTCGGCGTACCAGATCTCCCCAAGGTAGGACGCCTCGCCACCTTGCTGCACGAAGACCATGACCCAGCGCTGTCGGTAGGCATTGAAATAGACCGTCCCGCCGTGATGGGAGATTTCCCTGCCCGATTCAATATCGCGCAGATGCACATTCTTCGTTTCTTTCTTCAGTGCCTCGACGACGGAGGTCCGTGCAGAGGCGTAGTCACCGGTCAGGTCCGCAAAGCGGGCCCAGCGGTAGGGTGTCTCCGACTCTCCCAGGTCCAGCCGCGGTGTGCGCCCACCGTCTGACTTCTTTGCCTCAAGTACGGTCAAGACCTCGTAGCGATTTGGGTCGATAACGTTATCCCAATCAGCCCGGATGCGCATCCGGACCGCCAGAGGGAATGGCGTGGCGAAATAGTAGTATTTCCGGCCATCCACATTCACGCTGAAAGCATGTCCTGAGCTTGAATACGGCAGAAATTCCACGCCCGAACGTACCAGCGGCTCGAAGGAACTCGTCGAGTCGTTGAAAACCACCAGTCCTCGCTCGAGTATCCCCGTCAGGCTTTGCAGCCGGGCATATTTGGCGACCATCCGCTGCTGGCCCTCTTTGTCCTTTGCGGTAAGCAGTCCGTCGAGCCAGACCAGGCCGGGCTCCTTCAGAGGCGAGACCGGTCGGCTGAACCCATCCTCACCGACGTAGTATTCGAGATTGATGCCAACCGCCGGGTCGAGCCCTCCGTGCTCCGGCAGATCAGAAACGGCGCCGGACATGGCGAAGTTCCCGAGTGGATACGAAGGTCTCGCCGTGTCACCCCACATCCAGAACAACCTACCGCGGTAGAGACAGGTGAAAACTGAATCCTGTCCCACGACCTGTCCGTTGAGAACGGGATTCGCCAATCGTACCGGCTCTGCCGTGAGCACACTGTCACGATAGATTCCCTCACCTGTAACCCGGTAAAGCCTTTCAGCAATATTTATCCGGCTAATTTTGATGACTACACTTGTTGCCAGCGAAGTCTTCAACCTTGCTCCACGGAACCCAAATCCGTCTTTCGGAAATTCGTAACCGTGGCTTTCAACAAAGAAAAAGACGTCCGTATCCATTAGGCCTGGTTCATAAAATGCGACAATTCCATTGCTGTCTGTGAAGTACCTTATGCTGTTGACAGTGCGCAATTCGACCAAAGGCACCCCCCGGCCAAGCTTGGACATTCGCCTGTTGAGAAGAAGGCAACAAATGACTGTACTTCTTAGCCAAGTTTGATATCTTAACCAGGCAGAGCGCAGTAACGCCGTTGACCTATTGTACTGTCAGATCAAAGCTCCACCAGAGAGCGAACAGGAAAATGCACATGAAGAAATTGTCTGAACTCTATCTGAGTCTCATGTTGGGTCTTTTGTTCACCTGCAGTACCCAATCAATGGCTCATTCGGACGCTCCCTATCCCCAAAGCAAGCTAATTCCTAAGCTAACGTGGGCCCCGGAAGTGGTCAAAATGAAAGGTTGCGTAAGTGGGGACAATTGGCCTATTGCCTGGGTAGATGACAATCTGCAGATCACAGCGTTCTGCGATGGGCAGGGCTTTTCCCGCCAGGCGCCGGATTTGTCGCTGGGCTTTGCCATGGTTTTTGGAGACCCGCCCGACTTCTGTGCGGAGAATTTCAAGAGCGACGCAGACACTCCAAAAGGTGGCGGCCCGACAGGCATTAAGGCCAGTGATATGATTATGGTAGATGGTATCCTTTACATGTTTGTCAGAAACTACAAGCCCCCAGGATCTGACGACTTCACTAATTCTCGATTGGCCTGTTCGACCAACCGCGGCGCCAACTGGACGTGGGCTGGCTGGCACTTCTCAGAGACGTTCGGATGCCCGGCATTCGTACAGTTTGGCAAGAACTATGAGCAAGCCCTAGACGATTATGTGTACATCGCTTCGCAAGCCAACGACAGTGCGTACAGTTATTCACCCGACATCGTGATGGCTCGGGTGCAGAAGGATACCGTTATGGACAGGAGCAGCTATGCTTATTTCGCCGGTGTCCATGACGATAACAAGGCCCTATGGTTGCAAGACATCGAAAAACGAAAACCTATTTTCACCGATCCCAAGGGCACACAGCGTATAGCGATTACTTACAATGCAGCTCTTGGCCGATATATCCTAACTGCCTCGCACCTTACGGGTGAGAAGGTGACACACACGGGGGCTTTGGGTGTATTTGAAGCTCCGCAGCCGTGGGGACCCTGGTCAACGGTCTATTATGACGACCACTGGTCGGTAAAGGGTGGGAAAGACTGCCGCACATACCATCATAGATTTCCGCCGAAGTGGATGAGTGCCGACGGTAAGACGATGTGGTTGCTTTATTCGGGATTGGACTGCGGTTTATACTCATTCTGCGTGAAAAAGGCCATACTTCAGAGCGCTCCAAGAAGATAGCCGCGCCTGAGCAGGCCTTCAAGCTATATCCACTTATTCTGCTGGTCCTCTTCCCTGCCAGCATGGGGCTGCCTAAGCCTCTGAGAGGAAGCTGCATCCCATCTACGCAGCGGCGCCCCAAAGGAATGGCCGGAGATCGCCCGTTGCTGGCCTAATCCATGGGGCAGATTGTCTGGACCGCCGACGGAGAATGAACGAACCCTCATTCGCCCATATTCTACAAGCAAGGGAAGCATTAAAGGGCTGGGACATGCGGAGGAGAGGAGGGAAAGGTTTGCCCCAGCCCTCAAAGGCTATTCTCAACTATTGTTAGTACGTGTCTTATCCGAATGGTGTTCGGCATGGTCCTTCCCAAGTTCAGCAAAAAACGTGCCCAAGTACCGCCAAAATATGATCCCTGCCACGCCGAAATGCCAGCCACGCTTCAACAATCTTTTGCACGCATCCATGCGAAAGAGAGGCTAAGACACACGCGTTTACGGACCACACAAAACTTACCTCAATTGCCGCCGCAGTAGAGCCGGCAGTTGCGTGCTCAGCCTTGAGCGGGCCAATTCACCGGTGCCGCGAAGGCGAACTTGGTGGCTCTCCAACTCCGTCTCTGGCAGACGTGGCAGCTTGAAAGCGACCGTCACATAATCAGCACCGTCTTCATCTTGCCAGGTCTCGCCAACCGCGAGCGCCCATCGGCTTCCGGTCGCATCGGCTGCTGCTACGGCCAGTTGCCCTATTCTTAGCCCACGGGATGCGCCACCGGTCCAATCATCGTCTCGCACACGCAGCAGGTGGCGCAGTTTCTCCACGGTCGGAGCAACATACGCTCCAGCCAATACCCTATGGGCGCCGTCCACGCTGGTCAGTGCCGCAGTCAGACTCCCGCCGCTGCCCGCTTCTGCCAGCGCCAGCGTCACGCCGCGCGCTTCGAGCAGCTTCACAACATGTTCCTCCAAGGAAGTCTCGTCGTCCGCGTACACATACTTGCCCAAGCGCTTCATAACATTCCGCTTTAGTTCCTGAAGCTGCGCGCGCTCCTTCGGCGTGTCGTTTGGCAGCGAAAAGGTGAAATCTACCCGGCTACCTTGAAATTGCGAAGAGACCGTAATGTCCGGCGCCAAAGGCACGTGGTCCCGGAGCGTCTGGTCAATCTGGGACTGGCCAAGGCCCACAAACCGCAGAGTTAGTGAGCACCCGAGCCCGCCAACGGCGGATATGCCAAATCGCTGGCTAAGATACGGCACCAGCTCGTCGCGGACCATGGCCTGCAATTCGTGCGGCGGCCCTGGTAGAGCTACAATCACGGCGTCAGCCAGTTCAAAAACGAGGCCGACAGCGGTCCCGTTGGGATTCTTGAAATAGGCGCCGCGCGTTGGCACTTGCGCCTGTCGGCGGAGGTTGGGACGAAGCTGGGCAACAGGCACGTGGAAACGTCGTGCCACCTCCTGCAGCACGTCCGGGTGTTCTTTTAGCGAGATTCCTGTGAAGTCAGATAGTGCCTCGCGAGTAATGTCGTTGTCGGTGGGACCAAGGCCTCCTGTGACAATTACGAGAGCCGCTTTGCTCGTGGCAAAGCGAAGCGCCTCTTTGAGGTCGGCCTGCTTGTCATCCACACACATTGAGCCGACACAACGCAGGCCCAGCGCGTGGAGGGTTCGGGTCAGAAAGTGTGTATGTCCATCCGGGTAGGCACCCGACAGCAATTCGCCGCCAGTAACTACGATCACGTAGCGGGCAGGCAGCGGCGCATATCCGGCGGCGGAAGTACCCACAGCCAGTTCGCCAACAGTGGATATAAGCCCGACTGAAAGTAAGATCGACAGCCAGGACAATCGAAACGTCAATGAAGTGGGATTCGCGATTCCCAGACAATCGGTCCTGATTTCGACTTTGAGGGGTCTCTTTCGGATCATTCCAGCCACTCCCGTCTAGGTGACAAATTTCCAATACAAATGTGAATTTCGTTTTCTTACTTTTAGCAGACACTTTTTGTTTCGAGAATTTGCCTGGGCCACTGAACTTCTCTTTGATTAGAGTATCAACTTTAGCAGCCAAGTACAACTATCTCGAGTGTACTTCAAGCATCCTTAGCCTTGGTCGCTGAGCCTTGCCGAGACGGAGCGTTATCTACTGTCATCCGAGTATGAACCAGCAGTTTTCGCGTCATCGTCTTCAGTTGCTTTTCCCAACCCGCGCTGTGTCTGTCGGCGAGCGAATGGATGGTGGAGACGATCCAAGTTGGCGAGATGTTTTTACAGATTCATGCTAGGGCTTTAACCACCGATCAAACCAGGCGATCAACGTCTCAGTGTACTGAATCTTATTATGTGGCTCGTTTATTCCATGTCCTTCGTCAGGAAAGTAAAGCAGTTTGCTTTTGATTCCACGTCTTTGTAGAGCTGTGAATGTAGAGATTCCCTGTGTATATGGTACTCGAAAATCCTGCCCGCCATGGATTACCAGCATGGGGGCTTTCCAACTACTTACATAATTCGCGGGGTTGTACCTTTCGTAGCCTTGGGGATTGGCCCAAGGTGTTCCTTTTAAGTCCCATTCAGGAAACCAGAGTTCTTCCGTTGAATAGTAAAATGCCCGTAAATCAAGAATTCCGCAAGAATTCACCAGGCAGACAAAACGGTCGGGCCAATTGCCAGCGATCCAGTTAATCATGTAGCCGCCATACGAACCGCCCATTGCGCCGACTCGCTGGGCGTCCATCCACGAGTATCGCTCCAATGCGGCGGCCAGCCCTTTCTGCAGGTCCTCTAATGGTTTGCCGCCCCAGTCCGTTCTGATAGAATCGGTAAAGGGCTGGCCGTAACCGGCGGAGCCATGAAAGTCCACCATGACAACAGCATAACCCGCCCCCGCAAGCGTCTGGACAGTGCTAAAACCGTTAACAGAAGAACCTTGAGGTCCACCGTGGATACGAAAAATTACCGGATATTTCTTGTCCGGGTCAAAGTCAACCGGTTTAACCATGTTGCAGTACACTGTCTCATCGTTCCAGCCTTTGAAGCTAAACTGTTCGTAGTCACCCATTCGCCCTTCCGCAATTCTCTCTTTGTTGACCTGAGTCAGCGGGCGAAGCTCGCTGCCGTCAGGATTGACAGAATAGAGTTGCGTGGGAGCCTTGAAATTGCTCAGACATAGGACAATTCGCTCACCCGCCACAACCGGCGAACTCGAGGATCCCTTTAGGACAACGGTTTCAACCTTGCCTGTTTGCACGTCTATGGCAAATAACGATCTCTGGCCCATGTTCAGCGCCGTCGTGTAAATTGTCCGGCTGTCCCTTGAAAAGCACAATGTGCTCGTACCGAACCACATGGGCATTGAACGATCCCAGTTTTTCGTCAGCACCGTTCCCTCGCCTTCAGGCCATGGACGCAAGATGATTCGAGCTCTATCAGACTCATAACCCGGCCTGTTCGTCGCAAGGTATGCTAAGGTCTTGCCGTCCGGCGAGAAGACCGGCGTCGTATCCCAAGCCTTGTTGTTCCTCGTCAGGCATTTCGGGGGCTCAGATGCATCAATGCAGACATGGTACAGGTCAAAGTTCGTCGACCATGGCTCGCTGTTTCCCGCATCGCGGCTGGTGAAGATCAGCCCTTTGCCATCCGGCGTAAATGTAATCTCTCCGGGTCCGCCGAAGGGCTTGGAGGGGGTATCGGCGTCCATTCCAGACGTCATGTCTATGGCTTGACCTCCCACGGTAGGCATTACGAACAGGTGCGAACGCCGACCATCCTCCCAGTTGCTCCAATGGCGAATGAACAGTCTCTCGTATATCCTTCCGGTTGCCTTTCTCTGCTCAATTTCGTCGAGTTTATTCTTTGTCTCGGCAGGATCGTTACAATCCGGAAAAACTCTCATTGTGAAAGCAATATTCTTTCCATCAGGGGATACTACCAGGTTGCCCACATCCAGCGGCTGGTCGGTTACTTGCTGCGCTTCACCGCCATCAATTCGGATGCGCCAGACCTGAGAAGACTCTGATCTTTTCGATAGAAACCAGACAGTTTGTCCGTCCGGTCCCCAACGTGGGTTTGAGTCATCCTCCAGATGCGATGTCAACTGCCGAAGGTTCTCTCCATTGGCTCTAATCAACCACAAGTCAGACCGTGTACGATTTTCATCAAGATCTGTTTTCGTCAGCACAAAAAGGATGTGCCTTCCATCAGGAGCAGCAATCGGATCGGATATTCGCTCCATGGCAAGAAAATCGTGAATGGAAAAAGGATGGCTCCGTGTTTGACTAAGCCTCGCACAGGTTGTGGTCGCAACACAAGCCGAAAGAAAGAGCGAAACGCCTGCGTATCGCATGTTTTTCTCCCTTCAACGAAGCAGCGATAATTGACGTCTCCAACACATCATATTTGCCAGCACCGCTAAGCCCTTCTGCTTGGCCTCACGGTGACTCCAGTTTCATTAGAAAAGCAAGTATTTCTTGAAATTGCAGCTGTTTTGGAGTTTCGCACGGGCATATCCTGGTCATGTCCGCGCGTCAGCCCGCTGCACGATAGATCGGATCACGCTTTTTTCCCCTGGTCACTCCCATATGGAACAACCCTTGTCAAGCGATCATATGCAGTTGCTCTGCATTTTGTGAAGACTTCCTACATTAAGAAAGGCAGCGCTGCATGTTTTCTGGGCAAGGCGAGTAGTGAGTGGCCTACCGTAGCAACAGGAGGGAGCCGGACTGTTCATCCAACTCCCTCCTGGGAGAATGCTAAGTCTCCTACTCTTCTTCTCCTTCTTCTTCTTCTTCTTCTTCTAGTGGTTCCTCTTCTGGTTCTTCGGGAACCTGAGGTTCTTCTTCGCAAACCATATGGTCTCCTTTCACAAAAAAATAAGGTTAACTTCCAATGTCATCTGCACTTGCAGTAGAACACTCAGCATTATCGCAGCTAAAATAGCACTGGTCAACACGCTATTTATATCTAATTAATCAGGCATGTTCAGATTTGAGTGTTTTTTAGACGTTTTTTTGCCTTTTGCAGTTTTCTCGAAAAAGCATCCTTCTTAAACTCTGAGGTCCATTTTCTGATCGTAAGCCAGCCGCCAAACCGAATCAGATAATTACGCCACGAACGATACCACCTTCTCCAACCCTGCCTGATATTGTGCAGAAAGAAAACAACAGAAGGGAAAGTAAAAATGCTCAGAGCCACTAAGAACATGTATCTGAAGCGATAGAAATGTCCCATGATGTTCTTTGCCGACCGCTGCATGTCTTCCGCGCTCATGGGCTCATCGGCCTCGAAGAGAGGGAAGCTGCCGTCATAATACTCCCAACCAATATCGTGACTTGGATAAATCCTGTTCTGTCTTTGTAGCCTATCCCTCAACCTTGTCCCAGGCAGAGGAACAGGAAGCAAGATCTGTACAGTATCGATCTTAGCTTTCCTGATGAAATTCCTAAAACGCTTCACCCGCTCCTCTGCCGGCATTTTGAAATCCACATTCTCCTCCATTGGATAGCCAAAGATGAACATGCCGTGTACCCAAAATCCGAATTTGTGAAATACTTTTGTGAGCGATAACATATCTTCAGCTCTAACATGCTTATTCATAGCCCTCAGTTCTTCTTCTATGGGTGATTCAAAACCAATGGCTACGGCGCTGATACCCGCCTGGCGCATGGCAGAAAGCAGCTCAGGGTCTTTAGCTTTATCCAATCTTATTTGAACGGTTGTAACCAGCCTCTTGCCTATACTTCTCTGGTAATCCCTGAGTATGTTGCAGAATCTGATGGTTTCATCTCGCTGCTGCCCAAAAAGGTCATCAACGATGAAGAAATGTTTAGCACCCCTTGTCTCCACAAGAAAGCTGATACTCTCAAGCAGTCGCTCGGGGCAGGCACATCTTGGCCTGCCCTTTACGGTGCAGAACTCGCAATCCATACCACAGCCTCGTATCCTTTCAACCGGATAAATTCTGATCTTGGCGTAGCGCAGTAAGGAAAAATCTGGTAAAGGCAACCTTTCAAAATCTGTGAGGGGCTCTCTTTTGGGGGCACAAGTAACCTCCCCATCGTTTAGGTAGGCAATGCCCTTAACCTTACTTGCATCCAGCTTGCCTTCTATGACTTGTAGAAGCTCCTTAATTGTAGACTCTGCTTCACCCATAACCACATAGTCGATTCCGGAGGATAGTGCCTCGGCTATATTATCTTGCACAAAATGCTGTCCGCCAGCGATGGTCACAACCCCATTGTCTTTATAAAAACGGGCTATTCGATAGAGTCTGGGTATCGTACTGGTCAATCCGCCGTAGAGTCCAACGACATCTGCAGGTCTTTGTTGTTGTAAGAATTCGTGGTCGGCCCCACCTGACTCACTTCTGGGGCCGTATCTGCGAAGGTTATTTTCATCGATGATCTCCACATCCCATCGCTCCATCTCATTAACAGCGGTGGCCACGCACACGGGTCCCAAAGCAGTGGTCCTCTTGGCAATGCGAGAATAAATATTGAATGCCGGATAGGCAGGAATGATAATTCTCAGCCTGTATCTTTTTCTGGATGTGTCAAGCATAACGAAAACCTCAATATATATAAAGCGAGCGAAACAATATCTCTTGTCACCAGCACTAAATCCAAACCGGGCGGTAGGAGAGCGGTGGTCTGCCTGGTTCGTATTGTCCTACTCTTGCTCTTGGTTGCCTTCTTCAACACAGGGATGTTCGTCAACGTCACCGTGGCATTCTTTTATCTGTTCAGCAGTACATTCCTCTGGCTTTTTGTTCACGTTCTCTGACTTTTCGCATTTGTTTTCCACATTGCACATAATGAACGCCTCATGAGCTTACGGCCTTTTGACACATTTTAGCAAGAAATCCGCAGGAAACAAGCTCTATCTTCTCCCGCCTATCATCAGCCCGATATGAAACGCCCATGATTCAAGTCATCATAGGCAGCTATTCTGTTGTTGATGAAAGCTTGCTACATCGTCGAGCAGCTCGTTCTGTTTTTCGGCCAAACCTCGCGAGAAAAAACGCCAATGAATGACTTTGACAAAGACATCAAATCGTGAGCGTAAACGCTCGGGCCTAATGCAGCTTATTCGGGCATAGGACCAATTCATTCTTGCGTGTCCATGATTCTTTGGTATAATCTACGGTCGTGTTAGAGTTGTGTGTTTAGGTAGGGTTGTTGATCGATCCGGCGCACGGCGGTTTCTTAAGCAAAAAAGGAGACAAAAGTGAAAACAACAACTTACATTGTGATGCTCGTTTTGGGCTGTTTGCTTGCGATTTCGGTGTATGCAGCCCAAAAAGGCGCGAAGGAAGAGGTGGCGGCATCGCGTTCCGCCGGGCAAGCCACGACCCAAAAAGCGGTTGCGCTCAAGACCGAAATGGATAAGGTCAGCTATGTGATAGGGACCCAATTGGGTCAGAATTTCAAGATGCAGGGTATTGAGATTAATATTGAGTTTCTGACGTCGGGACTCAAAGATGCTATGGAGGGCAAAGAGTTGGCACTTAGTCAGGATGAAATCAGGCAGGTTATGACGAGTTTCCAGCAGAGCATGATGGCAAAGCAGGCCGCCAAGAACCTTGCCGATGGGAAGGTGTTTCTCGAGGCGAACAAGGCTAAGGAAGGTGTAAAGGTACTGCCGAGCGGTCTCCAATACAAGGTAATCAAAGAAGGTACAGGCAAGACTCCCACGGTCGATGATAAAGTTAGGACCCACTATCGCGGCACTTTAATTAATGGTACGGAGTTTGACAGCTCTTATAAACGCAAGCAGCCTGCTGAGTTTCCTGTTAAGGGAGTGATCAAGGGCTGGACCGAAGCGCTTCAGCTCATGAAAGAAGGCGGCAAATGGGAGCTGTACATACCTGCAAATCTGGCCTACGGTGAACTGGCAAGACCAGGTATTCCACCTAACTCCACGCTCATCTTTGAGATTGAGCTGCTTGCGGTAGTCGAGTAAGGCTTTTGGCTTGTCGGATGTAGAAGACCGGCAGATAGTGAACGGATTGCATCACTGAACTCACAGTGGTCGGCATAATAGAAGCGCTTGCGAATAACGGATTGTGAGTGGCAGAGCTTCCAGGGCATCCCCCGATATGGAACTGTGCTGGCAAGCCACACCGTCCTTGTCCTGGGTTTGCCGGCAGGTCGCAAGTTTCGTCATTTTGCCGCATTTCTACCTTTTTTGCTGATTGAGAACAATGAAAAATATCAGTTAAAATAGTCGATTATCATTGACTCTACGATTGGATATTGAGGTATGGGAAAGAAAACAGAGCAACCAGCAAGGCAATTGAATTCGGAGCAGAGAAATCAGTTAAGGGTGACTCTTCTGACCAGTTCGGAGGGCTGTCTTTTGCTGATCGGAGTCGCTCTGACATTTGCATACTTGCTCTGGCTCGGCTATAAGCTGCTATTTTCCCCGGAGGAATCCCAGGTTCTGACTGGAATGACTGCTACCGGAATCGTGTTCGGCCGAGCTGCCGGCATGGCCTTCGGATACTCGCTGGGCCTCGAAAACAGCACGGTCATCCCGATCTGTATGATAATTGAAACAGCCTTCGTGCTCATTTTCTATCCCTTGTTTGTGTTGAGCTGGCGGCATCTATTGGTGATAAAGCGACTCAAGAACATGTTCGAGCGTATCCACAAGGCGGCCGAGGCCCACAAGGGCAAGGTCCAAAGGTATGGTATCATCGGGCTATTTGTTTTCGTCTGGTTTCCTTTCTGGATGACCGGCCCGGCGGTCGGCTGCGTGATTGGGTTTCTGCTGGGCCTGCAAGTCTGGCTTAATATGACGGTTGTGCTGGCCGGGACTTATGTCGCGATCTTTGGCTGGGCCTTCTTTCTGCACCGCTTTCACGACCGGGTCGCATCCTACAGTTCATACGCCACAATGATCCTTGTGGCCCTATTGGTCATAATTATTATCGCGGGACATCTTCTGCGCCGAACCTTCCACAAAAGCAAAAACAAAACTTGACTCAGCTTTCAATTTGCCGGTATGGTTTATCAAGCACCAGTCTCTTTTTTACCTCCAATCTGATGTGGAACGCCCATTGTCAAGTGCCAATCTTGAATCATGGTGTTGCTTTCGTCGCCAAGGAGCCGGTCGTTCCATATTCTCTGGCCAAGCCTCCCAGAGCAAGATGTATCTTGGTCACGCCGATTCGTCTGTTAGTGAGCGGATCAGCGGGCAGGTTGGATTGGATAAGTCCATAAAGCAGTGCCAGGCTTTTGTATGCATCGCTATAACGTTGTATAATAGCGACAACGTAGTCGCTTCGAATGTGGGTTGGTTAGGAAGCTGCTGCCTTATAGAGTGAATACTGTCAGAAATAAACTCATGGCAATCAGGTTGTCTGGGAGCTGGCGAAATGAAAGAGCTGGATAGTTGTGAACGCTTTCCTTTGCGAATAGTGCTTTTGTCAAATGTTGTTACGATAGCCATCTATGCTATTGGAGCCTACGTCTTGTCAAGATTCGGCACTTGGTGGGCTGTGCTCTATTTGGTCTATTGTGGTTGGATTGAAGTGAGAGTATACAGACACAGTTGTGTAAATTGCTATTACTATGATAAAGTGTGCGGGTTCGGCAAAGGTAAGCTGTGCTCACTGTTGTTCAAGAAGGGTGACCCTCAGAAGTTTGTTGAAACGCAAATCAGTTGGTTTGATTTAGTACCTGATTTTATGGTTTTTATTCTGCCCATGATTGGTGGAATTATGCTTTTGGCGACAGCGTTTAGCTGGATCGTATTAGCACTGCTGGCAATCTTACTTGTGCTAAGCTTTGGTGGAAATGCCCTCGTAAGAGGGTCTTTTGCATGTAAATACTGCAAACAAAAAGAATTTGGCTGTCCAGCGCAAAAGCTATTTAGCAAAGAACCGAGGCGCTCCCGGCCAACGTAGATGTTCTGCTGTGGGTTTCGACGCTTTGCGTCCTCTTGGCATCTCCGAGAATGTATCCAGCCACGGTTCTCTTCTTTAGAATTGAGAAGAGAACAAGTCGACTATTGGCAATTCGTGGTCGAATCTGCTATCCTATCTGACCGATGGGCCTCTGCCGGACAGGGACCTTCTGAAGCCAAAACCACAGCCAGAGAAAGGAGAAAACGGTGAGCGTAAGAAGGATGTCTCTGGTTATTGTCGCATTCCTGGCCACCTCTGTGATTCCTGCCGGTGCCCAGTTGAGGCTCGGCGACGTTGTCTCCGAGTACGGCTATGACGGGATAATCGGCAAATGGGTCGCCACCGGTGACGGTGGACGGAAATACGAGATCGAGTACAAATGGGCGCTTGACAAGCACGTCATCATCGTAGACGTCAAGATAGGCGGCTTCAAGTATCATGGAATGATCATGTTCGTGCCGTCCCGCTTAGAGGTCGTCCAAATCGGGGCTGACAACATGGGCCGCACATGGAAAGGCACCTGGGATGAGAGTTACGAGGGCCCCGTCAACAGGAGCGAGTGCCTTAACTCCGACGGCACAACAGAGAAGATGGAGCACGTCTACGTCAAGATCGACAGCAATAACTTCAGAGTCAAGGACTATGCCGTCGGAGCGGACGGGTATCGCCTCTCCCAGCCCAGGAGTGAGCTGATTTTCAAACGCCGGAGAGTGGGACAGCCTCAGCTAATCGACAAACCAGGCAAAACGCAGAAGCCAAAAAAGGATGATTAAGCAATCACCGGGCAATCGTGAGCCCCGCTATGTCACCGACCTCAGCAAGTCAAGCCGCTGGGCTCGTTTGCAGCGAACGCGCAGTAAGATGCACCGCAACGAGGTCCGGGTCACGGCCGAGCGATGGGAACTCCGGGCAAGACAGGGGGCGGGCGGACTGAAGAGAAGTTCGGCAGGCTTATATCCGTCGGGTGAACATTTTCACGCGAATGCAGTCGTGTTGTGTACCTCGTTTGTGCCCGAAGTCGTCTTGTTGCGGTTTCTATTTTGGCTGCAAAATGAATAGTACTTTCGTGTGATTGGCAATAGGCACTTCCGGTATTCATATCCGAGGCTTGCGAGATCGCCCACCGAAACAGGAACACCAGTGGCTAATCCCACATAGCGTTGATTAGCTTAACGGTTTCATTAACCAGCACCTGTCCGCCTTGCGGTCCAACGACGTATTTGACCGCGCTGTAGCCGCCGCCCTTAATCGCCCTTTCTGTGGGTAGGTATCCAGAATACTGACAGGCAAGTTGCACGATGAAGGTAAGTACGGCCTTGCTGCGGGCCTTCGTGCGGATACCATAATCCAGATATAGTTCAAACGGATTCGTGGCCAGAGCCACATCCGCCAGTCGGATAACACGTATTTCCGCGGGCTTTACTGAGTCGCATGTACAGAACGGCAAATCAGGCGGCTCCCTGGTGGGCAGGTCAATCTGTGCCAACGTATGGACGAATATCACTTTGTTTTTGATGTTCTTCCTTGCATATTCAAATACCCCATCGACTGCATCCGCAATGCGATGGGCAATTTCCTGACGTCGTGATATTCCTTTTCTCTGTTGCATTATATCCTCTGCTCGTTTTCTCCATAACAGATGAGGGGATTGGTCGCCTGCCGCTGCACATTGTGGAAAGACAAATACGTTCTTAGAATGTCTTCGCCGGATTTCTTCTCTGACGTCATGCCAGAAATCGGCGGAGATATCATGCATCCCTTCTGTCTCCTGGGCCGGACAAGCCACATTAATCAGGATTCCCGTCAATTTGCGGTCCTCATCCCAGAAGAACAGCATCTCCTGACCATGATCTTCGTAACCCTCGATGTTTGAAAAGTTCTCGCCGCTTGTTGCGCCATACATTGCCGCCTTACCGTCAAAATAATGGGCCCTGCGATTGTGTCCTACGACCGAATGTCCCAAGGCCCAGCTCACCGCCGCCGGTTTGCGATTTTGCCAAGCTTGCACGGCGAGTTTGCAGAGACGTTCCAGCAGAAAATTACCGTACTCCGAGGCTTTCATCACGCCTTCATCTTTGCTCACGTCATACAGGCCATAGAAGGCGCCGTCCAAAACCCCGGGACCCGTATGCGTATGGGTCGCATTAAGGAATAACTTGCTCACATCAAAGTCAGGGATTAGAGGTTTGACCAGTAGCTGTAGTTTCTCCTGTACAGCTTTTCTGGTCCAAAGCAAATCGCATGAAATCATAATGGCCTGCTCTTTAGCGCCGTTTTGGTCTTTGGTCTCCAGAGCCAATGCTGTCGCCGTCAGTGGATCCAAAACGGACTTTGAAATCCGCTTGCTCATCTGTCCTACCAGATTGACCGGCTTCTCGGGCGTAATATCTACTGAAGCCCAGCCAGCGTAAAGAGGATATGCCTCTAACGTAGCCAATAAGTCAGTCCCGGCGAGCAACACAACAAACGTGCACAATAGAACAAACATGGTGCTTCTGGGTATTCCGTCATTCATTGAAATTTCTCCTTCTGCTGAAACGTACGTTCATAAGAAATCGGATAAACTGTAAAGCAAAGCCTTGGTATAGGCGTAACGCCCTCTTGAGGCGGACATTTATCTAAACCGGATCGAAAAAAGGTCAGCATCCTTGAGCACAAATCGCAAGCGGACCGGTCCGCCTTTCAACGTGCTCAGATCGCTGCCTTGCTTCCAGGTTACAACACGTTCGATTTCGTCTCCGTAGATCTCAACCGACTCGGCTAATGTGAAGCCTTTTATTGGCTCGCCTTGCTGATTCCGTATTTCTACGCAGACACTTCCCGCCGCCGACGTCGAAAAATTGATTATGAGTTCTTTGCCTTTGAAGACTAACGGTTTAGTCACAAAGTCACCGCCGTTCAAAGCGGCCTGGATCGACACAAAGCCGTCGATGCGGTAGGTGAAACGGCGTAGCCGACACGCAGGGCCGCTGTAGTAGCCCTCGGTGGAATATATCGAGAGCTCATCCGGTGTACCGGCGATACCCGATTCCGTCTTTAGAATCCCCCATGCAGTCATATTATTACGATTGACCCAGCGTTCCTTCTGAAGGCCGGGCCGGATTATGGCCTCGCCCCAGCGTTTGAATGTCACCCCGTCTCGGCTGGTCATAAACATTCCGTCCGAGACACCGGCGTAACGATGCTGCACTGCCCGCCGCGAAGGTACGAACCGTTTGGGGAATCCAAGAAAGACGTGCGGGGCCCGGTAGTAAGAAATGATCTGGTTGGTGTAAAGGTGCTCTCGAGCAGCACCAGGATACTCAAGCCATACGGGGTCGGTCCAGTTCAAAAAATCGAATGAAGTAGAAGTCATTACATCTCTGAAGTCCTCTCTAAAACCTCGGTGGAATTCCACATATCTGTTGCGCATGTTATCATAAAAAGCAAGATTCTGTGAGTCGAATGCCCCTTCTGTAATTACAGGCTTGTCACTCATCAATGACCAGTGAATACCATTGGAAGACTTGAACGCTAACAGCCCGCCTTCGCCTGTCGCCAGAGCCTTGTATTGCCCGTCGGGCTTGCAATCAGAGTTGCTATCTTTGAAAGGCGCAAAGTTATGCGAACCCGGACCGTCCCGGATGATATTGTTCTTCGTGGATCCGCTAAACTCAACAAGCCCCAGCTCAGGCTTGGTCCAGCGAATCCCGTCTTTGCTCTCTGCGTAACAGACGCGTTGACGAGATGTATCGTGATGACTGCCGCGGTAGTACATCCTGTAGATGTCGCCGTCTTGAAAGACGGTGTGGTACGCGCAGGTGTTACCCTCCCACGGAGCATCGTGCACGATTACAACCTCTCGCGGGATGGGCTTATGCAAGGTCAGATTGACTCCATTCATTTCCTCGATAAGAAAGTCGTCTACAAACAATTCTAATCGAGTACTAATAATCAACGCTGTCGGGTTTTTTGCAGCGACCGCGAGTGGCGAAAAATACTTTGCGAGGATACGCCCGAGGATTTGTTCGCCGCGCTCATTGGCGTGAATGGGGTCGCGCTTGAACCACTCGAGATCCTCGCCGCATTGGCGTATGTATCTGGCCCAGGCAGCCTCCATATCAAGAAAACCAGCACCAACCTCATAAGAAAGACTCTCGATGCCTTTGCGGTAACTACTGTAGTGACTGGGGTCGCGAATCTTCTCCCATTGGCTCTCGTCGCGAGGATCAATGGTTCCAAAAGCACCTGTCATTAGCAGCATGTCTGCCTTGGGGGCAGCTCGAATTTGATGGATTACTTCACGAACTGAGTCGATATCTCCTCGCTGGCTAATGCCCCCAATAATTACAAGATCAGGCTGATGCTCAAGCACAAATTTCTGCACGCGACCGGGCTGCTTATACCACCAGCAGCCCGTCGAGCCGCGTACCGACGTAGTCTTTTGCAGCCTGCATTTCGGATAGTCACGCTCAACCAAGAGATTCCAGCAGGAGCGGCTCGTGTCGTTTACAATGCTGTCGCCCAGCATCACTACGTGTAGCGTGCTACCCTCGGTCAAACGTTGCCTTGTTCGCTGCAGATTCTTCCAGCGATCCGATGGCGGCGTGTACTGGACGGCCGGCATGTCTGAGTAAGTCTGTTCAATCTGGTCCAACGTCCGCTCGTTCTTGTGTATGATAATGCCCTCGTCGGCAACTGACTGGACCGCTAAAAAAAAGATGCCCACCAGCATTGCATTCATCTTTAACCTCTATTGTATCCGGCCTCATTACTAATGGGGCACCGCTTAGAGCACGAAATTCAAAACAACAGCCAGTAGTCGATGCCGTCATGACCGGCTGCTAAGTGTCTCGTGTGACCGTCACGCCTCTTCTACTATCCCGAGCCCCAGAGCCTTGCCGAATTCGATCAGCGCTTCTTTTACGTCACCGTATACTGTCACGCGATGCCAACCATACATATCCCACTGGTCGAATAGCTTGCCGATATCGCCGCGGATCTCGCCGATCAGTTGGGTGCGGCACCCTCGGGTGGCGTCGAGGTTGCCGACCGATTTGGCCTGGTGGATGATCATGGTCTTGCGGGCAAAGTTCGTGCGAAACGAGGTGGTCATATAGCCCTCGGGCAAAAACGACTGGACACACGTTCCCCGGGGGTCATGGTTGTGGAGCGTTCGAATGCGGTACATATTCGACCGCCCTTTGGGGCCGAATGCCTTGGTCGTAGCCATGCAGTGCGCGTAGACAATCTCGTTCTTCGCTGTATCGAGCGCCGGATCGGAGACGTAGCTCGGCCGGCCTGTAAGGATGCGGGCCATGAGCGTACTCAACGTGTCGTCCGGCATGGCCTCGCAGATGCCGTGTCCGCCGTCATTGAGCAGTTGCATGAACCCCAGGCACGGATACGCCGGTAGCTGCCCTGCACCGAATCCGCCAAGGCAATTCATTGTCACCGTGTCGGTGTCGTAGCGGCTTAGCAGTTTTAGGGTCGCCAGGTAAACTGCGCCAGCCTTGCGAATCCAGTCGGGCGTCGGCTCGATGACCTTGTCGGCTTCTTTCGTCCACCGCGCGGCCCACTCGCCAGCCTGGTCCGGGTCGACCTGGTCATAGAGAGCGTTGAACTCGTCGAACCCGATATAAATCCCCTTGGCACCCAGGAAATCTTGCTCCTGGCCCGACTTGCCGCTTCCGACAATCAAGAGCCGCGACTTCTTGAACCGTGCGACGGCCCGACCGATGCTCGTGAGCTTGACGGCGTCCTCGAGGCACTTCATCTCGCTGGCGCCCGCAAAGCTCTTCCGGTAGACATCTTGACACTTTTGAGCAAACATCTTGGGCGTGGTGCCGGGCGTCAGTTCCGCAAAACAACCGGCCACACCCACCAAATCGCGCATCCGTGTGGTTGCCACGCCGCAGGCCGGAATCCCCTGCCGGCAAAGCCTGCTAAAACCCACTAAGAAGACGCCCGAACCACCGAGGAATTCATCAGCCACGATCATTGGCTTGCCCAGTTTTCCAATCTCCGTGATCGCCCCCGTCAGGGGCCAGGTCAAGGTTAAGGCATAGACCATATAGCCGTTGACCCGATCCTTCATAGATACCGCCTTTTGCACATCCTCCGGACTGCGCACGAACACCGGCACGAACTCGACGCCGGGACAGCCATCCCCCAGCAGCTTCTGGATTTGCCTCTCCCGGGCCTGGACGTCAAACTCCGGGTGCGGCCAACTGGAGCCCGCCTTCGACAAGAACACCAGCCCGACCCGGACCCGCTTGTTCTTCGGCTCGTCAGCCAGCGTTCTGCCCGAAACGGCCCAACCTGCGCTCGCCAGGGCCGCACCACAGCCCTTGATGAAACCGCGTCTGCTGATTCCATGATGGCAACCCGCACACGAACTGCGCCGACGTGAATAACACATGGCAACCGCATGATTAATAAGCTTGTCTTCCATAATTTGTCCTCACCTATTCGCAGAGTAGTCATTAGCCGTGACATACGCACCGAAAGTAATTTCTGCATCATATTATACTCCAAGACTCAGAATCGCTTCAACCCCAATGATATCGGGCGTGAGGGTATCGTGAGTTCCTTTGCCCACACACTACAGTAAAGGTCTAAATTCCACTCCTAAAGAATGCTTGTAGCCCATTGTTTTTCACGAACTTGGCCAATGTCGATTCGCCTGTTTGCGAGCCAATCTGTGTGGGGGCAGGTTGCGGGCTGGTGAAGGCATAACCAGTACGAGGATGAAGCGTCCCTGTTACGGGTAGTCGAACCGGATGGCACCGAGTATTTAGTAGGCATGGAGTAGTGAGTGATCCGCCGAATCCCATCTTTTCGGCATGGGGGGAAGGTCAGGTGATTAGTAAACGTGCACAGGTAGTAGAGCAGCGCGATCCTGGACCATCATACCTACCGGAAATCAAGTAAGAGTGCTTTAGTCTCTCCATCCCGGAGCAGCTCGACGCTCATGATAGGCTGCTTTCGCGCTCTTTTGAAAATCTCATAGGCTCGTCGCACGCTGCATAACGGCTGCCCGTTAACTGCGCGAATTACGTCACCGCTTTTAAGGCCGAGGTCCCTTGCTACTCGTATCCTCTCCAAGCCAGTCAGTCGAAGACCTTCCGTGCGACCATTGACGTGGTAGGGCTCAATAATTGCCTTCTTCAACATTGTCTCTACACATCGGATATCGGTTCGTATTTTCACAAGGGCCTGTTTGACCGGTGAGTAGCTCTTTCTGGTCTTGTTCGTATTGTCGACATTTCGATCCTGATCTGTCTGAGCAGGATTACAGCTATTCTTAGATCGACTCGGACTGTACTTGAGCGTTCCTTGTTCCTTATGGAGCCGAATAACCGGGTTTTCTTCCATACTCACGACGCTACTGTTGGCGACCATCTCATCCGGCCAATACAAGTTGGGTAGATCACTTTCAAGTTCTTGTGTCGTCAGCCGACATGCTGCCAGACTGTTCCAGACAACATCAGACAATATAGAGGCGGGTTTGTCTTCGTCCGATCTTACTTGGCCTGCAGCATTGTCGGACCAGAAAGGCTTCGCTGTCCTGTGTGATGAGTCTGAGCCGACGAAAACATCTTGCTCAACAATAGCTGGGTACTCTTCAACCGAAAACGCCGTTAGGTCTGCCACATCGAGTTGAGTTACAGTTTGCCCACCCGCCGCAGATTTGGGCGCAAACATCCTTCTGCTTAGTCGCGGCGCCACGGTTCTAACAGCAACACTCCATAAAATGATAATAGCAAGAATCAACTGACCTATGAAAAAAGCTTTACCAACACGCATTGCATCAGTGCCTCCCTTTAGATATGCGTCTGCACCTTAAGGTTTATCGTCTTGCTATCCGCCACACTTTACTGGTATTCTTTCATAAGCCTTGCGTGGGCCAAACCGCGACCCAATCTTTTAGAGAGCTATTTTATTATGGGGCCATTAATCTGTCTCAAGGCGGCCAGAAATTTCTTTTTCCGGCTTATGACATTCATACAACAATGGAGCCGGCCATATATCAGTGTCTGGCCGCATGGTCGTGACGTCCGACAGACCCTGGGCAAAATCGATCCTGACACTGCTGCATCCGGCGACCATGGCATGGAAAACGTTCACTATTGGGAACCTTCAGATGTAATGGGCAATTGCACTGCCCACTGTATCGAAGTACAAGACTGGATGAATATGTCCCTGGTGCAAGCAGAGTGATTGTGAGGTTCTCTTATGAACACAGCTTGAGTGACACTTTAGCCCTTCGAGCACTCAGGCGATGCTGTCTTATCCTCTTGCCTTGCCATCACGATCCCATCCAAGCCTCGCCAGTCACACGTTCTTGTCCACAGCAATTCACTTGTTGGTGAGCGAGTTGACGGGACGGAGCGATAAGCCGGCAGACCTTGCTAGAAACGTTACCAATTGGGCAACGGGCCGCCGCTTGGCCAGCTTAGTTTAAAGGTGTTGCCAGCCGGCCACGCCGATACAGGCTCGACATGTCCGTCCACAAAAACCGCATTAGCTAAGCCCTTATTCAAATCTCCGCTCGGCGCGCTGTGGTAAGTGGCAAAGCAATCCGTCCTGCAGTCGGGTGTAGAACGCAGATTATTATCATTGATCGCAGCACTGCTGAGACCAGGAATGGGCCACGTATTTTCTTCGGAGAAGAAAAACACACGGCCCGGATGCCGTACGTCTTGCTCCTTTTGAGTGTTCTTGATGGTCGTATGGTATTGTGTGGGCACTGCTCTCCATGCATCGCCGTTCAGGTAAGAATTCATACCGTAGCTGTATTGGGGTTCTATCGGAGTCGTCAAACCATCACAATTGTGGCAACCCATCTGTTTGGCAACAACATTGAATGTGGGACAAAGGTTGATGTCTTGATCCTTCAGGTAGGGCCAGAGTACGCCGCCCAGATCCGGATTTCGGTCAAGATTCATAGCTTCAGCATGCCAGCGGCACCCCCTGCCGCCGTCCTTGTAGAGCCAACTGAATGAATAAGGAAAGAAGCCGTCGCTGTCGTCCATGTACATCCTGCCCGCAAGGCCGTACTGATTCAGGTTGGATTTGCAAATAATTGTCCTCGCTTGGGCTTTCACACGCTGCAGCGCCGGCATAAGTATCGCCAGCAACAGCGCAATGATAGCAATTACAACCAGAATCTCTATTAGAGTAAATCCACTCTCTTTGTTCATAACCATACTCCAGTATATTATAAGGTCCTACCGAGAACTTTATTGACTATACCTCTTCTTAAGCTGTAAGTCAAGCGAAAGTTCTACAGTTTTGGGTGCTTCCGTCAACACTTATTTCCGTCATCAGCCCACCCAACGCAGCAGAAAGCGAGGGCGGCGGAAAGCCCCAGCGGCAACGCCGATCTGCATGTTGTTCGGCGGATCACTGAATGCCTTGCTTCTTTCGAATGCTCACCTCTATTTTCTCAGCCTCGTAACGGGTCCATACCGAAGGCAGGACCCCAAAGTAGTCAAGACGATCCTCTTCCGTAATGTTCTTGCGCTTAACGACCGCAGGTACACCCTCTGCAAAGCAGTTCTCAGGAATCACCTGGTCGACGCGCGTGGCGCTGCCATTAGCCAGTATGGCCCCCTTGCCGATCCTTGTGTTGTAGTCACAGCACGCATTGAGCCCCACCGCCCCGCCATCACCTATCTGGGTTCCGTCCATCGTGGCACCGTGATTTATCCAGCATCCATCTCCGATAATGGATCGGTCTGGCACCTGTGCCTTGGACGAACCTACTTTGGCAGGCCGACCACCTTCGATGTTAACATTATCGTAAACGTGGGTGTAATTGCCGATCTTGTTTGTGCCTCTTATTGTTACATTGCAGCGAATCAGCGTATGATGTCCGATGGTCACGTTGCCGGTAATGATGGTCCCTGCGTCGATTTTCGTGTACGGACCGACAGTGACGTTTCCCTCTAATACGACCGAGGGGTGAATATCCGCGGTTGGATGTATGTTCATCCCATTTTGTCTGCTGCCAATTGCCCCTAACGAGCTCAGCACAAAAGAAACCGCCGGATACAACAAGCCCGGCTGAGAAAATAGTCGTCCTGATGGACAATTTTTGTATCTTGGCCATAGTCCTCCTTATCTTCTTTCTCTATTTTGGTCAGCATCTCTCAAATATACCTGCTTAGCTGTGGGACTCGTGCTCTCACACGTGATAGTATGCTGATTAACCACCCAAGTGCAGACATTTGTCCCAGCGAGCTAACTGCTGGGTGTGTGATCCCACCTTGAAGCCTCGCCATTACGCCCATCAAGGTTCGCACAGGACAGAATGTCTTCCCGATACCGATTTGCTTGTTCGCGGGCGAATCGGCCAGACAAGCAGCTGAGCGGTTAAGTACCGAGAAGGCACTCAAGTCAATCATCCTACTTCACTTATCATTTGTATTTGCTTAAACCTGCAGAAGCGCTGAAGCTCTTTAGTTATGTCTCCATAACATGTGATGCGGTGTATCCCACTTGACCAGTTTTTCCAAAGCTGCTCTGCATCACCGTCCACGTTTACGATAATCTTGGTACGACATCCTCTCTCTGTTTCAGGCGTGTCGGCAATTTGGCCCGTGAAGTAGAGTAGACTTGAGGTCCCCACCAATACCGCCTGAGTGACTTTTTCGCCAACGCGCATTTTTACCTGCGGGACAGCACCTTCGCGGCGCTCCATGACACTCCGCAACTTATACGGAGCAGCCGGCCCATCCGGACCATCCATCTTTGGCGTCCCCATGCAGTGAATCAGAACGGCGCTGTTTCTGGAAAAGTCAAAACCGGGGTTACTGACGAAGCCCGGCCTTCCTGTCAGGCCTTGGAACAGGATGTGCGTCATGGCGCAGGGCAAATCGGATTGACAAACGCCGCCCAGCCCCATGTTGTTCAGCCTGCTGAAGCCGATGCACGGGTAGGCATACGACTGACAAAGCGGACCATACATGCTGCCGTAGCAGTCAACCGTCATCACGGTTGCATCTTCTTCATCAAGCATCTTTTCAAGAGCCAGTGCAAGCTTACACGAGTTGGCTATTTCTTGTCTTGATGGTTCTATAACTTCCACAGCTTCTCTGATCCATCGTTGTAGCTTGACCTGTTTTATCTCTGTCCCGAACTTATTTCTTATGTCTTCTGCGTACTCATCAGACGATTGCGCGGTGAGGTTAAGAATCTTGGCTTCTCTCAAATGGTGAATAGCCCTGAAAGGCCTTACCGCAGCGGCCAACTGTCTGTAGTCACTGGTAAACAGGCATTCCAGGTTCTGCCCTTGTTTCTGCCTGTAAATCGCGCTGAGAGCATGCCATTCGTGCCCCGAATAAGGAGCCGAGAAAACCATCGTAGGACGTACCAGACCGAGGATTTCATTCAGAATCGGCATTATCCAAAGCGTCAAGTGAATTGCGAGGATGCCGTCAACCTCTTTCAATCTATCTTTGAGTCGACTGAGCTGATCGACAGAGCTGACTAATTCATCCACAACAAACTCCACGTCTGCTAATTCATCCTTCAGTTTCGCAAACTCGGATTCGTAAAATCGTACTTCCTTTTCGATATCTAAGTTGGGATTGGGATAGTGGCTCTGTGGGATTCCGATATAGATTTTAGCCACCTTTACTTTTGATCTCCTGCATCCGGGGCTTACAAGTTTACTCCTTCCTGGCCGCGCACCAAACGCCAGAATGCTTCGACCTCTGAGGTATATGGCACTGCCCGCCGCTACCAGTTTCAGAATTTCTCTTCTATTGATTTCCGCCTGCATACGCGTCTCCTTTCCACTGGTTATTCCATACTTAAGATCCTAAGATAGATGGTTTTCCAAGAGACTATTTGCCATTTCGTATTGCCTACCTAATCAGCTTGCCTTGTCTGCCACCATAATAATAAATGTGCAGACTTACGCAACCGCAATTGGCTCGTACATTATCGAAATATAACAGTCCGCATGTCTTCAGCAGAAATTCTCGTAACCGGCCTCTGGCACGATTGGCGCGCCGCCCAACATGTTCAAAATATGAGTGAACGGTTGCGGGGCAAGCTTGTTGTAATTGCCATAAAGAGACGACGTTGCGCCTGCTGCATGTCGCTGGGGTGCCCTGAAACGGTTTCGTTCTTCGACAAACAATGATAATTTCTTGCCCTCATTTTGCGAGAAAAAGCAACAAAATGACTTCTCTTCATGTTATATTTGTCAAGCGAGTCTGTCGGTAGAACGAAGCTCGGAAGCGTTTGAATATGGTTAGAATTTTGGAAGCGAGATTTTACGAGAAGGAAATCAAGATGAAGGCAAGTACGAGAGTTCCAGATCCGAGGCAATTCATGGTGTTGTTTCTGTCCCTATTGCTCGTAGCGGCTGGGGCAGGCTGTCCGGACCGATTTTTTGCACAAGTGGACCGTCCCAGCAGTGATGAAAAGGTTATTTACCAGGCCACGGAGATATTTCCCCTTGTTAAGCAGCATGTACACGGCTCCACAATCGTTGAGCTGCCAAACGGCAATCTTCTGGCAGCCTGGTTTCAAGGTTCTGGCGAGCGTCAGGCAGACGACGTGGCAATCATGGGAGCACGGCTCCGAGCCGGTGAGCAACGGTGGAGCAAGCCGTTTGTGATGGCCGATGTACTTGGCTTTCCAGATGTCAATCCCATTCTGTTCATCGATCCTCAGGAGCGGCTTTGGCTGATGTGGTACACGGTGATAGCAAACCAGTGGGAGACTTCTCTGCCGAAATACCGTATCAGTGACAACTATATGATGCCGGACGGGCCACCCAAATGGTCTTGGCAGGATGTTCTATATGTTAAACCAGGTGGTCCGGCCGAAAGAGGAATACAACCCGCAGACCGCTTTGTCAAATCTATTGAAAGACAAATTGAAGAATACGGAAAGTATCTCTCTGAAACCGCTACTGTATCAGAGGAAACAACTCGCAAAATGCTGGACAGCTGGAGAGTAGATCTGCTCGCCAAGGCGCGGGGCGAGAATATGATGCGGAGAGGTCGGCTCTTTGATAACACAGGCCGATACACCGAACAGCAACTGGGTTATGCGTATTTTAGGCGCATGGGGTGGCAGACCAAGAACAAAGCTGTCATCGTGGATAGAAGCCGGATCATCATTCCTCTTTACTCCGATGGATTTAGCTTCTCATTGATGGCTATAACGGACGATGGGGGCAAGACGTGGCAGTTCAGCGAGCCGCTGGTGGGACCGGGAAATATTCAGCCCAGCATTGCCAAGAAGGCCGATGGGACACTGGTTGCCTACATGCGCGATAACGGCCCTGGGCCCAAGCGGCTTCACATGAGCACTTCCAAAGATAAGGGCTTAACATGGAGCCCTGTCAGGGATTCCGAATTGCCTAACCCGGGTTCTGGAGCCGATCTCGTCACTCTGCGAAATGGTCACTGGGTCTTGGCCTATAACGATACGGAGGATGGCAGGCACAGTCTGGCGATTTCGATTTCAACCGATGAAGGCAAGACTTGGAAATATACCCGCCACCTTGAACATGACATGCGTGGCAGACAGATCGCGACGAGAAATGCCTATCCGTCCGTTGTCCAGGGCCGTGACAATATCCTGCACGTGGTTTACAGTTATCATCGTAATGACCTAAAAAGCGCCCCGAATAAGACAATCAAATATGCACGCTTTAATGAAGCGTGGGTCAAGCAGCGGTAAGGTCTCTGACTGTAAGGTAGGAGTGAATCATTGAGACGACGAGACTTCGTCAAGAACACGGCGACTGGGCTGGCAGCGTTGGCCGCGGGCCGGGCACGCGGTGCAAATGCAAAGAGTTCCAAATATCGGGTTGCGGTAATTGGCAGGACTGGCCGGGGCGACTACGGTCACGGGTTGGATGTAGTGTGGAACGACATCGACCAAGCGGAGGTGGTGGCTGTGGCAGATCAAGACCCGGATGGCCGTTCCGCAGCCGCAAAGCGCCTTAAGGCGCCGAGAGCCTATCCTGACTATCGCCGCATGTTGGAAAAGGAGCGCCCGCAGATCGTAAGTGTAGCGCCGCGCTGGTTGGACTGCCATCACGACATGGTACTGGCATGTGCAGAGTTCGGCTGTCACGTCTTTCTTGAAAAACCTATGTGTCAGACCCTCGAGCAGGCAGACGAAATGATTGCTGCCCTTGAAGAGCGGAATCTGAAACTGGCCATTGCTCATCAAACCCGGTACAGTCCGGCGTTGCGACATGTACAGAAAATCGTTGCAGAGGACAGACTGGGTGACATACTTGAGTTGCGCGGGCGAGGCAAAGAGGACCGTCGCGGGGGAGGTGAAGATCTGATGGTGTTGGGAACTCATATCATGGATCTGATGCGTTTCTTCGCCGGTAATGCCCAATGGTGTTTTGCACGCGTTGCAGATGGCGGAAAGCCTGTTAAGAAGAACCACGTGCGTGACGGGGCCGAAGGGATTGGCCCACTTGCCGGTGATGAAATCCATGCAATGTACCGTTTTGACGGCACAAAAATGGGCTATTTCTCGACACGCCGCGCTAGGCATGGAGCATCGAGACGCTTCGGGCTTGCAATTTATGGGACAAAGGGAATTCTTACCATCACGACCGGTGCCGTACCGGAAATCTGGTTTGTGGAGGATCCCTCTTGGCAGCCTGGACACAGCAATGCCGCTTGGAAGCAGATCTCCAGTGTCGGAATTGACAAACCGGAAGCCCTTGGGGACTCCCACCACCGTTTTGGCAATCGTTTGGTTGCGCTCGACTTGATCCAGGCCATCGAGAAAAACACGCAGCCAAAGTGTAGCATGTATGACGGTCGAGCGGCTTTGGAAATGATATTGGCGGTGTATGAATCTCATCGACTGAACGGGCCAATTCGGTTTCCTCTAAAGAACCGTAGACACCCGTTGAGCATGCTGTGATTGAATTTATTGAATCTCAGAGATGGCAAAAAGGACATAACTTGGCTCGATGAGTTGGATGGAATCATATGACAAGTCTAGGAGGTTGTGCATGCTTACTCCAAGAACTCAAAAAGGTTTCTGGCTCACGTTGTGTGTCGCTGTTGCGTTTTACTATCCTGCGTTTGGAAAAGAGAAGACACATAATGATTTCAACGATCTCCGCGTCTACAACGTTGTATGGGACAGCCCGAGCAGAGACCACTCCGGTTCCATGCCCGTAGGCAACGGAGACATCGGTTTAAATGTCTGGGTCGAGGCCAGTGGAGACCTTCTTTTCTACATCGGCAAAACCGATGCCTGGGGCGACAACGCCCGTTTGCTGAAAGTAGGGAAAATACGAATCTCGCTCAGGCCGAATCCATTGAAAGTTGATTCTACGTTTCACCAGACCCTCAACCTGCAGACAGGCGAAATCATTATCAAAGTACAGTCAAAGGTTGCAGAAGGGCTCGCCGAGACCTCCGCAGTCTTACGTATCTGGGTTGATGCCAATCATTCGGTCATCCACATAACAATCGACAGCACAGAGAAACTTACGGCTACTGCCCAAATTGAGTTGTGGCGCAGAGACCAGCACGAGCTGCCTTCCATAGAGGTCAGTGATGTCAATCTTGACCGCTCAAAACCAGGCAATAAGCATGTCCCGACGATTGTAGAAAGCGATACGGTTCTGGAAAACCTACACAATCGAATCGGATGGTATCATCGCAATATCAAATCAGTCGGGCCTGAGATGACAATGAAGATCCAGGGCCTTTCAGATTATCCGCTGATCGACCCACTACTTGGCCGAACATTCGGGGCTATTGTTACAGCAGAAAAGCCTCGACGCGTGGATGACCTGACATTGACTACAAAGCAAGACACTTCACAGCGATTGAGTGTATATGTGCTGACAAAGCATCCATCCTCGCCTAAGCAATGGCTCAAAAGCATTGACCAAATGATTGAGAAAATTGAAGAGGAAGATTTTCGCGTTAGACGCCGCGCTCACGAAAAATGGTGGCATGATTTTTGGGACAGAAGCTGGATCTTTGTAAAACAAAATGTGGAGAGATATACACTGAGGATGATTGCCCAAAATACTCACCCTATGCGGATCGGCATTGACCAGCATGGCAGCAATAGATTCCATGGTGAGATCGGAAGGGTGAGTGTCCTTACGAAAGTATTGGGTGAAGATGAGATAGCAGAGTTGTCAAAAAGAGAACGAAAGCCATTGGGACAAGACGAAGTTCTTGGAAGCTGGGTTAAGGTTGCTTCTGGTCAGACGATCAGGAATATCGCGCACGAAGATTTAGCAGGCTCTCTGACTCTGGAAGCTTGGGTCTTGCCGGAGAGCCTTCCTCAATCCGGCGCCCGCATAATTGACAAGATAACACCTGGAAGAGACGATGGCATCCTGCTGGATACTTGGCCGGGGAACAGCCTTCGCTTGATCACACAAGCAGCTACCCTACAGAAAAAGGACTGCTTGACACCCGGACAATGGCATCACGTGGTTGCGACAGTCGACGCGTCAAAAGCCGAACAAGAGCTCTTCCTGGATGGGGTGAAGATCGCTGAGTCGCAGGTCAGCAGTGAGGATGATGCAACGTCTGTAACCAGGGCTTACCATCTACAACGTTTCATAGATGCTTGCGCGGGACGTGGGCGGTATCCCATAAAGTTTAATGGTTCTATCTTTACCGTTCCGCACCGAGGTGCTCCTGGAGACGCCGACTATCGCCGGTGGGGTCCTGGCTACTGGTGGCAGAATACTCGTTTGCCATATTTGAGTATGACCGCCTGCGGCGATTTCGAACTGATGCATCCTCTCTTCCGGATGTACGTAGAGGAAGTTCTTCCCGTTTCAGTTCATCGAACAAGAAAATACTGCGGCCACGCTGGAGCATTCATTCCCGAGTGTGTGTATTTTTGGGGAGCGATATTCAGCGAGACCTATGGCTGGAAACCATTTGAACAGCGCGAGGATAAACTGCAGCAAAGCCGTTGGCACAAATGGGAATGGGTCTCAGGCCCGGAGCTGGTGTTCATGATGTTGGACTATTACGAATACACCCTCGATGAGGAATTCCTTAAAGACAAGCTGCTGCCTACCGCAGAAGAAATCCTGACTTTCTTCGATCAACACTATCAAACGGACGTGAATGACAAGCTCGTGATGCACCCCTCGCAGGCGGTAGAGACGTGGTGGGAATGCACCAACCCGATGCCGGAAGTCGCGGGTCTGCATGCGGTTACTGATCGATTAATCGGACTGCCGAAGGATTTGACGACTTCACAGCAAAGACAGTTCTGGGAATCTCTCAGCAACAAGTTGCCCGAGCTACCGGTCCGTGATGTCAACGGTATTCAAATGCTCGCTCCTGCTGAGAAGTTCGATATGAAAAGGAATATTGAGAATCCCGAGCTTTACGCTGTGTTCCCATTCCGCTTGGTGGCCATAGGAAAGCCCAAGATTGAATTGGCTACAGAAGCATTGAACAACCGCTGGGATAGAGGCAATTTCGGCTGGCGCCAGGATGACATCTTTATGGCTTATCTTGGGCTAACCGACCAGGTGAAGGACTATCTCGTCGGTCGCGCCCGCAGGAAAGACGAAAACTCGCGATTCCCTGCCTTCTGGGGCCCAAACTACGACTGGGTACCAGACCAAGATCATGGCGGGGTTCTTATGAAAGCCCTTCAGGCGATGCTTTTGCAGACGGACGGCAAAAGGATGTATCTGCTGCCCGCCTGGCCCGTGGATTGGGACGTTGACTTCAAACTTCACGCTCCCTTCAGAACAATCATCCAGGGCAAAGTCCGGAAAGGACAAATCGAGAAATTGGATATCTCGCCCGAACATCGCCGCACAGATCTAAAGGTCTTGCAGCTCAAGAACCAGGACCGGCAGTAAACTTGCGCGACCGAGGGTCAGGGCCCCGAAGAATTGTTGACTGCATATTGAATCGTAAGAGGTGAAATGGCGGAAAGCTTTGTATTGAGCCAGGTAATTGCTCTTATTGCAGCGGTCTTTTCGGGCTACGGTATCGCCCAAGCGCAACTGCAGAGGGCCCGGTATCGCATGGGTGACCTGCGGTTTGCATCCTATGCTACGTCTCGCCAGGTCGACCAGCTTGCTACTGATGAGCCCTATCGCCAGCAGGCCTGGAGTTCGATCCAGCGCATGGGCATCACGAAGCTTTACCTGGAGGTCTACCGTGCGGGCCATATCGTATCGGCCGAGCAGCTTGCCTTTGTGCGCGATTGGCTCCAAGAAAAAGACATTGATGTTGTTGGAGGCATCGCCACTGTTCCTGGCGGTAGTTTCGGCGCGCGCCAGAAAGGTCCCCTCGGTTGGTTCAACTGGCAGAACAAGAAGACCCAACGTGATCTTGAAACCGTTGTTCGTATGGCTGCCGGAATTTTTGATACTTTCATCATTGATGACTTTCTCTGCACTGGCGACATGAGCGAGGAATCCGAGGCTGCCAAGGGCGATCGTTCCTGGGGCGAATATCGCCGAGCTTTGCTAACTGAGTTGGCCCAGTCAATCTTCGTCGGGCCAGCCAAAGACGTAAACCCGGCCATTACCATGATTGTCAAATACCCACAGTGGTATGACCGATTCCACCTTTTCGGCTACGATGTGGAAACCTTACCCCACATCTTTGACCAAGTTTGGGTTGGCACTGAGACCCGTGGTCGTAACACGCAGCGATTCGGTTTTGTGCAACCGTATGAAGGATTTATCAACTACCGCTGGTTAACAGATATCGCAGGTCATAAGACCGGCGGCGCTTGGTTTGATCATGGCGACTGCGGCGAGTACGACTTTCTCGATCAGGCCTATATGAGTGTCCTAGCCGGGGCGAGGGAACTGGTCTTCTTCAATTTCGGCAACATCATACAAGGCCACCCGGACCACGAGAGGATTATCGCCGAATTCGACCAACTCGCGAACCTCGCCAACTTCGTCCGTGAACATCCTGTCGTTGGCGTCCCTGCCTACAAGCCACCAAATAGCGACCCCAAAGGGGACATGTACCTCATGGATTTTCTCGGTATGCTTGGCATCCCGCTCATACCAGTGCAGAAGTTTCCTGACAACGCGCCGGTTATCTTCCTTCCTGCCCAAGCAGCCGCAGATCCAACGCTTCTCGACCGTATGAATAAGGCACTTGCGAGAGGAACCCGTTTGATAGTTACTACGAGCCTGCTTATTGCGTTACCGGATAGCCACGACCTCCCGCACATGTTGGGGATCAGTCCAGACATACAATCAAAGCCTATTCGCGCCTTCCTAATGTCCTTTTCACCTAAGACCCAGACGCTGGAGAAAACAGATGTGATTATTGACCTGGAGTCACCTATGCGGACTAAGGCCCGGCCCGGAGGCATACTATGCAGCACTGGCGACAGATGTATTCCACTTCTGACCGTAGCTGAGACACCGCGAGGGAGTATCGCACTATTGAACACACACACTTATAGCCAACGTGACTTTGATGCTGTAGGTGAGGTCTTGCTCTGTCCTCGACCGCTTGGCCTGCTTGCCATGCAAGAGTCGGCCCTTTCTACCCTGCGTGCAGCATTCGGCAACCCTGCAACAACGCAAAATGACCGCGTCGTTCAGTCCGACACCTGGCCCCAGACCTTTGTAGGTCCAAGTTGTGTCACGTTTCACCCTTTTCACTCCTCTGGCGAAGGGGCCTGTGTTATTCAGAACTTCAATGATGAAGTGGTCAACGTCAGTATCGCCATTCGAGTCCGACAAGGCAGATACAATCAATTTGTCGAAGCGTTTGCGGGAAAGCCCATTCCTGCTCGTACCACCAAATTCAGCAATCATGTAACGCTGGACTTGCTTATTCCTGCAAGAGGTCGCACTTGGATTCGAAGCGCTGATGACTACCACGCAAGCCAAATTCTCCGTGAAAATCTATACCATGGAGAATGAATAGCGTTCCCATCTAACGCCGAAGTTTGACCATGAGCCTGGTCGTCTGTCGTGACTACGCCCAAAAACTCTATGGTCTGACAAGACCCCATTGGTGCTCAGTCTTTCACCGTGGTTGCTATTCGGTAAGGTAGTGGCCCCTGCAGTTACTTTGAGCACGAGTCTCCCATAGACACTTATTCGGTGAGCAAGTAGCGTATGGTAATCAGCGACAATACATACTATCGCTGATATGAAGCTCTTTGCAGACCTCTGGAACGCTTTTGCTCTGTCCTAAAAGGACATCGACCTGCCTTAACTTCGCCACAAGCTATGGCCCTAAATCTCCCGTCCTAATTAGAATACTCCTTGAGAAACTATACTTCTATTATTGGATATCCTCTTACAAACACTGGACCGGTTTTTGGCAAGCAGGTCAACAGTGCCCATACCTGTGTAGCATCGGATCGCTTATGCGAAGAAACAAACAACTTTTTGGGATACTATATCACACATGATTTGGAGTTGATCAGAGTCAACCTCACACACCTTAACAACATCCTCATACCTATGCTCTTCGGGCAGAAAATTGGTTAGTAAATTAGGCATTTCTAAAAGCTTGTGCTTATTGAATACTACGCTTTGTTTCTGCGGGAAGAGGGCTACGTAAAAAATATCGGTTTCAACTAAGTCCTGGAAGAAATGAGTGCCGAAAGAAAGCTCCGGCATCAGATTGCCGCCCTCGTAAGCAACCTCCGCCAACACGGTGACTTTGTTGATTTCAGCGAAACTGACAGGAACACCAAGACTCGGGGTGGTTGTACCCCACCTGCCGGGTCCAAACAAAAGGGTCGGAGTTGTTTCTCTATTGGCTATCTGCCTATTCAGTTTCCCTATTAGCCTTGCTATACTGTATTTCTGTGAAATCGGAGTTTCTACATATGCTTGTGGGTCGATATAAATGATTCTCTTGATTGGCTGCGAGATGCTGCCTCCCATGGTATACCCATCTGATGCAAAAAGGACTTTTTCAGATTTAATGTTATCTGGAAGCTGCACGCTTGCTGTTAGTCCTTTGGCTTGTAGAGGCCTACATTGTACTAAATTAATTTTGAACGCATCGTCATCTGTGAAGTTGACCGTGAATTCTATGTCCACGGGGTATTGGTAATGACCGTCCAAGGTTTTGAGCATTTTCTGCATTACTTGTGGGTAATTTGTTTTCGACAAGAGTTTTTCAAATGTCAAAATCCACGCTCTTCGACCTTTCATTCCTAATTCTTTCATCCTCTGCTCGGTTTGACGGTCTGGACTGGCTATCAAATCTAATTTCACATTGAGTTTATCATTCAACAGGTCATTCACACCAACAGTCCTTAAGCAATTTTGGTTTGTATCAAGCAGATCAACATTATGTTGTGAGAATCTTGCCGCATCTTCCCTGTCAGCGTATGGATGTGATAACGGCATATCCAAAGCAATCGTCTGAGGGTAATCATCCTCAACGCGGTCCACCGCTCTGGTGCCAAGACCGAAGACAAGTCTCAGCATCCCAGCCTTTGGGTCAAGTTCCGGTTTCCAGACGAACGTGTTATATGAAACACCCACGCCGGCTAAGCTCGGGAAAAAGTAATGTCTTTGATAGGAGCCAGATACACGCTGCACAAGCAAAGCCATTTGTTCATCCTGCTGATCCAGACCTCTCTGCAAACGGTACGCAAGTGCATCCTCATCCATGGTGCTCGCATAGACTCTTCGAACAGCCTCTTCAAATTGGGAATAACGTTGTTCCGGATCACCCTGATTTACAAGGAATAAGCTTTCATATTTTCCGGCAAAAGCATTACCAAACGAATCTTCCAGCAGACTGCTTGAACGAACAATAATGGGAGATTGACCAAAATATTCTATTGTCTCCTGAAAACGCTCGCGAACTTGATCAGGAAATTTTCCTCGGAGCAGGTTTTCCTTCATCTCGGGAGCTACTTCAAAGTAGCCCTCTTTGGTCTTCTGCTTCATAAGCAGTTTCCACCAGCCGTTTTCAACTATATAGCTGTAAAACACATCGGAGCCAATATAGAATGAATCGTGGGGCTCTAAATATTTGCCCCAGTCAAACGATTTGTCCTGCGACAAAATTTTTTGGGCCAGAAGCATTCCAGCAGCTTTGCCGCCAATGAAGCCACTTCCAATCAGCCTGGTCCTGATGCTCGTCAAATCTTCGAGCGAAAAATTGTTTTGAGCCAGCTCAGAAATTCTTTTTTCTCGCCCAACCATTATTCTGCAAAGTTGTTTTACCGTCTCTTTGACTTCTACAGAATCCGCAGGTGCCGGTTGCAGAGTCTCGGCCTTCATAAAAAGCCTGTCCCAGTAATCCAATGCTCTGGCAGAACCTTTCAGGCCTTTGCCTGCAAAGTGTGAGAACAGTTTGGCGGCATCCATACTGCTTATAATCGGAGAAAATTCTTCTCTTTGCTGCAAGTGTGGGAGAAACATTGTTGGCGAGTAACGACGCCACACCTTCAACGGATGAACGTAAAAATTTCCTTCGAAATTATACGCATCTAACAATAGCTGTGTCGTCTCACGAATGCGAGCTACAGTCTTGAATGAATGGTTACTTCGCAACAAGGCAAAATATGCGATAGTGTCCAGCTCGAAAAGATAAGGGCAGGTAATCATGAAGAAATTACCTATCATCAAGTCTGTTGCCCAGGCACTAAGTAAGTCTGACAAACAATCAAAAACGTAATAAGTCTCCGGCCCCTCATGGGTGATTATCGCGTGGACTTGCGTAGAAAAGCTTTCAAAACCGCTGCTCGCATCAAGGTTGTAAATCGTGACGTGGGAGTCTCGTTGAACGAGAGGTGCGTGGTCTGCAAATCTCATATAGACAGTTTTTCTGCTATCTTTCAAAGCTTTGTTGACAAAAGGGGTCACAAATCGTTGATAATCCTCTATGCTATCGACCTGCCAGACAACATTATCACCTTTTTTCAAGTCGCAGAGTATTTCATCCAGACCTTCAATGCCGGTACTTGCCCATGCGGTCATAAATCAACCTCTCTTTCTGCGATATCGTTTGTAGTCAACTCCCAGCTCCTTTACTTTGTACCCCATGATCCGTGCGGTAGTCTTCAGATCACGGGCCGCGGCAGCGAGATTGCCGTCGCACCGTTTCAGTGCATCGACAATAATGTCACGTTCGAATAAATTAATCCTTTCCTCCAGCGAACCAGTGCCGATCGTATCGGATGCATCTGAGGTCTGCAGTGTCGGGGGAAGGTGGTGGCCATGTATAACACCGTCACTGCTCAGCAGCACAGCTCTCTCAATGCAATTCTCGAGTTCCCGCACGTTTCCGGGCCAATGATACGCTACCATCATGTTGATTGCCGGCGTACTGATTCGTCTGACATCTTTGCCCACTTTCTTAGAGTATTGCTCAACGAAGTAATCTGCTAATAGAAGTATGTCATCTCTGCGCTCACGCAAGGGTGGCAGGATAATTGGAAATACGTTTATCCGGTAGTAAAGATCCTGGCGAAATATCCCTTGCTCGACGCCTTTCTCCAGATCCCGATTGGTGGCAGCGATAATTCTTGCGTCAGTTCTCAAGGTACGGTTACTGCCTACACGCTCAAACTCGCGTTCCTGCACAACCCTAAGAAGCTTGACTTGAGTAGCTGGTGCGAAATCACCTATCTCATCGAGAAACAATGTCCCACCATCAGCTTCTTCAAGCCGACCCTTACGGCTCTGGATGGCACCGGTGAAGGCCCCTTTTTCATGGCCGAACAGTTCGCTCTCCAAAAGGTTCTCATTCAAGGCAGCGCAATTAACCTTAACGAAAGGGCCTTTTGCTCTTTGGCTCGAATAATGAATCGCGTGGGCAACTAATTCTTTTCCAGTACCGGATTCACCACGAATGAGAACCGTTGTGTCACTGCCGGCAACTTGGTGAATTTGACTATACACATCACGCATAGCGTTAGAGTTGCCGATGATATTTTCCGGCCGAAACCTGTCTTCCAACTCATGACGCAATCGTAGATTTTCATCCTCAAGTTCTTGACGGCGTATAGCTTCTTCCCGCCTCGTTCTGACATCATTGGCGATCATGCTGGCCACAATACTTAACACCTGCATGTCTTCATCGAGGGACACATCCTTATTGTATGTCCGGTCAACCGAAATTGTGCCTATTACTTCCTGACCAATCGAAATCGGGACACAAATAAAGCTGATCTCTTCTTTCTTAACATTCCATCGTTCGAATCGATTAAGAAACAGCGGCTCTTCGGACACCTTTGGGACAATCATTGCCTTGCCCGTTTGCATTACCTTTCCTGTTACGCCTTCGCCAAGTCGATACCGTACCTTCCGGCTATGTTCTTGTGAAAGATTGTGCGCTATTTCAATCCTGATCTCGGTGCCGTCAAGGCTCAGCAGGGTCACCATCCCTCTATTCAAACCCAACGCACTGTCAAGCATATCCAGAACCTCAGCGAGGGCCTGTTTCTGGTTTCTGCCAGCGGCCAGTATATGGCTGATTCTGTAGAGGGTCTCCAACTCACGCACGTGACACGTGGCATGGGCGATAGTCCTTTGTTGATTGAAGCGATTAGATGTCATACTGTGGAACCCTTTCAGTTTATACCAATATCCTTTATACGACATAATCGTAGCCAAACAAAATAAATATTGCAAATACGTAACATAAGAAGAAGGCGATCTCAGCGCGCATGCTCACGTAACATATTTTTATACAATAGGTTAGAGAAGCATGAGAAACACACCTCGTATCTGTGGCGCCTGTGAGCATCCTTCATAGGAGAATACGATTTGCCGGACAAATATGTCGGATTCATGTGAAATGCGACGTAAATGTCGCAGTTGGCGCGATCAATCCACCTACTACGCAACACGCATCTCCAGCTCAGATAAGGACTTACGACAATGTGCGTGAACTGGCACGGTTGTTGCGTATTGGGAAGGGAAACTGATAACTGTTTGCACCTCAGTGGAAAAGGGTATGTGATGTGAATGAGCTAAAACGTTTGATCGTGATTGGTTTGATTGTGTGGCTGCTTGGAAGCGGCGGTGCATCTGCTGAAGATGGGATTGATTTTGAGGTCAAGGCTGATTTCCGCGGCAAGTACATCTGGCGGGGACAGAATATCGATGATGACCCCGTCTTACAGCCGAGTATCGCTGGCAGTTGTGGCACCCTGACGGCGACAATTTGGGGCAACCTCGAATTGACAAACATAAACGACAAAAGCGGCGATTTTTCTGAGCTTGATTACTCGCTCGACTATTCGGCCGTGTTGCCGGGCATAGATGGTATTGGGTATTCGGTCGGTGTAATCTACTATGATTTTCCAAGCCGTGCGGCTGATGGCACGAAGGCCCCGGACACAATAGAACTTTATTGGGGGCTAAGCTTCGATTTACCGTTGAGTCCATCAATAACCGTCTATCACGATGCCGACGAAGCTGAGGGCTCGTACGTTTCGTTGGCGGTAGCTCATAGTATTGAGAAGATTGCTGAGCTTGGGCCAGATGTTCCGGTCGGAGCAGAAATTAGTGCAAGCTTTGGGTGGGGCAGTGCATCGTACGATAAGTACTACTGGGGCACCGACCAGAGTAAGCTCAATGATTTGGTGCTGTCTGTTTCCCTTCCGGTAGCTCTCGGTAACTGTACGCTGACGCCGACTCTTAACTATGTCACGCTGCTCAGTGATGACATACGTGACACAGATGCATACGGGACTGACAGCGATTTCTTCGTTGCCAGTGTTGGTCTGTCAAAGAGATTTTAGGACTGAAGTTTGAAATAAGGGGTGGAAGAAAATGAAACGGTTCATTGTTGGCATTGTGTTGACATTGCTTGTAGTGTCCCCTGGGCCAGCATTTGCCAAATCATCCAGTGGCAGCGATTCTGCTGTTGAAGCTGTAGGTACTGAGAGCTTCAAACAGGGTCTCGACACAGTGTGGGTGTTATTGGCGGCGTTCCTCGTGTTCTTTATGCAGGCAGGGTTCGGGATGGTTGAAGCTGGATTTATCAGAGCAAAGAATACCTGCAACATCCTGACCAAGAACTTTTTGGACTTCTGCATGGCTTCGCTGGGTTTCTTCCTTGTTGGTTATGCCCTGATGTTTGGCAACGGTAACGCTTTCTGTGGCACGAAAGGCTGGTGTTTACTTGGCCTTGATACGACGGCCAGCGGGATCCCTCTTTATGCCTTCTGGCTGTTCCAAGCGGCATTTTGTGGAGCCGCGGCGACCATAGTGGCCGGCGGGATGGCGGAGCGAATGAAGTTTCCGGGCTATCTGATGTACTCGTTCATCATATCGGCCTTTATCTACCCGCTGGTGGGTCACTGGATATGGGGCGGGGGCTGGCTTTCAGATATGGGCTTTGCCGATTTTGCCGGCTCGACTGTTGTTCATACGGTAGGCGGTTTTGCAGCTCTGGTTGGCACGAGGATTCTCAAACCCAGAGAGGGTAAGTACGCCATTGATGGCAAACCCAATGTTCTGGCCGGTCACAATATCCCACTTGCATCGTTAGGCGTGTTCATCTTGTGGTTCGGCTGGTTTGGATTCAACGCAGGCTCGACACTTTCGGTCGGCAATGGCTCGCTCATTGGCAGAGTGGCCATCAATACAAATCTTGCAGCGGCGCTGGGCGGCATAGTAGCAATGGCTACTGTCTGGAGGAGATTCGGCAAGCCTGACCTATCAATGGCGATGAATGGCGCTTTGGCGGGGCTTGTGGCGATTACAGCACCTTGTGCCTACGTCGAGCCTTGGGCAGCACTAATAATAGGTGCGGCCGCTGGTTATGCAGTGGTCAAAGCAGTCGAAGTGCTTGATAAGCTCCAAATTGATGACCCTGTTGGAGCGTTTCCGGTTCACGGCGTCTGCGGAGTCTGGGGCACGCTGTGCGTTGGCATCTTCGGCCAGAAGGCCTTGGGGCTGGCGTACGAGGGTTTTGTCTACGGTGGGAACCCGATGCAGCTCGGCGTGCAAATGGTTGGCAGCATAACCACTGTGGTCTTTATCGTGGTCGGCATGACTATGGTGTTCAAACTGATTGATGTCACCGTGGGGCTGAGGATCAGCCGGGACGAAGAACTACAAGGCCTGGATATTGGGGAGCATGGAATGGAAGCCTACGGCGGTTTTCAGATATTCAGTACGATGTAGATTTGCAGCTTTCGCCTTGGGAGTCGATCGATGAAACTTGTAATTGCCTACATACAACCGCATAGGCTTAAAGATGTCAAGCAAGCCTTATACAAAGCTCAGGTATATAAGATGTCGGTGACAAATGCCCTTGGCTGTGGCGAGCAGCATGGGTATGAGGAAAGCTACCGTGGTATCAAGTTCGAGGTGAATCTGCTCAAGAAAGTGAGGCTTGAAATAGCGGTAAACGAGGATTTCGTTGAAAAGACTGTTGATGCAATCTGCCAGGGCGCAAAGACTGGCAGAATTGGTGACGGGAAGATATTTGTGGTGGATCTGCCGGAGTGTGTAAGGATTCGCACGGGCCAGCGGGGAGCAGAGGCTATCGGTTAAGTGAACCGTTAGCACCAGAAGTTAAGACCTCTTTGAAAGGACATAAATCATGACACCGAAAGAATTTTTTGAGTTTGCAGAAAAGCACAATGCGAAGATGGTTGATCTGAAGTTTACCGACCTGTTGGGCACTTGGCAGCACTGTTCGTTTCCTATCGACACCTGGGATGAAGAGACATTTAAGGACGGCGTTGGATTTGATGGCTCGTCGATTCGTGGCTGGCAAGGAATCCACGTCTCGGACATGCTGGCTGTACCTGATCCGGTGACCGCTGTGATAGACCCGTTTTTCAAGGAACCTACTGTCAGCGTCATCGCCAACATTGTAGACCCCATCACTAAAGAGGATTACACCCGCGACCCGCGTCACGTAGCTCGAAAGGGCGTAGCATTCCTGAAACAAACAAAAATTGCCGACACCTGCCATATCGGGCCGGAGCCGGAATTTTTCATCTTTGATGAGGTTCGCTACGAGCAAAATCAACATACCGGCATGTACCGGATAGATTCGGTCGAAGGTGCGTGGAATACCGCTCGTTTTGAGGAGCCGAACTTAGGATATAAGCCGAGTTTTAAGGGCGGTTATTTCCCGGTAAGCCCTACCGACACTTATCACGATCTGCGTGGCGAAATGGTCCGAGAGATGCAAAAGGTCGGCATCGTGGTCGAAGCCCACCATCATGAAGTTGCAACGGCCGGGCAGGCTGAGATCGATATGGTGTTTGCCGATTTGTTGAAGATGGCCGATCAGTTCATGTGGTACAAGTACATAATAAAGAATGTAGCCAGACGCAGCGGCAAGACTGTGACATTTATGCCCAAGCCCGTCTTCGAGGACAATGGCAGCGGGATGCACACACATTTTTCGTTGTGGAAAGGCGGGAAGCCCTTGTTCGCGGATAGCGGATACGCCGGACTCAGTGAGATCGGTTTGTACTCCATCGGTGGGATTCTCAAGCATGCGCCTGCCATCCTGGCTTTTGCCGCACCGACAACAAATTCCTACCGTCGTCTCGTGCCCGGCTTCGAGGCCCCCGTGAATCTTGTGATGTCGAAGCGAAACCGCTCGGCTGGTGTGCGAATCCCGATGTACTCAGAGAGCCCGAAAGCAAAGCGTCTTGAGTTTCGATGCCCTGACCCGACTTGCAACGGCTATCTGACATGGACGGCGATGCTTATGGCGGCCATAGATGGCATCCAAAACAAGATTGATCCGGGTGAGCCGTTGGATCGAGATATCTACGAGATGACGCCGGAGGAACTGGACAAGTATCCAAAAACTCCTGGTTCGCTGGCTGAGGCCGTTGACGCCTTGGAACAGGATCACGAGTTTTTGACAGCGGGTGGCGTCTTCACTAAAGATTTGATCGAGACCTGGATCAAATGGAAACGCGAAGAAGAGCTGGGGCCGCTTGCTCTTCGGCCTCATCCGTATGAGTTCCATTTGTACTATGACAGCTAACGCTATACGAGCAGTCGGTTGACAGAAGTGCTGTGCTCTGCGCCCCGGGGCACGGTTGGCATTGGGTTGTGGGTGGGGCTTGCCCGGAGTTGGACGGTCTGACAGAGGCCGGCGGTTAACGAGGCAAGCCTTACTCTGCAAGTGGGACTTGACCTGCGCGCCGGTCATGCGGCCCGATTCGCACGTTGTTGACCCGGCTGTGCTGAGGCCTCAATAGTTGTTGGACCATTATTGTTCGTATCACTTATAATATCTATTAAGAGAATCTGGGCACGGCTGTGCAGCGATTCGAGTAGACTGATTATAGGGGCTTTTTGATAGCCTTGAGACGAATTCGGCGCGTTAAGAAATGCGCTATCTTGTGGCCGGTCAGGTGATGAGTTCGGAGTCTGGATGGCGCTGGATCAAGAGCAATACTCCGAATACACAGGTAACCAAGGAAACGCAGTACATGGAATTGCCAGAAGAAGCACTATTAAATTGGCGTTCAGATCTAAAAGGGTATATATGAGTGACATATGCCAACGGCCCGATCAGGAGTTGGAAGTGGTAGTGCTGTATTGTCAGCACGCCCTCTGCGAGGAGGCAAAAGGCTCCGGCTGGTCCCAACAGACCGGCGGCCTGTCCGTCCGTGCTATAATGATGCCCTGCAGCAGCAAGATCGAAGTTGCCTACATCCTCAGAATACTCGAATCAGGTGCCGATGCCGTCGAGATCGTCGCCTGCCCGGAAAAAAGCTGCAAATTCCTCGTTGGAAGCCTCCGTGCCGGACGACGCGTTGAGTACATCCGCGGCCTGCTCGAAAAGATCGGCTACGGCCCAGAGCGAGTCGGCATCAGCCGCAGATTATCACAATCGCCAGAAGAGCTGTTGCACGTTGCGAGGACCCGTGCCGATGCGGTCCGGCCGCTTGGTACAAACCCAATGAAGAAAGGAGAATAGCGGTGATTTTTGCAGAATGGAAGCCTCTGGATGAGCTCATCGAAAAGCTCAAGGCCCACGAGAAGGTGCTCTTGGCAGGCTGTGCAACCTGCGTTGCCGAATGTGCTGCAGGAGGCGAAAAGGAAGTGGAAACACTCGCTCCGCTCCTTCGCATGGCTTTGAAGAAGCAGGGTCACTCCGTTGAGATAGTAACAGCCACCATCGAAAAGCAGTGCGAATGGGAGTTCGTTGAGCAGCTCGCCCAGAAAACCGCCAGAGTGGACGCCATAATGAGCACCGCCTGTGGCATTGGCGTACAGGCTCTCGCCGAAAGATTCGATCCTACACCCGTTTATCCTGGTGTAAACACATCCGCCCTCACTATTCGCGAAGAAGCAGGTCTCTGGACTGCAAGGTGTGCTGCCTGTGGTGATTGTGTCCTGGGTGAGACTTTCGGCTACTGTCCCGTCGCCCGCTGCGCAAAGAGCCTATTAAACGGCCCCTGTGGCGGAACACGCAGAAACGGAAAGTGCGAAGTCGACGAAGACACAGACTGTATCTGGAACCTTATCGTTGAACGGGCCGACCAGCGGGGCCAGCTCGAATCACTATCCAGGCTTAAGCGGGCAAAAGACTGGTCTAATTCTCGTCATGGGGGACCCAAAAGAGTAATCCGGAAGGACCTCAGACAATGAAGAAGCCTGTGGGAAGTAAGTTGGAACGCATGCTCGCAGCCGGTCATTTCGCCGTCACTGCCGAGGTTGGTCCCCCAAGGGGACCTGATCCTGGTGAAGTGAAAAAGAAAGCCAAGATCCTTCGCGGTGTCGCCGACGCTTACAACGTAACCGACAACCAGACCGCTGTTGTTCGCATGTCGAGCATTGCAGCTTCAAAGATCCTCCTTCAGGAGGGCCTTGAACCGGTGATGCAGATTGTGTGCCGCGACAGGAACCGCATCGCCATCCAGTCGGACCTGCTCGGCGCATGGGCCTTGGGAATAAGAAATGTCCTCTGCCTATCCGGCGATCATCAGTCTGCCGGTGCAGGCGGCAAGCTCAGAGGCCATCCCGGTGCAAAGAACGTCTATGACATCGATTCGATACAATTGATTTCTGTCGTCAAAGGCCTCCGTGACCAAGCCATCCAGCAAGGCGGCGACTCGATCTCGCCTGAAGCACCCTTCTTCATCGGTGCTGCCTGGACACCGCTCGCCCCGCCTGAAAAATTCCGCACGATAAGACTCGCAAAGAAGATAGACGCCGGTGCCGACTTCATCCAGACCCAGGCCGTTTATGACATCAAACATTTCGCAGAAGCCGTAAGACGCGCCGAAGACATGGGCCTTACCGACAGGGCAGCCATCCTGCCAGGCATCATCGTGCCCCGCTCTGCCGGCATGCTCAGTTACATGAACATCAACGTCCCCGGTGTCGAGGTTCCGGAGGACATAATACGGAGAATGAAAGACGCCGCTGATCCCAAGTCAGAAGGCATCGAGATAGCTCTTGAGCTTATAGACGCCGTAAAGAACCTCAGCGGCATCAAGGGTGTCCACCTTCAGGCAATAGAAGCAGAAGAGCTTTTGCCGGATGTGATCAAGGCGGCAGGTCTGCTCCCGCGTCCACGAATCTATTAGCCGACCCAGGCAGATTGTGCTTGCCCTGAATATGTGAGAAAAGAATATGCCAGCGAAGTACCACATTGAGGTTAAATTGGCAGAACCAAGGTTCTTTCCCGTACCGAGGTTCAACGCAATCGAAAGCGACGGCTGTCTCGGCTGCGTGCGATGCGCCAAACGCGACTCCTGCGTCTATGACGTCTACAAAAGGCGAGAGTTCGACACACCCCAGCTCGTAGACACGGCCGACGTGCTCTGCATAAGCTGTATGCGCTGCGTACAGGAATGCAAGAAGAATATCCTGCTCCGCATGCCCAATCCCGAATACGAAAGGCTGGGCAACGAATACTGGCGGCCCGATATCATCACCAGCATATGGGACCAGTCCGAGACCGGCAAGATTCCCGTCTCCGGTGCCGGCTACCGCGGCCTATTTGCCGGTGTAGGCTTCGATTCCATGTGGACAGACATGTCTGAGATTGTAAGGCCGACCAGAGATGGTATACACGGCCGGGAATACATCTCCGCTGCCATAGAGCTGGGAAGACGTCCCGAGCAGTTACAATTCGACGAACAAGGTGAGCTCGTCACCGATGTTCCCCCTTTTGCCGAGATCCCCATCCCCATAGTGCTTGACTTTCCCAACAACAAGTTCGTCACTGATTCCACAAAAGAAGCGATAGCCGCCGCTGCAGTCCGGGTTAACACCTTTGCCGTAGCTTCCCTCGAGGATGCCAATGGCGTACTTGAAAAACACAAGGAGCATCTCATTGTTCGATTCGACCCTGCCCATGATGACGTCAAATATCTTCACGGCACACCCATTGTCGAGCTCGCCTGGTCCAAAGACATTCCTGCCGTTATCGAAAAGATAGCCGCAGCCAATCCCAGCATAATCGTTTCGGTACGCCTGCGGCTCGATGAAAACGCCGTCGAACGCGCAACCGCCCTCGTAGCCGAAGGCCCCGGAATAATTCACCTCCAGGCAACTTACGAAGGCAAAGGCTTCGGAAAAAGAAACGACGACTTCATTATCAAACTCGTAAAGGAAGTCCACATTGCTCTCCTGGAAAAGACCCTAAGAGATCAGGTCACCATCCTTATCAGCGGTGGAATGGCCCTCGCTGAACACGTAGCTAAAGTCATCGCCTGCGGCGCAGATGGCGTTGCGCTAGACAGGGCACTCCTGCTGGCCTTAGGTTGCAAGCTCTGCAGAGACTGCTCCAAGAGAAGACATTGCCCCGTAGAGATTGACACGGCTCCTCACAACTGGGGAGCCCAGCGGATAACTAACCTCATCGGTTCATGGCACTCCCAATTGATCGAGGTCCTGGGTGCAATGGGTCTCCGCGAGGTACGTCGCCTCCGCGGCGAACTTGGAAGGGTCATGTTTTTCGAGGACCTCGAGCGCGACAACTTAGCGCCCTTATTTGGCAGAAGGATTTGCCCCATCGAAGAATCAGTTAAATCCGCCGCCAATGACAAATACGCGGACACGGCACAAGAAGCCAGGATTCAGGCAGATTATCCGCCTGCTGATAAAAAGCTCGTCTCAACTTGTCCCTCAAGATTCAAAAACTCCCTTGCGGTCTACAGGGTTATAAGGACCTCCGATTGTGTATCCTGCGGCAAATGCGCCAAAGTCTGCAAGTACGGTGTACATGTAAAAGCAGCCAAAAGAATGCTCGCCCCTAAGTCTCATCTTTGTCGTGGCTCCGAGGTATGCCTTCTTGCCGGTTCCTTCTGTGTCGACAGTTGCCCGGTAAATGCTCTCCGCGTTGGACCTGATCCCATGTGGAAGGCGTTTGGTGATCCCCGTTGGACATCAGACCTCTTGGTAAGCACATGGGAGCAAGCCGCCACCGGCATGCCCCCCAATAAGAATATCGAGTACAAACGTGGTGCCTCCGGAGGCGGCTTCGACAGGATAGATATTGCCTTTCTTAACAAGACCCCCGATACGTCATTCAAACCCGAAGACGTCGAGCTTGGCATCACTCTTAATAAGCGAGAAGATGACCGCCCAAAGGTGCACATCGGTATCCCGTTCTACGGCGGCGGAATGAGCTACGGCTCCATCAGCCTTGCGACAATGCTCTCAAGGGCCAAGGCTTACAAGGCTTTTGACTCCTTTACCTGTTCTGGCGAAGGAGGCTACCCCCAAGAACTCATGCAATACGAGGACAACGTCATCGCTCAAGTTGCAACGGGCCTCTTCGGTGTCCGTGAAGAGGCCATCCAGCGCGTGAGAATCGTCGAGTTCAAATATGCCCAGGGCGCAAAACCGGGCCTCGGCGGTCACCTCCTTGGTGACAAGGTCACGCCGGCAGTGGCGCAAATGCGAGAGTCGGTCGAGGGTAGTGCCTTGTTCTCTCCCTTCCCATTCCATTCGGTATATTCAGTTGAGGACCACAAGAAACATGTGGACTGGATCAAGCAGGTTAATCCGAGAGCCTTGGTAGCCGTAAAGGTTTCGACCCCAACCGATGTGGACATGGTTGCCGTTGGCAGCTACTATGCCGGTGCCCACATAATGCACCTGGATGGAAGCTATGGAGGTACAGGGGCCGCGCCCGATATCGCAAAAAAGAATATTTCCATGCCCATTGAATACGCCATACCCAAGGTACACAGCTTCCTCTTGGCTGAAGGGATACGGAACGAGATGACCTTGATCGCATCTGGAGGGCTGCGTACAGCCTGGGACGTAGCAAAGGCAATAGCTCTGGGCGCCGATGGTGTCGTCATCGGAACTGCGGAACTTGTGGCACTTGAGTGCATCCGCTGCGGAGTGTGCGAAAGCGGGCGGGGTTGTCCCCGGGGCATTGCGACGACTGACGCGGAGCTGGCAGTAATGTTTGACCTTGATTGGGCGACTCAAAGGCTTATCAACCTATTTCACTCGTGGGCGGTTCAACTTCAATGTATCCTCTGGCGCCTCGGAATGAGAAGTATCATTGAACTTGTAGGCCGGTCTGATTTGCTGACGCACCTCGATTATGACAACGTCCGGACCCCGGCAGTGACAGCATAGAATACACGGAGCAGATATCCCTATGAGAGATCTTGGAAAACGCATTCTGACTTCCAGGAAGAAGCTTGTGACCAATTGCTCTATGCATTTGGAGAAGGCTGCTGAGGAAGGAGGCTGCGGCGTGGTAGGTTTCGCTGCCAGCGTGCCTGTCGGTGGTCGGCACATCTTCGAACCCTCAATTCAGATGCACAACCGCGGAAACGGCAAGGGCGGAGGTATTGCCGCTGCGTGTCTTGCGCCCGAACAGTTGGGAGTGGACGCTACTACGTTGCGCGACGATTACCTCCTCCAGATCGCCCTGCTCGACCCGGAAGGCGAGAATGAAGTTGAAAAGAGTTTTGTCACTCCGCATTTTAGAATAGACCACCGAGTCAAACTGAATCCTGTGGCCGACCATCGTGACCTGGGGCTGCAAGTTCGTCCTCCCGATGTCGTGCGTTACTTTGTTCGCGCAAAATCGAAGGTGCTTTCGAGCTTTGCCGAAGAGAACAAGCTGACAGAAGCGCCATTGAGAGCGGTGGAAGATGAATTCGTCTACCAGAATAGCTTCAAGTTGAATCAGAGGTTCTATGCATCGTTGGGCGAGAAGCGTGCCTTTGTTCTCTCCCACGCCCGCAATCTTATGCTATTCAAGATAGTGGGCTATGCTGAGAATGTAGTGCAATACTATGGTCTGGAGAATCTCCAAGCTCAGGTCTGGATTGCTCATCAGCGCTATCCGACCAAAGGCCGCGTCTGGCATCCGGCGGGCTCCCACCCGTTCATTGGAATGAACGAAGCGCTGGTTCACAACGGCGACTTCGCCAACTACTTCAGTATCTGCCAGTACCTTCGTCAGCATAACATTGCGCCCTTATTCCTGACCGACACCGAAGTCTCAGTGCTTCTTTTTGACCTTTGGAACCGCATATATCGCTACCCGCTCGAGTATGTGATAGAAGCGCTGGCACCGACTACCGAGCTTGATTTTCAGCGCCTACCGGACGAGAAAAAGAAGCCTTACCGGGCCGTCCAGGCCCTGCACATGCACGGCTCGCCGGACGGGCCGTGGTTCTTTATCATAGCTCGCAGCGACCCGGACAACAACAATTTCCAGCTGTTGGGCATTACGGACACGTCGATGTTACGGCCGCAGGTGTTTGCACTTCAACAGGGTGACGTCACCATCGGCCTCATAGGTTCCGAAAAGCAGGCCATCGACGCCACCCTCCATTCGCTCGGTGCAGAAGACCCTCGCTTCCGTCCCATCGCCGACCGCTACTGGAACGCACGCGGCGGCAGCCACACGGATGGCGGTGCATTTTCATTCACTATCGAAAACGCAGGCAGTGAGGACTGCAAGCTCTGCTGTACCGACAAGTTTGGCAAATCCATCACGTGTCCCCCCGGCGATTGGGCCGTCGATTTTGGCCGCGAGCCGAACGCTGACGAAGCATCCACCCACCTTGCCCAAAGGATTGAAGCTTCTGCGAACGAAGACAACGCAAACGGCCTCTTCACAGACGTGTCTACCCTCATAGCTGGCTGCGATTTCGATTCCCTGCGCTGGTTGACCTCTCAAATCGAGCGGCTCGCCTCCGGCTGCCCATCCCGCTTCCACTGGGCGTTGGAAATTCTTGCCCTTCTGAATAACCGCCGATACGACTGCGGCAACAAGAAACGCTCCGTTGTCCTCCAGATCATCCGCCAGACTATCGATTCGATACTCAAATCGGTGCCTGCAATAGCTGATAACATTTCAACTCATGCCCAACATATCGACTGGGATTCGCGTGACAAGATAAGGGCCCCGAAAGAATCAGAGACCACCCTCGTAATTTACGCCCGCAACTTCCCGCCCGAAGGCCGAGAGTGCGCCGCCAGATTAATGGTCCAGGCCTATGAACTCGGCTGGAAACGCTTCATCGTATACGGACTTAGAGGTCACCGATTCATTGGTTGTGGCTTTGGTCCCGACACCACAGACGTTCGAATTGACGTTTTCGGCTCGTCCGGCGATTACATCGCCTCCGGAATAGATGGAATGGAAGTCTACATCCACGACAACGCTCAGGATCAGCTCGCCCAGATCATGAAAGCAGGTCGCCTCGTCATTTACGGCGACGTCGGACAGGCCTTCATGTATGGTGCAAAGGGTGGCCAAGTCTACATCCTTGGAAGTGCCGCAGGACGTCCTCTCATAAACGCAGTAGGCCGGCCCCGCGTCATCATTAACGGCACATGCCTCGACTTCCTCGCCGAATCCTTCATGGCAGGCGACGCCCTCAACGGCGGTGGTTTTGCCGTCGTAAATGGCGTAGAGTTTGACAACAAGGGCCGCGTCGTCCCGCAGAGATCACCATATCCCGGCTCAAATCTCTTCTCCCTTGCCTGTGGCGGCGCCATTTACGTAAGAGACCCGCACCAAAAGCTCGTACCAGAGCAATTAAACGGCGGTCGTTTCACCGAGCTTACCGAGGAAGATTGGCTTCTAATCCGGCCGTATCTTGAGACGAATGAACAGCTCTTCGGTATCTCGGTCGACCGTGATCTGCTCACTGTAGACGGTGTAAGACGTGCACCCCAAGATGTCTACCGCAAGGTCGGCGCTGTTAAATTAGCCGTACTTGCAAAGGAAGAAGTCCCCGAGTAGACACAATTTGATATGTGGGTGGTGTCAAGGAAGTTGCGAACATTCTTGAAAAGTGGCTTTCAATCTGGCTATCTACTTACCTTGCCCAGCCCATGGTTCGTAGCACATCTATTCTGGTGGCGGTTGGGGTGGATGAAGATGGCTTCCGTGAGATTTTGGGCATTTGTGAGGGTGCCAAGTAAAATGAACGAAGCTCTAGTGATTTTGCTGAGGAACCTAAAACAGCCAGCTTTGAGAGGGCGTTGAGGCAGCGTTGGATGTCGCCGCTGCTTGGAGGCAACACCGGCAGCAGGTTAATCCTTGGGCGGTGGAGCAGTTTTTGTATGGATTGCGTGATAGTCTGAGGTTTTACGAATTACCGAAACGGCGGTAGAAACGGGTACGTATCAATAATCCTTTGGAGAGGCTGATTCGGACGTTGCGAGAGCGTTTGCGCCCGATGGGCTGTTTCCACGATGAGAAAGCCATTGAGCGAGCGGTCTTTGGCCAACTCCTTCG